>VFQT010000113.1_pt1 | contig 125233 bp, 107 predicted proteins | sample 3512381 | NCBI WGS metagenome assembly VFQT01 (sample SAMN10412376, study PRJNA504923) | tailings metagenome | isolation source: Relicate 2 Philex TSF3 active mining site | place: Philippines: Tuba, Benguet | collected 2017-08-29
AATAATGCATAAAAAAAGCCTCCGTTGGGAGGCTTTGTGGGAGTTACTGGGTTCGAACCAGTGACCCCCTGCTTGTAAGGCAGGTGCTCTGAACCAGCTGAGCTAAACTCCCGTTTAATTGGGGTGCAAATATATCATCAATTTTAGTTTCTCCAAAAAAAAATAACAATTTCATTCAGAAATTTCAAACTCCGCAAAAACCGGTCGATGATCCACCCAATTCACCTCGGGTACATGATATTCTAATGTTCGCCACTGTTCTCTGGGAGATAATATATAATCTATCCTGAAATTGGGGAATCTTCCTACATATGTGGGAGATATCCCCCAACCCGCCTCTTTGAAACTATCCTTCATTCCTGAAGTCATTGTGTGATAGGTGTATGACTGTGGAGGATCATTAAAATCTCCTACTATCCAAAATGGGTATGGGCAATCCTTGGTGTGCTGCCGAACAATGTGAACCTGCCCTTCTCGCTGAACATACGCTCGTTGCATTTTATCAATTATGCGATACCAGCCCTGTTTCTCTTCCTTTTGACGGTCAATAATATCATAATCCTTCATTTGAAAACGGATACTCTGAAAATGGACATTGTATATTCGAAGTGTGTCATTTCCCTTTTTGACATCGATAAAAATGCAAAAATTGTTGGTCCTACCCGTAAATGGGACATATCCGCTATTCACGATGGGGAGCTTTGAAAACATCACCACGCCTGATTTCCTTCTACCCGATTTGGCGTGTGAGAACTTAACATGATGATAAGGCATGTTCAGCCGTTCTTTGATCAAAACAATGTGGTTCTGTTTTGGAGTTTGCAAAAATTCCTGAAAAGCCAATACATCTGGTGACTTCTTTGCTATTTCAGCGATCATGGAATCCCGCACTGCATTGGACTCTAAAGACACTTGACGATTGACCTCATTGTAACCCATCAAATTAACATTCCATGTCATTAATTTAAATGTATCCTCACTGTCAGCCTCAAATGATGGGTTGCCGTCCAATTGACAATAATTTGTCATAAAAAACAAACCCAAAATCAATAATGCAAGGTGAAAATAAAAGAGCTTACGCCACAAGAAAAAAATCAAAAAACACATCAAGACATTTCCCAAATAGACAAAGGGGAATATTAGACCCAAAAATGGCAAAAGACTGGATATGTGAATAGGAACCCAATAAGACAAGTACCCCAGTATCAATAAGGCCAAAGCGATAAAAGCCATAATCACCAATACAGACTTATAGAGAGATCTAACCATCCTTTATTTGCTTTGCTCTTTCAAAAATTCCTTCTCAGATTGAGAAAGACTATCAAAACCTGAACGATTGATTTTATCCAAAATTGCGTTCAACTTCCTTTCCTTTAATAATCTTTCTTCATTGAACTCATCATCTGTTTTTGGTCGACGATGAACAATAAAATCTTTGGTTTTAGACGTTTTTCCGCTATTCCAAAATTTCGCAAATGCAAAACCCATTGATAATCCTCCCCAATGAGCCAAATGTCCGCCTACATTCCATCCTTGCCGTATGCCAATCAAATCAATCAACACAACAAAAATCACCAACCAAGTCACCTCAATGATAACAACACCAAAAAAACTCACCTTTCTTTTGGGCTGAATAGCCAAGAGAGCGCCCATAACCGCCATGGCTCCTGCCGAACTCCCTACCAAAAATCTATCGTGACCATCCTGCAAAAATCCAGAAAGGACATAACAGACTAAACCCATGAGCGCCCCAGCTAAAATCAATTGATTGACATATCTCCCACCCATTTCTTCTTCTACCCAATGCCCAAGCGAATACAATACCATCGCGTTTAAAAGGAGATGTCCTAAGCTTACGTGAATAAAGAAATGCGTGACAATGGACCATGGATGCTCCAACCCAATACTCAATGATGTCGGAAAACCAAACCATGATATCAACCTATCGGATGTTGTGTCAAAAAACAATAAACCAAAATGAAATATTACAAAGACAACCGTAAAGGCCGCAATCCATCTATTTACTTGAAAGCGCATCAAAAAATTCATCGCCAGTGATTATCAACTGTGTTGTTTTGCCAATATTTTAATAAGATATAACCAGAAATCATGCCTCCCAGATGGGCAAAATGCGCGACGTTATCACCGGGGTTGGCCTGAACAGCTGAATACAATTCCAAAGCGCCATACCCAAAAACCAACCATTTTGCTTTGAGTGGAATGGGCGGGAAAAGGAGCATCAACTCTGTATTGGGAAACAACATTCCAAAAGCCAACAAAATTCCAAAAACCGCACCACTGGCCCCAACCATCCCCGTATTCAAAACAGAATTGGCCTTACGCATGAGAGGGTCAATGAAGTTTTTTCCCTCTTGTATGGCATTCGCTCCTTCTGCCCTGACCATATCCCAATCCCCTGGGCTCAATTGCGGAACGATCTGGGACAATTCATAATAAGTCATCGCATTGTGCAAAACAAAAGCACCTAAACCAGATATGATATAATAGGTTAGGAATCGTTTTGAACCCCAGTAATTCTCCAAAGCACTACCGAAAAGGTAAAGACCATACATATTGAAAAAAATATGTCCAACGCCCGCATGCATAAACATATGGGTAATGATTTGCCAGGGTTGAAAATTAGGACTGGACCAATAATAGCCCGAAAAGAAGTGATCTAGGCCTGGAATAGCCATTGATCCCAGAAAAAAAAGAACATTGATGATGATAATATTCTTTACTATGGGCGTTGCTGATCTCATAAGACAAAAGCTTTTTGAATTTGTTGGGAATTGACTTTAAAAATAATCTTTTTATGGTCAGGATTAAAAAATGGATTCTCACATTTCAGTAAATCAAAGACCAACTCTCTCATTTCTGGCACGGTCAAAAATTGACCATTTCGAATACTCTCACCCTTTGCCTTCTTCCAAGTCCACAAGGCTTGTGCCGATTCTACTCGCTCGTATCCATCTAACCAATCATCAAAAATATCCATCAACCACTCCTGACCTTCATGCTGATTGGACAGTACAGGCATAGCTGTAAAGCTGCACTGATTGTCATGCAGTTCCCAGACAAATCCTAATGTTGTCAAGCAGGGCTCAACTTCTTTAAAAATAGACTTTTTTTTCTCTCCCAAATCCAAAACAAAAGGTTCTAGCAAGGTCTGAGACTGAATTTGCAAAGGCTTACTCATCATAGACTCAAAAATCACCTGCTGATGTGCTTTGGCCTGATCTACCATCCACATTTCATCGTTGTACTCAAATACAATCCACTTTTTAAAAAGCTGAATGGGCTTAATTTCCAATTCACTCTGAAAATCATCATTTAAACTTCGTTGGCCACTTAACTGCACCTCTTTTACCGATTGATGCATTTCTGCCTGCAATTGCAGCCATTCTTGAACAACATCACGCTTAGCAGCAGATGGGCCAAAAGGATTGTAATTGCCGGTGACTCCGGTACTCGGGACTTTTATTTCCGTTCCCGAATGAACAGGAGTTACGTAATTACCTGATTGATCAAAATCCAATGAAGGCAGGGCATTATGAATACCCAATGCTCGCCTTGTTGCAGCATGCAGTATGGCATAAACTGAACGCTCATCTTGAAATTTAATTTCGGTTTTGGTCGGGTGTATATTGACATCAATCAAACTGCTGTCCAATTCCAATTGAATGAAGTAACCCGCAAAATATCCATCTGGAATATTGGGATTGAAAATAGTTTGCACAGCATGGTGCAAATAACTGTTCTTTATAAATCTATTATTGACAAAAAAGTATTGATCTCCCCTTGACTTCTTGGCTCCCTCAGGCTTGACAACAAAACCTTTTATCTTCAACCAATGGGTTTCCTCGTCAATGGGAACAAGCCAATCTTGAAACTTCGATCCCATCACCTTTACAATTCGTTGTCTCAACGGTCCCGCAGGAAGGTGCATCTCAACGGAATCGTTGTGTTCAAGAATCATCTCAACTTCCGGATGAACAAGTGCTACACGAATAAACTCCTCAACAATGTGCTTCCATTCTATGCTATCAGACTTCAGAAAATAACGTCGTGCTGGAACATTATAGAATAAATGCTTCACTGAAAATTGAGTACCCTTGTTACCCGCACACACTTCGTGTTCCTTTGTCTCGTTACCTTCAATGATTACCTTAGTGGCCAGCTCACTTCCCTCCTTTTTGGTAATCATCTCCACCTGTGAAATGGCTGCAATACTGGCCAGGGCTTCCCCGCGGAAACCCTTGGTTGCTATTTTGAATAAATCTTCTGCCGTTTTCAGTTTACTTGTTGCATGTCTTTCAAAACACAGGAGTGCATCCGCATGGGACATCCCATCTCCATTGTCCTCGACATAAATCAGCGTTTTACCGGCGTCCTTGATGACCACTTTGATGCAAGTTGAATGGGCATCCACCGCATTCTCTATCAACTCCTTGACAACAGAACCTGGGCGCTGTACAACCTCCCCTGCTGCGATTTGATTGGCAATCTGATCAGGTAACTTATAAATCACATTTCTCACTTCATCCATTCCGCTAAAACTTTCTCTTTATCTAATGTGGTGTTGGTTATTTGACACAACTTCTCTACCACCTCATCTACCAACGTGTCAGGGCAAGACGCTCCACTGGCAATGACTATCTTCTTCCAAAATTTCCAATCATCATTCCAATCTTGCACTTCTTGCTCCATGGTTTTAAGATTTAAAAAACAAACATTATCTTCATTTAAATCATCAGAAGACTGAATGAAAAAAGTTCTAATTTTCTCAGACAAAATAATGGCCAATTGATACGTGTTGGAAGAGTTGTGCCCTCCAATGATAAAGGCGACATCCGCCCCTGTTTCAAGCAATTGCATCGCCGCATCTTGGTTATCATTTGTCGCATAGCACAGGGTATCACGGGTATCAGCAAAGGCTGCCTCCCCGTTGGCTTTGGTAACAACGTCTCTAAGATATTGTGAAATCTCCTCAGTCTCTGAAGCCAACATGGTTGTTTGATTCACAACACCCAATTTCTTTAAGTCTATGGTTGGATCAAATCCTTCACTGTACTTACCTTTAAAATCGATATAAAACTGATGATAATTTTCCTCACCACGTATATATTTGGCCAATAATGCGGCCTCGGAGAGATTCCTGATGATAACACTTTTTGCGTGTTGATTGCTGTGGGAAAAGGTTGCTCTGGTTTCCTCATGTTTGTACTTTCCATGAATGATGATGGTGAAACCTTCTTGTCCAATTTCACCAGATCTCTTCCAAACTTTTTCTACAAATGGACAAGTAGTGTTGTAACGTTTCACATCAACACCTCTCTCTTGCAATTGCTGCTCAATTTCCAGTGTTGTTCCAAAGGCTGGTGTAATGACAATATCCTCCGCATTTAATTCATTCCAATCCATCAGACGATTCCCTGAAGTATCCATGATAAACTTAACCCCCATGGACAATAAATCCTGATTCACCGCTGGATTGTGGATCATCTCCCCCAATAGAAAAACGCGTTTTCCTTGATTCTCCTCAACCGCCTTGAAAGCAATTTCAATTGCATTTTCTACACCGTAACAAAAACCCATATGCCTTGGGAATATCCACTCTCTGTCTCCAATCGGAATGATGCTAGGAGCAAAGTCTTTTTTACGCGGATCATTCTGCTTTCTCCACATTTTGACTTTTCCGGTGAAAGATGATTTAAACTGCTCGGGTATCTGAAATTTTTTCATAACGAATTAACTACCCAATGGGCTGTTTTGTTTTACTACTGCACTGGGTCAGATACTTTTTTTCTCTGCCTTTTTCCACTGATTTTGTCAAATCTTGCCAATCCCTTTGGCCTTTGAATTGATCACTCCAAAGAATTTTCTTACTTAAAACTTGCATGACAAAAACGTCTCGTGACAATTGACTTGACTTTTCATAAACCAAGGTAAAATACAGATTGGCTTGTAAGAAAGCATAAAGCAACTCAAGATGATCATTTAAAGGACCAAAACATTTGGTTTCCAATTCCCATTTTCTTATGGGGTGATTGGTCATCCAATTTAAAACGTAAACATTTGCAGAACTTCTAATATCATACTGCCATGATATTGGGGTTTCACATAGCCATTTTGAAACGGCCCTCACTGTATCTTGGGCAAGATCAAATGACTGTTCTGTTTTCCAATCATGAATTTTAAAACTTGGAGCATCGGGAAACTGAGCACATAATTTTGCACTAAAAAACAAAAATGTAATACCTATTCTAATGTTCAACTTCAAACTCTTGCTCTAAAAAATGAACCCCCAATTCTGAAAGCGCAGACAAAATAGTCTCGTAAATCTCGGCGTGTAATGGCCATACCACTCCTTTATTCTTCCAAACTCCGTCCAAAATGTAGGGAACCGAAAGAGCCATTGGAAGACCAACGGTTGCCGACATAGCCGTATGCTTGGCATCTTGACCTTCATTCACCATAAACGACATCAATTTCTTTGATTGTCCATTCTCTTCAAATTCAAAAATGTGACACATCGCAATCATATCTCTATCCTGAGGATCTAACGCCCAGCGTTCTTCAATCAATGCCTGTATGACTTGGGCAGGACTTCCCTTTTTAATGGGAACAGGTGTGATATCCCAAAGTCCCAACCACTGAAGTTTAAAAAGCACATCTGAATGGGTCAATGTGGTCAAATATTGTTTTGAGTTTTCTGGCAAAAAAACTTGAGTGAAGTCCGACATGGTTTTATCTCTCCAATCCATGATGCGCGTATCATCAGTCATTCCCAATTGCACCAATACATTCCAAGCCTCACAAAAACCCTTTCTTCTCAGAGTCCCCCTGTACAAAGTCGCAATACCATGCAGTCCATACAATTCCTCATATGACATGGAATCGCGGTTGGGATATCCTTCAAACATTCCATATTGGGGAATTTCGATTTCCATTAATTCCGCAAACAACCGATGATAAGGAATCAATTTATCTTTTGCCTGATGTCTAAAGTGCGCTGGGGATCCTGAGCCGGCCATCACTATATTCCTTGGATTCCACGTAACCTTGTAATTCCATGGATTATTATCCGATGCGGGTGCAATCAATCCGCCGGTTAAACTATAAAACGACTTGATATTGCATCCTCGGTTTTTCAGATTTTGGATGATGCGCATTGCCGACATGTGATCAATTCCTGGATCGACACCCATTTCATTCAGGAAATACAATCCTTTTGATTGTGCCTCTTCATGTAAAGCTTTCATTTCAGAAGAAACATAACTGGGTGTAATCAAGTGCTTTCCCAGATCCAAACAAATTCTCCCTACGGTGATGTGCATAAATGCAGGAAGCATGGAAATCACCAAGTCTGATTTTGCAACTTCATTCACCAATTGATTTTCATCATTGGCATCGAGCTCAAAAATTTCTGCCTCCACTGCGTCACCCACCTTGTCTGCTGCAAATGCCAATGTTGCATCACCTACGCGCAAATGAATATTCCACTCCGCCTGTTTTTGAATCAAATACTCGATTAAATGCGTACTGCTCCTGCCCGCCCCCAAAATCAATATCCTTCTTTTCATGCTCCTATTTTTTCCATTCCGATGACGCAACATTACTAAAAATAATGAGAAAATTTGGCACGGAATTTATCTTGGGCAAAAATGAATTAAATTTACCACCTAACAAAGTTGTTATGAAACATATTTTATGCGCATTAATGGTGATTGCCTCACCCGTGCTTTGGGCACAATCTTTAACAGCCGACGCGGTAGTGTATGCTGAAAACGGAGAGAAATTCCATCTTTACCTGAATGGTGAGTTGATGAATGAAGATCCTAAAACCAATCTTAAACTCAAGGGCCTCACTTCTGAATTCTATCAAGCACGTGTAGATTTTGTTGATGCTACATTGCCAGATTTCACCAACAATAACTTTGCTGTGAAATACGGCGTTGAGGTTACTTACAAAATCAAGCTTGTGAAAAACGGTTACGCATTGCGTTATTTTTCTGAAAGACCTCTTGAAGCACAATACAAAGTGGATAGCGAAACGGTAATTTACCATGAGGGCGGAAATGTCGAACCTGAACCAGAAGCAGAACCCACGACACTGGGCAATGTGAACATTAACATGAACGTCAATGACCAAGGTATGAATACCAATGTCAATGGTGGAACTACCCAAAAAACCACCACCACTGTAACCACTACTACCAACGGAAAACCCAAACCAAAGTCGGAGACTGTCGGCATCAATATGAATGTAGATGGGATGAATATGGGAATCAACATGACCATTCCTACAGACGGAATGGACATTGAAGAAAGCCATACCACCACTACAACCACCACAACAACAACATCTGGTGGTTACGAGCAAACGCAAACGCGTCCTGCATCCAAGCCACAAGCACAGCCGCAAGCACAACCAGCAGTGCAAGGAAATTGCGGCATGGCCATGTCCGCGTCTAGCTTCAATCAAGCCAAATCTAGTATTTCTTCAAAAAGCTTCTCGGACAGCAAAATGACAACAGCCAAGCAAATCACACAAACCAACTGTTTGACCGCACAACAAATCAAAGAGTTGACTATGCTTTTTGATTTCGAAACAGACCGTGTTACTTACGCTTCATTTGCCCACAAACGTTGTGTTGATCCTCAAAATTATTTCATCGTGAATGATGCATTTGAATTCGAAAGTTCTATCGAAGAATTGAATCAAAACATCACTAAGTAATCTACTATGCGCTTTCTTCTTTTCCTTCTCATTGCTCTGTCATTTGCCTCATGTAAAGGGCCCAAGTACTACACCAAACTAGGCACCAAACAGGAAGCCTCGGGATTAAGCACTGAAGCCGCCAACAGCTATTACGCAGCGCTCATGCGCAAGCGATCTTACATCGAGGCTCAAGTGGGTATGAAAAGAACTGGACAAAGCGTATTGAATCAAAAATTGGCTGAATTCAACAGAAAAAAAATGATGGGTTCCGCCAAAGAGGCCGTATACTCATACTTAGAAGCGGAAGATTACAAAAAGAGAATAGGCAACGTTGGGGTAAACCTTGAGGTAAGCCAATTGTATTTGGATGACTTTGATGCTGTCAAAGCGCAATATGTTTCCGAACTATACGAAAAGGGCACTACCCATTTGGAAAAAGAAGAATACCGTGAAGCGGAATTGACTTTTAAAGAACTTACCAAATTTGACCCTAATTTTAAAGATGCCAAAGATCTTGGAGATGTCGCTTACTTAGAGCCTCTTTACAAAGACGGTAAAGCCATGTTCGAAGCCGGCAGATACCGCTCTGCCTATGAATCTTTGAACAAAGTTTTGGCCAAAAAGAGCTCCTACAAAAACGCTCTCGACCTAAAGAATCAGTCGCTCGAAAAAGGTACCATCACTGTAGCTCTGTTGCCTTTTACTAACGGTACTCGGACACAGAATGCTGAAGTCAACATGTCAGCCTACACGCTTTCTGCTTTAACCAACATCAAAGATCCATTTCTGCGGGTAGTAGACAGAGAACACATGATGGCCATTTTACAAGAGCAAAAATTACAACTTAGTGGCGTTGTCGATGACGCAACAGCTGTTGAAGTGGGAAAAATTGTAGGCGCACAAGTAATATTGACAGGAACCGTTTTGAAGTATGATGAAAAACGCGGCAACATCAATCGCGAAACAAAAACCGCCTATCAAGCCTACAATGAGAGACAAGTAAGCAATGGCCAGGAAGTGGTTGTCACCAAATACAAACCTGTAGATTATAGCAGTTATTATGGCAAAAGCTATTGCGCAATGGACGCTCAGGTAAAACTCATTTCATTGAAAACCGGAGAGCTTTTACGCACAAATATGATTACCAAAAAGATGGAAGACGAAGTCTACTATGCAAAGTCTGATTTTGACAGAAATACGCTGTTTCCAGGCGAAGGTGGTCGTGTTGAAACCGCTTCAGACAAAGTACAAGCGTTCAGAACACTTTTCAACGGAAAGAGAGAAATGAAGTCAGTTGACGAATTAAATTCAGATTTGTACAGGTCTGTGACCAATGAGATGGCTGAACAAGTAAAATCACTCATGTTGGAATTGGTGAGATAAACAGAATAAAAGTGAGAAATTTAGGGATTTGGATTATTACGATCATCACGCTGTTAGGTGCTGCATGCAACCTTCCCAAGGGCTCAACCGTTGTTCCAAATAAAAACACTCCCCCACCCGATTGGGTATTGCAACACCCAACAAGTTCAGCTTACTATATTGGTATTGCGGTGAGCAATAAAAAAACAAACCCTGTTGATTATGCCTCAATAGCGACCAAAAACGCACTGAACAACATGGCATCCACTGTGAGCGTGCGAATCACAGGACAGTCGTTTTTGAATACTATGGAAACCAACAAAGTTTTCAGTGAAGACTTTTCGTCTTCCATTAATACTTCAACCGATATCGTTTTTGATGACTATGAAACAGCTGGAGTATACGAAAATGAAAATGAATACTGGATCTATGTTCGAATCAGTAAATTGGCTTACCAAGAGCAGCAAGCACGTAAAAAGAACGAGATATTACAAGCTGCCTACGCCCTATATGAACGTAGTCTTGAACCACAAAAAAGAAATCAGGTCAACACATCCATTGACTTGTTGTTGCACGCACTTTTTACATTGAAACCATATTGGAATGAGCAAAATAATTTTGTTACACCCAATGGAGACAATTTATTGTTAGACCAACAGGTCTATGCCGATATCCAAAGAGTTATTCAAGAGATTGAGGCCTCGTGTGATGAGTCAGCCATTATGCTGACAGCCCAAAATCATTACCACCAAACGGTGCCATTAAAAGTTTTTGCGGCTGAAGGAAATCCTGCAATTGGTGCTCCTTTCACGTATCACTTTCCCACTGAAAAATATACACGGCCTAAAAAAGTAATGACCAATAATCAGGGTGTGGTTTTGGTTGATATAATCAATGTTCCCTTTGATTCCCAATTGCCCAAATTAGAATTTGTTTTTGATGTTGACGCTTTGGTTCCAACTGATTTGGACCAAAAGATTTGTAAAAACCTCTTAAAAGGTGCACAATCGAATCCCCTTATTATTCCTATCCACATCATCAAACCCACATTTTTTGTAGAATCCGTGGAAAGAAATTTCGGTGATTACTCCAATCAGAGCATACTCTTGAGTACTGTCCAAGGTTTTTTGGCTCAAAAAGGATTTGCTGTCACCTCTAAGAATAAAGCAGATTACATTATCACCTTAGAAGCGGATACCAAAAATGGAGGCTTAAGCAGTGAATTTGTAAGCGCATTATTGGATTTAAAATTGGTGTTAACAGACAACCAAGAACAAATTGTAAGGTATCAAAATAACACCAATACTCTGAAAGGCGTGCAATTGAGCTTGCCCGCTGCAAGCAATGAAGCTTATAAAAAAGGCAAATTAAAATTAGAGGATGAATGGCTCAAACAAATGTTGCAATCAATTTTGTAACTTTGGCATTATTCATGTAAAACTGAAAAACAATCAAACCCAATAAAAAAACGGATATGAAAACAATGAAAATCACGCTTATGTCTTTGGCCGTTATCGCCGGAATGAGCTTTGCAGCTTGTAAGAAAAACAAGGAAACAGCCAAAACAGATCAAGGAGTAAATCCCAAACAACAAGGAGAAGTATTGATCAATGAATATTGTTCAGTATCAGAATATGCCACAACAGCTGAGGCTTTCAGAGCTACCGCTACAGGAGAAAGCATGGACAGAGAAACTGCCAAGAAGAAAGCCATGTCCAATGCACAATCCAAATTGGCCAAGTCTATCAGCACAACGATGAAAATTGTCGGTGATAATTATGTGAACTCGACTGAATTCAACAACAAAGAAGAAGTTACTGAAACATTCAATGAAATGTCGAGAACTGTTGTTGACCAAAACTTAAAAGGTGCTACTGCCATTTGTGAGAAATTGACCATGAAGCAAGATGGTAATTACGTTTGCTATGTAGCGATTGAATTAAAAGGTGAAGGTCTCATGAATGCATACAACGCGAAGTTGTCTCAAAATGAAAAGTTGAAAGCGGATTACAACTACGAGAAGTTTAAAGATACTTTCAATCAAGAAATGGAAAAATTAGCGAACGAACAGAAATAAGTTGCTCGCTTCCTGGATAAAAAAAACCCGCTTAGGCGGGTTTTTTTCTTTTAGGAAAATCGTGGATCTGTTTCCATTACATGACCGCAAGAATTACATGTTCGAAGCGACTCACTTCCGTAAAAATGTCTGAATCGTGGAAGAAAATCTTTTTCAATATTCTCAAGAACAAAATAATCATCATGTAACTTATGGTTACAATTTTCGCAAAACCACATGAGACCATCCTTCATGTCTCTATCTGCTCTTTTAACCTCAATGACCAAACCTACGGTGTTTTCTCCTCTTCGTGGCTGATGTGGAACTCCCGCTGGTAAAAGAAACATCTCACCTTCCTTTATCTCAATGTCCACAGCTTTTCCATCTTCCTGAATGCCAACAACAATATCCCCTTGCAGCTGATAAAAAAGTTCTTCCGTTTCATTGTAGTGATAGTCTTTTCGGGCATTGGGTCCACCCACCATCATCACAATATAATCTCCAGCATCTTTGTACAAATTCTTATTACCTACAGGTGGTTTGAGCAGTTCCCTGTTCTCTTCAATCCACTTTTGAATATTAAATGGTCTTTTTATCATGATTACAATTTATTCTGTTTCAATTGATTTAAAAAATCAGCATCCTCCTCTATCTTACTGCCTACAACCACCCAACTAGCTCCAGCCTCCATCGCATCAGCAACTTGCTGCACCGTTGAAATACCACCACCCACAAAAAGAGGCAGTGACACTTCTTTTGAGACCTGAGCTATCATACTGGTTGACACTGAAAACTCAGCTCCACTTCCTGCATCCAAATACACCAAGGACATTCCCAACTGTTGACCTGCCAATGCAGTGGCTGCAGCCAAAAAAGGCTTATCCCTTGGAATGGGCGTTGTATTGCTGACATATGAAACTGTTGTTGACCTTCCACCGTCTACAAGTAAATATGCCGTTGGTAAATGAGACAACTGTGAATCCCTTAGCAACCTTGCATGCTGCACATGTTGACCAATAAGGAATTCTGCATTTCTGCCAGACAACAGTGAAAGAAGCAAAATACCATCAGCATCTTCACAGATTTGACCTCCAGAACCCGGAAAAATCCACACAGGTAAGCCACTCAATTTGCAATGCTGAATACATGCCTTTAAATGATTCGTATGCAAAAAACTACCTCCAACCAAAATTAATTTAACCCCACAATCCTTTGCCATAAAGGACAACCTCTCCCAAGATTCTGGATCACCGACATCCGGATCAACGAGCATAGCAACGCCCCTGTCATTCAGCCAATCCGGCATATTCTTCTGACTCATCATGAAGTAAAAATAACGGATAAAACGGACCTACAACCTGAAAAAAATCAACTTTTCAAAAAACAGGATTTACTAACAGCATATCGTTAACACAAAAAACAAAATGCACTTGATATGCGCATATGAATGATATAGTTTCGGGAAATTAAAGTGCAATAACCTAATTTTTAGATAATGGATTTCGAAAGCCTTAATTTTGATTTACAACCGGAGTGCAACTCGCTTATTAAAGTGATTGGTGTAGGTGGCGGTGGTTCTAATGCTGTCAATTACATGTTCAATCAAGGCATTAAAGGCGTTGATTTCATCATTTGCAATACAGATGCTCAAGCCATTGAGGTATCACCTGTTCCGCATAAAATTCAATTGGGTGCCAACTTAACGGAAGGTCGTGGAGCTGGCTCATCACCCATTGTTGGAAGAGATGCAGCTTTGGAGAGCATTGAGGCTGTTCGCAATATTTTGCACAATGAGAAAAGTAAAACCAGCATGGTGTTTATCACTGCGGGTATGGGCGGTGGAACAGGCACTGGTGCCGCACCCATCATCGCTCAGATGTGCAAGGAGATGGGGATATTGACCGTCGGTATCATCACCGTGCCATTCACTTTTGAAGGAAAAATGAGACACCATCACGCTGAGGAAGGAGTGAAGGAAATGAGAAACTCAGTGGATACTTTATTGATCATTCGCAACGACAAATTACGCGAATTATTCGGTAATTTAACCATGAACAAAGCCTTTGGACATGCCGATGAGGTGTTGTGCACCGCTGCCAAAGGAATTGCAGAAGTGATGACCCTTACAGGTCTTGTCAACGTTGACATGAATGACGTCAAAACAGTAATGAAGGATAGCGGTGTGGCCATCATGGGAAGTGGAAGAGCTAGCGGAGAGAATAGAGCCAAGCGAGCTGTAGAAACAGCACTCGAATCTCCTTTGTTAAATGACAATGATATTTTTGGAGCCAAACACGTATTGTTGAACATCACCCATGGTGAAGAAGAACTGTTAATGGATGAAGTAACTGAAATTACTGACGCCATTCAAGATCGTGCAGGAATGAATGCCAATGTTATTTGGGGTTATGGTCAAGACAATAGACTTGGAGCTGATATTTCAGTCACTGTTATTGCAACGGGTTGGGATGCCAAGGGAATCGATAATGTTATTCCCGGAATCGAGAAAGTAGAACAAGTGGTGGTTGATGTCCATGTCGCCGCGGAAGAAGTGGCCATTCAAAAACCCATTGCTGTAGTGCAAGAAGTTACCCAGCCCCTTGAAAGCCCTGTTATGCGCATTGAATTGGAAGAAATTTCCAATAACATCGTCGATTTAGAGCCTGTTGCTTTAGAGGACAAGCAAGAACAAGAATTGAAACAAACCGAAGTGCTCTTCGAAATTGAAATACCCGAAGAGCCCAAAACCATCGATTTGTTTGAAGTAAGCGTTCCATTGGAAACACCTCAAATGATTCAAGAAGAATTGACTTTTGAGCAAGAGGAAGTGAAAATGAAATTCAACGTAGAAGAGACCATCAATCATGATGTTTTCAATGTGGTTGGATTTGGTGAAAATGAGGTCTCTGCTGAGAATAGAGCCGTAGCTCCTGAGGCATCAATGAACTTAAAAGAAAGAGCTACCGACTCTGTGGATCGCTCATCTATCAATCAATTGCAAATTGAACGATCAGATCGCATCAAACAAATCTGTATGAAATTGAAAAGTCCAGGTGGTTTGAATTCCTTAGAAGATGAGCCCGCCTACATGCGCAAAAAAGTTGTGTTGGACACTCCACCCGCAAGCAACGAAAGTCAAGCCTCCCGTTTTGGGATCTCTGAAACAACTGATTTAAACGGAGAAAAACGTTATGGTTTGAGTGATAACAATCCGTTTCTGCACGACAACGTAGATTGAACCCTGAATACAAAACAACAACAATAAAAAAGGACTGAAAATTCAGTCCTTTTTATTTCTCATCAGTGTTCAATTCACTTAATATCACCTAACATCCGGTGCGCCAATTGCTGTCGTTTCCATTCGTAATAAGCAAAACCATATGTCCAAAAAACAGCCCAGCTACTGTAAATTAAAATCACTATTACTGTCAGCCACCAACGTTCTGAAATGATTTGCCCTTGCTCATTTTTGACCAAAAAAGGCTCGTATTTCCAAATAAAATTCCATACCCCCAACAGAAACAATGCCGCCGAAATCAAAAAACTCAACGCCACTGCACCAATCACAGCGGACTTGTTTGGACGAGTTCCTTCAGAGGAACTATGATTCCAATAACCCACTACTCTATTTTTTTCATCATGCACGATGGATACATCCTCTTGATAACGGGTATGGTACAATCCGTCATTCATGCCTACAAAAATGATGTCATTCAGTTTAATCCAACGTTGAGGACCTTTTTTTTCCTCTCCATCAATTACGCTGGTTCCACCTTGTTGCAATGGACCACGCGTCAAAGTCAATTGCGTGGAGGGAAACAATGCTCTTAATTTCATACATCAAAAATAAATCAAAAGGCTCATTGAAATGCGATATCCACCTTTCTATCGCGCTCATTCTTTTCCGAATATTTCGGTAGGGCTATTTCCACATCAATCTGGCTGATTAATGTACCGTGCGCCATCAAAAAAGCTTGTACGGCAAAGGCACGCTCCCATGCCAATCTTTCATTACTTACTGGGTCGCCTAACGCATCACAAGAGCCTATTAACCTCACTCTTTCCTCTGGATGAAGCAACAAATACATGCTCAACTCAATCAATTGATTTTGGAATCTCTCTTCTAAAATAGAAATATTCCTTTGAAATAATATAGTTGGGGCAAAAGGCCGTTGAGACTGACTCGTGGTATATGTCAATCCATTATTGTCAGCTAAGAGATTAGACTCGTCACCTATATTCAACCACTGCGCATTGCCCATGCTGATGCCAAGATACTCCCAAGAAACCCTACCTTCCTTATCGGTTAGCAATTGGGCTATCGTCTCACCATTCTTATCCTCAATCAAGAATGACTCATAATACAATGGATGACCAGTAGAATCTAAAAACTGCCAACGATTGGTTGCTCCCAATGACAACGAGACGCAACCCCGGTGACTACCAAAAGAAAACACCTGTACCTCATTCCTTTTCCACATAAATGGTTCAGGAAAAACAAAACAAAAAGTGTCTTGCTCAAGCGTTTTTTGCAATTCAAACAAACCATTCGAAAAAACTGACTGCTGATTACGATTAGAAATGAGCCAGCCCGATTCATCCGACCACTGAACCCATTGATAGTCATCGGCTGTAGAATTAATGGGACTCTCCATCTGCCATCTTACATCGAAAGACTCATGAAATGGAGATAAAAAAATATCCCAGTCCCCCCTTTCCGTTCTGGCAGAAAAACACAACCCATCAGGATTCACATTGGGGTACCGTTCATCTAAATTGGAATTTACACCCAAGCCTAAATTCTGAACTTCTGACCATGATCCGTTCAACCATTTGACGCGATAAATATCACTGCCCCCTAATCCTCCCGATCTATCAGAACTGAAGTACAGCCAGCCCTCTTTTGCATCAAAATATGGATCTGAATCATTGCTCAATGATTCCCCCATCAAAACTTGATTGGAGTCGTGAAGTTGAAAAACAATTTTGCTCCATTGTTTCCCCTGAATCAATTGGTATTGTGTGTAGCATTTCAAAGTATCTGCCTGATACCCTACTCCAACTCCAGGCCATTGGATAAAATCATCAGAAAATTGATTGTTTTTATAAAAAATCGATTTCCAAACGACATCGGTCTTCCAAGTCTCCTTTTGTGATTCTAATTTGTAAGAGGATACCAAACTTGGAATTCCACCATTGATCATCAAGGCTTGCCCCTGATGTTGAACAGGCAAAGTCTTGCAGGACCATTGAGACCTGCCAACAGTTGCGAAAAGTAAAAGCGTCAATAAACCAATGAAACGCATCTCTCAAATTTCCGAGAATATGCTGAATAAAAATGATCAATAAAAAGTAGGTTTGAACAGGTAATGGTTAATCTTGTGCTTGTTCTCTTTGCAAAGCATCAAAAACCAACTCAGCTTCATCATACCACTCTTGACCAAATTTGCGAATCAACGGCTCCTTCAAAAAACGAAATACGGGTACTTTCAATTTTGACCCGCACACACAAGCAGGTTCACAAATTCCCCACCGATGAAAATTAACTCCAGTATATTCTTTGAGTTCATTGGTTCTTATTGGATAAAGATGACAGCTGATGGGCTTTTTCCAAGTTGTTTTACCATCCAAAAATGCCTTTTCGTAACCACATTTTGCGGTTCCATTGTTGTCATAATAGACAAAAGCACAAGCGCCATGATCACCAAACAATGGCGTCGTCAATTCTTGATCGTCATCAACCACCACAAATCCCTTTTCTTCTACCACCTGAATGTGTTCCTCAGGTAAATATGGTTTTACCAATGGCCAAAACTTCTCCAGCTCATCTACTTCTTCAAGCGTCAACGGCGCCCCAGAACTGCCCTCTACACAACAGGCTCCCTTACACGCATTGAGATCACAAACAAATTGTTCCTCGAAAATATCCTCACTAACCAATGTCGAACCAATAATTATCATTCGACAAAACTACACCCAAACTTTTGTTCCTTCCGAACAATTGGAACAAATGTCAATGGACTTTCTGCTTTTCAACAACTGACTCCTGAATCTCAAATAATCCTCATTGTTCCAGATTTCCTTTAATGCGTGTGTTCTTAAACTCCCCATTTTGTAGGCCGCATCTTTATCAAAGCAGCAGGGCACAATACTCCCATCCCAAGTGATTACGCAAGATGACCACAACCGCCAACATTGATTATCCAAACTATTCTTCACAACCCATTGACCTTGCCTATTTTTTTTATAGCGACGATACTTCTCTTGCTTCGGCATTAAAGGATGATTATCTGATGGATGGTACAACTGAGCCGTTTTCCATTTCACCTGATCTACCCCAACGCTTTTGGCCCATTTCTTTATCTCATCAACTTCATCTTCATTTGGTTTAACCACAAGAGTTTGAACAATAACATGCGGATGATGAACTTTTCTTTTTTTCTTCTCTACAATGAGCGACTCCACAGCTTTTTTCACCTCTGCAACTTTTCCATTCACCCGGTACTGCTCATACACCTCTTGGGTAAAACCATCCAGACTAATGATGATACGATCCAAACCACTTTCAATAATATCGGACACCATTTTGGGACTCATAAAATGTGCATTGGTTGAAACTGCAGTGTATATCCGATGTTGATGCGCAAGACGTATCATTTCAATCAACTGTGGGTGAATAAATGGCTCGCCTTGAAAATAAAAATTGACATGAAAAACAAAACCACTCCATTCCGCTAACCATTTTTTGTATTCATCCAATTTGATATTGCCTGTGGGTCTTGAAAACAACTTCAACCCTGATGGGCACTCTGGGCATCCCAAATTACAAGCCGTAGTAGGCTCGACACTAAGGCTCATTGGAAGACCAGGATGATTTGATTTTCTACGATAAAATCCTATGTAAACCCGTATGGCATTCCAACACTTTTTTAAAGTGACCGCCCTAAAAAATCGCAGCGCATCAAACAACATCAATCTTCAACACTGAAACGCAAAGACATGGTAATGCTGGCTGACTTTTCCTTTGAGCTGGTATTGAATGAACCTCCCCAAGAATATTCATCTTCAGAAGAGTTGGGAGCTACAATTTGAAAAACACCCATATCACCATTTTTTAAAACACCAAGAGAACAACCCGACTCCTCTGCAATTTTTTCCGCACGCAATGTGGCGTCCTTTGTGGCCTCTGCAATCATCTCAATTTTCAAAGTTGCCAATTGTGTATAGTAATATTCGGGTCGCATGGAATTCAATTCCAGCCCTTGATTGATTAACTCTGTAACTTCCCTTGACAATGCCTCTACCTTATTGACTTCCTTAGACTCAATTTTCACTTCTTGTGAAAGATTGTAGCCGTTGAAATAAGAGGTAGAATTCCCTTCTTTATCGGTCTCCGTTCTGTAAACCTTATCTATCTCAACGGCAGAAAAAACCAAATCTTCTTTTTTCATTCCCTTTGAAGTAAGATAATCATTCAACAACTTGGTGTCTGCGTTGAGCAAGTCGTAAGCTTCTTTTAAAGTAGATGCAAATCTGGAATATTGCCCTCGCCAAACAATTAAATCAGAGGTAAAAGTCTTCTCCGCTTTTCCTGTAACAGCAATAGCATCCTCATGCCTATTGCGATTTTGAATAGCACTGCCCAATATATACGCGGTAATAATAACGCTCAACCCAATGAGCAACTGAGGCAGGTTTTTTTTAATGGTATCCATAATCTGTTGTTCGACTTTCAAATATAGTGGATTCAACGATTATCTTTACCGCATGATGATGATAGAGAAATTAAAAGCCTACGAAAACAAGCAACCAGAAATTGTTTTCAATTGGAAAGATAGCGAAACAGAAGCAGAGGGTTGGGTGGTCATTAACTCCCTGAGAGGCGGAGCTGCAGGAGGTGGAACACGTATGCGTAAGGGTTTGGATAAAAGAGAAGTGGAATCTTTGGCCAAAACCATGGAAATCAAATTCAGCGTGAGTGGTCCAGCGATAGGCGGTGCAAAAAGTGGAATCAATTTTGACCCTGCAGATCCAAGAAAACAAGGTGTATTAGAAAGATGGTACGCGGCAGTTAAGCCACTCTTAAAAACTTATTATGGGACCGGTGGTGATCTCAATGTGGATGAGATCCATGAAGTGATACCCATTACAGAACAAAACGGCGTTTGGCATCCACAAGAAGGAGTTTTCAATGGGCACTTCAATCCCAGTGAATCTCAAAAAATTATTCGTATTGGTCAATTGCGCAGAGGTGTCATTAAAGTCTTGAACGATGAAAAATTCACACCATCCTTGAATATGGGCTATAAAGTGGCCGATATGATTACCGGGTATGGTGTTTCCAAGAGTGTCGAACAATACTTTGACATTTGGGGAGGTAGCTTTGATCAAAAAAGAGTTATTGTACAAGGGTGGGGGAATGTAGGCGCTGCTGCTGCATTTTACGCCGCTCAAGCTGGAGCAAAAGTTGTGGGAATCATTGACCGAAACGGCGGAATTCTTGAACCCAATGGATTGAGCTTTGAAGAGATTAAACAACTCTTTATTCAGAGGCAAGGCAATCAATTGGTCAGTGATAAAATGATTCCATTTGAAGAAGTAAACCAAAAAATTTGGTCAATGGGAGCTGAGGTATTTTTCCCCTGCGCCGCGTCTAGACTTGTTACCCAAGAACAAGTTGAACAATTGATAGCCTCAGGACTTGAAGTGATTTCATGCGGTGCCAACGTTCCGTTTGCTGATCAAGAAATTTTCTTTGGTCCAATAGCACAAATGGCTGATCAAAAAGTTTCTATCATTCCAGACTTCATCGCCAACTGCGGTATGGCAAGGGTTTTTGCTTATTTGATGAGCACGGACCTCCAATCCATTGAGGACAGCGCCATTTTTGAAGATACCTATCGAATCATTGGCAATGCTCTAAAAGAAGTTCACCAAATTAATCCCGAGAAAAATAATATCACCGCTTCTGCGTTTGATATCGCATTGAAAAAATTGAAAGTATAAAATTGAAATTTCTTTTCTCACTTTTCTTCAACTTTATTTGGGTCATCCAACTACAGGCCCAACAAGTAGGTCTATGGACTGATTTATCCAGTTACAATAGCATGCACAGGTTGGTGTTGGGACAACCCGATGAGGTGATTGGCCTATCTCAGAATGGCATTGTTATTTTCAATTCTAACGATCAGAGTTTTCAAAAAATAAACAAGACCAATGGCCTAAACGATGTTGGCCCTACAGCTGCAGCCTTTATTTCAGATGAAAATACCATAGTGGTTGGATACCAGAATGGCAATATCGATATTTTAACTTCGACCCAAACCATTAACGTACCTGACTTTAAACTGAGCAATATCATTGGCAACAAAGCCATACACCACATTGACATTCAAGACAACTTGGCTTATCTTTCTACCGGTATAGGTCTATTGGTATTGGACTTGGTTGAGTTTGAAATTAAAAACACTGCTTTATTAGGAGATAACGGTATTGCAGAGGAAGTACTTTTTTCTTGTCAAAACGGTGACCTGATGTATGCTGTGGGTCCAAATAAAATTGTTTCCATCGCTAAAACCAACCCATTTCTTGCAAATTTCCAAAATTGGGATAATGTTTTTAATGCAGGAAATACACAAATTATCTCCGCAACAGGATGTGGTCAATACCTCTATTTCATAGCGCAAGAGCAAAATACTTTCACGCTCTGGAAGGGGGATCTTTCACTGAATAATTTTGAACCTTTAAGTACGATCAACACCAACTCAGCACCAAGATCAATCTGGTGCAACGAAACGCGCGTTACTGTATCAATTGAAAGCAAATATTACATTTTCAACACTTCTGGAGAAATTGTCTTAGAGGACAATCAAAATGATTGGCTTTTCCTTTCACCACAGCATGTCATTATTGATTCCAAAGGCACAGTATGGATTGGCAATCAAATTTTAGGATTGGGATCAAGAAATGTAGATGGACTAGAAAGGATACATACCCCTGCAGGTCCCAATACCAATACCATGCGTAAGGTGAACCCATACAATCATGAAGTCTGGATCGCCACAGGAAACGTCTTTCCCTGGTGGGGAAATACCTATACCTACTGCTTCCAGTCGGCCTATATTCAAAACAATTGGATCAATGAAAGTTTTGGCAATGGTGCTAATACTTTTGGTAATGGTGTTTTTGATGTTCTAGACGTAGCCGTTGATCCAACCAATAACCAAAGAGTGCTTTTTGGAAGTTGGGAGGAAGGGTTGATTGAACGCCAACCAGATGGCAAAATCAATATTTTCAATTCTGCTACATCAAATAATCCACTGGCCTCCTCTATCGATACATCCAACAACTGGACCGCCGTTGGTTCTGTCCAATTTGATCTTGAAGGTAACGCTTGGATTGGAAATAGCTTCTCGGAAAACCCTGTTGTGGTTTATACCAATGATAAAAAATTCATTGACTTCAACTTTAGTCCAATAGTTGGAAAAGCGGATATCATCGAACAAGTTTTCCATTCACAAGCGGGGTATGTTTACGCCATCATCAGAGGAAAAGGTGTTTTGGCTTTCAATTATAATGGGACAATCGAAAATAAAGATGATGACGTCTATAAATTGCTCGTCGACAAGGAGGGTTTAGGAGGCCTACCAACCAAAGATGTTTATTCCATTGCTGAGGATTTAGACGGAAATATTTGGCTAGGAACAATAAAGGGTGTTGCTATATTTTACAACCAAGAATCCATTTTTTCAGAAGATAATTTCGATGCAGAACAAATCCTCATTACACAAGACGGGAATGTTCAAATCCTTCTCGAAACAGAAGCCATTAATAATATTGAAATTGATGGTGGGAATAACAAATGGATTGCTACACAAAACAATGGCGTGTACCGATTCAGTCCTGATGGATTAACCCAATTGGGACACTACACCAAAGACAATACGCCTCTTCCATCCAACAATGTCTATGACATTGGAATCAACCAAGCCAATGGACAAATATTTTTTGCTACCGATCGCGGACTTATCGCTTACACCGGTGATGCAACCAATTTTGACAACAAAATGGAAAAAGTATTTGCCTACCCTAATCCCGTTCCTTCAGACTTCCAAGGTTTAATTGCCATTCAAGGCTTAGCCTACAACAGCCAAGTTCGCATTACAGATATGACAGGCAAACTCCTATTCTCAGATAAAAGTGAAGGAGGACGCTGTGTTTGGAATGGCAAAGACGCAGAGGGCAATAGACCAGCGGCTGGAGTGTACATCATTATGGCAGGAGATTCCCAAGGCGACGTTAAAAACGTTTGCAAAATTGCTTTTGAGCGATAAGAATTTTTAGTTCCTTTACAGCATGATATTTTTCCAAATAAATGAAACCCCATCTATCGATGTGCTCAATTTAATCATGAAAGGTGGATGGGTGATGGTCGCTTTGGGGCTATTGTTGGTTTACACCATTTATGTTTTGATTGAGCGAATGCTCTATTTCAATCAACAAAACATCGCTCCCGCGGACAAAAGCAGACGACACATCGAATTACTTAGATCAGGTGAAAATCACGGTGCCTCACAATTGTGCACTACCGTTAAAGGTTCGTGGGGAAGAATTTTTATTCATGCTGGCAGCTCCAATAACATTGAAGAAGTTGATCAATTGTTATCTGATGCAACGAATATTGAGATTGCACAATACGAAAAAGGATTATCAACATTGAGTTTAATAGCGGGTGTTGCCCCTTTGTTGGGATTTATTGGAACCATCATTGGTGTCATTACCATATTCTTTGATATATCCGTATCCCAAGACATCAGCATTGCTGTTATATCAGAAGGGCTATACCAAAAAATGGTATCCTCGGCTGGTGGTTTGGTTGTTGGTATCATTGCCTTTTCGGCCTACCATGTATTTCAGCAGAAGATCGATGGGTTCTCCCGAAGCATCCAGGAACATGCATTATTGGTGAAGTTGGCGCAAAAGGAAAGTCAATCATAAGATGAAAATCAATCGACGCAACAAACATGGTGCTGAGGTAAGCACGCATTCACTGAATGACATCATGTTTTTTCTTCTCCTTTTCTTTTTGATTCTCTCCACCATGGCGCACCCCAATGTGCTAAAAGTGCTTTTGCCTGAATCCAAAGAAAACAAAGCAAAAGAAGCCAAGCAAAATATACAGGTAGCTATGGACAGCCATTCGCAATTGTTTTATGAAAATAAACCTTGCTCTGCCGATGAGTTGGAAAGAAAACTTGAATTGATTCATCAAAAGGATTCAACCATCTCTGTCTCCCTACAAATGGACAAAACATTACCGATACAAAAATTGGTTGAGGTGATGGAAATGGGAAAAAGACAACAAGTTTCGATGTTTTTAAAAACAACAAAGCCTCAACAATGAGTATCATTATTCTTTCCGTTTTTATCATCGGTTATATCATGATAGCCACGGAGCACAATGTGAAAATAGACAAAGCTGCCACGGCACTATTCATTGGCGTATTTTGCTGGACCCTACTTGTTGTTAGCTTTCATGAACCTCTACCCTACTTTGCTGAGGGTTTTGAAAATTTAGGAGCATCCCATTATTTTTCAGAACGGCTGGCTCACCACATAGAAGAAATCTCAGGCATACTTCTTTTTTTAATGGGTGCCATGACCATCGTGGAAATCATTGATGCCCATGATGGTTTTAAAATCATTACTGACAAAATCACAACAAGAAAAAAAAGTACACTGCTTTGGGTAGTGGCTATCCTGACATTTTTCCTTTCTGCTGCATTGGATAATTTAACGACGGCAATAGTAATGATTAGTCTATTGCGAAAATTAATTCCAGATCAAAAAACCCGCTGGCTTTTCGGAGGGGTAGTTGTTATCGCTGCCAACTCAGGAGGAGCTTGGTCCCCAATTGGCGATGTTACAACAACAATGCTATGGATTGGAGGTCAAATCACCAGTGCAAACATTATCCAGCAATTACTCCTACCTAGTTTAATAAGCCTACTCATTCCCCTCACTTTTATCTCCTATCAGTTAAAAGGGGAGCTCGAAAGTATCCCATCACAAAACCTCCAAACCATTGCGAGAAAAGAGCAAAACATCGCCCTTCTATTGGGATTAGGAGGCTTACTTTTTGTGCCCATATTCAAACAAGCAACCCACCTTCCCCCATTCATGGGGATTATGCTTAGCTTAGCCGTTTTATGGATTGCCACTGACATTATGCATGGCCGTAAATTGGATGAAGAAAAATCCAAATACACCGCACTGCATGCACTGCGTAAGATTGACATGCCTTCTATCTTATTCTTCCTTGGGATATTATTGGCTGTTGGCGCTTTGCAAGAAATTGGTCTTTTGGCGTCGGCTGCTGTTTGGCTTAAAGAACAACTCAATAATCCATTTGCCATCAACCTGGTTATAGGGGTTTTGAGCGCCATCATTGACAATGTACCTCTGGTGGCTGCGTCCATTGGAATGTATCCTGTTACAGAAATGGGCAGTGATGTATGGGCCAATTATTTTATCCAAGATGGTGTATTTTGGGAGTTCTTGGCCTACTGCGCAGGAACAGGGGGAAGTATCCTAATCATTGGATCTGCCGCAGGTGTTGCCGTGATGGGGCTTGAAAAAATCAACTTCGGTTGGTACTTGAAGAAAATAAGTCTTTGGGCTTTGTTGGGTTACCTCGCCGGTGGGTTTACGTACATATTGTTGCACGCTTAATTTCAACCAAACGCATTGAATAACTCTTTGAATATTTTCAAAGGACAAAACAAAAAGCGCCCATCTTCGTTCAGCATAAAAGAACGAACATGACAATGACAACCATTTTTTTACAAGCCGCAGTGAATTTACCTGATGCCGCTGCCCCTCACAATACAACCATTGCGGAAACCTTGATGCATCAATTGGCCACTGGATGGTATATCTATGTACCTCAATTGTTCATGAGCGTTTTAAGTGTCTATATCATTATTGATCGCTGGATTGCGACCAAGAACGCATTAAAAGGTGAAGCCAACTTTATCTCCAGAATCAAAGAATACATTTACGCAGGTAAAATAGACATGGCCAAAGATCTGGCTAAAAACATGGGCACACCAGAGGGGAATATCATCCACAAAGGTCTAAGCAGAATTGGCAAGCCTGTAAATGACATCAAAAAAGCCATTGAAAATGTGGGTAAGCAAGAAACGGCCAAATTAGAAAAAAACGTAATTGTACTGGCTACCATTGCCGGCGTTGCGCCAGTATTTGGATTCTTAGGAACTGTGTTCGGTGTAATTACCATTTTCAAGGACATTGCAGAAGCGGGATCACTTCAAATCAGTACAGTCTCAGAAGGTTTGTATTTGAAAATGATTTCATCCGCCGTTGGATTGATTGTTTTCATGATTGCACACATTGGCTACAACCTGATGATTTCTCGCATCAACAAAGTGGTCAACAAAATGGAAGCGCATGCCATTGAATTCTTGGATATACTTGAAGAACCAACCCACTAATCAATATGGATTTTGGAAGGAAAAATAAGGTTCATGTTGAACCTGCGATGTCGGCACTCTCCGATATCATTTTCATGCTCCTCATTTTCTTCATCATCGCCAGCACCTTGGCTGTAAATGGAGAAGCCGTAAATCTACCTAAGACCAGTACTGGAGCACCTACAGTTGGAAGCACCACTGTAACCATCACCAAGGACTTGGTATACTCTCTAAACAATGAAGTGATTCAGAAAGACCAACTCAAGGATCGATTGCAGAGTTACTTTTTTGGAAGACCGCAAGAAAAAAGAACCGTTATCCTTAATGTGGATCGGGATGTACCCACAGGTGAAACCATTGAACTATTTTCAACTTTAAAGGTACTGCACTGTGAACCAGTAATAGCAACGCAAACACCAAAGTCAGAATAATGATTCAAAAGTACACTCCATTTGTAGGGACCTTGATCTTTCACAGCATCCTATTTGGGCTGTTGATCATGGGCATGCGAAGTTGTACCAAATTACCACCTATTGAGCCCATTAAATACGAAAGTCTCAGTCTAGCCGCTTTGGGTGATTTTGAACCTGGTGAAGGTGAATATGTAGATTTAGGTGCTGAAAGTGAAGTGATGAACGCTGCCAGCGGTGACGTCAATGAGGTCATTGCAGATGCACAATCTCAAATAACTACACAGGGAGATGATACCCCTTCTGAAAGCACCAATAATACCAACAATACCAATCCTCAAGCCAATGCACAAGAGCAACAACAAAACGCTCAAAAAAGTAAGATAAACAGCCTTTTTGACAAAGGCAAAAACACATCAGCAGGCGATACACCCGGGGGAACTGGAATCGAAGGAAATCCCAACGGTGCGCTGGGCGGAAAAGGAATGTTCGGGGGATCAGGAGGTGAAGGAAAATGGAGCTTAAAAGGTCGCGGTATGAAATCCGCACCAAGCCTTGAAAAGAAACCGGACTTTGCAGGAACCATATATTTGAACATTACGGTAGATAGCGAAGGAAAAGTAACCAGTGCTACCGTTGATCCAGTCCAGTCAAAAGTTTCGGCGGAAGGATTTAAACAACTTTCAGAGTTAGCCATTGAGGCAGCAAAAAAAGCCAGATTCACCACACTTGCTGATAGCAAAAAACAAGTGGGCTCTATTGTCATTACGTTCAAACTAAAATGACCTATTCACAGGCGCTGGAATTCTTGTTTGACCAATTGCCGATGTTTCATCGTGTTGGCGCTGCGGCTTACAAACCTTCCTTGGACAACACCTTGCGTTTATGCAAATGGCTCCATAACCCTGAAAAGAAAATCAAGACCATACACGTCGGGGGGACCAATGGCAAAGGCTCCACTTCATCTTTAATGGCCTCAAGCCTACAATCCGCAGGCTTCAAAGTTGGACTTTATACTAGCCCTCATCTTATTGACTTTAGAGAAAGAATCAAAATAAACGGTGATTGGATCAGGGAAGATTTCGTCACTCAATTTGTTCTAAAGTACAAGAATTGGATGGATCGCAATATACAACCCTCCTTTTTCGAACTAACATTTGCCATGGCGATGGATTACTTTGCCAAGGAAGAGGTGGATTATGCTGTCATTGAGGTTGGAATGGGGGGTAGATTGGATAGCACCAACGTCATTACCCCGATACACACGATCATTACCAATGTTTCCAAGGACCACATGCCATTCCTCGGAGACACGATAACCAAAATTGCTACAGAAAAAGCAGGGATTTTAAAGCAGAATATCGCCGCCACTTTTGGTCCCATGCACAGTGAAGCAAAAGTTGTCCTTAAAAACAAAGCGGACCAATTGAGAATACCCTATCAATTTGTAACATTACGGGAAACTTATTCATGTCCACTTCAGGGGATTTTTCAAGAAGAAAATAAATCCACCGCCCTCACAGCACTTCAATTCCTTCAAAATAGGATACCACAGTTGACGGATAAAGCCATTCAATTTGGCTTTGCCAATGTCATTCAAAATACGGGTTTACTGGGGAGATTTCAAATGATATCAGAACATCCCAAAACCATTGTGGATGTGGGTCACAATGAAGATGGATTGAAATTGATTTTTCAAGAAATCCATAAAATGGACTATCAAGATCTGCATATCGTTCTTGGAATGGTCAATGACAAAGACGTTGAAAACATTCTTGACTTGTTCCCTCAACAAGCCAATTACTACTTCTGCAAAGCCAATATTCCACGGGGATTGGACGCAGAAAAGCTTTGTTCTATCGCACAACAAAAAAAATTATTAGGAAACACCTTTCATTCTGTTGAATCAGCATATCACACTGCGCGTCAAACAGCCAAAAACAAAGATCTTGTGCTCGTAACTGGTTCTTTTTTTACCGTGGCTGAAGTGCTTCAGATCAAGCATTGAAAGCATTCCAACCTTGTGCTCTAAGCGCAATGGCCTCATTTCCCCTGGTAATGATTCTTGGACCACTCACTTTTTCCGTCATGTGTCCAATAACCGTAAAATGGGGACTACCTTTAATCTTATCGTAATCTGATTGAGAGATGGTAAACAGCAATTCATAATCCTCTCCACCGTTCAGTGCGCATGTGGTGGGATCCAAGTGAAACTCTTCTGCCACTCGTTGGACATCTGGTGATATTGGTATCTTGGCTTCGTATAAATCACACCCCAAATCACTTTGCGTGCAGAGATGCATAATCTCTGATGACAATCCATCGGAAATATCAATCATTGAAGTGGGAGTTACTTTTAGGTCTTCAAGGAATTGTATTGCATCAACGCGAGCCTCAGGTTTAAGCTGTCGTTGAAGAACATAATCATAACCTGTTAATTCTGGTTGTATGGATGGAGTAGCCTTATAGACTTCTTTTTCGCGCTCCAAAACCTGAAGTCCCAAATACGCTGCTCCCAAATCACCAGTCACCACCAATAAATCATTCAATTTAGCACCCGAACGGTAACACACATTTTCTGGATAAACTTCTCCAATGGCCGTTATGGAAAGTGTCATGCCATGCAATGCCGTTGAGGTATCCCCTCCTATTAAATCGACACCATACTTTTCACAGGCCAGTTGCATCCCTGCATACAGTTCCTCTATGGCCTCCAAAGAAAATCGATTGCTGACCGCAAAACTCACCGTCACGTACTTGGGGACTGCATTCATAGCGCAAATATCACTGACATTAACAGCAATGGCTTTGTAACCCAAATGTTTCAGGGGGGTGTACATCAAATCGAAATGGACTCCCTCTACCAAAAGGTCAGTGGTAACCACTTGATCTGCAGAGCCGCCTGTAGCCAAAACTGCCGCATCATCTCCAACTCCTTTTAGTGTTGTCTCATGTTGTGGAACAAAATATTTGGTTAGGTGATTGATCAACTCAAACTCACCCAAACTATCCAACTCCGTACGATTTTCCATGTGGCAAAGATACTATGATTGTGCAGGTCTTATGGCTTTCAAATTCAATTGAACTGTTGTTCGTCCATTGAATACATTGATCTCCAATGCACACAATACATCAACTGGACCACTTAAAATCTTGTCTATCTCGTGGGCCATATTAAACCCAATGGCATCAAAATGCTTCCCACCCATTCCCTGCCTAAAGGAACATTTTAGGTGTTTGCCATCTGAACCTATTTGACGTGGTGGAAAGGCCGGTGTTAATCCTTGTATTAAAAAAACAGGAGCCATATTCTCAGGACCACAAGGACCAAATCCGTTCAATTCATTCACCCAGTCCATTTCAATTTCACTCAAAAGAATATCGATGTCATACAATACAACAGGCTCAGGTCTAACATCATTCAACCTAGTACGAACCACCTGATTGAACTTCTCTCGAAAAGACAATAGGTTCTCCTCTTTTATACTCATACCTGCTGCCATGGTATGACCCCCAAACTGTATCAAATCTTCCTTGCAATCATTCAATGCCTCGTAAATATCAAGTCCTTCAATAGATCGGGCACTACCTGCCCAAACATCGTGACTCTTGGTAAAAACAATGGTAGGACGATAATGCTTTTCCAAGACCCTTGATGCGACAATACCAATTACCCCTTTTAACCAGTTCTCATTCCACAACACATTCACAAAAGCGTCTTGGTTAAACGCATCCGAATCCCACATTGCCAATGCTTCAGCGGTAACATTTTGATCAATGCTTCTTCTGGACTTGTTGTATTCCTCAATTTGTCCTGCAATACTCTCAACCTCTGAAGGGTCATTGGCGAGAAGAAGAGAAACCGCTGCATTTCCTGACGCAATTCTACCCGCTGCATTGATTCTTGGAGCCAATAAAAAAACAACATCACCCACCGTCCATACTCTGTCCTTTGCACCAGAGAAAGCAATCAACCCCCTTAATCCTGGACGCATATTTTCATGCATCATTTTAAGACCCAAGGCCACTAAATTCCTATTCTCATCGACCATTGGCACTATGTCAGCGCAAGCAGCCACTGCCACCAAGTCGATGGTTGCATGAACCCAACTCAATGGCCAATCTCGCATTTGAGCGCAGGCCAGCATCAATTTATATCCTACTCCGCAACCACTTAAGCCTTTGAAAGGATAGGCGCAGTCTTTCCTCTTGGGATTCAGCACCGCATTGGCCGCTGGCAAAATATCGGGCTCGTGATGATCGCAGACAATGACATCTATTCCCGCCTTTCGGCATTCCAAAATTCTAGGACCATCTTTGGTTCCACAATCAAGGGTAACAATGAGCTGAATGCTGTTATCTATCGCCCATTGAGCGCCCTTTTGTGAAAATCCATAACCCTCTTCGTATCGGTCTGGGATGTATGAAATACAATTTGCGTTCAGTTGATTTAAAACGGACATCACCAAGGCTACAGAACAAGTGCCATCAACATCATAATCTCCGAAAATCAAAATCTTAGAACCCCTATCCAAATGGGTCAATAATAAATCACAGGCTTTATCCATGTCGCGCATCAGCATCGGTGAGTGCTGTTGCTGCAGCAAAGGATTGCTGAATTGCCTCCATTCCTGAATTTCTCTCGAAGCAAGCAATCGATGAAAAGGCGATACTTTCAAAGTATCATCGTTAGATTTTCCCCGTCTCTTCCATATCATGAAGCAAAGGTGACGCTTTCAGCTGAACTGAACAAATGTTGCATAACAATGACATAATTCAATTGGATTTGCAACCTATTCTATAGTCATAAGGTCTTTTTGTGTATATTGCACATCCGAAAGCCAAATAAAGAAATGAAAACAACCCAGTATTTTTCCCTATTCGTTTCAGCGATGGTCTCGTTATTGTTATTAACGGGCTGCCCCAATCCTGAAAATAAAATCCCAGCCAATTGTTTTGATGGAATTTTAAACAATAATGAGCAAATGATTGACTGTGGTGGCCCTTGTGAAGAGTGTGACCATTGCTTAGACGGCATCTTCCAACCGGATTTGGGAGAAACATGGCTTGATTGTGGTGGTGAGTGTGGAGCTTGCGACCCTTGTGCCAATGGTATTCAAGATAGCCTAGAAATGGGCGGTGATGAAACCGGCGTGGATTGCGGAGGTACCAATTGTGGTCCTTGTGCGGACCTGTGCGGCGATGGATTTCTGAACGGTAACGAGACACAAATAGACTGTGACGACACAGCCTACGTGGATGTAGATGGAAACAACTATTACAACCTGGGAGATATCTATACAGGAAATTGTCAAATATGCCCCACTTGTATCGACGAAATCATGAATGGCAACGAAGTAGGTATAGATTGTGGTGGTTCTATGTGCAGTCCTTGTGCCACGGATGGTAACTGCACCAATGGTGTAGTAGACGGAAATGAATTTTGGACGGACTGTGGCGGCAGTACATGCCCCTATTGCGATTCTATCTTGGATTGGAATGCAGGTGCCAGTGCCTATCAATCTCTCAGCTTCATTAAAACCTTCAGTGGCTACAGCTTCGATATAACGGGTACTTCATTGACCAGCCAAATGCTTAATATCAAATGTGCTGAACCAGCGGCTGGATGGTTGCCTGGAACCATTATCTCAATGAACCCAAGTACCACGGATCAAATTGCTTACACCAACAATGGCGTAGTTTACTCTACTTTGATTAACGGAGCATCAGGAACTTTCACTTTGATTAAGTTTGATGCCCCTGCAACCGCAGATGCCTACATCAGAGGATCATTTACAGGAACCTTGAAATCCAATACTGGTGCTACCATGTCCATCACCAATGGTTTGATACAAATTAGGTACGAATAAGACTTCATAAATGTTTAACAAAAAAGGCTACCTTAGGGTAGCCTTTTTTATTTTTTTCGAGCCCTTAACATCTCGCGTTTTCCGTGAGGGCCGGGTAATCTCTCGACTTCAAAACCGACTTGAATAAGATTTCTCCTGACCTCACCCTTCGCGCAATAGCTTACCCAAATTCCCCCTGAACGCAGCAGCTCGTAACATCGTTGAATGATGCCAACGGTCCAAAGCTCCGGTTCAAAGTTGGGTCCAAAGGCATCAAAATAAATCAAGTCAAATTCCTTAAAACCGACATAATCCTGGATGCCCTTTGAAAGCTTTAAAAATTGGAAACCAACTTCCAACTCAACTTTATCTGCAATCGGAGTTAAATGTATTTGCTCCATATAACTTTTACGCTGAGCATTTTTCTGTATTTGACACAATTCACTAACCAACATGTCAGAAAGAGGATAGGGTTCCAACGCAGTGTATGAAATCTCTCTTTTTTGCGCTGACTCAAGCGTTAATAGGACATTTAATCCAGTTCCCAACCCTACTTCCAAAATGGAAATCTTTTCTAACTCCGTTCCGTTGAGTCCATTTTGAATGAAAACATGCAAACTTTCTTGCTCGGCACCATGCTTTGAATGATAGGTTTCATTTACATCTTCAACCAAAAAAGTATAAGACCCATCGGCAGTTTGAAGCAATTTCTTATGCCTTGAATTGTTCACTGCTGATTTGTTCAAAGCTTTATTGTTTGCGCCATCCGCTGCCTCCATCTTCTATTAATTTTGATTATCAAACAGAAATTCATGGCAAAGAAAACCAAAACCACCACAACCAAAAAGAAATCTTTTTACTCTGCGTCGAGTTTGAGCTTTTTGGAAACTTATTTGAATAATGCATCACCCACAGGTTTTGAATCGTCGGGTCAACAACTTTGGTTGGATTATATCCGTCCTTATGTTGATGAATACATGGTGGATACCTATGGAACTGTAGTGGGTGTGATTAATCCCCAAGCCAAATACAAAGTTGTCGTAGAGGCCCATGCTGATGAAATCTCTTGGTTTGTTCATTACATCACCAGTGATGGATTTATCTATCTCAGAAGAAATGGTGGAAGTGACCACATGATTGCGCCAAGTAAACGTGTGAATATTCACACGCCAAAAGGGATTGTCAAAGGTCTATTCGGTTGGCCAGCCATCCACGTAAGAACGGCTGAGAAAGAAGAAGCGCCCAACATGAAAAACATCTTCTTGGATGTTGGCGCTTCCAGTAAAAAAGAAGTGGAGGAAATGGGGATTCATGTAGGGTGCGTTGCCACATTTGACGACGAATTCATGGTGCTCAATGACAGATTCTTTGTGGGACGGGCATTGGACAATAGAATAGGCGGGTTTATGATAGCTGAGGTAGCAAGACTATTAAAAGAAAGAAAAGATAAATTGCCTTTTGGGGTGTATTTCACCAATTCCGTTCAAGAAGAAATTGGCCTTAGAGGCGCTGAAATGATCGCACATCGTATCAATCCTGATGTAGCTATTGTTACTGATGTTTGCCATGATAGTTCTACGCCTATGATGAATAAGGTGAGAGATGGAGAATTGGCTGCAGGTAAAGGACCTGTCGTCAGCTATGGTCCTGCCGTTCAAAATAATCTGCTCAAACACATCATTGACGTTGCTTCAAAAAACAACATTGACATTCAACGCCAAGTGGCATCTAGATCAACAGGAACAGACACAGATGCTTTTGCCTACAGCAATATGGGAGTAGCCAGCGCTTTGATTTCTCTTCCCTTGCGTTACATGCACACGACCGTCGAAATGGTAGATAAAAATGACGTTGAAGCGGTCATAGAATTGATTTACGCCAGCCTGAAGGCCATCAAAAACAACCAGGACTGGAGATATATTAAATAGTGAATCGGTGGATCGATGAATCGGTGAATCGGTGGATCGGTGAATCTGTGGATCGGTGGATCGGTGATTCAGTGGATCAGTGAATCGGTGATTCAGTGAATCGGTGAATCGGTGGATCGGTGATTCGGTAAATCAGTGGATCGGTGGATCGGTGGATCGGTGGATCGGTGGATCGGTAAATCAGTGGATCAGTGGATCAGTGAATCGGTGAATCGGTGGATCGGTGATTCGGTAAATCAGTGGATCGGTGAATCTGTGGATTAGTGGATCGGTAAATCAGTGGATCAGTGAATCGGTGATTCAGTGGATCGGTGGATCGATGGATTGACTGCCATATGCTTCATTTACCAATACACTGCTATACTGATACACTGCTATACTGATATACTGCTATACTGATATACTGCTATACTGATATACTGATATACTAATTCACTAATATACCGATATACCAATACACCGATATACCGATATACCGATATACCAATACACCGATATACCAATACACCAATAAACCGATATACCAACACACCCCAATCCTCCCTGCTTTATCTCATTTTTGCAAAATTTTGAGATTGATTACCTTTGTACAACGATTCAATGAAAGTCGAACTTAAACATTAATGAATGAACCATGTAGGTATTCGTCCTGAAGGAGCAACGCTCGATTATTTGGGACTTAAAAATTTGGCTACGGCCTTTTGGAATCTTTCTCCCGCAGAATTGGTAGAAGAGACCATCGCATTAGAACAAGGAAGTTTAACCAGTACGGGAGCAATCGCAATCGATACTGGAGAATTTACCGGTCGTTCTCCCAAAGATAAGTTTATTGTAAAAGATAGCAACACAGAAAATTCCGTTTGGTGGAGCCAATTCAATATCCCATTTGAAAGCGCCAAATTTGATCGCCTCTTTCAAAGAATGCAGGCCTATTTGACAGGAAGAGAGGTATATGTTCGTGATGCCTATGTATGTGCTGACCCACGCTACAGAATGAATGTTCGTGTTGTCACTGAATATCCATGGAGCAATATGTTTGCATACAACATGTTCATGCGCCCATCCAAAGATGAACTGAAAACCATTCAGCCCGATTGGCATGTCATCTGCGTTCCCGGATTTATGGCTGATGCCGAGATGGACGGAACAAGACAGCACAACTTTGCGGTGATTGACTTCACTAAAAAGATGGCCATCATCGGAGGGACGGGATATACCGGAGAAATCAAAAAAGGAATATTCACAGTATTGAATTACGTTTTGCCACATGAAAAAGGTGTCCTTCCCATGCACTGTTCTGCCAATGTTGGAGCTGATGGTGATACAGCTGTTTTCTTTGGTTTGAGCGGGACAGGAAAAACAACACTTTCATCTGATCCCAATAGACGTTTAATTGGTGATGATGAACATGGATGGACGGACTCAACCGTTTTCAATTTTGAAGGTGGTTGCTATGCCAAAACCATTGATTTAACCAAGGAGAAAGAACCTCAAATATATGATGCTATTAAGTTCGGTGCTATTCTAGAAAATATCGGATTTGAAGAGGATGGCGTCACACCGGATTATGCTGATAAATCAAGAACCGAAAATACCCGTGTAAGCTATCCCATTCATCACATCGACAATGTAATGGATCCGAGCATGGGAGGAATTCCAAAGAATATTTTCTTCCTTACATGTGATGCTTTTGGGGTACTACCTCCAATTAGTAAGCTAACAAAAGGGCAAGCCATGTATCAATTTATCAGTGGTTATACTGCCAAGGTTGCTGGAACTGAAGCCGGAATCACTGAACCAACTACAACATTCAGCGCTTGTTTTGGCGCGCCTTTTCTTCCGCTTCATCCCACGCAATACGCAGAAATGATGGGTAAGAAAATCGATGAGAGTGGTGCCAAAGTGTGGTTAATCAACACCGGTTGGAGCGGAGGCTCATACGGAACAGGTGAACGCATGAAATTAAAATTCACCAGAGCCATGATTACCGCTGCTTTAGAAGGTAAATTAGACCATGTCGAATACAGAACGCATGAAGTATTTGGATTGGCGATGCCAACCTCATGCCCTGATGTTCCAACTGAATTGCTGGATCCAAAATCAACCTGGAAAGACGGCTCTGCATACGATGCTAAAGCCAATGAGCTGGCTGAAAAATTTGTTGCTAATTTTGAAAAGTTCAAAGAGTTTGCCAATGAAGAAATCATGGCAGCCGCACCAAAAATAACCGCATGATCATTCCAACTTCTGGCATTTCATTGTCAGCATTAAAGAATCTATTCTATTCATCGGAGAGCCTTGAGCTCTCCGATGTTGCTATACAACAAATTCAAAAAGCAAGAACCTATCTAGACACTTTCAGTGGTGATAACGGAGCGCCCGTTTATGGTGTCAACACTGGATTTGGTTCACTTTGCAACACGATTATTCCCGATAGCGACATGAGCCAGCTGCAGCGCAATTTGCTCATCTCGCATGCTTGCGGCATGGGTGAAGTGGTTCCGAGTGAAATTGTGCGATTGATGCTATTGCTGAAAATTCTTGGGTTAAGCAAAGGATTCAGTGGGGTTCAATTGGAAACTGTCCAAATCCTTTTGGACTTATACAACAACAAAATGACTCCTGTTGTTTATCAGCAAGGATCATTGGGAGCCAGTGGTGATCTGGCACCCTTGTCCCATATGTGCCTACCTCTCCTTGGATTGGGGGAAGTGGACTTCAACGGTAAGAGAATTTCCGGGGAAACGGCTCTTCAGATTTTAAACAAAAAACCCATTGTATTTAAAAGCAAGGAAGGATTAGCACTAATCAATGGAACCCAATTCATGAGCGCTTATGCTACCTTCAACATCTGGCGTTCAGAAAACCTTATTGCCAAAAGCAACATCACAGGAGCATTGAGTTTAGAAGCCTATGACGGAAGAACTGAACCGTTCATGCATGCGCTTCATGCGGTAAGACCTCATACAGGACAACTGCACATTGCTCAAGAATTCAGGAATCTATTGGAAGGCTCTGAGATTGCATCGCAAAATAAAAACCATGTACAAGACCCGTACAGTTTTAGATGCATCCCGCAAGTACATGGCGCTTCTTGGGACACTTTGCAATATGTTACAACCGTTGTAGAAACGGAAATCAATGCAGTTACCGATAATCCAGTGGTTTTGGTGGATGAAAATAATATCATCAGTGGTGGTCATTTTCATGGACAACCGCTTTCTTTGGTGTTGTCTTATTTGACCATTGCGATGGCAGAAATAGGCAGTATCTCAGAACGACGAATCTACAAGTTGATCAGTGGAACGCGCAACCTCCCTGCTTTTTTAACACCCAATCCCGGTTTGAACTCTGGCTTCATGATTGTGCAATACACAGCGGCTTCTATTGTGTCACAGAACAAGCAATGGTGTACACCAGCTGTAATTGATACCATTGACTCCAGCAATGGACAAGAAGACCATGTCAGTATGGGGGCCAATGCAGCCACACAACTGCACAGAGTGCTGGACAACATCGAAAAAATAATTGGATTAGAAGCCCTCACAGCTGCGCAGGCCTTTGAGTTCAGAAGACCATTAAAGTCATCTTTTATTCTCGAAAAAACTTACAACGAAATCAGAGCGATCGCACCATTTTTAAATGAGGATACGCTGATGAGTCCATTGATGCAGGAAATGACACACTGGGTAAAGTTGTCTTAAAAAACTACTTTCCTCTTCCTTTGATTACGGTCAATACCGTATAAAATAAAATTTTAATATCCATGGCCAATGACATATTCTCCAAATAGAGTATGTCATATTTCAAACGCTGAACCATTTGATCTACATTTTCTGCGTATCCATATTTCACCTGTCCCCATGAGGTAATACCTGGCCTCACACGCAATAATTTCTTCACGTGGGGAGCATGTTGCTTGATCTGATCAATGTAAAATTGTCTTTCTGGTCTTGGACCTACCAAAGACATCTCCCCAATAATCACATGACCAAACTGCGGAATTTCATCCAACCGTGTTTTTCGTAAAAACTTTCCTATACGTGTTATTCGCTGGTCATGGGAAGAGGACAATTGAGGACCATTCTTTTCTGCATCCATTACCATTGTTCTGAACTTCATCATCCGAAAAGATTGCCCGTGAATCCCAACTCTCTCTTGCCAAAAGAAAATTGGGCCCTCTGAGCTCAATTTAACAGCGATGGCAATAAAAATGTAAACTGGCAATAAAATGATCATGGCTATTAAAGACAACACAACGTCCATCAGTCTTTTCAAACTCATTTGCCACGTTGGCATTAGTTCCCGATTGATGCGCACTAAGGGAACTCCATAAATACCCGTCATTTTAACGGAGCCGCTCAATAAATCGAACGTATCCGGTATTATGCTTACATCCACATCAAAATCCAACAAAACAGACATCACCTCTGACAAATGCCGGTGATCAGAGCTCTCCACAGCTACGATCACTTCCTTGATTTGGTGCTCTCTAATCAGATGAGACAGTTGATCCACCTGCCCTAAAAAAGGCATGTATTGTTTTAGTAAATCATCTTTTCCATTGATTCGTACAAATCCAGCAAATCGATACCCTCCCATGTTGTTTCCAGAGACAATCTCATCATACAAAGCCAATGCTCGTGCATTACCTCCAACAATCAAAGTGGGAAAACCCCATTCTCCGTTTTTCATTCTTCGCACGGTTGCGGAGGTCAGAACCAATCTCAAAGTAAGAGCAATGGACCAATGCGCAAGGAATAGTACAGAAATACTACGATAGTATGATGTGTATCCAGGAAGATGATCATCAAGCAATATCAAGAAGAAAAGCAACAAACTCCCAATAATCGTTGCCAGGGTCATCTCTCCAATCTCCTTCAATCGATGCCTTTTGAAAATCTGTTTGTAATGACCGAGAAGAAAATACAAAACGACCCAAAAAATGGGTATAAAAAACAACCCCAAGAGAAAATTAGGATCATGCGATTCAATACTCCACAAATCCTGTGGTGAGATAAATTCCCAATAGATTTTCCGAAATGAATACAACAAAATCCATGAGAGCCAGGCAGCCAATACGTCGGTAACGATATACTTTGTTATTTGACGGGCGTTATTCATGACTTACCACTTAACCCACTTTAAGTTGTCCAAATACAATTCACATTCTTTTCCCGACTCGTCAGGAATCATTTCCACAAAAAACTTAAAACTTGTGGCCTGTGGATGTTTATTGGGGAGATCCCCAAAATCAATATAAATTTTATTCCAATCCGGATTGCCTGAGCCAGTTTGCGTGGGGTTGATGATTAAAGCAAAATACTTGGTTTCTATTCCACCTTCTGTTATCAACAAGCCCACCGAAAATTTATTGTTGGCACTGTAATTCATCTCCAAGAAATAAAAATTACCGGCCACATAACCTAAATTTTCATCTCTCATGTAATACAACCTGTTCTGTGTGGCACCAATGGTTCCTTTGCCACATCTATTGCCTTCAAATACAACTTCAGGATCTGTTATTGCAGAAAAGCTCCCATTGTTTCCTGGCATTTGGACCAAGAAATTTCCACTTTCAAATCCCAACTCTTCGATGACTGCTTGCTCATAATAGGAGAACTTTGGAATCAAAGAAACTGAATCTCCTGGGACAATGGTCAAGCTTGTATCAAATGAGGGACAAAAAACGTATTTGATCCTTGAATTGCTGAGTCCATTGTTTTTGATACCTGGAAACACTTGAATGTTGGCATTCCCCTCATCAATGATAGGAACAACCGCTGGTAGGTCATAAATGCCCAATAAATTTTCATCATTGTATACCCAAACCTCGGTAATTTTTTGATTTCCCGTTCCCTCACCAGGCCTAACATTGAATTGGTAGCTTGGAATGTGCAAATAGGAAGGCATTTCAGCTTTTTTGCATTGCGAAAGAATCAGCAACACAACGCAACACCCTATCATCCACCTAAATCGTAACAACTTTGTTTTGGTTATTGGCCAACGAAAATAACGCAAGCCGATCAGAGAAACGAAACTCCCACGCAATTATTGCAAAAAGGTCTCAAAATTTTCTGGACGATTACTAAACAAAGACTGATCACACCGCGACCCAATGGTTAAAGCCACCTCCAATGACTTGATAGCATCCTCTAAAGTCACTTCCACTTTGGATTTTTTTTCAATGGCATTAGAAAATGAAACCAATTCCTCTGCTATTGCATTCCCCTTTTTAACAGGTATCCAATCCACTTGATCTTGTCCATCTATGGAGCTCACTTTTCTCCATTGATGGTTTAAGAAATCAATCTCTATCAATTGATCTACCATAAACAATTGCATTTTTCGAACGGAAGTATCATTAACACGTGAGGAGTAAAGATGGACAGAAGTGCCATTGTCCATTTCCATCGTAACCTGTGCCACATCCAGCTCACTGCCCTTCCAAGGAATTCCATAAGCCAATATTTTTCGTGGGCTCGCCTTGGTTAAATGCAGTACCAAATCCAAATCATGAATCATCAAATCCAAAACAACTGAGACATCCATGCCCCGTTCACTCATAGGAGCCAAACGATGACAAACAATCATCTTGGGAGACTTAATGTCCTTGAACACCGCTTTAAAAGCGGGATTAAAACGCTCAACATGCCCTATTTGAACTACAACTTCAGCCTCCTGTGCCAACCGCATCAAAGACTTGGCTTGTTGCATATCAGTACATACCGGTTTCTCAATAAAAACATGTTTAAACGACCTAATGCACTTTGATGCTAACTCAAAATGAGTGGCTGTGGCAGAGGCAATAATTACTGCATCCACCTGCTCTAAAAGGTGATCCACACTATGGCTTGGCATTATTCCCGTGATGTCCATGGCCTCTTTGGCCATCGCTGTAGATGGATCAAAAAAAGTAACCAAAGAAAATTGGTTGGTTAATCCCAATAAGCACTGAAGATGAATTTTCCCCAAATGACCTACACCCAAAACGCCCACCTTAATCATACAGCGATACTACGGGCTTTTACGCCATGATATTGCGAACATTACTTTTTGTATTTACAACCGAGCGTTAATTTCTTGATCCAAATAAAATGGATCCCAACCTAATCAGCGTGCTTCCCTCTTCTACCGCAATTTCCCAATCAGAGCTCATTCCCATTGAAACGACATTGAAGGAATCTCCCAATATTGGTTTCAAATAATCAAAGCACTTTTTAAGCTCTTTGAATTCTTTTCTGATGATTGCCACATCATCAACAAAAGATGCCATGCCCATTACCCCTCTGATCAACACCGATGATTCCGCATCATTGTGTAATTCTTTCACCAAAGATTCCAGGTCTGCAATGGACCAACCGAATTTGGTGTCTTCTTTTGCAATATGAAACTGCAATAAGACCTCAATTACCCTGTTGTTTCTTCTGGCTTGCTTAGAAATTTCTTTCAGTAATGAAAACGAATCAACCCCATGAATCATTTTTATGAACGGAGCAATATACTTGACTTTGTTGGATTGTAGATGCCCAATAAAATGCCATTCAATATCCTTGGGCATGATAGAGGCCTTGTCCACCAATTCTTGGACATAGTTCTCTCCAAAACACTTTATCCCATTTTCATATGCCAACATCAAATCTTCTACGGGCTTCGTTTTTGAAACAGGCAACAACTGAACTTCATCTGAGAGCCTTGCCCTCACCTCTTGAAAAGCCTCTATGTTAAAAGCCATAGGTAATTGGATATATAACCAAACCGCTGCGCAATTTAGGTTCTATGTAAGTGCTCTTGGGAGGCATCACCCCTTTCTGATCGGCCACATTTTTTAGTTCTTGAACCCTAATTGGAGATAGAACAAATCCAACAGTTGCAAGACCTTCAGCTATCTGATCTTGTAAAAACGCAATTCCCTTTGGACCCTCGGCATATTTCAATCTTCTATCTTTTCTGAAGTCCTCAAATTCAAAAAGGGGAGATAACACTTGGGTAGCCAATCGATCAGGATCAATTTGTTGATCCTCATTAAATCTCCACCAAGATATGTTGTTTTTAAAAACAACTCCAAAAACTCCAGAAGGCGGATTCTCACCATCTACTTCCTGTTCAAACTTTTGAAATCTCTCTTGTACCAATTTTAAAATGTAATCTTCATTGTATCGCGCATCTTTGACCAATCTGTGAAAAGGATGTATGGTCAAATCTTCCTCATCTATTATAAAACTTAAAAAGTTGGCAGCCCCTGGCCATTCCGGATGATTTTTATACAGTCGCTCACTGGATGCCGAGCGATGATGTCCATCTGCAATATAAACCGCATCCAAATGCGAAAAACACAATCGAACTTTTTCAATTTCAGTGGAATCATCTATGCACCATAAGGTATGTTGGGCGCGATCAGTAGTAGAAAAATCAGCCAACGGTTGACGCGTTTCTATGGATTTCATCCATGATTTAAATTCACCGGACAGGTTGGCAAACATCAACACAGGCTCTGCATTGATACCCGTAACTGCTAGGTATTCTGAAAAAAGATTTTCTCTACTTTCTATGGTGTGTTCGTGAATTTTAATCAATCCACTGCGATAATCGTCAATGGCTATCCCTCCTATCCAACCCAGGTAGGACTTTCCATCTTTTACCTGTCGGTACAAATAAAAACTCTCTGTGGGTTCCTGAACAAGAACACCGTTTCGGACATAAGCATCGAACAAATTTCGAACCTCCATGAACTTGATATGCTCCGCTACATCTCTTTTCTGTGTGGGGTGAATCACATGCAAAAAAGTGTACGGATTGGTCGTTAGTTTATTCTGGAGTTCTGACTCAGAATAGGATAAAAAAGATCTGGATGCAACAAGATGCATCTTGTCCCTTGTTGCCCTGATCCCTTTAAATGGTTCAAATTTCGCCATATGCGGCTCAAGCTAATCCAGCAACAATACTGGCAATTTCCAGCCCTATTCTTTCTTGCGCCTCAGCAGTTGAGGCTCCAATATGTGGGGTGGCTATCACCATCGGATGTTCCAATAAATCCTTACGGGGAGTGGGTTCATTTTCAAAAACATCCAAACAAGCACAACGAAGAGATTTGTTATTGAGCGCCTGCAAAAGAGCATCTTCGTTAATTACCCCTCCTCTTGAGGTATTGATGATAACAGCAGACGATTTCATTAGAGATAATTCCCTTTCTCCAATAACCGCATCGCCATTGGGCTGTTTGGGCACATGCAAGGAAATGAAATCTGCCTTATTCAAGGCCTCAGTCAGAGAAACATGAGGCACTTGGACTTTAACGATTTGATTGGCAATGGAAACATTGATTTCAGTGAAAGAATGATCTGTTCTGTCTGATGCAATGACGTTCATTCCACACCCAATAGCATAAGAGGCCAAGGATTGTCCTATTCTCCCAAAACCCACAATGGCCAAAGTTTTTCCTCTGAGCTCTATTCCCTTGCTGTAACTCTTTTTCAAATCAGCAAATTGCTCTTGACCCACATTGGGCATTGTGCTTCCTGAAGCGTAAACAAAACGGGATGCTGCAAACATCATAGACATAGCCAACTCTGCTACACTTTGAGAACTAGAAGCTGGTGTATTAAAAACCAACAAGCCTTTTTCTTTGGCATAGGCTGCGTCGATATTGTCAATTCCCACTCCACCTCGACCAACAAACTTCAAATTGGGACAACCATCAATGATATCTCTTCTCACTTTGGTAGCACTTCTCACCAAAAGACCCTCTATTTCGTGGGTTGTAATATAGTTCACCAAATCTGCTTGGGGAATAAAATTGGTTTCAACCTCATGCCCTTGTGCTTCTAACGCAGCTTTCCCGCCTGCGTCAATGCCGTCATTTGCCAATATTTTCATTATCCCTGTATTCTTTCAAATTCTTTCATTACATCAACAAGCACCTGCACACTTTCAATTGGCAAAGCATTGTACATAGAAGCTCGGTAACCACCTACACTTCTATGTCCCGCTATACCGCTGATACCAGCATCCTTCCACATCGCATCAAAAGCAGCAGCGTTTGAATCATCATTCAATCTGAATGTTGGATTCATCCATGAGCGTGCCTCTTTCACTGCATGACCATGGAACAAACCATTGCGGTCTAATTCATCATAAAACAATTTCTGCTTCGCGAAATTTCTCTGTTCCATGCCTTTCAATCCACCTTGCTCTTTGATCCAACGCAAAGTCAACATACAAGTGTAAATTGACAAAACAGGGGGTGTATTGTACATACTATCCTTGTCAATGTGGGCTTGAAGGTCCATGTATACTGGCAATTTCCGGCCTGTTCTTCCCAATTGCTCTTTATCCACAATGTACAGTGTAGCTCCAGCAGGACCCAAATTTTTCTGAGCACCAGCATAAATCAATGCATGCTGGGAGGCATCAACTTCTCTAGAAAAAATATCAGAGCTCATGTCGCAAACCAAAGGAACAGAAGACGCTGGTATTTTGGAATACTGTGTACCGTAAATGGTATTATTGGAGGTGTAATGTGCGTAATCATAGTTACCTTGAAAAACAACTTCAGGTATGTAGTTGTGATTTTTATCTGAACTATCAAAAGCCACATCCACTTGTCCAAGCAACTTAGCTTCTTTGATTGCACCGCTGGCCCATACACCCGTATTGGCGTATACTGCACTACCACCCTCTTTCATAAAATTCATGGCGGCAATGTGAAAACCAAGTGTTGCACCTCCTTGCAAAAAGAGAACTTCAAAACGATCTGGCAAAGACAAAATTTCTTTTACACTATTTCTCGCCTCCTCCACTACTCTTTCAAAATTTTTTGATCGATGTGAGATTTCAAGAATACTCAAACCCATGCCATCAAACTCTTGGATGGCTTGAGCTGTTTGTGCAATCACTTGCTGTGGCAAAATGCTTGGTCCTGCCGAAAAATTATGAACTTTATTCATCACCCAATAAGTTGTATTATAGACCCAATAAAACTTCTTCTGCTGTCTTTCCTCCAAAAATCATGCGCTCTGGATTCTCCAACATCTCTTTGATCTTCACCAAAAATCCTACACTCTCTCTTCCATCGATGATTCGATGGTCGTAACTCAATGCCAAATACATGACAGGACGAATGACCACTTGGCCATTTTCAGCAACAGGTCTTTCAACAATGTTGTGCATTCCTAGAATAGCACTTTGAGGAGGGTTGATGATGGGGGTACTTAACATGGATCCAAAAACTCCACCATTGGTGATAGTAAAAGTTCCTCCCGCCATATCATCCACAGTAATCTTCCCTTCTCTTGCTTTCTTGGCCAATCCCCCAATGGTCTTTTCAATCTCTGCCAAGCTCAAGCTCTCTGCATTACGAATAATTGGCACCATCAATCCTTTTGGGGTACTCACCGCAATGCCAACATCACAAAAATCATGGAAAACAATCTCCCCGCTTTCAATTCTAGCATTGACGGCTGGGAAATGATAAGCAGCCTCGCAAACAGCCTTGGTAAAAAATGACATGAAACCGAGACCGACACCATGTTTTTCTTTGAAAACATCTTTGTACTTGGCACGCAAATCCATGACAGGCTTCATGTTCACCTCATTGAAGGTGGTCAACATAGCCGTCGTATTTTTGACCGATACCAATCTTTCTGAAATCTTCTTTCTCAAGTTGGTCATCTTCTCTCTGCGCTCATTCCTGGTTCCGCCGCGTTGGGGAATTGCATTGCTGTCTATTCCACCTGCCAATGCACTCAGAACATCGCTTTTGGTAATTCTTCCACCAGGACCTGATCCTGTAACTTGAGAAGCTGTAACACCGTTCTCGGCCATTACTTTAGACGCACTTGGCGAGGGATGGCCTGCAGCAGGATGATTGTTTGCTGCTGCTGGCATCGGATTGGGAACCGGAGCAGTGTCTTTTACTACAACCTTTTCTTCCTTCACAACTGTTACACCCTCGGGTGCCTTAGCTGAGGCGTCTATGATACAAGCAACAGCACCCACCGCAATGGTGTCACCAGCTTGAGCCAAAATTTCAATTGAACCGGAAGTCTCAGCGGCCAGTTCCAAAGTAGCCTTATCAGAATCTATTTCAGCTATCACTTGATCCTTATTCACGTAGTCACCATTTTTCACCAACCAATTGGCAATGATGACTTCACTGATGCTCTCACCCGGAGAGGGAACTTTCATTTCAAATTTTGACATTTTCAGTTGTATAAAGGTATTGAACCAAATTTAGCTGCGAATTTGCATCCATTTTTCCTTTCTTATTCAAAAAATGAACAAGATTTACGAACTTTCCGACATGAATCCAATTCTTGTTTTTATTGGTGGTGGATTAGGTGCCATTTTAAGATGGTCATTGGGATATGTACCTTTCATTAAGTCAAATGGTATTTTCACCAACACGCTAGTGGCCAACTCCATTGCTGCACTTTTGATTGGATTGTCCTATAGAATCTTCTATCAAGAAAGCTCCAATGCAAACAATGGTCTTTGGTTGCTCTTGGCTACTGGATTTTGTGGTGGACTAAGCACCTTTTCTGCGTTCAGTTTAGAAAGTTTTAGAATGATTCAAAACCAAGAATGGCTGCAATGTTTGTCCTATATCACACTCAATGTCGGGCTTTCTCTTTTATTGCTCATTTTTGCCTACCAAATTTCTGAAGGATGGAAGGGATAAGACCGTTATTGAGCTTTGAAACACATGAATCTGAAAATTCCCAATCAGAATGGATATTGATGATTCATGGAGCAGGTGGAAGTAGGCGCACTTGGAAAAAGCAAATTCCGGCGTTCTTTGATTCACATAATATTGTAGTCATTGATTTACCAGGTCATGCAGCGTCATCTGAGGCCTGTTTATGGCAAAACAATTACAGCTTTGAATGGATTAGTGAAGAAATATGGCGGGTGGTGGACCACCTTAAAATCAACGGCATTCACCTTATGGGTGTATCGCTGGGCAGTATCATTTCCATGCAAATGTACCACAGCAGACCATTGGCCATTAAATCCATGGTCTTTGCCGGACCTATTGTTGCCCTAAATAACAAACTGAGAATCTGGGCAAAAATTGGTTTGACAACGGCCAAAATTATCGGTTATCGAAATTTCTACGCTTTGATGTCCAAAGTAGTGATGCCGAGAAAAAACCATCAAAAATCTCGTGATATTTTCGTGCGAGAGAGCAAATTGCTTTCCAATCTGGAGTACAAAAAATGGACTTCTATGTATGGAAAATATCTTGATGTTAAGTTGAAACAATTGTTTGATGCCTGTCCGGAGGTCCCCACATTTATTCTCGTTGGCAAGCAAGATCATATGTTCTTCAAACCTGCCATGGAATACGCCCAAAGGTTTAAAAACATCCAAATCCAAATCGTTGACCGATGTGGTCACCTGGTCAGCTTAGAGAAAGCTGATATATTTAATCAGCACTGCAAGGCCTTCTTTGATCGGCTTCTTGTTTCGAAATAATTTAATCCAAAAAAAATGGTTGCGTTTCCGCAACCATTTCATCGTTCAATCTTTTTAAAAAATTACTTCACAATCTGCTTTGAAGTAACGCTTCCATTGGGTGATTGGATAACCAATTGATAAACACCAGAGGACAAAGCATTGCCATTCAAGTTCCAAACATTGGTTCCTGATTGACCATTGAATTTTTCAGCTGAAACCAATTGACCTTGTGCATTGTACAATCTAATATTGTATTGACCAGCGGATGCTGCATTCCAACGAATAGCAGTGTTCTCAGCAACAGGGTTAGGAGAAACTACAAATGAGGTCATTGCTGTCTCCTCCACCGATGTTGGAATAGATCCAACAACATTCAAAGTAAATCCCGTTTGCTGCGTTCCACCTGGGAAAACAGATCCATCACTCTCTACAGAGAAAATGACACATGAAGTATCCACGGTTCCATCCGCACAATAAGTAAACAAACACAATTCATAAGTACCTGTTTCAGAATACTGCCATGTAGGGAAAGCCCCAGTCATGGTTCCACCGTCTCCCGTAGACCACATGTATTGTGCATTGGAAGATGGATCCGTAACGTTTACAACCCAAACAACAAACGGAGTGCTAGCACCATTCATCATAGAATCTGTCACCAAAAAGATATTGGCCTCACAACCCGTTGAACCTCCGCAATCCTCATCAATCAAACCGTCACAATCATTGTCTATTCCATTGTTACACTCTTCAAAAGCACCAGGAAAAGCCCAAGCATTGGCATCATTACAATCTACATCGCTGGTGTATCCATCATTGTCATTGTCTACAAAAGTGGAGTCACCATTACAGCCTTCATCAATAGAACCATCACAATCATTGTCTACTCCATTGTTACATTCTTCGTATGCTCCTGGATAAACCCACTGGTTGTTATCATTACAATCAGAAAACTCATCCCAACCGTCACCATCATTATCTGTGTTGGGGTTACCAAAGCAATACTCTAATTCAAAGGTCATAATGGCACCTGGTATCCAAACGGTATTGTCACATACCTGTAAACCTTGACAGTTAGAGATACAAGCCCAAACCATCATCTGCCCCATTACGTTGCCGGTCACGGGGATAGCTCCATCAAAACCACCGTTAGGACCTGATGTAACAACCATATTACCCGAAATGCCAGAAATAGAATCAACGTAAAATATACTAACATCAACTATTCCGTTGCTTCCATTGATAGTTCCAGTGAAGGGAAGCCCTTGTGACCAAGATTGCAAAGTAGCAACCAATGCCAAACATAAAAGTGTGAATTTCAATTTCATTGATTAAAAAATTAGTTATTTAAGTAAAAGACCAAATTTAACCTTTAAGGTTGTTTCTGATTCTCTTTTTAACACAATTGCTCAGTTAAAATCTCCCACTCTTTGTACACCACTGCCAAATCATCCTTCTTTTTTTGATGCGCATCAGTCACTTCCTTCACCCTATCCAAATCTGAATAATCCATTTCAGCCATCTTTGCTTCTAATGCAGAAATCTCACTTTCAAACTCCTCAATCTTGCGTTCCAATTTCGACAATTGCTGTTCCATTTTTTTTCTATCCTTCACCTCTTCCTTAGTAGCCAATGGCTGAGCGATATTGGAAGGTTGAGCTTCATTTTTTTTCTTAGACTCTCTCAACTGCTGCTCATAAACAGCAATGTTCTCCGCCTTCTTCTCCTTTAAGAAATCCAAAACGTCACCCGTCCATACTTTCAATCGATTGGGCAGGATCTCATAAACAGTATCCGTCAATCCATTTAAAAAGTCACGATCATGTGATACCACCAACAATGTTCCATCATATTGACTCAATGCTTGCTTCAGCACTTCTTTGGACACCAAATCCAAGTGGTTGGTAGGTTCATCCATAATCAAAAAATTGGTTGGCTTTAATAACAACTTGCACAACGCCAATCTGGCCTTTTCACCACCGCTTAGCACCTTCACTTTTTTATCTATCTCATCTTTACCAAATAAAAATGAACCCAATAAACCACGAATTTGCGTTCTTATCTCTCCGACAGCCTCATCATCAATGGTCTGAAAAATAGTCTTCTCACCATCCAATTCCTCAGATTGATTCTGAGCGTAGTAGCCCATTTGTATGGCATGACCCCACTCTATCTCACCTTCATGTTGCAATTGACCCAATATTATTTTAAGTAATGTTGTTTTGCCAACACCATTTTTTCCAATCAAAGCAATTTTCTCCCCTCTGTTGATCATGAAATCCACAGTAGAGAACAATCTCTTTTCTGCAAAGGCCTTTCCCAATGAATGACCCTTCAGTGTAACTTTTCCGGCATGCGGTGCGGGAGGAAATCGCATGTGCAAAGAGGTTGAATCGATATCATCCACCTCTACCTTTTCCAATTTATCCAACTTCCTGATCAAAGTTTGAGCAAAAGCCGCCTTGTCTTTTTTAGCCCTAAACTTATTAATCAACACTTGGGTTTTCTCAATGTACTTCTGCTGATTGGCTGCTGCATTCTCTGCTCGCTCTATCTCCTCCAATCGCTGCTCTATGTACTTTGAATAAGAAAATTTGTAATCATACAATTTCCCTTTTGAAATTTCCACCGTTCGCTTGGTTACAGCATCCAAAAAAGTTCTATCATGCGAGATAAGAACGATAGCACCTTCGTAATCCACTAAAAATTCTTCTAACCATTGAATACTCTCAATGTCCAGGTGATTGGTAGGCTCATCCAGCAATAGTAAATCGGGGTTCCTGAGCAAGAGCTTACCCAACTGAACCCTCATTTTCCAACCTCCACTGAACTCTGACAGTTGACGATCGAAATCGTTGGGTCCAAAACCCAAACCGCGCAAAACCCTTTCTATCTTCTCATCCATCTTGGTGGCATCCACAAGAGAAAGGCGATGACTAATGGTTTCAATCTCTTCTATTTTGTCGGCATAATCATCACTCGTATAGTCATGATGGTTGGCAATGGCATCCATCAACTCATCCATCCTTTTCTGTAAGGTCAATGTCTCAGAAAATGCTGCTGCTGCTTCTTCTCTCACCGTTACACCTTGCGTATGCTCCATTTCTTGAGCAAGGTAACCAACCGTTGTTCCACGAGTAAACGCAACTGAACCTGATGTCGGGTTTTGTAATCCAGCTAGGATTTTAAGCATGGTTGATTTCCCTGCCCCATTTTTACCCACCAAGCCCATTCGTTCCCGAGGGCCAATGAATAAAGTAATATTTGAAAATAGATCACGAGATCCAAAACTAACTGTGAGATTTCCTATTGTTACCATGCGGGTGCAAAAGTAATCCCTAGAAAAAGAAAAAGCCACCTTGCGGTGGCTTTTCATTAATATTTCTCAATAATGCCAAAGGTCATGCTCAAACAAGAACAAATCTTCTTTGATGCGCTCACTTTCCAAAATGGCTTTCATTGGATCACGATAATATTCTTCAATCCTTCGGTCATAAACATTCTCTTCTTTTACAACGTAAGACGAAAACATCCTTTTTTGAAACAGATCGTCAAACGTTATGGGCTGAGAAGTGTTGTGTAAGTTGAAAACATCCGCATTAGCAAACAAATAACGACATTCTGGAAAGTACAACCAAAAGACAGGGTCATTACGAATAATGGATCCACCTCCATACTTTTTCTCAACAACTGGCGCTATACCGATGATTCGAACATAACGCTCAGAACGTTGCTTGTCAAAAATCCAATCTTCTTTTATTTCATAGAATTTGACCTTATCCGCTAAGATTGGAATTATGGTATCTCTTGTACCTATTTGCTCGCCATTCTCATCAAACTCAGGAATAATATCTGCATTCGCTGCCTCTTTCAGCGCATCCTCTGGTGATAAAGGAGTGCTAAACTCATCATCTGGCAAGGTTGGATTAAAAGGGTTCTTTGTACTATAGGCTGTGATCTGACCGTCCTTGATTCCGTCCAAAATGACATCGTAAAGGCATCTGCGATTTTTAATAGGTGTTGTTGGATAATACAATGAATAGTTCATCTTTTGCTTCAGATCCACCCGCTGCCAAATGCGCTTTTTCCACATCACATCCGCTTGACGCAAATAAGGATAAGGAACCACGCGACGGGTTGGGTTATGCTCAGGAACATAAGCACCATCCAATGCAGTCTGCGCAGTGGTTGTCACCAACAAACCACAACAAGCGACCAACAAAGCAATAAACTTCTTCATTTGTTTTTGTTTTTTATTCAACTTTCAAAGCGATATTTCCGAGAATACGTTCACCACCATCAGGACCAACCGCAACGATGTTCGAGAATATCACAGTGCTTCCAGCCTTACAGCCAGACAAGGCAGATTTCATACTCGCATTCAAACGATCACCCGTTCCATTTTCTTCAAAGGGCTTACCTCCCGACGCAATTGTCATTGTATACTTTTTCACTTGATAAGTTATACCATCGAAAATGAAATCAGGATCCATTTGAGCAAAAACTTTATCACCACCAGCCAATGCTCCTTTGGTTATTTTGGAGTCACTAGACTTTTTACCGGCGAACATTGCAAATGGATCTGGAACGCGCTTAATACGGAATTCCTTTGATCCCATTGGCTTTTGCTCTCCATTGATTTGAGCAGAAACACTAATGGTTGCTACCTTTTGATTTTTATCAGGCTTGATCAAGTAAGAACCGCTTTTCACCTTGTTCATTTGCTCACAACCTTGACATGTTGCGTTTATTTCTCCATTGGCTCCTGGTACAGAAATCTCAACCGGATTCTCCAATCCCTTGTAAAGTACATTACATTTAACCGCATTAACAACCGCAACTGGCTCACCAACGAAAAATGCAGGAACAACAAAGGGAACGTACTCGGGCTTACCGTTCTTCATGTACTCAATTTGACCTTTGTAAGCGTGCGGACCTACGGACAAACCTCCGGTGCTCACTTTAAAGTGACACTTTCCTTCATTATCCGACTCACCCTCTGGAGCTTTTCCACCCACTGGAAATACTGTGGGAGTAGCATCCGGATCAGTTTCACCGGCCATGTAAATTTTGTTCTTACTTGACTTATTGTAGGCGGCCAAATAAATTTCTGCTTCAAATTCTCCTCCACGAATAATATAACTCTGTTTATTTACAACAGCCACTGTAATATCATTAAACTTCATATCTGTTGCATTGATACCAGCAGCCAAAGCCATACAAACGTTATTTTTAACGTTCATCACATCTGTTTCATACTTTGTTAGGTTGGCTAAAACAGCCACCAAAGGCATATGGAAAAAGTTGTTGACTTCCCAAGACTCCTCTTTACCATCTGAAGCCAAGTAAGGACCATCAAAATTAAATGTGCTCTTTATGGCCTCTTGCAAGTCCGCAGGAAGTGTGAAAGCCTCAGCCCCGCTGTCCGCTCTCTCTACTCGAATGGCCAACAATTGATCTTTGAACTTCAATAATTTGGATTTCAAATCAGATGCAGAAAAAGGATCTGTTCGAGGAGAAGCCGGCTCGTGACCGATCAACAACGATGTGTTATTCTGGTTTTCGTCAGGCTTGGAAATGATAAGCTTTCCATCCGCATTCTTCTCATCTGCCGGGATAGCTATTCGTTTTCCGCCTTCATCTTTCATGAACTCTTCCCAACCTTCTCCAGTTTCGTTGGCTTTTGATGAAGAGGCCATAACGTGCGCCTTCATTTCTTCAATGAAATTGATTAGCTCGTCAGACAATTTATCTACTTCAGCAACAGCCTTTTGAAAAGGCACAGCCTTGGCTCCTTCCGTTGAAGCATTGATGCCTTCAATGGTCCGTTGTGACTTCTCTTCTAAGATAGAATTGGTTTTACCCAATCCTTTTTGGATTTGAATAAACGCTTGTAATACGTCCTTTGAAATATTCATCGCCAGCAAGGCAGTCAAGACCAGGTACATCATCCCGATCATCTTCTGCCGTGGGGTTTCCTTACCGCCTGCCATCTATTTAAACTTTAAGTTTGTTATTGTTTCTTTTCAGTTCAAATGATTACTGACGTGCAGTACCCATTGCGTTCAACATATTGGCGTAAACCGTATTCAATGACTTCAAGTTGTTGGCCAATTCAGAGATGTTCTCTTTGTAACGCTTGGTATCATCAACAGACTCCGAAAGATTTTGAACCAAATTGTGCATGTCAGCATACAACTCACGTGTTGAAGTCATCTCCTTCAATTGCAATTCGTACATGTTGTTCAAAGCTGCCAAATTCTCTGACATTTTTTGTAAATGTGCTCCTGTCGTCTCCCCACTCTTAGCTTGCTCTGCCATACCAGTCAAGCTCTCAGAAACTTGAGCATAGGTATCAGCCAAACTAGACACTTTTCCAGTTGCAGCGCGCAATGAAGTAGCGTACTCTGATGCAGCCGCAGCAGCATCTGTGGTTTCGCCCAATTGCTTAGCATTTTGAGAAAATGTCTTCATTCCTTCACCAAGACTTGCGATTAATTCTGGGTCTACTTTTGCCTCTTCTAACATTTTGTCCAATTGCTGAGAAACACTTCCGCCAGCCGCACCTGAACCAGAACCACCTCCAGCAACTTTACCTTTGTTGGATTCTTTCAAACTCTTTTTACTCTCTTCAGGTAAGGACAATTCAGGATATACCAAAGACCAATCTGGATCCTCATGCAACGGCTCAAAAGCCGAGAAAATGAAGATTAAGGCCTCAGTGGAAAGACCCACGATCAACAACAAAGAAGCTCCTGGCCAGTGCTCAATCTTAAACATCGCACCGAAGATTACTACCGCCGCTCCAATACCATACAACTTCGACATAAAATTTTTCCACGCCTTACTTCCTGGTTTCATACTTTTCTCTTTTAAAGGTTTTTGTTATTGTTGTTTTTAATTTTAAAATGTTATTCCATTTCCATTGGAGCATTAAACTCTCCATCTGCTGCTGATTTTCCACGTCCCAAGTAGCTCATTACACAACGGAAACCGATGTAAGACTTGGCAGTATCCTGATACTCATAAGATCTGGTACCTGTTTGAACAAAGTATCCAATATCTTTCCAACTTCCGCCGCGTATTACTTTTCGCTTCAAGGAGGGGGGATCATGTGTTGTAGCGCGATATTGATACTCCGGAGACAAGTCATGGCTAAATTCATACACGCTTTCATCATAAGCAGTGTTGGTCCATTCCGCTACGTTTCCTGACATATTATACAAACCGTAGTCGTTGGGTGAATAAGAATAGATGGGAACAGTATGACAACCATTGTCCTCAACATAGTCACCGCGCATTGGCTTGAAGTTGGCCAATGGGCAACCTAAGTAATTTCTTGTGTAAGGTCCACCCCATGGGTAAGGAGACAACTCTAAACCTCCTCTTGAAGCAAACTCCCATTCCGCTTCTGATGGCAGACGAAAACGCTGTATATACGACATCCCGTTTTTGTGTCTGAAATCATTCATGATTTGGCTTCTCCAAGCACAGAAAGCTTGACATTGACCCCATGACACTCCAACGACCGGATAATCATCGTAGGCTGGGTGCCAAAAATAATTCTCAGTCAATGGCTCATTGAATCCATAAGTGAAATCATGTATCCAAACCAATGTGTCTGGATAAACGTTGATTTCTTCTTCTATGATAAATTTAGAGCGATCATTGTGACCTTTGAATGAATGCAATTGATCCAATTGGTTGGGGTTACTAAATTCATCCTTGCTCACTTTACGTGTGGCAGCTTGCAAATCAATCCACCAGTAGCGATATTTCAATTTACGCGTGTCAATTTCCCAACGATCATAAAACTTCTCTTGACCCTGTAAGTAAAAGTTATCATAGATCAGGTCAAAAATCTCATCTGTTGAGTAATCAATTGGTTCTTCCCAATTTAGAACATAACCTTTGTTGACAAAACGCTCAAATTCACGACCATCTTCACGCTCCTTCATGGAGTATCCCTCAATATCATTCTGAGCCAATACATCCAACATCAATGAATCCTTTACCCAATATACGAACTGGCGATATTCATTATTAGAAATCTCAGTTTGATCAATGTAAAACGCAGGAATAGTAACCGTTCTGTGACGGCTATTCAATGCATAAGGAACATCTTGATCACTAGGACCCATGGTATAAGATCCAAAATGAATGTAGTTCATGCCATAAGGATTGGCCTGAATCCATTCATCGCGGGGATAAACTCCCACCAATTCGCCGCCACCTGGTGCATAGCATCCAAACAGTACAACGGCCATTAAGAAATACAAAAACGACTTTTTCATGATTTCCTATTTTAAATTATCCCCCACACTATTCAACTCGAGCAAAAATATCCAACGCAATAATAAAACAAATTGTTTCAATTTCAACATTTTTTTAGTACAAGAAACGTGGATTCACGTGATACGTCTTGATGGGTTCTTGTGAAACATTGAAACAATAAGATAAAAACACTTCATGTGAACCCGTGCTGTAATTGCGGATTTCAGAAGTTGTCAAATCGTAACTGTATCCAATACGGAGCAATTGATCAAATGTTGTTCTACCAGAAATTTTCTGTGGAAACACCTTTTGAAATCCGAACATTGGAGAAATAGCATCCGTCATACGGTATGAAATTCCGCCCCAAAGCATATTCTTCCATAGCACATTGGCATTGACGTCAATAGCAGGGCTTGCCTTCATGTCTGTCTTCATCAACAAATTACTTCTCAATACAAGATCCGTGTTAATGGGGTAATTGTATCCCCCACAAACGTACATGTGACGCGCCATTTCGTAATTTAAATCTTCTAGGGCTGCAGCATTCAAATGTGTAAGAGATACACCCGCATAATAACTATCTGGCTTGTAAAAGCTCAACCCCAAAGCTGCATCAAAAACCGTTGAACTTTGCTGTTTCTGCAAATCAGTAATCAATGGGTCATTGGCATCAATATATTTCCAATCCGTTCCCAATACTTTATTCAACATACCTACCTGGATACCTCCGGCAATTTTGTTCGCCCCAATCGTGTGATGATAGGCAAAGCTACCTCTCATAATTGTGTTGGATTCCAAACCCAACGTCTCACTAAAGGCACTTAAACCAAATCCCAAAGTTTGATCTGCCAATGGTGCGTGCCCGTTGTAATTAAACAAGGTGGTCTGCGGACTATTTTCAAATCCTGTCCACTGTGTACGATAAAACAATTGCAAACAATGCATCTTGTCTACCCCCGCAAATGCCGGATTAAAAGACATTCTATCAAACATCCACTGCGTTAACTGCGGATCTTGTTGCGCTCTCGAAATTGTCACAAAAGACAAAATTGAAAAAAGCGAAATGAATATTTTTTTCTTCATAATTACCAAAATAGCGCTCCACCCATTTGAGGTAGAAATGCTAAAATAATGGTTTTTTTCAACAAAACAAAAAAAATCAAAATTTAACTGTTCAAAACATTTCATTTTAGAGGGCTAGACCAACTTTTGAAAAGTCTTCCACCAGCGATTGGGGACCTCTTGATTCAGGGCCGTCTCATAATCTTCATACGAGCAAGGAACCAAGTGGTGGCGCTCATATCGTTCTGCTGTTCCTGCGGGATAGGGCACATCCATCCACCAACGATCGGTCAATGTGCTCTTGTAAAAAACAAGCTCTTCTCCAGTTTCATCCATCAAAACAGAATATCGTGTATAGCGTTCATAGTCCCCCTTGGGGAAATCTCCTTTTCGGTGTAAAAACCCTTCTACAAAACACCATACACATTGTGCCAACAAACCTGCTGAAAGACCACGGTTATCAAACTCAGGATTAAACTCATAAAATCCAATAGATGTGAGTTTATCACTCATCCCAGCATATCGCGCTATCTGAGCCATTTCATTCCCAAACAATCCATTGGCTGAGGGTTGACCAAAACCTGGGTTTTCTGATTGTCGAACACTACTCATATCAATAGAGACAATATCTGCATTTCGAATGACTGGTTCAACATTCTTAATATCCGATTGTATTTCACCTAACCTAGTTGCTTCAAAGTACATTTTCTCCATCAACACCGTGAGGTCTTTGTCTGTCAAGTATCGTTGATGACCCAAATTACTGTAGTTAAAAAGATAGTTGGGTTTGTGCAAAACTATTTTATTCAAATATCCTCCTGAGGTTTGATCATCATGCGTGGTAGCAAAATCCAATCTTCTGTCCACCGACACAAGATTCACAGTTTGCTCCAAATTCTCGTAGGCTAGGTAATTTCCATAAGTGATGTCCTGCGAGCCCCCAATAATGAGCGGGATAATGTCTGACTTGATCAAAGCCTCACAAATACTTCTAACAGCAAAGAGGGTATCCTCGACTGAAGCGCCTGCTTTAATATTTCCCAAATCAACCATTTGGGGATCTTCATCCCATTTTGTCAATGAATAAAAATAATCTCTAAAAACGTGACTACCCTGGGCGCAACCAACATTTCCGCTGGCATTCCGATCCTCCTCAACACCAAAAATGGCGAGTTTAAAACCTTTACTCTTCCAATCCTCATCACCGTGATAAAACGTTACGTCATGCACCAAAGATGATGCGGGCTCTAATTCAATTGACCGATGATGCCATTGACTTGGAGTGAGAAAAACAGAAAAATCCATTGGTCGAAATTAATCTACACAATGGATTTTAAAGGGCTAAGACCAACGGATTATCAACACAGATTGGTGTAATCCAATTGGATTGAATGGGCTATTTCTTTTTTGATGGCGCTTTTTTAGAAGCTGCCTTTTTGGGTGCAGCTTTCTTTGGTGCGGCCTTCTTTGCAGGGGCTTTCTTTCCCTTGGATTTTCCCGAGGGTTTGCTGTTGGCCATGATTTCAATGATTTCAGCCAAGGTCAAACTTTCCGCAGCAACTCCTTTGGGGATTTTATAGTTATCACTTTCCGCTTTGATGTATGGTCCAAATCTTCCTTTAATAACTTGAATTTCAGGTCGCTCTTCAAAGCTCTTGATCAAATTGGCATTTACGCCATTGATTTTATCTTCAACCAACTGAATGGCACGCTCCAGTTGCACCGTGTGAGGATCATCACCCTCTTTCACACGCAGAGAAGCAAACGTTTTATCCCATTTGATGTAGGGACCAAATCGACCTAACCCAACAGCAATGGGCTTGCCGTTCCATTCCCCAAGCACCTTTGGAAATGAGAATAATTTAAGACCCTCTTCTAGCGAAATACTGCTGATGCTCTGATCCGGACGCAAAGAGGCAAACTTTTTCTCCTCGTCATCTGAAGCACCGATTTGAATGATGGGACCGAATCTTCCAATACGCGCAATAACTGGCTTACCCGTGGTTGGATCTATTCCCAATTCACGCTCGCCCGACGCACGTGAGGCGGATTCAATGGTGGTTTCAACTGATTTATGAAAGGGTTGATAAAACTTTCTCAACATCTCTCGCCAATCCATCTTTCCCTCTGCGATTATATCAAATTCCTCTTCTACATTGGCCGTAAAACTGTAATCCAAAATAGTTGGGAAATAATTTACCAAAAAGTCGTTCACCACGACACCGATATCGGTTGGAAACAATTTTCCTTTATCAGCACCTGTTCTTTCTGATTTGACTTCTGATACAATATCACTCCCCTTCAACGTAATCACCTCAAAACTTCTCAATTGACCATCCAACTCCTTTTTCTCAACATATCCTCTTTGCTGAATGGTACTGATGGTGGGCGCATAAGTAGAAGGGCGACCAATTCCTAACTCTTCCAATTTTTTCACCAAGCTGGCTTCTGAGTATCGACTTGGTTTTTGGGTGTATCGCTGCGTAGCAATGATCTCCTTGCGCAACAAAGTCTGCCCAACCTTCATAGGAGGCAACATGGCTGAATCGCCATCTTCATTTTCCTCTTCTGTACTTTCAATGTACAATTTCAAAAAACCATCAAACTTGATCACTTGTCCCTTGGCTACCAATTGCTCAGGAGTCGTAGAAATGGCAATGGTGGCCGTTGTATTTTCCAATTCAGCATCCGCCATTTGAGAGGCCATGGTACGCTTCCAAATCAAATCATACAATTTCCGCTCGCGATCATCATTTCCTGCTTCGCGAACACTCATTTCCGTTGGTCGTATGGCTTCGTGAGCTTCCTGTGCACCTTTCGATTTTGACTGGAACTGACGTGTTTTTGAATATTGTCCACCAAATGTTTTTACAATTTCATCCTTTGCGGCTCCTAATGCAAACTCAGACAAATTCACACTGTCTGTACGCATATAGGTGATTTTTCCAGCCTCGTACAACTTCTGAGCGAGGCTCATGGTGGCGCTTACACTAAATCCCAATTTTCTAGACGCGTCTTGTTGTAAGGTGGATGTCGTGAAAGGAGCGGCCGGAGTGCGCTTGGATGGCTTTGTCTCCAAATTGGCCACTGTAAAATTTGCATTCTTGCACAACTCTATGAAAGCCATCGCATCAGAGCTTTGGTTCAATTTCCTCACCAAATCCGCCTTCACCGTTGCACCATCTGCATCAAAAATTCCCCGCACATTGAAATAAGGTGTAGCCGTAAAAGCATCTATTTCCTTCTCACGATCCGCAATGATTCTTACAGCGACACTTTGAACGCGACCTGCGCTCAATGAAGGTTTGACTTTTTTCCAAAGGACTGGAGACAATTCAAAACCCACCAATCGATCTAACAATCGTCTTGCCTGTTGCGCATTGACCAAATCAATGTCTACTCTTCTGGGATGATCGATGGCATTGAGAATGGCTTTTTTGGTTATCTCATGAAAGACAATCCGCTTGGTCTTTTGCTCTGGAATCTCCAATGCCTCCATCAAGTGCCAAGAAATGGCCTCTCCTTCGCGGTCCTCATCCGTTGCCAACCAAACCACTTCTGCTTTCTGTGCCAACTTCTTTAACTCTCGGACCATGTCCCTCTTATCCTCTGTCACCTCATAAATCGGCTCAAAATCCTTGGTCATGTCTATGGCCTGATCCTTCTTTGGAAGATCCCGCACATGCCCCATACTCGACTTTACAATAAAGTCTTTCCCCAAATAACCTTCAATGGTTTTTGCCTTTGCAGGGGACTCCACGATCACCAAATTTTTACTCATTTCAATCTTTTTAGACGGCGACAAATGTATAGGTAAAAAATTGGGTTATCCAAAAAAGGCTTATTCGCATGACAGAACGGCATATATTTGCATATACAATATTAACATTCAAAACAGCCATACACTGTGGAGGAAAAAAACATAGATGAAAGCCGTCAAGGGGAGTTCTTGATGGTTGAGGACAGCGCTCCGCTACCCGAAAATAGAAAGCAAAAAAAATTGCTCCTGGAAAGCTACGGCTGTCAGATGAATTTTTCTGATAGTGAAATCGTAGCCTCCATCCTCACGCAGCAAGGCTATGTCACCACCAGAGATGCTGAGGAAGCCGACTTGGTATTGCTCAACACCTGCGCCATACGTGATAATGCAGAACAACGCGTCAGAGGACGTCTTCAATTTTTTCAAACCTTAAAGAAAAAAAATCCTGAATTGCAAGTTGGCGTTTTGGGCTGCATGGCGGAACGTTTGCGCGAGCAATTGTTGGAACAAGAAAAATTGGTAGACTTGGTAGTAGGTCCCGATGCCTACCGCGACCTTCCTAATTTATTGGACAAAATTGATGGTGGTCAAAAAGCAGTAAATGTCTTGCTGAGTAGAGAGGAAACCTACGCTGAGATTACCCCTGTTCGTCTGAACAGCAACGGAGTAACAGCCTTTATTTCCATCATGCGTGGGTGTGATAACATGTGTTCATTCTGTGTCGTGCCCTTTACCCGAGGAAGAGAGCGCAGCAGAGATCCTGAAAGCATCGTTGGTGAGGCCAAAGAATTGTTTGAAAAAGGATACCGTGAGGTAACACTTTTGGGACAAAATGTAGACAGCTACAAATGGAACATCAACAACAAAGGTGAAATTTTAGATACCCAATTGCCTACCGTTAACTTTGCTCAACTTCTTGAAAAGGTTGCCCTGGTTTCCCCTGATTTGCGGGTGCGGTTCAGCACCAGTCACCCCAAAGACATGACCGATGAGGTATTGCATATCATGGCCAGATATGAGAATATATGCAAATACATTCACTTGCCAGTGCAAAGCGGAAACAGTGAAGTATTGAAAAAAATGAACCGCGGATACACCCGTGAGTGGTACTTATCACGCATTGATTCCATCAAGAACATCATGCCCGATTGCGCTATTTCAACAGATGTCATTGCAGGATTCTGTGGTGAAACAGAAGAGCAACACCAAGAAACCATCAGCTTAATGAGTCAGGTGGGATATGACATGGCCTATATGTTCAAATACAGCGAAAGGCCAAAAACATTGGCTGAACGCAAGTATGAGGACGATGTTCCAGAAGAAGTCAAAGGAAGAAGATTGACAGAAATCATTGACAATCAAATGAAACACAGTGCCATTTGCACGCGCAAACACATTGGAAAAGTGCAAAGGGTTTTGGTGGAAGGGGTCTCCAAAAAATCAACTGATCACCTTTATGGAAGAAATAGCCAAAACGTTGTTTGTATTTTCCCAAAGGACAACATTGCCATTGGAGATTACGTGGATGTAAAAATGTTGGATTGCACCTCCATCACTTTGACAGGAGAAGTACTGGCGCATTACCCAAGAAAATAACATGGAACTGAACAGCATCAAACAAAGATTTGGTATTATAGGACAATCTCCTTTGCTTGTTCGTGCGTTAGAAATAGCCACGCACGTAGCACCCACCAATATCTCAGTTTTGATCAATGGAGAGAGCGGTGTGGGAAAGGAAAATATCCCAAAAATCATTCATCACCTGAGCAGCAGAAAGCATGGCGCTTACATCGCCGTCAACTGCGGTGCTATTCCCGAGGGCACCATTGACTCTGAATTGTTTGGTCACGAAAAAGGATCATTCACAGGAGCGCATGAGTCGCGCAAAGGATATTTTGAAGAAGCCAATAACGGTACCATCTTTTTGGATGAGGTGGCTGAATTGCCCCACAGCACACAAGTGCGCTTGCTGCGTGTTTTGGAAACAGGAGAATACATTCGAGTAGGATCTTCCAAAGTGCAGAAAACCAATGTGAGGGTTGTGGCCGCCACCAATGTGGATTTCGTCAAGGCCATTCAAAGTGGGAAATTCCGGGAAGATCTTTTTTATCGTTTAAATCAAGTACCCATTGCCATGCCGGCCTTGCGTGACAGAGGCAATGACATTATTTTGTTGTTCAAAAAATTTGCCGCTGATTTTTCTGAAAAATACAATGTGCCCTTGCTCCAACTATCACCCGAGAGTGAGCATTTGATGTTGCAGTATTACTGGCCTGGAAATATCCGTCAACTTAAAAATATCACTGAGCAAATCAGTTTGCTGGAAACCAATCGATATGTCACGCCGGAAACCCTTCATGCCTACTTGCCTGATGGAGGAATGAATGCAGCTGGTATTGTCAGAAAAGACAATCATCAAAACAGCGATTTCCAAGAAAAGGAAATGTTGTACAAGATTTTGTTTGATATGAAAAACGAAATCACAGACGTTAAAAAATTGGTGTTGAACATGGTTCAATCGGGCAGTCATTGGATGGAAAATCCAGAAAGTGTGGCCTTGTTTCAACGACTTTTCCAAGATGCTGTTCCTGATGATGGAGAAACTTTTGATCACTTTGAATCCAGCAGCCCCGTTATCACCGTAAAAACAGGGAACAGTCACAGCCCGATGATTGTCAACCACCCCATGCACCATGAGGTAGTAGAAGAAAGCCTATCGCTTTTGGATACGGAGAAAGAAATGATTAAAAAAGCGTTACTGAAGCACAAAAATCGCCGAAGAAATGCCGCCAAGGAATTGGGAATATCAGAAAGAACGTTGTACCGTAAAATCAAAGAATTTGACTTGCAAAATCTATGAGTAAGTTGACCTACATAGCAACTTTATTATTTGCTTTGCTGCTCTCAGCTTGTCAAGTCAATTACTCCTTTACTGGGGGCCAATTCAGCGGAGCCAATAACTTTCAAGTCAGTTATCTCAGACCGCAAACCGCGCTGGCTAGTCCCGTTTACGCGCAGCAATTAACAGAGGGATTGAAAGATTATTTATTGGCACAAAGTCCTTTGCAGTTGGTCACTACCAATGGCGATTTGGTCTACGAGGGAAGCATTGTCGATTACAACCTTTCTCCCATAGCCGCCCAAGGAAATGAAATAGCATCATTGACCCGATTGTCCATCACTGTTCGAATCAAGTACACCAATCAATTAGAAAAAGAATTGAACTTTGAAAAAAACTTCACCAAGTATGCGGACTTCCCTGCTGGTCAGGATTTATTTAGTGTTCAAGAAGAATTGTGGAACAACATCAATGATCAATTGATTCAAGAAATTTACAACGCGAGTGTCGGAAATTGGTAAATACAACAACCCAAAAGAGGTCATCGAGCAATGGCTTTTGAATCCGCACACATTGGGTGGGGAGGAGATGACGCTGTTGAATCAATGGTTGACGGAGTTTCCTTGGTTTGGCAGCTTGCATACCTTAAAAGCGGTTCATGCCAAGGAACAAGGGTTATCCGAATATCCCCACCATTTGCACCGCGCAGCCATTACCACACATGACAGGGGTTGGCTGTATGAAATGGTACACTCTTCTCATGAACCTTCGGTAAATTCGAAGATTGAGTATACTCCCATCGAGAAAACAGAGACAGCAGAAGCACACCCCGCTCCAACTTCACTCACCGATTGGGTGGATATTTTTTTGGAAGAAGAACTGCCCAACTCCGCTGTTGTTGCTCCAGATGAAGAGGAATGGGGCGATTGGAGTATTTCACTCGAAAATAAAGAGGCGGCAAAAACAGAAATCACCACAAACATTGAGGTCGATGAAAAACCGTCTGAAGTTAGTTCCTCAGGTTTCCAGGAATCAACTGAAATAAGTCAACCGGAAGAATACCCTGATAGCGTTGATTTGGCTGAATTGGGCGAATTGGGCCAAGACATTTTGAACAAAGCCATCAGCTCCAGCATTGAATTGGAAGTTTCTGAAAAAGAAATCCCAATGCAGGAACCCCAATCTCCTGCACCATCCACCGAAAAAGCCGATTACGGAGATTCCTTTTTAAATTTTATTGCAGCATCATTGGGACAACCCATTGAGGAGAGTGAATCGCAAGGTCAAAAGACCGAAGCAACTCCAAATAGTCATAAAAAAGAGGATGTGATTGAAAGGTTTATACAAACCGAACCACAGATAAATCGCGGAAAAGCGATAGAATACGTTGCCGGTAACATGGCCAAAGAGAGTTTAGAAGAAGACCTCAATTTGGTCACTGAAACCATGGCCAAGTTATATATGAAACAGGGTAAATTGGACAAGGCCAGGAAAGCTTATAAAAAACTAATTGAGCTATATCCCGAAAAAAGCATTTACTTTGCAACGCAATTAAAAAATTTGAACAAGAAAAATTAATAGCATGGAAAACGCAATTATTATTATCACCGTTATCGTAGCCCTATTGCTCGCTTTGGTCGTATTGATTCAAAATCCCAAAGGTGGCGGATTAACAACAGGATTTCAAGCCACTCAAGTAGGTGGGGTTCAGCAAACCGCCGACTTTTTAGAAAAAGCAACTTGGTATTTGGTGATTGCTCTTTTCGTTTTGTGCATGTTGAGCGCTAGTTTCAGTGCCAGCACCAAGTTTGAAAACGAAGATCCAGCCATTGAGCAAGAGGCTCCTGCAGAAGGACAACAGCCCTAATCGGATTAATCATAAACCCATTTGAAAATGTCAGCGTGTCGCACACACTGACATTTTTTATTTTATCCCTGCCATTTTTTCGCGCTGAAAAAGCAAAAAAGACAATGGCACAACAGATGCTAAGCGAAAATCAAATTATTAAAATAAAGTATTATGTCAGTTAACGTAAAACCCATTGCAGATCGCGTGTTGGTTGAGCCCGCGCAAGCAGAAACCACAACAGCCAGTGGTATCATTATTCCTGATACTGCCAAAGAAAAGCCACAACGTGGAACCGTAGTTGCGGTAGGAAATGGTAAAAAAGACGAGCCCATGACCGTATCCGTTGGAGACGCTGTGCTTTATGGTAAGTACTCAGGAACAGAAATTTCATTGGATGGTAAGGACTACCTTATCATGCGTGAATCCGATATTTTAGCAATCATTTAAACCAACAAAAACATGGCAAAAGAAATCACATTTGATGTAGCTGCGAGAGAGAAATTAAAAGCCGGTGTTGATGCATTGGCAAACGCAGTAAAAGTTACATTGGGCCCAAAAGGTCGCAATGTTGTTATCGATAAAAAATTTGGCGCACCCCATGTCACCAAAGATGGTGTGTCTGTGGCCAAAGAAATTGAATTAAAGGACGCCATTGAAAACATGGGTGCCCAGATGTTGAAAGAGGTGGCCAGCAAGACAGCTGACATCGCTGGAGACGGAACCACAACCGCCACAGTGCTTGCTCAAGCCATCGTGGGTACAGGTCTTAAAAACGTTGCCTCAGGTGCCAATCCAATGGACTTGAAGCGTGGCATGGACAAAGCCGTTGCAGCCGTGGTTGCTTCTTTGAAAGAGATTTCGAAAGAAGTTGGTTCAGACAACAACAAAATCAAGCAAGTTGCCACTATCTCCGCCAACAATGATGAGAGCGTGGGTACTTTGATTGCAGATGCAATGGCCAAAGTGGGTATCGAAGGTGTCATCACCGTTGAGGAAGCCAAAGGAACAGAGACTGAAGTGAAGACCGTAGAAGGAATGCAGTTTGATCGCGGTTACTTGTCACCTTATTTTGTAACCAACGCAGAAGCAATGGAAGCTGAATTGGAGAACGCTTACATTTTGATCTACGACAAGAAGATTTCCAACATGAAGGAATTGCTCCCAGTATTGGAAAAAACGGTTCAAACAGGCAAGCCATTATTGATCATCGCGGAAGACGTGGATGGAGAAGCATTGGCCACTTTGGTAGTGAACAAGATGCGTGGTGCATTGCGCATCGCTGCAGTAAAAGCGCCAGGTTTTGGAGACCGTAGAAAGGCCATGTTGCAAGACATTGCTATTTTGACTGGAGGTACTGTTATCAGTGAAGAAATGGGGTTAAAATTGGATGCTACTGCTTTAGAAGATTTGGGAAGAGCGGAAAAAATCACCATTGACAAAGACAACACCACCATCGTGAATGGAGCAGGAAGCTCAGAGGCAATCCAAGCCCGTGTGAGTGAAATCAAAGCGCAAATTGAAAAAACAACATCCGATTACGATCGTGAAAAATTGCAAGAGCGTTTGGCCAAATTGGCTGGCGGTGTTGCTGTGTTGTATGTAGGTGCTGCCACTGAGGTGGAAATGAAAGAAAAGAAAGATCGTGTAGACGATGCATTGCATGCAACACGCGCTGCAGTGGCTGAAGGTATCGTTCCTGGTGGAGGAACTGCTTTGATTCGCGCCAGCGCCGCGTTGGAAGGATTAAAAGGAGATAATGAAGATGAGACAACCGGTGTAGCCATCATCAAGCGCGCCATTGAAGAGCCATTGCGTCAAATCGTTGCCAATGCCGGTGGCGAAGGTGCGGTGATTGTTCAAAAAGTGAGAGAAGGAAAAGATGACTTTGGATACAACGCCCGCACAGAGAAGTTTGAAAACTTGTTGAGCAGCGGAGTGATTGATCCTACCAAGGTGGTTCGAGTTGCTCTTGAAAATGCATCATCCATTGCTGGAATGTTGTTGACTACAGAGTGTGTTATTTCTGATATCAAAGAAGATGCACCAGCCATGCCAGCCATGCCCGGAGGAGGAATGGGTGGAATGATGTAAGCCATCGCCGATTTGTTTTTAACTTGCAGCCGCTTTCCGAAAGGAAGGCGGCTTTTTTTATGGTAAAAATTGATCAAATAGAGCTTCCTGATTTCCCGCTATTGTTGGCGCCCATGGAGGATGTGAGTGACCCTCCGTTTAGATTGGTGTGCAAGGAGAATGGAGCGGACATGATGTATACAGAATTCATCAGCAGTGAAGGATTGATCCGTGATGCGGCCAAGAGTAAAATGAAGTTGGACATCTTTGAATACGAGCGCCCCATAGGGGTTCAAATATTTGGAAGTGAGATAGACACGATGGTGCAATGCGCCAAGATCATTGAACAAACCAATCCCGATTTGTTGGACATCAATTACGGATGTCCGGTGATGAAAGTGGCCTGCAAAGGCGCTGGTGCTGGTATTTTAAAGGACATCGATAAGATGGTGCGCATGACTGAAGCCATTGTCAAGGCCACTACCCTACCTGTTACCGTAAAAACAAGATTGGGATGGGATGATGGATCCAAGAACATTGAGCAAGTGGCAGAGCGGTTGCAGGACATTGGCATCAAGGCCTTGACCATTCATGGTCGCACGCGAGTTCAGATGTACAAGGGCGAGGCCGATTGGAGTTTGATTGCCAAAGTGAAAGAGAATCCACGCATTCAAATTCCCATCTTTGGCAATGGCGACATTGACAGTCCTGAAAAGGCCTTGGAATACAAAAACAAATACGGTGTTGATGGAATCATGATCGGTCGCGCCAGCATTGGGTATCCGTGGATCTTCAGGGAAATCAAACACTATTTGGCCACAGGAGAAAAGTTGGCTCCGCCTACGATAGATGAGCGCGTAGAGACTTGTAAGAAACATTTGCAATTCAGCATACAATGGAAGGGAGAGGTGTTGGGCATCTTGGAAATGCGCAGGCACTACACCAATTATTTCAAAGGTTTTTCGCACTTCAAAGAAGACCGCATGGCGTTGGTGACTTCTAATAATTTGGAGGAGATTTTGGTGCGGTTGGATCGAATCAAGATTGAGAGGCGCTAATACTTCTTTGCGTTTTTATTATTTCTTTTAACGCTATGGGTGCTAAGGTTTTCGCAATGGGCGCGAAGTGATTCTATCAATGCTCCCTGCCTATCGATGCAATGACAATCGAGAATAACTTTGTAAAGATGGCATAAAGGTTTTTGCTTTGTCTAGTATCTTTACCCCATGTCCATTGCGTCCATTATCCAGCATTTTCATAACCTTTCTCCAATCAATGAAGAAGATCAGCTGGCTTTAAGAGGCAAAATGCGCATAGAGAAATTTGAAAAAAATGATATCATCCAACACCCCGGAAGCAGATGCAATACGTTGTATTTTGTATCAACAGGAATTGCCCGCATATTTTATCTGAAAGATGGCACTGACGTCACTGAGCACTTTGCTTTCAATGGGAATATCATCATCAGGGCCGAAAGCCTATTTACTGAGCGGATTACACAAAAAGGTATTCAAGCTTTAACTCCTATTGATATGGTTTGCATGAATGCAAATGACTTGTTTCAACTTTGTTCAACACACCCCAACATTGAACGTCTTTTTCATCAAATCATCATCAAAGAATATCTGAATGCCAACAAACGTATTGAAAGCCTTCAACTGCTCTCTGCTCAGGAGAGGTACCTTGAGTTGATGAAAGAAACTGATCTGGTACAATCTATTCCACTCAAATACATTGCTTCCTATCTTGGAATAACACAAGTAAGCTTGAGCAGAATTCGCGCACAGGTTTGATTATTTATCATTTGTAAAATACATTTTCCTGCTCCGTAAGGAATTTTGCTCCTGTTGATCCCACAATATGACAACAGCAGAGCAAGGTTTAAGAAAAAACTGGAAAGCGTTCTCCCTACTGGTGCTCATCAACGCCTTTGTAGGTGCGATGGTGGGATTGGAAAGAACTATTTTCCCTGAATATGCTGAACAGGTTTTTGGCCTCACATCACACTCTACCCTACTTTCCTTTATTATAGCTTTTGGTTTTTCAAAAGCGCTGGCCAACTACTTTACAGGAAAGTGGTCATCTGTGTTGGGAAGAAAAAAAATATTGCTCCTAGGATGGACCATTGCACTTCCCATTCCATTATTACTGATTTTTACTAAAAATTGGAACGTTGTACTAATGGCCAATATTCTGTTGGGCCTTAGTCAGGGATTTTCATGGAGTAGTACTGTTATTATGAAGATTGATTTGGTTGGCGAAAAAAATCGAGGACTAGCCATGGGTATCAATGAATTTGCCGGGTATGCCGCTGTCGGTATTATGGCTTGGCTCAGTGGATGGATTGCGTTTCGATGGGGCGTTGTTCCCTACCCTTTTTATGTTGGTTTGATGATTGCTGCGCTCGGATGGACAATGACATGGATTTGGACAAAAGACACACGATCATTTGTTGCCATAGAATCTCAGCAATCCAATACTCCCCAGCTCAAAAATCCATGGCGCAGCCTAACCTGGGAACACAAAACCCTAAGCGCAATCAATCAAGCAGGATTTGTGAATAACCTGAATGATGGAATGATTTGGGGGTTGCTGCCACTGTTGCTTGTTGAACTTCAATACAACCTGAATGATATTGGTTTTATTGCCTCAACCTATCCTATTGCCTGGGGCGTAGGCCAATTGTTCACTGGAAAAATGTCCGATCATTTTGAAACAAAAAAAATGATAGTCGGAGGCATGCTTTTGCAAGGTCTAGCGATTCTTGGACTAACTATTTTTCAATCTTTAGAATACCTGATCATCATGGGTCTTCTTTTGGGTTTGGGAACAGCGCTCGTTTATCCCACATTCATCGCTGTCATTTCACACTACAGCCATCCCACTCAACGTGCAGAAACGATTGGTATTTATCGTTTGTGGCGAGATTTGGGTTATGTTGCCGGTGCAATTCTGTCAGGTTGGGTGGCTGACCATTGGGGGGTTACAACAGCCATTCAACTCATTGGAATCATAACCCTTTTATCTGGCGGTTTCGTTCAAATCAGAATGGAAAACATCAAGAAAAAAGACGAAATCTCTTCAACTTTTTGAAAAAGCGTTTCCATTTGGAATCCGTATCAATGGTATCTCTTGCCTGGATGGTTGCAATGGCCGATATCAACTCTTCTGATTGTTTTGCCATCTGCATGGAATCAATAATCGATTGATTTGTGGTGTCCGCAGTGATTGGCGGAACATAAACTAGAAAAAAATTGTTGTCCACATTGCCCATCCATGGATAGTGATTTGGCCATGTGTCATAAACGATACACCCTCCGCAAGTTGGCCACCAATTTAAATATCCGAAGTTCATACCTTGAAACCAGCTGGCATCCCAAATCAGAACATTAGGCCATGGCATGGTATCCTTGTGCAATTCCATTTCAAAAACATGGGTATGATACACGGGGTCCGTTTTCAATGGCTCAGAAGTTGAATTGCTTTTCACACCCATTGGCAAATAAGACAACAGACTAATCAATACAATAATCACTGATGCCATGGTAAGTATTCCCGTCTTCATAATGGTCAGACCATTTTTCACCGTTTTCGTTGCCCTACCTCTCACAAGTTAACATTACTTTGCAAAATCAAAAGGCAATAAAATGAATGTATTGGTTGATCAAATATTGGAGGTTGGCTGTGGACGTTGCAAATGGGGAGGAACGCCAAAATGTAAAGTGCACACTTGGGAAAAGGAATTGCCCGCATTGCGCAGCATCCTGCTCGAATGTGGTCTTAATGAGGAGGTGAAATGGGGAATGCCCTGTTATACTGAGAACGACAAAAATATATTGATACTATCTCCATTCAAAGAGTATTGCGCACTCAACTTTTTCAACGGAGCCCTCATCGATGACAACGCCAATTTGCTCACAGCACCATCAGAGAATACGCAAGCGGGGAGACAAATGCGGTTCACACATATCGATCAAGTAACCAACCAAAAAGATCTCATCAAGCAATATATCTTTCAAGCCATTGAAGTGGAAAGACAAGGATTAAAAGTGGCCACTAAAAAAGTAGAAGAGTATCCAATCCCTGATGAATTGACTGTTGTATTTAAAAGCAATCCAGATTTTAAATCCGCCTTTTACCAACTCACGCCAGGAAGACAGAAAGCTTACCTTCTTCACTTTGCACAACCCAAACAATCTGCCACCAAAACATCCAGAATTGAAAAGGCCATGCCAGATATTTTTGATGGCAAGGGGTTGAATGAGGATTATAGAAACAAAAAAAGGTAGTCGAAACTACCTTTTGTGCGCCCACCTGGGCTCGAACCAGGGACCCACAGATTATGAGTCTGTTGCTCTAACCAACTGAGCTATAAGCGCGGGGGTGCAATATTACGGTTTTTTTTGTCTAAATCAAAAATAGGCTTCAATAATCCCACTGATCTTGAAAATAACCTGGTGTTCTGATGCCAATCATCAAAAATTGCTGACTGTTGACTTGAGGCAAGTAGTGGGTTCTGCTGATCACTTCCGCAAAACACTCCAAAGTGTTTTTAAATATTTTCTTTGAAACTTGAAGTCGTTGAAACAAGAAAATCCGCTTGTCTCCTTGAAAGAAATCATTGCCATAAATACGAGCGGGGTCTTTGTAACTCAAAAACACATCTCCTCCATCATTCATTCCGTCACGGTTAAGTCCATAGGCCCCGTAATGACAGGCGATGATTACCTTCCAATCTTGTTTTCTGTACTGCGCCATATTGACCCACTCCATAAAATTGGCACCCCATGGGTGGGCCAATGGTTGACCCAATTGTCCCCAAGCTTGCAATGGACTAGCATGAGAATAGGTGAATGGTCTCACCGCATTAACCTCTGAAATCACATCCCATCCTGGGATAATATCAAAGGATTTTATACCCAATTGCCCACCGTACTTCAAGCCCCACCATCCATTTTTTGCCTTCACCTCTGATAACAACCACTCATCCAAAAGAAACTGAAAATAAAATTTTGTTTTCTGCTTGTATACATAACTCATGTTCAACCCCAACAGCGAGTTGTCCGCTGATCCTTGCGCATACTCTATGGGTCGCCAAAAGGCAATGGGATTTAAATAGTGTAAATCAAAATTTCGTGCAGACGTTCGATCACTCTTCTGCCAAATCACCATCTCAAACAAAGTAATGGTCCACCTTTTTGTTGCCTCATAGGACAACGAGTGCATCCCTATATACTTGGTGCGCAATTGATCCCAACCCAAAGCATTGTCCTTTAATTGCGCCCATTGCGCATTAAACCGCAAAGGACCCAAATCGGCAATCATTCGTCCATAAGGCATGGCTGCTGCATTGTGACTCATCACCAATGATCGATAACCATCTCCAAAAAACAACTTGCCTCGCCCTATTTCCAATGATACATGCTTATTGGGGTGATAGGTCAATTTTCCTGTCCAAGTTTGTGTACGATACAATCCAACAACATCGCCCAAAGCCTTTCCCCAACCCAAAATGGTATTTTGATTCATCGCACTCATGGCCGCTTGCTCAGGGAGATCTGACATTAGATGATAATAAGATAGCTGCAAGGCGAGTTTGTCTTTGTACTTGGAAAAAAAATCAAGTTGACCAACCGTCTGATGAAAACCTTGAAACTGATTGTTCAATCGGGTTAAACCACTGGACAAGGACACACTTGGAATAATGGTAAATCCATTCATTCCAATGCTGTCATTTTGACCCATCAAGTAGGAACGATCCAATCCAAACACCTGAGGAAACATGGATGCATCAGAGGAATCAGACTTTTGAAACGCTCCTAAATACATACCGTCCAGTGGATTGGCAGGATGAGAATTGTCCCAAGTTTGACCTACGGCCCAATACATCAGCAAGTAAAGATAAAGGGTAAAAAAAGTCTTCATGGGTATATCAAATATTTTTCTCTGATGGCTAAATAATCGTTTAATCCTTTCTGCCAGCTAGCGCGAATTTGGTCAGCACTCCATCCATTTTTTAGCATTTCTCTTAACTGCTGTGAACCCGCTAATTTATCAAAAAAGGAAGGACTACTAAACATGTTGTTGCCTAGTTCTGAATAAGCATCTAATAAATAATTTAAATTGATTTGATGCAATTTTTGACATTCGTTTCTAAGATCCACAAACCCACACAGAACATTTTCATGAGGCGGATTCATTGCCTTTCCGATGATATCAACGGGGGTAGCTGTAAAATTGAAATTCTCTTTTTTGGGATATCCGTAACAAGTAAAGGGGTGCGCTGTCCCTCTGCCAACACTAACGGAAGTTCCCTCAAACCAACACAAAGAAGGATACAATGCGACAGCACAATCTGAACTTAAATTGGGCGATGGAGGTATTGGAAGATTGTAAGGTGTGTGGTGTGTCCAATTGGCACAAATGACAACGCCCAACTCTAGATCCTTGGTATTTCCCCAATTCTCCCCTTTTATCATCTTGGCCATTTCGCCCAATGTGCACCCATGCACAATGGGTATGGGCAATGCACCCACCATCGAAAACAATTCTTTATCCAACAATGGTCCATCCACATAATGACCATTGGGATTGGGACGATCCAAAACGATAAGTTCTTTTTTCATCTCCGCACAAGATTGCATGACGTAATACAAGGTGGTGAGGTAAGTGTAAAACCGTGCACCAACATCTTGTATGTCGAAAAGAACAACATCCACATCCTTTAAATCTTCCGCAGTAGGCTTGGCATGTTTGCCATACAAAGAGACAACAGGAATACCCGTCTTTTCATCGGTGTAAGACTCGAACTTTTCGCCGGGTGGCAGATCTCCTCTAAAACCATGTTCCGGCGCGAATACTTTGGTCACATTGACGTTTACACTCATCAGTGTGTCTACCAAATGTTTACCCTCTATCAATGCTGTATGATTGGCTACAATGGCCACTCTTGAACTTTGAATCAATGGGAGGTAAAATTCAATGCATGCGGCACCGACAATGACCTTTGATTTTTCCGTCTGTTGAATAGAAAGCAATGGGCCTTGGGTTTTACACGCAGACATCCAAAATAAAACGATGAAAAAAGGGATTAGCCTCATGGTTATAAAGATCTGTGAATTTAATGACATGTATTACGATAAGATGAAAAGATTTCAAGGTTCGCCTTTGAACAATGTTTAGTTTTGTCCCCATGCAAGTTGTCTCTCTCATCGCTCAGAAGATGCGAGGGCAATCCACCGATGGAACATCTAGGCCCATCGTATGGATTGCACTCGGTGCCATTATCTTGGGGATGGTTACCATGTTGGTGGCCTTGGGGATGGTCAATGGATTTCAGAAAGAAATCAAATCCAAAATGGTCGGATTTGGCGGCCACTTAAAAATATTTGCCAATCTACAGGCCGGTGGCGATGCGCTTTCTCCTTTTGAAAGAATAGATTCCGTTGAGAAAAAAATACTGGCTCATCCCATGGTAAAATACCTGCAACCTACCATTCACTTGCCGGGCATCATTGAATCCAAAAAAGAACTGCAAGGCATCGTATTAAAGGGAATTGACCCAAAGAACGATACCCTTTTCTTTCAACAAATCATTCAGGAAGGCCGTCAACCGAACTGGAATATCAACGCCGACAATGACACCATCCGAGAAGTGATGATCTCTCGTCACTTGCAAAAAGAATTGAGCGTCGCATTGAATCAAAAAATCAGTCTTTATTTTTTAAATGGCAATGAGGTTCCGCAACAACAGAACTTTACCATTTGTGGTATTTACGAATCGGGGCTAGAGGAGTTTGACCACAAGATGGTTTTCATTCCATTGTACCCCCTGCAGAAATACAGCCGAATGGGCATCAAGACATGGATTCAAGTTGAAACTATCGATTCACAATCCAATCCCCTCAACGCTCAAATTGTTGCTCAGGTGCAAAGCAGCTCTTCTGACTATCAATACCATTGGAAAACGGCCAATGGGAAAATTTATGCCGATACCCTTACCATTGAAAATCTCGAAGGCTCTGAACATCATTTTCTGCTGATGGCCACCGACAATCTCTCAGGACAAAAAGACTCTGTTCAAATTAGCTTTAAAAAAAGCAATGATCAAGGATGGGCTTATGATTATCAATTCACCGATTTCCCTGCTCAAAAAATGGTGGGCAGTTACGAAATAGCACTGCAAGACTTTGACGAGTTGCTTTCCAGTCAAAACACATTATATGATCTATTGCCTTACCAGTTGGGAATAGAAAATGTTTTGGAAAGACATCCAGAAATTGTGGCTTGGTTAAATATGTTGGATATCAATGTCATCATCATCATTGTGATGATGATTTTTATTGGCATCATCAACATGACATCAGCTTTATTAATCATCATTCTAGAAAGGCAAAATATGATTGGCACGCTCAAAGCGCTTGGTATGCCTAATAAAATGTTGATCAAAATTTTCTTTAGACATGCGTTGCATTTAATTACAAAAGGAGTTTTAATTGGAAATATTATTGGTTTAGGATTGATGGCCATTCAAAAGTATTTCAAATGGATTAAGTTGGACCCTGAACAATACTATGTATCCGCTGTTCCCATTGATTTTGATTGGGCCAGTATAGCATTATTGAATATTTTTGTTGTATTGGTGTGTGCTGTAGCGATGTTTATTCCTGCCCTTTACGTCAACCGTATCTCTCCAATCAAAGCCATAAGATTTAGTTAATTATTGAAATGAAAATTTACAACAACATACTGGAAACCATTGGGCATACGCCGATGGTTAAAATCAATCAAATAGCAAAAGATATTCCAGCAACGGTTCTCGCCAAGGTTGAAACCTTTAACCCGGGAAATAGCATCAAGGACAGAATGGCTTTAAAGATGATTGAAGTAGCAGAGCGAGAAGGAAAATTAAAACCTGGCGCGACCATTATTGAGGGAACATCCGGAAATACGGGAATGGGTTTGGCCATTGCTGCCATCATGAAAGGTTACAAGTGTATTTTCACCACCACAGATAAACAGAGCAAAGAGAAAGTAGACGCCTTGAAAGCCTTTGGTGCAGAGGTAATTGTTTGCCCTACCGATGTAGATCCTGAAGATCCACGTTCCTATTACAGTGTGTCATCCAGATTAGAAAAGGAAGTTCCCAATGCATGGAAACCCAACCAGTATGACAATCCTGCCAATGCCATTGCGCACTATGAAACCACTGGTCCGGAAATTTGGGAACAAACTGATGGGAAAATCACGCATTTAATCGTTGGTGTGGGCACAGGAGGAACCATATCGGGAACAGGTCGTTATCTTAAAGAGCAAAATCCCAATATTCAAATTTTGGGAATTGACACCTATGGATCTGTTTTCAAAAAATACAAGGAAACCGGCATTTTTGACAAAGATGAAATTTATCCCTACGTTACTGAAGGAATAGGAGAAGATTTCTTACCACAGAATGTTGACTTCAATGTCATTGATCATTTTGAAAAAGTTACGGATGAAGATGCCGCCAAAATGACCAGACGCATTCCCCGTGAAGAAGGCATTTTTGTAGGAAACTCAGCAGGGTCCGCCATGGCAGGACTTGTTCAAATGAAAGACCGTTTTAAAGAGGGAGATGTTGTAGTTGTAATATTTCACGACCACGGCACCCGATATTTGGGCAAAATGTTCAATGATGATTGGATGAAAATGAAAGGTTGGTTGTAATCAACCCCTTAATTTTTCTCCATTCTTGTAATAGGTTCTTTTTAATTCTTTCCCCGTTTTTTCGTCATAGCGAATCTCTTTACCGTGCTTTTTTCCGTCTTTGTAATGAGACACCTCTATTAATTTTCCCTTTTCTCCAAACCGTTTTAGCTCTCCATGCAACTGTCCATCTTTGTAGGTGCACGTGCGCAAAGTAGCGCCGTAAGGATAACGATAAATCCAACTTCCATCGGGCTTACCTTCCTTAAAATTCCCTTCACTGATGGGTTTGCCCGCTGGATTGTACATCACATTCAAACCATGTAACTCTCCCAATAAATTGTAGGACTCCGTTTTCTCAGGGATGCCTTTTTCATTCCAATATGTCCATGTTCCTGTTTTGACATTATCCGTCCAATGACCCTTGTACTTTGAATAGCCGTTGGCATAATATCCGGACCATAAGCCATTCATCTTTCCCTTCCTAAAACTTCCTTCATCCATCTTCTTGCCATTGTCATAATAGCTCACCCATGAACCCTCTTCTAAATCGTTTTGGAAATGTCCATCATGCAATACCTGTCCACTTTCAAAGTAAGTGATCCAATAACCATTTTTCTTATTGTCATCGTAATTGCCCACGCGCCAAGGGGCGCCATCTTTATAGTAAAACTTCCACTCTCCTTTTCTATTTCCCTTTTCATACAATCCCTCTTCAGAAATTTGACCATTGGTATAATAATAAGTCCATTTCCCATGTTGTGCATCGGAAAGAAAAGATCCTTCCATTTCTTTTAATCCACTTTGGTAAAACCACTTCCAAGTTCCATGCTTACCACCCTGGAAATGAAGACCGCTCAAAATGGTATCGCCGTCTGAATCCCACTGCGTAATCTCACCGTCCAATAAACCTGAGGAGTATACAATCAACTCTTTGGGATTTCCATTGATATAAAAAGCCTCCCAAGCATCATCCTTGTTTCCTTGAAGATAACTACCCGAAACTTTTACCATTCCAGTACTGTAATACTCAGTAAAAGGTCCGTCCAAAATTCCGCTTTGATATTGTTGTTTAACCACTACCCGGCCATTCTCTTTGATGAGTTCAACACCATTTCCATTGGTCACTCCGCACACCCCATTCTCACACACTTCCCAAACTTTTAATTCAGCATCCAAATACTCTTCCCTTCGAGTAAGTTTTCCCTGATCATCAAAGTTCTCCCAGATACCCACTCGCTTACCCTTTTTAAACTGCCCCCTCTCCAATACTGCACCATTTTTGGAGAATAGAGTATGGGTGCTATCCTGCTCTCCCAGGGTAAAAAAGGCCTTGATCATGGGTTGACCAGAATCATAATACTTGATACTGCTGCCGTGCAATTTCCCCATGAAATACCACGACTCCTCGGTTAATTTACCATTCTCATAATATTTCCATAAACTATCTTCTAGCCCATTGAAATAAGTTCCTTTCATGATCACATTGCCTTTCTCATCCGTGGCCTCATACAATTGACGGGATTGACCCTCAGTAAATAGCGCTCCACAGAGCAAAACCAAAATCAGAAAATGTTTTTTCATATAGGCTAAAATAACGTCAATATCCATAAAAATATTGGGCCGATTCAAAAGCTTTGAACAAGGAATGATGCAAGAAGTTTTGGGTTATCTTGCACCATGCAAAAATTGTATTCAAAAAAATCAATGTACTTCCTGGCGGCTGCGGCCATTTGGATCTGTTGTGGATTCTACCTGCTGCATCATTCACCTATCAAAGGCGGTTTAAATGAAGAAGGGTATGGCATCAACCCCAGTAGCAGAAAATATTTTGAATACATGCGCAACCATGATCCTGAAACGGGAGAGGTTCCAGAAAATTGGCGTCAATTACAACAAGAATTCGCCAATCGAATGCCCAAACGAGGTGATCGTGATTTGACATGGGAACACAGGGGGCCTTACAACATTGGGGGCAGAACGCGAGCCTTGGCCATTGATGTATTAAATGACAACCACATCATTGCAGGAGGGGTTACCAGCGGCGTTTGGTCCAGCACGAATGGAGGAAGCAGTTGGACACATGGAACCGAAGCGCAACATATTCATTCTCTATCTTGCATCGTGCAGGACACTCGACCTGGACATGAGAGCACTTGGTACTATGGAACGGGCGAAGAATTTTACGGAGTAGTAAGTGGTACCAGTTTTTCCTCCCTTTTTTCCGGAGACGGTATTTTCAAAAGCACGGACAACGGAACAACATGGCAGCCTCTGACTAGCACGCAGAGCGGAACACCGCAGTACGCCCTTCAAAATGGTAGCTATGATTTTATTTGGAGGATGGCCATTGATGCATCCAACACCGATGAGGATGAAGTGTATGCAGCGGTCTACAATGGAATCATTCGCAGCACAGATGGCGGAAACAATTGGCAAAATGTTTTGGGATTTGGGAATGGGCCATCTGAATTTACGGATGTACTGGTTACTCCAGAAGGAGTTGTTTATGCGACATTCAGCGACAACACAACCAATGGAGGTGGATTTTATCGCTCTGTGGATGGCATCAACTGGGTAAGTATCAATCCCACCCAACCAGAGATTGCCAACTTGAGAAGAACTGTAATGGCTTTGAATCCACAAAACCACAATGAAGTATATTTTCTTGGAGAAACCCTCAACAACAATCAATACGCCTTGGATCACTTCCTATACAAATACACCTACATAGATGGTGATGGAACATCAGGCACATGGGAAAATCGTTCCGCTAATCTTCCGGATGATGCCTGTAATTTAAATACTGGAATTCAATTTGACTTTGGTACTTTCCGTTCGCAATACAGCTATGACTTGACCATCGCCCACCACCCAACCAGCAACGTGCTTTTTATTGGTGGCATTAATCTGCATCGTGGTATGGATGGCTTTAGCACGGATACCAATGATTGGATTGGAGGATATCGCTGCAATCCTGAGGCCCCTTGGTTCTATGTGTATCCGAATCATCATCCCGATCAGCACTACATGGTTTTTCATCCCACCAATCCCAATGTTCTATACAGTACCAACGACGGTGGAATTTACCGTACGGATAATTGCATGGCGGATAGCATTGCATGGACATCCCTGAACAATGGTTATATCGCGAGTCAATTCTATACCGTAGGCTTTGAACAAGGCCTGAGTAATTCTGATTTTATCATGGGAGGAATGCAGGACAACGGAACATGGATAACCCATTCCGCAGATGCCAACCAACCTTGGAAAGAAGTGCATGCCGATGACGGCGCTTTTTGCGCTATACCGCAAGGAAGAGATTTTGTTATTTCAACTTCGCAATCCGGAAGGATGATGAAAAAACTCATTGATGATCAAGGCAATTTATTGGGCTCAGAGCGCATCGATCCACAAACCGCTCCATCTTATCTGTTTATCAATCCTATTCAACTAGATCCGGTCAATCATCAGGATGTTTTTATTGCTGCCAATAAGGCCATTTGGTATTTACCCGATGTACAAAATATTCCTGTAACGGGAAACTATCCCAATAAATTGGAAGATAGCTTATGGGTGAGATTAACTACTTCATCTGTTCCATTGTTGGCAGGTGCTATCAGCTGTCTGGACAAACCCATCAACAACAACAATGTTATCTATTATGGAACCAATCAGGGTAAGGTCTATCGTTTGGACAATTGCTACAGTGAAACACCAACAAGAGTAGACATTTCCGACACTCAATTCCCCACCAATGGATATGTATCGAGCATTTCCGTTAATGACTACCACCCCAACGAAGTATTGATTGGCTTTTCCAATTACAACAAAAAAAGCTTATTTCATAGCACCAATGGAGGAGATACCTGGACCGATGTGAGCGGCAATCTGGAGGAGAACCCTGATGGAACTGGCGCCGGCCCTGGTGTATACGGAGTTGAAATTTACCCGAGTAATCCACCGCAATATTTCGTTGGAACGAGTGCAGGTTTGTACTCTACGACAACGTTGGACAGCACAAGTACCGTTTGGCAAATGGAAGGTGCCAACACCATAGGGAATGTCATCATCAATCAAATCAATTCACGTCCATACGATGGGTTACTTATCGTTGGAACGCATGGCAATGGAATTTGGACCACTCATCTCGAACCTGCTGTTGGCATTGGATACAACTCCGAAGATTGGAAAAAAGATTGGAGAGTCTACCCTACGCAAGTCAGCAATTATCTGAAAGTGGAATCTCCAACGGGTGCTACAGGCAAAACAACTGTCAAATTGTACAATCTCTCTGGTCAACAGATCTTGCAAGAGCAATTCCAAGCGGAGAAAAGACTGCATCAAATCAATACACAACAGCTTGAATCAGGCATGTATTTATTTGTCATAGAAAACAACGGAAAGAAAACCACAGGAAAAATAGTTCATGAGTAATAGCATCATCTCTTCCAATGAGGCCCCCAAACCAGTTGGGGCATATCCGCACGCTCGACGCGTAGGAAACCTTTTGTTCTTAAGCGGCGTTGGTCCCAGAATAGCGGGATCAGACGCTAACGATAGCGGAGTACCAGGGCTTGAATTGGATAAAAATGGAAACTTCATCGCCTTCGATTTTGAAGCACAATGCAGAAACGTCTTTGACAATGTTCGAAAGATTCTGGAGACCAGTGGATCCAAATGGGAAAACTTGGTGGACGTCACTGTGTTTTTGGTGAACATGAAACGTGATTTTCATACCTACAACAGATTGTATGCGGAGTATTTCAAGGATGCTCAACCATGCAGAACCACAGTAGAAATTAACTCCTTACCGACACCCATTGCCATTGAATTAAAATGTATTGCCACCATTGAATAATTTTTGGCAAAGGATTTGCGTTGTGCAAAAACATGAAAACGAAAGTGGTTTTATTTGCCCTCGTTATCATGATGACTGGGGGCAGCAGCTGGGCTCAATCAAGTAAGCCAGTAAAAGTAAATATTAAGAACCTTCCCGAATTGGGATTGCGTTCTCAATCCAACAAGGCTTTTAAGCCAGGTGAAAAATTGGTGTACCGCCTTCACTACGGCATCATTGATGCCGCAATAGCTACTATCAGTGTAGACCCCAACGTTACCAAGGTGGGCAACAGAGAGGTATATCACGTTGTAGGCGAGGGAAAGACAGTAAGTACATTTGATTACTTCTTTAAAGTTCGAGACAAATACGAATCGTACATTGATAAGCAAGGGATGTTTCCCCACAAATTTGTGAGAAACGTAGATGAAGGTGGTTATAAAATACAACAGGAATACACCTTCTATCCTGCCAAAAGGGCTTATAAAAACCAAAAAGGAGAAGGTTACTTGACTCCTGAGTATGTGCAAGACATGATCAGTGCATTTTACTTTGCCAGAAACATGGACTTTTCTAAAGCCAAAAAAGGTGACATTTTTAAAATCACTTGTGTCGTTGACGATGAGATATTCCCTTTAAAGATAAAATACATCGGAAAAGACAAAGTGACAACAGATGCTGGTACGTTCAACGCTTTAAAATTTGCTCCTGTTATTCAAAAAGGACGGATATTCAAGAAAGAAGAAGACTTGAGTGTATGGATCAGTGATGATGCCAATAAGATCCCGCTCATGGCCTCCGCCAAAATCATGGTAGGAAGTGTGAAAATGGAATTACAATCCTACAGCGGCCTTGCCAATACCGCAGCTCGCATTAAATAAAAATTAAACTTTACTCTATATGAAAAAACTCCCCTGTGGAGTTTTTTTTATTGGTACTTTTGTACCAGTAAAATAAAGAAAATGAAAGCATTAGTAGAAGCTTTTCCGAAGCATTTAGAAGAAGCAATGAGCATCGGACGCTCAGCAAAATTGATTAAGTCCGAAAAGTCCTTCACCAATATTGTTATCTCCGGATTAGGAGGTAGCGGCATCGGTGGGAAAATTGTTTCCCAATGGGTAGCCGACAGCTGCGCGGTTCCGATTGTTTGCACCAATGATTATGTTTTACCAGGATTTGTCAATGAAAAAACACTGGTGATCATTTCAAGCTACAGTGGGGACACAGAAGAAACAGTAGCTGCTATGGATGAAGCATTTGCCAAAGGTGCTGAAGTAGCCTGTATTACCAGCGGTGGAAAAATTGGAAAAATTGCCGCAGAAAAAGGATTGAATTGTATTTTAATACCAGGTGGAAATCCACCTCGTTCTATGTTTGGATACAGCGCCATTCAACAATTGTATATGTTGGCCAATTATGGATTCATCGGGATGGACTTCGAAACGTCTATTACCAATGCCATTGCCAATATGAATAACAATATGAACGAATTGCGCGCCAACTCCTTGGATATCGCTAAGAAAATTGTTGATCGTATTCCCGTTTTGTACAGCGAAGCCATGTATGAAGGGGTGACCATTCGTTGGAGACAACAAATCAACGAGAACTCCAAAATGCTTTGTTCACACCATGTGTTTCCAGAAATGAACCACAATGAATTGGTGGGCTGGACCGGCGGAGACAACCGTGTTGCGGTTGTTATCCTGCGCAATGAAGACGATCACAAGCGATCTCAAATGCGCATGGAAATTTGCAAAAAATTGATGGCTGAGAAATGTGATACCATTTTGGAAGCTTGGAGCAAAGGATCCAACAGAATCGAGCGTTCATTGTATTTGGTTCACCTCGGTGACTGGATCAGTATTGATCTTGCTGAATTGCGCAATGAGGATGCGGTTGCCATTCCGGCCATCATCTTCTTAAAAGGAGAATTGGCCAAAATGCAATAAGCATGTCAGAAGAAATTTTTCCACTTCCTATATCTTCAAGTCGCTTGGTGCGATTTGAAGATTTGGGAAAGCGGGATTACAAGGAGTGTTGGGATTATCAAGAATCACTTTTTGAGCGAATCGTTGATCGTAAACTGCAAAAACGATTGAATCCTGAGGCTCCAGAAAACCAAGAAAATCATTTGCTCTTTGTAGAGCATCCGCACGTTTACACTTTAGGAAAAAGTGGAGATGAAAAACATTTATTGCTGAGTGAAGAGCAATTGAAAAAGGTGGGGGCATCTTTCTATCCCATCAACCGCGGTGGAGACATTACTTATCATGGTCCAGGTCAAATTGTTGGATATCCCATTTTTGATTTGGAATTGTTCTTCACCGATATACATCTGTACCTCCGTTTTTTAGAAGAAGCCATTATACTCACTTTAGCTGAGTATGGCATAACAGCGGGACGCATTGACGGATTAACGGGTGTGTGGCTTGATGAAAATCACCCCATCAAGGCGAGGAAGATTGCTGCATTGGGAGTGAAGTGTAGTCGTTGGGTAACCTTACACGGTTTTGCTTTTAATGTTCTTCCGGACATGAATTATTTCACCAATATCATTCCCTGCGGCATCAGTGACAAGCCTGTCACGTCTATGGAAAAAGAATTGGGATATGCGCCCAATTTTGAAGAGGTAAAGATCAAATTAAAAGGACACATCCAATACCTTTTCGGGATTACTTTTCAATCATGATGGTAAGACTCTCCCTTTAAAATGGAGAAAGAACGGTACAGTTGTTCCAACAAAAACATTCGAATCATTTCATGAGAAAAGGTCATGGCTGAAAAGGACAATCGAGCATTGGCGCGTTGGTAAACCGAATCATGAAAACCAAATGCGCCGCCAATGATGAGCACACACGTTTTGGTACCCGCGTTCATCAACTTTTGAATCTGCTGAGACCACTCACGTGAAGTGAATGTTTTGCCCTTTTCATCTAAAAGCCAAACATAATCTTCCGTTTTGATTTGCTTTAAAAAAAGCTCTGCCTCTTTTTCTTTAATAAGTTCTTTGGACATCCCCTTGGCGGAAACATCCGCCAATACTACCCACTCCAGAGAGACGTAATGGGAAAGACGCTTCTTGTACTCCTCCTCACCTGTTACCAAATAAGGGGCTTTGGTTTTGCCGATATTGAGTACTTTGATCTTCAATTACTCTCTTTTATCGTCACGTGACTCCTTGATGTTTTGTTTTTGAAGGGGGTTCATTCCATACTCACGAAAACGTTTTCTTTGAAGATAAACATCGTAAGCACAGAAAACAGAAGCTCTAAAAGAAGACTCATCAGCTTGATTCTTGCCTGCAATATCGTACCCCACACCATGGTCGGGGGAGGTTCTGACAATGGGCAAACCAGCGGTAAAATTAACTCCTGATTGGAAAGCCATGGTCTTAAATGGCGTCAGTCCTTGATCATGATACATCGCTAAAACTGCATCAAACTGATGAAAAGTACCTGATCCAAAAAAACCATCTGCACCATACGGACCAAAAACAGCCAAACCTTTTTCGTTCAATTCTCTCACTGCAGGAGTAATTATCTCTTTTTCCTCAGATCCCAAAAGACCATTGTCTCCGGCATGAGGGTTTAGACCCAACACAGCAATTCTCGGATTTGGAACGCCAAAATCTTTGATCAGTGCATCGTGCATCATGTTGACTTTTTTGACAATTTTCTCTTTCGAAATTTGTCCGGCAACATCTTTAATGGGCACATGCCCGGTAACGACACCAACGCGCAATTGATCAGCAACCAAGAACATCAGAACATCCTCTGTTCCTGCCATTTTCGCCAAGTATTCCGTGTGACCAATAAAGCCGGATTGGTTGTTTTGAACGACATCCTTATTGATGGGAGCAGTGACCAAAACATCAATCGAACCATTGGCCAAATCTTGAGCGGCCAATTCCAAAGACTTCAAAGCCCATTTACCAGCCTTTGCATCTGCCTTACCCCACTCGATATTGAAAGGTGTTTCCTTGTCAATATTAACCAGGTTTAGTTTTTTAGCTTGGGCATCTTTGGCGGTGTTAACACTGAAATACATCAGCTCATCAATGCGCAAGCTCTTTTTTGTTTGTTTCACCCATTCCGGATGGGCATACAAAACAGGCGTTATTGTCTCAAAAAGACGGATATCGGCAAAGGTCTTCAACACCACTTCCATCCCTACTCCATTGGGATCGCCGCAGCTGATTCCCACTTTTACTCTTTGCTCCATTCCGTTATTTTTTAGTACAATATTTATCTTTGATGAATTGATACAACATTCTGACGCCTACTCCAGTACCTCCTTTTGGTCGGTAGGATTGGGGGGAACCATTCCAAGCTGTACCCGCTATATCAATGTGAATCCATGGATATTTAGTGAAATGCTCCAAAAATTTTCCTGCTGAGATATGCCCTCCGTTTCCACCACCTAGGTTCTTCATATCGGCTACATCACTCTTTAGTTCATCACCAAACTCAGGCCATAAAGGAAACTCCAAAGTACGTTCCCACACCTGTTCACCTGCCTTTTGAAGCAAACGCATGTCGGATTCTGTGGCTGTTCCCATTATTGCAGATGCATAGGTGCCAATGGCTCTAATGGCAGCACCTGTAAGGGTAGCCAAGTCAATCACCAAGTCGGGATTATATTTCTGTGCATACACCAAAGCATCGGCTAATATCAATCTTCCTTCTGCGTCAGTATTCATCACTTCGATGGTGGTTCCATCAGAGATGGTGAGAACATCCTGTGGCACAATGGCATTCATTCCAGGACGATTATCGGTGGCAGGAACCAATCCTATCACATGAACAGGGAGTTTATTCACCGCTACGGCATACAAAGTACCGATAACTGCAGCTGCCCCACCCATATCACATTTCATTTCATCCATAGAACCCGGTGTTGGCTTTAAAGACAATCCTCCGGTATCAAAAACAACTCCTTTTCCAACCAATACAACAGGTTTCTTATTGGTTGGTTTTGCGGGTTTGTACTCCATGATGGTAAAGGTTGGAGGATCAATTGACCCTTTATTCACGCCCAACAATCCCCCCATCTTTAATGACTCAATTTGTTTCTTGTGTAAAACCTTAACAGAGAAACCAGCTTCCTTTCCCAAACGAACTGCTTCCTTAGATAACTGTTCCGCTGTCAAAAAAGATACAGGTTCATTCACCAAAGTGCGTGCAGCATGGTTGGCATTGACCACTCCATACAACTCGCGTTGCTTGGCTTCATTCAAATGCGTGTCTTGAATATACATCTGTTCCAATGACAATGCACGCTCTTTGGCATTGGTATAATACTTCGTGAATTTGTAATTCCCTAAAGCCATTCCCTCCGCAAAAGCGTAGCTTATTTTCTCGTCCACTCCTTCACCTTTCACCAACACGGATTTCTGTTTATTCCCATTGGCCAAGCCTTGAATATCATTTCCCTTTGATCTCCATTTTTCCAGCGTGCGTGGCGACAAATCTCCATTATCAGCAAAAAAGAAATACTCCCAATTCCCTGGGTTTTGAATGACAACGCTATCTCGTTTGTTCTTCCTCTCCTCAAGCAAATATTGCTGCATCTCTTTGGAGAGTGACTTGAATATTGCCGACTTCTCGTTGTTCCATAAAACAACTGTAATATTGGACTCGTTGGATTTTTGCTTTGCCATAAACGCTTTACTTAAATATTACTCTTTTGGTGGATTGTTTGCTTTCTGATTTCACCACCAACATATACAATCCGGCTGTTTGATGGGGTAAAATATATTTCATGTGGTCATTTGGAGCGCTTTGAAATGGCCTAGACCAAACCAATTGACCCAATGCATCATACAATTCAAATTGACCATCTTGGGCTGTCAACCATTCAGTCTCTATCACCATATCTTCTTGAGATGGGTTGGGATATACCGACCAATTTTGCCAAGATAAATCTTCCAAAATTCCGGCACCTTCCTGACCATAAACATTGATATCATCGATATAAAGGTTGTTACCACCCTTGGCAACGAATTCAAACTTCACTTGAAAATGATCAGTCATGTAGGAGGAGTTGGTAATCAATACAACATTTGAGCCCCATTGGTCTTGACCAGTTGGAACAAAATTACCATCTGTATCTGGAGCTGTGGATAAATTGGATATGCCTTGATGAATTTTGACCAATCCCCAATTTTGACCACAATCACCTGAAGCACTGATCCTGAAACGGTCATTGGTGCTGGTTGTTTTGCTGGCCCAAGCCCATTTGTAGGAAATGTATATCGTATCTCTGCCGGACATATCGTATGGAGCTGAAATCAACTCATCTCGGCTGTCTATGATGCTAACCGTTGAATTCTGGAGACGCAAAGACTTGCTTCCGGAATAGGCCACATTATTGACAACGGTGTAACCTGCATCGCCCATTTGATTCCAAATCGACCAACGATCCGTATTGGGCCAAACCTCCTCAAAACCCTCCCATATGGGCGCTTCAAGTGTCGGCGCTTGAAAAACATGAATCAAATTGCTTTTCACTTTTGTCAAAGTACCCGTAGCATTGGCAACAGTTAGGGTTACAGTATAAATACCCGGCTGCTCATACGTATGAACTGGATTTTGATGCACGTTTGCATCGGAACCCGTAATGGTATTTCCATCCCCGAAATTCCAAGTCCATGTCGTTGGCGCATTGTAACTGTTGTCATCAAATGCAATATTCTCACCAGCGCAAATCACAACTTTATCTGAGGAAAAATCTGCTAAACAAAGCGCAGGATTCGATACACCCGTAGCACTGAGATTTGAGGGAGTGATGAGTTGATTGCGTTGCGCGACAGAGGAAGTTAAAGCAGCACGCATTCTTTCTGCCTGACCGACAGTAAACATTCTTGAACAATAGCTGTACTCCATATAATTTTGAACGTTATCCAACGCACTGCCGCATGAGGCTCCCTGCAAATTGCAGGAAGTCCAGCCGATGGTGAGTGGCGTATCTTCCACGTCATCATCCATATCGCAATTAGAGGCAATTGCAGGCTCGTTCCCATCACCCCAAGTATGCTTCAAATTCAGCCAATGACCTGCTTCGTGGGTCAAGGTTCTAGATTTTTGAACAGAGCTGGTACCTATCGAACCCACATAATCGGAGCGAACAACAATACCATCCGTATCCGCGCCCCAGTTGCCTGCTACATTGGGAGGTAAATTGGAATAACCCGCAGCGCCGTTGGCATTTTGTACAACCCAAATGTTGAGATACTCATTTCTAGGCCACATGATTAAGTCTTTCACTTGTTGATCACCAACCGTAGTCAAATCACTGACTGTACGAGTAATTCCGGAGGTGCAATTGCCGTTGGGGTCTTTGGTGGCCAGTTTGAATTCAATCCCGGCATCAGCCACCAATTGGTCAAAAGCATCCACGACAATGATGGTGTCGCTGTTCATTTTTCTGAAATCCCTATTCAAAATGGCCAGACCATCCAGAATTTGGTCATCTGAAATATTCTCAGAACCATAATTGTGTACAACATGAAACACAACTGGGATGGTATATATGGTTTGCCCCCCTCTATTGGCTTTGTAACTTTTTGTATACTCCTCTAATTGGGCTGCCGCATCCGAGGCTTCCTGGCGATATTCAGGATGTTTCCTAAATAAATCATCAAGGGCATGCACTTGTCCGCAAGGGTGTTCATGTTGAGCCATGGCTGATAAGGATAGGACGCAGCCCAACACTAAAAAAATCTTCTTCATTGTATCAATTTTGCAGGACAACAAAAATATCGGAAAATCAAGGTGAACGATGGATTTTTTTGGTTAAATACACGTATTTTCGCAATCCGCAAATTGGGGTAAACTATGGATCACATTAGGAATTTCTGCATTATCGCTCACATTGACCACGGCAAAAGCACTTTGGCCGATCGTCTGCTACAAGTCACCAAGACCGTAGATGACAGAAAATTAGTAGCCCAAACCCTTGATGACATGGACTTGGAAAGAGAGAAAGGGATTACCATTAAGGCCCATGCCATTCAGATGAATCATGCGCACAAAGGGAAAACCTACACTCTCAATTTGATTGATACGCCAGGTCACGTAGATTTTAGTTACGAAGTATCAAGATCCATTGCCTCTTGTGAAGGTGCATTGCTCATAGTGGATTGCACACAAGGTATCCAGGCACAAACCATTTCAAATTTGTACTTGGCCATGGAGCATGATCTCACCATCATTCCCATATTAAATAAAATTGATTTGCCCAATGCTGAGCCGGAAGTAGTGAAAGATCAAGTAGTAGATCTATTGGGTTGTGAGCGTGATGAAATTCTCATTGCTTCAGGAAAAACAGGTCAAGGAGTTGACTTGATATTGGAAGCCATTTGCGAGCGCATCTCACCTCCCAAAGGAGATCCAACAGCTCCTTTGCAAGCCATGATTTTTGATTCTGTGTTCAACTCCTTTCGTGGTATCATAGCTTACTACAAAATTTTGAATGGCACCATTCGTAAGGGAGATAAGGTGAAATTCATGAGCAATGGGCGAGAATACTTTGCAGATGAAATTGGCTCATTGGGTTTGGATTTGATTCCGCGGACTGAAGTAAAAGCAGGAGATGTTGGTTATATCATCTCAGGAATTAAAACAGCCTCTGAAGTAAAAGTGGGTGACACCATCACCACCACCGTCAATCCATGTATGGAGGCGGTCAAAGGTTTTGAAGATGTAAAACCCATGGTTTTTGCTGGTGTTTACCCCGTAGATACTGATGAATATGAGGAGCTCAGAGCAAGCATGGAAAAATTGCAATTGAATGATGCTTCATTGGTGTTTGAACCTGAGAGTTCTGCTGCTTTAGGATTTGGTTTCCGATGCGGATTCTTGGGAATGTTGCACATGGAAATTATCCAAGAAAGATTGGAACGGGAGTTCAACATGACTGTCATTACTACCGTACCCAACGTTAGCTACATCGCCTACTTAAAAGACGGTAGCAAACATGAAATACACAATCCTTCTGAACTTCCTGACCCCAATAAATTGGAGTATGTGGAGGAGCCTTATATCAAAGCGCAAGTCATTACCAAAGCCGATTACATTGGAGCGATTATGACATTGTGCATTGAAAAAAGAGGAATGCTTACCAATCAAGTTTATTTGACATCCGATAGAATTGAATTGACATTTGAGATGCCTTTGGCTGAAATTGTATTTGATTTTTACGATCGATTAAAAACCATTTCCAAAGGGTACGCTTCATTTGATTATTTCCCCATCGGAATGCAACAGTCTGACTTGGTAAAAATGGACATCTTGCTCAATGGAGACCAAGTAGACGCATTAAGTGCTCTGATTCACCGAGACCATGCTTTTGATTTAGGAAAAAAGATTTGTATCAAACTAAGGGAATTGATCCCAAGACAGCAATTTGAAATTGCCTTACAGGCGGCCATTGGAGCAAAAATCATTGCACGAGAAACCATCAAAGCCTTGAGAAAGGACGTTACTGCAAAATGTTACGGCGGTGATATTTCAAGAAAGAGAAAGTTGCTCGAAAAACAAAAAGAAGGAAAAAAGAGGATGCGTCAAGTGGGATCCGTAGAAGTTCCACAAGAAGCATTTCTAGCAGTGTTGAAACTGAATTCATAATTGAAGAAAACTTATTGAGTCCATGCATAAGCCCTCCACATGTGAGGGCTTATCTTTGAAACATGATCTCACAAAACCATTCCAAAAAACTTTTCTTACTTGACGCCTATGCATTGATATTTCGTGCATATTACGCATTCATTCGCAGTCCACGCATCTCTTCTAAAGGATTAAATACATCGGCCATGTTTGGTTTTACCAATGTCCTATTGGACATCATGCGCAATGAGAAACCGTCACATATGGCAGTGGTTTTTGATGCACCAGCTCAAACACTTCGTGAAATTGATTATGAGGCGTACAAAGCCAATCGAGAGGAAACTCCTGAAGACATAAAATTGAGTGTGCCTTACATCATGCAAATCATAGAAGCCTTTAATATTCCTATTTTAATGAAGGAAGGTTATGAGGCTGATGATGTGGTAGGGACACTAGCGAAAGTGGCTGAGAAGGAGGGTTTTTTAACCTATATGATGACCAGCGACAAAGATTATGGCCAATTGGTGTCTGAAAATATTTTTGTTTACAAACCCGGTTATCAAGGTGGTCCTGCAGAAATATTGGGCATCCCTGAGGTATTACAAAAATTCAATATTGAACGCATTGATCAGGTGATTGATATTCTTGGAATGATGGGGGATGCGGTGGACAATATTCCTGGTATTCCTGGTGTAGGTGAGAAAACAGCTCAGAAGTTGGTGAAAGAATTTGGTTCATTGGAAGGCCTTTTAGAAAATACCCATCAACTCAAGGGTAAGTTAAAAGAGAATGTGGAGCAATTTAAAGATCAGGCGATACTTTCAAAAAAATTGGCCACCATTATTCTAGACTCGCCTGTACCATTTGATGAAGAGCAATTGCGCCTGAAGGAATGGAACAAAGAAAAACTAAAAGAGCTGCTGGAAGAATTAGAATTTAGAACGCTCAGCAAGCGAATTTTGGGAGAAGAACCCAGTGAACCCGTGCAGGGCGAGTTATTTGCCGTTGAGAGTCATGACGCACCAACCCCCGATATGTATAAAACCATTTTGGATGTCGAGCATGATTACCAACTTATTCAAACCAAAGAGGAGTGTCTATCATTGATTGAGCTTTTGAAAAGTGAAAAGCAATACTGCTTTGATACTGAAACATCTGATCTGAACACATTTACCTGTAATCTCGTTGGACTTTCATTCTCCTTTAAAAAAGGAACAGGATATTATGTTCATCTGCCTCAAGAACGCAACGACGCTCTAGCCATTTTGGATCTCTTTCAACCTATTTTCAGTGATAAAAACAAAACGCTGATTGGCCACAACATTAAGTTTGATTTAAAAGTAATGCGACAATACGGCATTGACTTAAAAAACAATTTGTTTGACACCATGATTGCTCATTATCTGCTTCATCCAGATGGTAAGCATGGTATGGATGATGTTTCAGAAAAATTGCTCTGCTATACACCCATCAGCATCGAAAGTTTGATAGGTAAAAAGGGGAAAGACCAAGGCAGTATGAGCACACTCAAAGCCGATGAGATATCTGATTACGCCTGCGAAGATGCGGACATTACGTATCAATTGTTTGAGATATTGAAACCCAAACTTGAGACCGAAGGTTTGATAAAATTATTTCAAGAAATCGAAATGCCTTTGATGCCCATTCTTGCCGATATGGAATGGGAAGGAATCAAAATTGAAATTCCTTTTTTGTCAGGTTATTCTGCTGAACTAGAAAAAGACATTGCCATCATTGAGCAAGAAATTTTTGAATTGGCTGGAGAACATTTCAATATTGACTCACCCAAACAGCTAGGACCTATTCTGTTTGAAAAATTAAAAATCACCGATGAGATCAAGAAAACCAAAACAGGACAATACAGCACAGCTGAGGATATACTATCCAAATATATTCATAGTCATCCCATCGTTGAAAAAATACTGGATTACCGTGAGTTGAGAAAATTAAAATCAACCTATGTTGATGCCATTCCAGCGTTGGTACAAAGTACAACCGGTAGACTGCATACTTCCTTTATGCAAACTGTTGCAGCGACAGGAAGATTAAGTTCCAACAATCCCAACATTCAAAACATCCCCATCCGAACGGAAAAAGGAAGAAAGATCCGCAAAGCCTTCGTCGCTCGGGATGAGAATCATACCATATTGAGTGCGGATTACTCCCAAATTGAATTGCGCGTTATTGCAAGCATGAGCGAAGATCCAAATATGTGCGAAGCATTCAAAAGTGGTGCAGATGTCCACCAAGCAACTGCTTCCAAAGTATTTCATGTGAACATGGACGAAGTGACAAAAGAAATGCGTAGCAAAGCCAAAGCTGTCAATTTTGGAATTATTTATGGTCAAGGCGCCTTTGGACTGGCTCAAAATCTTGGAATCAGCAGAACAGAAGCCAAAGAAATAATCGACTCATATTTTCAACAGTTTTCAACGCTTAAAAATTTCCAATCTGATCAAATCGAAAGGGCAAAACAAACTGGATTTGTTACCACCCTACTTGGTCGTAAAAGACAACTTCCAGATATCAATAGCAAGAATGCTATTGTTCGAGGATTTGCGGAAAGAAATGCCATTAATGCGCCGATTCAGGGCTCGGCAGCAGACATCATCAAATTGGCCATGATTAAGATATATCAGGCATTTCAAGTACGTCAATTGAAATCTAAAATGATCTTGCAGGTACATGATGAATTGGTATTTGATGTATTGAAGAGTGAGCTCAACGATGTCAAAACCATAGTCGAAGAATGCATGGCTGATGCATATCCACTGCGAGTTCCTTTATTGGCTGAAGCAGGTATTGGACATAATTGGCTGGAGGCGCATTGATGCATGCATCCTTGGAATTGTTGGTAAGTCCAACTTTGTCGTATCGTGACTCTTTGTTTACTTTGTAGACAGAGATAATAGCTATGAATGTACTTGTTTTGGGATCAGGCGGCAGAGAAAACGCCATTTGTTGGAAAATTTCACAAAGTTCTCTTTTGAGAAGCTTGTATATCGCGCCAGGCAACGGTGGTACCGGTCAATTTGGAGAAAACATCAATATTGACCCATGTGATTTCAAAGCGGTTAAAAAGTTGGTGATAGAAAAAAACATCAACATGGTTATTGTTGGTCCTGAAAATCCTTTGGTTCAGGGGATCGTGGATTTCTTTGAATCCGATAAACACCTGAAGGATGTAGCCATCATTGGACCCAATCAATTTTGTGCTCAATTAGAAGGCAGTAAAAAATTTGCCAAGGAATTCATGATTCGTCATAATATTCCCACGGCGAAATATGCGTCTTTTGATTCGTCTCAAATCAAAGAGGCCCAAGCCTTTATTGATACCATTAAAAAAACAGTTGTATTAAAAGCAGATGGACTAGCTGCTGGTAAAGGGGTATTGATTTTAGATGATCACAAAGAAGCCAAAAAAGAGGTAGAGAAAATGCTCTCTGGAAAAGCCTTTGGAGATGCAGGAAAAACGGTTGTGATTGAAGAATTTTTAAAGGGAATAGAATGCTCTGCATTTATTCTAACAGACGGACAGTCTTATAAAATTTTACCTGAAGCAAAAGACTACAAAAGAATTGGAGAAGGGGATACAGGTTTAAACACGGGAGGAATGGGAGCCATCTCTCCAGTCCCTTTTTGCACACCTGAATTTTTAGACAAAATCGAAACTCAGGTTATTATTCCAACCATGAAAGGATTGCAAGCTGATGGAATGAAATACAAAGGGTTTATTTTCTTTGGTATCATGAAAGTGGGCAACGAACCTTTTGTCATAGAATACAACTGCCGATTAGGCGATCCGGAAACGGAAGCCATTTTACCTAGACTAAAATCAGACTTATTGAACCTATTTGAAGGAGTAGCCACCAATACGCTTGGAGAATGTGATTTATACTTTGATGAGCGATGTGCAGCAACCGTTATGTTGGTATCAGATGGGTATCCCGAGGAATATGATAAAGGCAAAGAAATTAAAGGATTAGAAGAAATTACAGATAGCTTAATTTTCCATGCCGGCACAAAAATCAGCGGAAAAGAAAATAAGTTAATCACCAACGGCGGGCGTGTTATTGCGCTCACCTCATTGGCCTATCGTATGGAGGATGCCACATACGCCAGTCTCAAAAATGCCGGTTTGGTTAGGTACAGCAACAAATATTACCGCAAAGACATTGGAGAAGACTTGATGAAATTCAATAGCAAATAGCATTTGACTATTGATGTTTATTCTCCCTGTTTCTCTTTTTTGCTAAAAAAAGACTTCAAAGACTTCCAATACTTCTTGATGGAGAACTTCTTCTCCTCTTCAAGGTACATATAAGCGTTGTATCCGTAGTGATAATGATAGCCTAACCCGTAACCATAACCATACCCATAACTCTTAGATTTGGAATAATCTTGACCATTGAGTACGAGGGCCAAATTTACAAATCGCTTATCCTTGTTCATAGAATCCAATATCTTCAGGGCACGCTTGTCTAGATAACCAGCCCTCGCCACGAACAAAGTAGCATCCGCCAAATGACTAATCAATAGGGTATCCGCTACGATGCCTACAGGAGCAGTGTCAGCGATGATGTAATCATAATGATCTTTCAAGCCATCAAAGACATCAGAAACTCCTTTCCTCATCAAGATTTCAGAAGGGTTAGGCGGTATTGGACCTGACAATAAAATATCAAATGGGAACCCTGATTTTTCCTTTTTTAAAATAACGTCATCATGCTGAATGGAGTCATCTGTCATTAAATTGATTAAACCCTTATTGGGCGTTGCCAAACTGAGATAATCCGCTATTTTGGGGTGACGCAAATCGGTGCCTAACAACAAGACCTTCTTTCCAAGCAATCCAAAAGAAGAGGCCAAATTGATAGAGATAAAAGACTTTCCCTCTTTACTGATGGTTGAAGTAACAAAAATAAGTTTTGCTTTATTCTTTTGACCTTCACAAATAAACTCGACATTGGTGCGTAACATTCTAAAGGCCTCCGCAACCGACCCTCGATCTTTGTCCGTAACAAAAATTTGTTTCTCTTCTGTTGCCAAAGGTATTTCACCCAAAAATGGAAGTCGCAAAAAGTCCAAATCGGATTTATCATGCACTTTCGTATCAAATAACGAATAGACATTGATAACTATGAAGGGCAAAATAAAACCAACGATGATGGAAAAAATGATATAAATGCGGCGACCCGGGTTTACTGGACTGCCGGTTGAATACGCGTCGTCAATAATTTTTGCATTGGCTACAGTAATAGCCTGCGCCAAATTGGACTCTTCTCTTTTTTGAAGCAAATACAAATACAACTCTTCTTTTATCTGTTGTTGCCTATAAATATTTCTATACTCTCTCTCAAACTCTGGCACTTTTGAAATGCGATCAATCACTTTGTTTGATTGATCAGTCAACTCATTGTACTTTATTTGATACGTGGACTTAACCTTTTTCAGCGTATTCAATAAATTGGAACGTGCAGAAGAAATTTCCTGATTCAACCCTATGATCACGGGATTTCTTTCACCTGAATAAAACTGCAATTTCTGTTTTTCTAAAATCAGTTTATTGAAGAGATTAATTTGATCATTCAATGCCTCTGCCTGAAATCCCAAATTATTGGGAATGATTTCGTCCTTCTGATACTTTTCTTTGAATTCATCTTCAAGCATGGAAAGTAACTTCAGTTCACTTCCCACTTTTACGATCTCCGACTCTATGGCGTTGCTCTGCTCAAGATAACTTTTTGCCTCTGAGTTCAAATCCGTCAACTTACGATTCTGCTTATAATTTTCAACCTCACCCTCTACATCATCTAATTCATTGGTGATATAATCAATTCGTTCAGCTATAAAATCAGAAGTGTTTTTTGAAATTAAATTTTTGTCTGTGATGGCATCTTCATTGTGTTGTACAATCAAGTTATTGATAAAATCTATTGCCTTCTGCGGCACAGCATCTTTTACTGTAATACTGATCACACTTGAAGATTTCCCAACGGTTTGAATCTTCATTGCCCCCAAATAATAATTGGCTGCATTTTCTATGGATAGGATGGAAATTCTGTAAGGCTTATTCAATAAACTCAATGAGAAAAAACCTGTTTTATTCAAAACCCACGGTGCATTTTCTTTGATCCAAACGGTATCTCCAAAGGCAAATTCGCCCAATTTATTTGAAGCCTCGCTTCTCCTCAAAGAATATCGATCAACTGAAATGGGTTCTACAATCCAGGTACCAAAAAAAGCCGTTTCCGCATCGTCAGAAATCCTATTCAACAACATAGGAGCATCTTCATACTTCTGATGAAAAATGGGACGCCCAAAAGTGTAGTAATTAACATTCAAATCCAAATCCTTCACCACCCGTGTAACCAAAGATCTAGAGTGTAGAATTTGAATTTCATTTTCCAAATTGTGCTTTTTATTGATGACACCTAAATCCTCAAAAGCGGCCAATTCATCGGCTAAAATCCCTGAACCTGATTGATCATCTCTGAACAACACAGAAGCTGAAGCAATGTACTGAGGAACTTGATAACGGTGCAAAAGAAAGCCCCCAGAGACGCAAGAAAAAATACTAAGCACAAACCACTTCCAATAAGAAACATACTTAAAGAAAACCTCTTTAAACCTGTTTCTGTCTAGCTCTACTTCTTCTATTGTTTCGGTCTGGTTCATTTAAACATAAGTGAGAACAAAAAAGAGCCAACCAATGTGGTAAGTGTCAACACAATGGAATTCCGCACTGGATTGAGGGCTGAAGATTGCCTGCGTGAGGAATTGGGTGAAACGTATATGATATCATTTTGATGAAGGTAAAATCCCTCTTGATCAAAAATACCCTTTTGGGTTATGTCCAAGTGAAACTCTTGTCGCTTGCCTTCCTCATTTCGAATGACGATAATATCTTCACGTTCACCATTCAGTGTTATATCCCCGGCTTTTCCTAAGACCTCGATTAGATTGGTGTGGGCGTTTTGCACTTCCACCACCCCGGGTGACTTCACTTCACCCAAGACAGTGACTTCAAAATTCAGCAATTTAACAGCCACTACTGGTGATTTTACAAAATCATTTAGTTGCGATGCGACCTTCGATTCTATCTCTGAAAATGTCATACCACCCACTTGCACCTTTCCAATGAGGGGTAGCGTCACGGACAAATCTTCACCCACCAAATAGCCAACAGGAGATCCCGCTTCACCTTTAGAATTGGTAACCAAAAATTGATTAAAAGGAGCAACGACATCGGCATTCACGGAAAACACTTTTATATCTAGAACATCCCCACGTTGACACCTCAATGGTTGAGGAGATTTTGGCTCCTTAACTAGGCTCCCTTCGTTGAAGTATAAAATTTTACTACTCGGAACACAGGATGAAAAAAAAGAAATCAAAATAATCAATACCATCCATTGAAAAGGACCCGGTAATAATCTTGTTTGAACGCTGTGTTTCATTTCCTCAAAAATAAACAATTCAAACGTCTTACGCGCTTCTTTTTCTTCGAAAAACGATATTGAATAGGGCCTTTAAAAAGAATATCAAATCCGTTGTGTATGGATTTTGCTTTTTGGCGTCTATATACTCGCGCTCAGCTTGGATAACTGCTGCTACAGAACTCTCCCTATTGAGCGATACATAGGGAGGAATACAACCTGGCTTGAAAGCCAATCTTTCCTTTAAAAAAGCTGGATCAATGTCTTGGGCATAACGTTCGCTGATTGGCCTTAGCCCAACAAGTTTCATTTCACCTCTTACAACATTGATCAATTGGGGTAACTCATCTATCCAATATCTCCTGAAAAACCGGCCCCAAGGAGTCAACCTAAAATCATCTTTAGGCTTTCCAGATTGTGCATATCCATTAAGATTAATAACATAATCCTGCAAGTACTCCGCATAAGGATGCATCGTTCTAAATTTATAAACTCCAATAATTTTTCCGCCTTTTCCCAATCTCCTCATTTTGAATAAAGGTCCATAGCTCGGCTCCATATTAAAATCCGGATCTGTTCTTTTCCGACAAACCACGTACAATACGCCATTGATATTTCTGTATTCTACCAACTCAAAGCCGCAACTGTACAGCCTTCCTAATATCTCTGCCTTTGAGATCAATCGGATTCTTCCTTGCGTAAACCAAAAAAATATCTTTTTAAAGCCCCACAACTTGGGCATGACACGAAGAAAAAGAAATTCGAAAAAAAAGTATACCCCTCCAATCCATTTGTAACTTGAAATTTGAAGTCGTTCTTTTCTTCCCACCAAGGTTTCTCCCCTACAAATAAATACATCTCCATCGTCCAAAACGGCGTTTACTTCCTCAAAAAACTTATTGATGTATCGCATTTGGTTGATCATACCAAAATTGACCAAGGCCTTAATCTTGATAGGATAAGAACGGATATTGAAATAGTGTGTTGTATCGAAAACAGCCGTTGCGTCATCATCCAATTCAGCATATTCACTGATTAATTTCAGCGCTTCAGGATGAATATTTTCCAAATGCCTTCTCACTTTCTATTTCTGAAAAGTAACAAGATTCTTTTAACGATATTCTTCAGGCTTTGTTTCAACTTTTCCTCTCGCCATTTCTGATTATCAGAATGCCACCTTTGAGGATGAAAATTCATCATGCATTGATTGGGGAAAAGACCTTTACGTAGAGATAAAATTATTTCTTGCGTGCTATGAAATGAACAATTAAAGCGTTCACTTGACATTTTATCTCTTATGCTGTATTTATTACCATCCCACATCATCCCTGTATCCGTCAAGTAAAAAACTTCATCCAGGTTCAAATCAAAGTAAGGTTCTCCTATCAAACCTAAATCCTGATAGGCATAATGCCTCCATATTTCCTTGTTGTCAAAACTACTTTTTGGACTACCATGCATGCAAATGGTGTCAACGTTCACTACTTCTCTGAACATCTTGAGGTGTTGAAGAAACAACCCATAAGCGGCATCAATGTTGCCTTTCGCAAAATCCATTTCTTCATAATGTAAACCTATCTCATGTCCCATCGATTGCATTGTCCTCATCATTTCTGGATGATAGCTTTCAGGAACCACTCTGAAATAATAAGTGCCCTGAATACCCATTGACTGTTGAATTTCTGCAAACAAGAATGAGTGAGAATTCCTGTCGTCCACATCATGTCTCAAAATGACAACCTTTTCTTTTGGAGACTGAATAAAATCACGATAGGTTTGAAAACTGTATCCGCCAGCGACGAAAGCCTCTAACAACTCTTTGTAGATGGAGATGGTGAAATCTTTGGGCACAGATCAATATTTGAGCATAAAGATAACCATTCCTCCCTTTTGTAATCTTTGATTCTAATAAAATCCAATTCCCACTGTTCAATACAGTACACCATCAATTTTGTAGGATTTATTTTCTCATTTTTAAACCGATTCAATCTTCCTTGGTATACAGCTATGTTGTCCATTCTATTCAAAACAGTCTCTACTTCGCGCAGCATCAAGTCAAACTCATTCGGTTTATAGGATGAACACAACTCATATTCTCTCTCCAACATATTGGGAACCGCAAGCTTTCCAGCAAAAGAATTGCATTTAAATGCAGGCACTCCCATGGTGGCCGCTTCAGAAATCATGGTTTGACTATCACCAACAACAATCATTGCTCCTGACATGAGCCGGTGCATTTTCTCATATGAAACGTTGATGCGATACTTTTCCCATCTTCCTGCCAACTTTTTTTCTGATGTAATAAAAACATTTCCTTTTTCTTCCAACAGATCTACCAATTGGATCAGTTGCTGTTCATTTAATCCCGAGTGTCCCGAATCATGATGACCATTAAAAGCTACCAATCTTACAATAGAATATTGAACGGGCGTATTGTCCAATCTTTCAAGACCATCATAGAGATAACTCAATTCATGTGTGCCAGGATAATAAATTGCCCTTTTGGTTTTACGTTTAATACAGTCCGGCGTAAAAACAAACTCACTCATCGGATGTGAAAAGTTCACCATCAAAGGCTCAACATCATCATCATCATCATCAAAAATCCAACTGCGCATTTTTGTAAAAAGAGAAACATGGGACAAAACAATACCACAATGAATTCCAAGTTCTATTTTGTTCTTTAAAACAAATAGCAACATTTGAAAATCCGTTTCTAATACCGAAAACATTTTTCCAAAAAAACCATTCCGCTTTGAACCAATGATACAATATGCGAAATTGGACGCTTCGAGCAGGGCCCTGATGATAGGAATATTTCTTGTCGTAATAAAAACCTGATAATCCGGGTTACCCTTAAAATACTCAATAGTATTCTTGAACAAGTGAAAGTGTCCTGGATGTCCCAAATCAAAAAGTATTCTTCTTTTCATCTTGCCTTTCTTTGAATGTACCATTTGCCCAATTGATAGATGAACTTATTTCGGATTTGCAACCAACGTCCCCACTCTACTTGCTCTCCTCCAAATCGAGACTTAAACTCCCTAACACCATAACCCTCTTCTGGACTGCCACCACCCATAAAATCAAAAAAAAGCAATCCCAAATCATTGGATTGTTTCATAGCTCCATAAGTAGCCATGGCACTTGGATAACATTCTTTAAACTCCTGATCCAATCCAGCCACATAAAATTCGTAACTACCAACTCCCTCTAAAAATGGACATAATATACCTCCTATTACTTGGCTCTTGAAATACACCAAAACAAAATTGCAATGGTCCGATAAAAAATACTGCCGAAAGAATTCATATTGAGGTAAAGGCTTTTTGACCTTGCTCAAATACAAATCCTTTAGAATGATATAAAAAGACTTCACATCGCTCTCGCTTTTAGGATTTGCACAATAGGCTCCTAACTTTTCAGCTTTTTTCAGTTGTCTTCTTCTACTCTCACTTACTGCAGACCACATGGCATCCCTTGAATTAGTGTTCACAATAAAATTCAGCCAAGGGATGTACTGCCAATTGCATGACTGGTAACATGACTTGTATTCTTGGGATGGATAACCATTCCTCACTTCAATATATACACATCCTGAGACTTGCTCATTCAAAACTTTCAATAAGCGATTTAGGGAGGATTGATCTTGAAATACTGGGCCAGAGAAAATAATGCACCGTTTTGAAAAAATTGATTTCAATCCTTTCTCCTTCTGAATAACATACACCACTATAGCTTCCAATCTCTTTTCACCCATGATGGCCAAAGCTTCAACTTGCCAACCATTGAACAGACGCAACTCCTTGAATCCTTTTGGGGATTGAAAATAAGATGGGTATGGGAATTGAGAAAGCAAATCATTCCAAGCCTCATGGGGTATCTCCTCGTTTCTTAATATTTTCCCTTCACCAGTCATGTCATTTTTCCAAACATCCAATGTACGCCATTTTCAAACCCAAAGCGATACGCTCAGCACTCAGCTCTTCTATTGCCCTTCCATTTTCTACAACATGCCCTGCTTTTATTACTTGAAAAACCCCGTCCATCAACTCATTTGCAGAACCACCCGTCATCACATTTCCATTTGTCTTTTTTATCCAATACGCCACATCACCAACATCCACTGAAACAAAAGGACATTGACAAAACATGGCTTCCTTGATAACATTTGGTGAACCTTCATACTGTGAAGTTAAAATCAACACATCAGCTGCGTTATAGTATAAGTTCATCTCCACTTTGCTCAAATTGAAAAGATGCTTCTCTTCAATTCTAAATCCCTTACCCGCCATCAATTCTACCACGCTCTTAAACAAAGGATAATTCTTTTCTGTTCTCAAGGGGTCTGAGGGAAATAATGGGATGAAAACATCTTCAGGCCAACCCAATTTCTGCCTTGCCATTTTTTTATCCATGGGATAAAAATCTATGGGATTTACACCGTTTGGAAAAATCAAAACCTGTTCACCTTTCAACAAATCACGCATCTCCTGAGATTTCACAATAACCAAATCCCACCAATGCCGGATAAAAAATTTGATGATTCGTTTAAAAAATTTACCTGAAGTAATCACATCACTGCCCATCAAAGAAACCACCAGAGGGCCTCGAAAAAAAACCAATGTGGCTAAAAATCCACAAAGAGAATAGTGGGCATGTAAAACATCTGGCTGAACAATTGAAATTTGTCTCTTCAAAGCAGGAAGATTCTTTAGATAGCCCCACCATCCTTTGCCAACAACGTTGAAATAGTACATTTCACAACCAATAGCTTGCAAGGAGTCACCTTGATTTTGAGTAATAGGATGTTGTCCTTTATTACCACTCCTTATGAATAGCACTTTAATTTTCATCCTTTAGAAAGTCCGCGATTGATTTGGCATAAACATGTTCTATCTCTCTTTTCTCTTTCAAGAAGGACCATTTCCCATTTGATTTTTTATAATATCCTTTAGAATAGGGAATCCCAGCTGTTCCGAAATACAAGAACTGAATTTCAAGTAAATAAAATTTTTCTCCATCAAATGCAACATCCAATGAAGCATTGGGCACTTTAAAAAAAGACATGACATGCTCGACATATTCAAAAAAGCCCTCTGGTCTTGGGGCCTCCTCTCCATACATATAATTATCATAGCCACCGCCACTAGCTACAAAATCACGGTGCTTGAATATAGGTCTAAAAAAAAGATAAAGCTCTCCATTGAACCAATACACCTTCCAATCATTGACCAAATTGGGAATAAAATTTTGAACAATAAACTTATTTCTGTGCACCGAATCCCTTACATACCCCGTGTGTTTTTTGGATCTAACCCAATCTTTTATATCCGTTAAAAATGATTTGGAACCTGAAACCAAATTAGCAACATGGTTCAATTCATTCTGATTCTTTGCCTTAAATACACCTCTACCACTTGCACCCGCTGCTTTCTTGATTACGATGGGATAGTCAATATTATTTTTCTGCTGAATCAGCTCCTCCATGGTTCCAAAAAATTGAGTTCGTATGGTATTCAATTTCTCGTCCTTCGTTTCACGTCTGAGAAACTCCATCATCCCCTTATTATTATTGGCCCTTAAGTGAATGAAGCCTGGAATGGCTCTACAACCTTGTTTCTCTAAACCCAATACAATGTCTTCAATGTATGATTTATAGAGATATCCTTCATCTTCACTGCTCGTGTAAATAAAATGATTGAACTCAGGTAATACTTGGCTCCAAGCCAATGACATGGGTATAAATGACAACGCTACATTATATTGAGAAAAATAAAACTTAAGCTTCTCTTTATCCATTCCGCTGCGATACGGCGAATCAAAATGCTTTGAGCCAAATCTCCCTTTATAATCTGTGAGCGCCGCAAGTTTCATCATCCTTCAAAGTTAAGGATAATGAAGCAATTTGAAAGAGCATGTCCCGCTCCACCTCCAACATATAAGGATTGACCTTTAAAAAAGCTGCATGAATTCGAGCTGCATCGTAATAATTCTCGAGAATTCTATTGCCGAGATTCTCTTTTGCCCAAGCCTGCTGATAACCTGTTATTAATCCTAAATTATCGATATTTTGAATTCCCTTTTTCTTCTTCCATTTCTTTTTCAAATAGGGAATGATGATGGACAACTGACCGAAAAATGAAAGCAATTGACGAGGAGTGTATTGTTTACCTGTCATCATTGTATACAAAGGAGAATTTAAATCCTTTAATATCTGAGCATACAGCAATTGACCTTTATAACGCTTCAATGGATTGTGGGTAAAAAACACATTGTTGCAGCCAGCAAATTCTGACTTTAAGAGCAGTTGAACAAAGTCAAAATCCAAAAAAGGTGTTCTAACTTTTATATTTTCAAACTGAGTGGCCGTCCAAAATCCAAATACTTTTCTAAAAACCTCCTTAAAAATAAAATGATAAAAAAAGTGATTGGTTTCAGAAAAACCATTGCGCATAGCCCGGATGGCTAAAATATTTTCCCAAAGTTTTTCCGCGTTGCGCTCAATCATTTCATCTCTAAAAAACTTTAACCGATTGGATTGAAAAATAATATCTTTCAATTTTTCATCATCGTCCTCAAGAAATATGGACACCAACTCTTTGGATGTTACAGCACCTGCAATATGCAAAGCGCGAAAAAGCTCACTTCCACAATAGCCTGTATGGAGCACCCGAAAATCTCTGTATTGCTCTGAACAAAAATAAAAATGCGGATACAAAAAACCATTCCTTCCTCCGCTGATGCTGCACATCCTGCGTGCAGCATGGATAAAATGCTGTTGATACTCCTCTCCACCCAAATCAATAATGTCAAAAGGAATATTCAACTCTTCCGCATTCTCTCTCGGATTATATACATCATCATTTTCCATCCTACCCATGGAAAAAGTCTGAACAGATTTGCTGGCGGCCATTGCATTGGCCAAAATCGTACGACCGTCAAAACCACTGGTAAACGTTATCAACTCTTTTGGAGAATCAAAATATTTCCGGCAAGAATGAATGAACTGTTTTGAAAGTTGCTTTAAATCGATGGATGGCTCGACTTGAGCAGAAAACCAGGACTTTACATTTTCAATTTCAATGAAATGTAAAGAATCTCTTTGAACATCCATCATCGAAAAACTCTCCATGAGCGTAATATCGGAGTACAAAGTATGCTCGCCAATAGGATAATTGAACAAATGAGATTCAATTAGAAACAACTCATCTACAACAGCACCTGAATAAGGTACAATCATTTCCCATTTGTTACTGATAACAGAGCAATCTGTCTTATAATAAACAGGCAAAAAGGAAAAAAGCGAACTTATAATCCTTAATCGATCAGGCTCAACAATAACAATATTACAATGTCCTTTAATGTCTTTGACAAGTTGACTGATATCAATATCATGAGAAAAATTTTCACTTGGATTAATCCAATCACCATAAACCAAAACCTCCATCTGACCTGAGGTAATGTGCAAGTTAGGCGCATCACCAAGTACAGTCCAATGTTGATGATTAGAACATTGAAAGGGGTAAAGGACTTGGACCTTCTCTTCCTTGGGTAAAATGATAAATCCAGAATTGGGCTTAGCCATTGATTCCACGTATGTTGAGTTTAAAGTAAGTCCATGCCAATTGAGCCATAAAAATGCCAATCAAATACATCCACCATGTCCGTCGATATTTGGCTCCAAGTTCCACGATACCAACTCCAATGAACACGACAACAAAAGGGATAATCGGCATGTGAAATCGTGCTTGGAAACTATTGGCTGCTGATGTGATGACACCTAAATAAGAAATCAGAAAAAATAGGATTCCTATATACTCTTTGAACTTATTTTTAAAAGTAAAATAAAGACCAACATACATGAAAAAATACATCATATTCCTCACCAAATCATTTTGGAATCGCGTGTAAATAGATAATTGTCTTGCTTCTGTGGCCAGATAAGATGGGAAAGGAGTAATAGCCGCACCAGCTACAATCAGCGGTGCAAGAGCCACCTGATCAAACTTCACATCGCCCAGTAAACTTTTTTCATTCTCTAAATTTCGGGAAAAGAAATCATTGCTATCCTCTATTTGATTATTGACATCACTAAATATGTTGCTTGACATGGCCAAAGAATAAAACAAATAGAGACTCAGCATCAAGGAAACCAACAACATCGAACTTGATCGATTTTCTTTGAATGGAATAAATAATAAAACGATTGAAATAAAAACCAATGCGGCCAAAAAGGTCCTGAAAAAAAATAAGATAAAGCACATCAAAAAACCCATCCCTATGGCCCAAACATTCCACTTGCCCTCCGACCTCGTTTTCCAAATCAAATAAAATGAAGAGACCACAATAAATACCATCAGTGTCTCCTTTAATTGTATTCCACAATACCAAATCAATGTCGGAAAAAGCATGGCGACAATGGCTGTCATTTTTGCATGTACACTTCCCCAAGAAATATTGACCAATCGACCCAACATGATGACCGTGAGCGACCCCAAAATTGCATTGAATAATCGCACAACCACGGTGTAGGGACCAAAAACAGAATATATCAAACCTTGGTAAGTTGGATAGCCAAAATCGGATCTACTTTTCATTCTGTCTTCAATAATCTCCATCCATTGATGCATGGGCGCATCTACCAACTCCAATGTTACATTATGGTATACCCATGAATCCGCTGCATTGATTTCAAAAGGAAAAGAATCAGGATCAAACCAAAATGTGAGTAGATACAAATAACCAAGAAAAACCAATCTGATAAAAAACGCAATAATAAATATTCTAATCTCAAGACTTTTGTAGGTCAAATGAGCCCAACGCGAACTGAAATAATTGAGGCCAAGAAAAAATAAAAAAACCACTGCAAGCCCAGCGAATAAAATCGGTATTGGCATTGCAAAATCAAAAAACAACAACGTAATAACAATGGGAACAATTAATCCAAATTGCCATCCTATTATGGTATGATCTGATTGCCAAAACTTCATCTCATTGATAAGAATAAATCCTCGTATTTCTGGGCGCACGTATCAATGCCAAAACGTTGATGAAACAACCGCCTATTATTTTCTCGGATTTGATTCACTTGACCAGAAGAAAGCCTGTCAAAATGCAACAAAGCCTCAACCAAATCTTCCAATAACAATCCTTTTGTTAGCACCCCATTTACCCCAGGCACTATAACATCAGGAATACCTCCAACAGGCGTGCTGATGATAGGGCATCCCAATGAAAGCGCTTCCAACATCACCAATGGCATACCTTCAAAACTTGAACTAATCACCAGCGCATCTGCGTTGGCCAAATAATCCGCAACATTCTCCTTGAGTCCGAGTAAACTTACATTGTCCATTTTCTTGGATAAGATGTACGCTGTTACCGGCCTTGCGGGATCCTTTTCTTCACCTAATATTTCTAGCTTATAACTTGGGCTAACCATAGGCGACTCCAGCGCATCAGCCAATAAATCAAACCTTTTGGCTGGACCAAAGTGACCAATGGCTAACAACCTTTTAAAACCATCATATCCTTCTTTTTTTTGAGAACGGAATGATTCCAAAGCTTTTACTCCATTCTCTATCACCGTAAAGGATAATCTGGGAAAAATCTTTTGAAAATCTCTTCTTATTTTCTCTGAAATTGTAATTTGACGCAACTTAATTCCTAAAAATCCAAATGCCTGAATCCATTTCAAAACCTTCACATAAGCAGGAGTAACCTCATTGTGTATGGTTTGATATATTTTTGTTTGTCTAAAAAAACAAGGAAATAGAATGGTATAAAATACCAATAGTGAAGAATGAATATGAATGACTTCTGGCTTAAGACGAAAGATGGTCTTGAGTAAATTCCACAAAAACATTATGTCCCATTTTTTCGAAGAATGAAACTCAATCAAATGAACCCCATTAGAAATTATCCTGGGTGGAATCATAAAAGGTTCTATTGGCTGTTTTACCAACAGGTATACATCATGCTTCCTTGACAACTCATTGCACAATTCAACGGCAAATTTCTCAGCACCGCCATTGTTCAATCCATTGATCAAGGTAACAATTCTCATTTACCGCAAATTAAAGCGATAAAGAACAAATAGAAAAATTGAAACCATCGTTTGGCTGACCATCTAAAGTTATTCCTTCTCTTAAAATCCCAAAGCTCAATCCAAAGTTTACGGGATCTAAGCTGTCGAATATCGGATAACAGAGCAATCGAATACATTAGATCGATTTTTTCTTTTGTCGCATCATCATTGAAATACTCCCTCCAAAAATGATAACGTATGTCGAAAATCGACTGATGAAATCTGTACGTGTACTCTGCACTTTTGCTTCTGCTAGCGGACTCATCTGCCAATCGATATGCTGCCAATACCTTGTCAATGTATCCAACTTTAGACGATTGTGCGATGGCCAACCATGTTGGTAAATCTTGCGCTAACCACTTTTTTGATTTGAATAAATCATAATCTGCAGCTTGAGCAAAAAGCTTTCTTTCCACCAAAACAGAAGCCGTAAAAATAAACAGCTGATCATTGACCAAATACTCCCTGAAAATATTGCCTATCGGAAATTCAATTCCTTTGAAACCGTTGACGCTACCGCTCAGCTCTTTTTTAGATTCATGGTAATAGCAAACATCACCATGTACCATCCCAAAACCAGGATTCCTCTTTAGGAAGTCCATTTGGGATTGCAGTTTATCATCACTCAACCAAAAATCATCCCCTTCACAAAAAGCCAAATAATCTGATTCACACAAAGCAATTACATTCCTTGCATTCTCTACTGAACCAAGGTTGTAGGGCGTCTCGATCAAAAAAACTCTTTGATCCCGCTCGACCCATTTTTTAACCAATGATCTTGTTCCATCGCTACTGCAGTCGTCGGCAATGAGTAAATTAAAACGATAGTTCGTCTTTTGACTAAGAATCGATTGTATGTTTTTCTCTATGTACTGCGCATGGTTGTATGACAATACAACAACATCAATATCCGCCTTACAATAATTTTTAATCCCTGTCATCCTTTCATCATCTTATCAAAAGCTTCAAACAAAGATAAAATTCTATTCATATCCTTTTCACCGTAGCGTTGGTCTATGGGAATGCACAACAACTGATTGTAAAAGCTGTCATCACCTTCCTGAGTAATAAGAATTGACTTAGGCCAAATAATGGGCGCATATACACCATGGCTTGCCAGAAAAGACTGAAGGAGGGAGCGCTGAATTTTCAATAGTATGGGAAAATAGAGCGGAACAACATCACGGTTATTCATGAATATTGGAATACCCCAACCCTCCCAATCAGGATTCCAACCTTGAACCAACAAATCCAAATTCAGTTTTCTTCTCTGCGCAAATGGAGATCGTAATAAGGCCCGCCATTGCTGAAGGGCCTCTAGGCGAATAGGATAAATACCCGTTTCGCTGTCAAAAAAAGACTCAGACTGATAAAACAATGAACGAAATTGCTCTTTATTGATTGATGGGTCTCCTTGCAGAAACTCCCTTTTCAATTCCGATGCTTTATTATAGATTTCCATTCGAAAATCGTTATCTGGACGAATATCATACTGAATATCCAACCCTTTCATCCCATTTATTTGTAAACAACCACCTTCTGATATACCTCCCCACTTTCTAATGCTCATCAAGGTGTAATGCGCACTCGAATGCGTTGACGCGCTAAAAAAAGAATGTGTTTTATCATTCACAAATAGTTGTTGTCCACTGCAAACATCAAATATTTTACTCCACTTCAACTCCTCATTGAGACCAAAGTAATCATGATAAAAAAATAAATAAGGTTGTTCTACTTGACAAAATTGAATAATCAAATCCTCCTGTACTTTGAGGTCTTTCTGTATAGGATAAAATTTGATTTCGCACCCCATACGCACAAAAGATTCGATAACACTGTGACAGGTAAAATAGGGCAATGCCACCTTCTTACCCTGAGCTCGACTATGTATTATTGTTGCAAGAATGGCAGACCTTCCACTCGAAAAGTATTGATTCAAATCAGCAGTATCTTCAGAATTCACAACCTCCGAATTCATCCCAAGTACTACCGGGAAATTACCGCCTATTTCTTCAAAATGAGCCATTGAGTTTTAATCTTTCATGATGCTGATAAATATAGTAACCCAGCCTATCTGCACTTTCTGTGAGCATCTTTTCATTATTGGACCATTCTGCGCTTTCAACATGAAATTCTTTCGACTTCCAAAACTCAATTCTGTCCCACATTTCCTTGGTCTCGTTTGACTTAAAATACACCCCTGAATGATTTTGTGACAATTGGATTGGAGGTTGGAAAAGGCCGCATGCCAACTGAATACTTGCTTCAACCAAATCATAACCAGTCGATAATCTTACAAGGTCTGACGTGATAAAGTCTCCACCCAATCGCGTACCTACTTCAATGACAAAACAATCTCCATTTTGGTCGAATCTCACTTCTGTATGGGAGGGTCCTTGATCATGTTGCAAAGCATCTAAGGCTCCTTTAACCAAATCCTTTAGTTTGGCTGCCATATCTTCTGATAGCATCGCAGGCTGAAAATGGGCCAACTCCACGAAATTGGGCGACCCTGTGGTTACCTTCTCTGTAATGGCCACAAGATAATGAACGCCTTTAAATGAAATGGCCTCCACACTGAATTCCGGTCCGTCGATATACTGCTCAATCAAAACGCGATTTGTACTTGAGAACAACTTTGCCCGTTGAATGGCATTTACCAATACCTTAGGATCATTCACCAAAGTCACACCACGGCTTCCACCACTATCTATTGGTTTTACAATAACAGGATACTCGTTCACAGGGCAATCATCCTCGGAGGTGTCGTAATAAAATGGAATCTTGACTCCCATTTTCTCGAATTGCCTTCGCATTGTGAGCTTATTGGCGCTATATATCCTGCAATCAGATGAAGGACAATTCCATCCCATCAACTCGGAGATGTCATAAACATAAGGTAAAGCTGATTCTAGAGAAAAAGCTGTTACCATTTCCAAGTTCTTCTGCTGACAAACCTGAACAATTTCAGCGGTATCAGTGAATGAAATTGGATAGAAAAAATCGGCAAAATCTCTGCAAACAGCGCCTTCTTCCCATGCAAAAGAATGGATTTCATGGCCGAGCATTTTTGCCCTTTTGTAAAAGTTCAACAAAGGCAAGTTAGCTCCAAGAACAGCAATTTTTCTTTTTGTCATTGCTCCTTAATCATATACAACCAACTGTTCACTACCGGATGTTCCGCAGGAAGGTGAATTACACGAAAACCTTTTTTCTCAAAAAAATCTCTTACGCTCGACATGATGAAATAACCATTATCTCCCTCTATAAAATCATGACAACTAATGGCTGCTGTCTTGATAATACTAACGCTTTGCTCCATGCCTTCTAGCATATGTAATTCTGCCCCTTCAATATTCACTTTAAGAAAATCGATACGGTCTATTCCATTTTCAAAAACAAACTGATCCAATGTTCGCATTGGAACACTGATGGACCTGTCCTGCGAAGAAACCTGATCCATCAGGGCATTTTTTTGATGTGCATATTCATCTTGAAACCATACCGTTCCATTCTCGTTGCCAATGGCCCATTGATGAGCCTGAATATTTGAATAACCTCCTTTGATGATTAAGGTTTCTAGACTTTTAAAAGTCTCAGGATGACACTCAATGGCATGAACCCTTCCTTCAGGCCCTATCATTTTGGAAAAAATTATGGCCTCAGTTCCTGTCCCTGCACCAATATCCACTACAACATCTCCCAATGAAAGTTGAAAACATCTGAGATTAAACTTCATCACAATCGACTTCAAATAGTCATCGCTCAATAACCATCCAGGGACGGTATCGACATGAATCAATTGCCCGCCTTGGTACAATTCATAACGACCATTCAATTTGTTCTTCACCATTTTGGTTATTACCTTTCTTCTCAATAAAGTCAAGACAAAATTGACCACCGGAATAAAAATATTCATTCCTGGCCGGTGAAAATATGTACTCAACTTTGCTTTAACGCTCATGCAATGTTATGGTATCAGCGGTTTTTAAAAGGACCATGATTCTTGAGTAAAGATAACACGACAGAGTAGTGTTTTTTAAATACAAACTTCAAGAAAATAATGTATGCTATAAATGCCACAATTATTTGTACAATTAAAAAAAGCAGTGAAGATTCTATTTTGAGGATTTGCCTTACTCCTATGACGCTCATAGCCACAATCAACCCCATTACCAATGGAGCAATCAGATCTTTAGATTGTTGAAATAAAGTGTAGGAAAGGAATTTCTGTGTCCAATATCCATGAATGACAAATGCGATAAGATTAAAAAACAACGTTGCCAATAACATCCACTGAATACCGAATTGTACTCCAAAAAAAACGATACCCACGACGAGTGCTTTTTTGATTAATTCCACCCTTAAAAAAACATCTGTTCTATTCATCACCTGAGGAATAAGCAGATTTAAGTGATGAATGGGATAGAAAGCTCCTATAACACTAAGAAGTTTTAGATAGATGGCAGAAGGCAACCAATTTTGACCTATTAACACAACAATAAAAGTGTCAGAAACCACTGCAAGGGTAAACATCATTGGAGCGGCAATGAACATTGCCCCAACTAAAATTCGATGAAACGCTTTTTTCAATGCCTCTAAATCGTGATTCAATGATGACATTACAGGATAACTCACGCGAGAAATAATGTTACTAAAGTTGGAAGATGGTAACTTCTGAAATTGATCCGCTCGTGAATAAAAGCCCACATCTGCCGTTGAGAAATATTTTCCAATGACCAAATAATATAGATTAGCAAAAACGGTATCAATAATTCCACTAATCAGCAGTCTATTCCCAAATTTGAAATGTTCTTTGAGCAAGTTCCAACTGAAAATTAAAATAGGTCTCCATTCATTTTGTAACCATAGCAATAACGTTGAAGTTAACTTTTGAAAGATGCTTTTTAGAACCAAACTCCAAACTCCAAGACCCTGATAAGCAGCTACAATACCAACAACGCCGCCTACGATATTGGCCACTACCGAGATTTTAGTCAGCAACTTAAAATCCAAACGTCGCGTTAAATCAGTCTTTTGAACCAAAGCCAAGGAGTCAATTAAAACGACAACTCCAAAAACTGGAAGAATTTCCCCAATGATGGGTTGGCTGTAAAAGTCAGCCACTAGAGGACTAATCAACTGAAGGATTAACCAAAAAACAAAGGCAATGGCCAAGTTGGTAAAAAAAACGGTAGATAAATCTTCAGGACCAACGTTTTGTTTTCTGATAAGTGACTGATGAAACCCACTATTGACAAAGATCTCTGAGACTGCAATAAAAATCATGATCATCCCCACCAATCCAAACAAATCAGGACTGAGTAGACGTGATAGTACAATGCCAACAACAAAGGTAACCGCCTGACTTAAAAAGTTCTCCATAAAACTCCAGAAGAATCCCTTTACTGTTTTACCATGCAAATCACTGTTGGGCATTATCAGACTGGATTTTGTAGTGATCAGTTAAATATTATTCCAATACCAATCAATCGAATGACGCAAACCTTCATCAATCATTATCTGTGGGGTGTAGCCCAACAGACTTTTTATCTTATCAATTGAGGCCAAGGAGTGCGGAATATCACCTGAACGTTGCTCACCAAATACAATGGGAACATCAACCGCCTCAGCATTTTTTAGTGAAACGTGATATCGCACTTTCTCTGCCAAATCTTTTAACGTAGTTGACTCTCCACAGGCAACGTTATAAACCTGGTTCAAGGCCAATGGATTATTCGTCTTCAATGCCAATACGTTTGCATCGATTACATTTTGAATATGTGTGAAGTCTCTTGAGAATGACCCGTCTCCGTTGATCACTGGCGACTCTAGGTGCATTAGACTTTTTACAAATCGTGGGATTACGGCAGCATATGCGCCTTCTGGATCCTGATTCTTTCCAAACACATTAAAATAACGCAAACCAATGTACTCAAGCCCGTATATCCGATGAAAAACATCAGCATATAACTCATTGACCAATTTGGTAACTGCATAAGGAGACATTGGTTTTCCTATTTGATCTTCCAATTTGGGAAGTGCCTTTGAATCTCCGTAAGTGCTAGAACTTGCGGCAAAAATAAATCGCTTCACTCCCGCAGATTTACTCGCCTCTAAGACATTTAAAAAACCGGATATATTCACTGCATTGGTGGCCGTCGGATTGGCAATAGATCGAGGGACAGATCCCAAAGCAGCTTGGTGAAAAACGTATTGACATCCTTTGACAGCATCAACACAAGTTGTGTAATCTTGAATGTCCCCTTCAATGAAGGTGAAGTAATTGTTATTGAGAAAGGACTCAATATTCTTCTTGAAACCTGTCGAAAGGTTATCCAAGCAAACAACTTGAAAACCCTCGCTGAGCAATCTTTCGCAAAGGTTGGACCCGATAAAACCGGCTCCGCCTGTAACCAGAACTTTTGCCAATGGAGTGAATACACTCATGCTATACCACCGTCCTGCTTGGCCTTAAGATTGTAGGCCTTTTGTCTTTTCAACCACAACCATAAACCAAAGAATCCTCCAATGATACAAATGGTATTCATGATGCTCAATGAAGGTACCAAAAGGTGCTCAAAATAACCTTGAAAGAAACTAGCGATTGGGTTAAGGACACTTTGCAAATTCATAATTAAAAGATTTGAGCAAAAGTAATCAACATTGCATAAAAATAAAAAAACATCCTCATTTTTGTACCCAACATGATTCTTAGAAGCTTCACCCAAAATTCTCCCTTACTGCCTATATTCTATCCCTTCGTTGTGATTCTCATTGTCGTGTGTGGCCGTCAAGAATTATGGATTAATGCGCAAAATTCAGCCGTTTATGGAATGGGACCTGTAATGTTGATTTCAAGCTCCATATTGCTCATTTGCTTCAATGCCCTATTAATCAATTTGATTTATAACCGAAGTGAATTGTATCATTCTCCGGTTTACTTGACTGGACTCATCTATTGTATTCTAATCTCTGTCACTACAGTTCAAGCGGGCAATATCACCTCATTGTTTGCCCAATCAACACTATTGATTGCATTGTATTTTGCGTTCTCCATTTTCCGTCAAAAAAAAATAGCACATTACCTTTTTATTGCGTCCCTATTCATGGGATTGTCGTCTTTACTCGATAATTACAATACTTCTTTCATTCTCCTGATGTTGTTTTTAGCAATTTGGAATCGTCCCCTGTCCTACAAGGACATTGTACTGGTTTTTTTGGGTTTTATTACTCCACTTCTCTACTGGTTTTTTTGGTGTTGGTTTTATCAAAGCGACATAGACTTCTTTTTATGGTCAGCCAACATTTTTTTTCAAAACCAATGGTCTCATCATCCATCATTAACCTTAATATTGACGCTCTTTTTTTCCTTGACTTTGGCGGCCCTTTCTCTTTCCCACAAAGAAGATAGACAATCCAATAAAACAGGACAAAGCAAACAATACATCTTAATCCTATTCACCATTGCCATCATCGCCTTGGCCACACAATATTTTACTAAGCATCATTTGAAAACACAAAATGTTGTGTCCGTTGCGCCCATCCTTTTGCTGTCACATTATTGGACCCATTACAGAACCAGCCTTTTGTCACCCTTTGTTTTCTATATTTTTCTCATCGTTTTGATGATACAATATTTTCATTGGTTCTAGCACCAATCCTTTCGTAATTTTGAAAAAAAAAGATTATGAAATTCGGCGTTGTAGTATTTCCCGGTAGCAATTGTGATGAAGATTTGGTGTACACGCTTCAAGACGTGTTGGGTCAAGAAGTGGTGAAACTATGGCATAAGGATACCAGCATACAAGGTTGTGATTTTATCATGGTTCCAGGCGGCTTTTCATATGGGGATTATCTGAGAAGTGGGGCCATTGCAAGATTTTCTCCTATTATGGACGCAGTTATTCAACATGCCAACAGAGGGGGTTACGTTATGGGGATTTGCAACGGATTTCAAATATTGACGGAGGCGAAACTCCTTCCAGGTGCATTGCTTCACAATACGTCTCGAAAATTCATTTGTAAAAATGTTTTCCTGAAAGCAGATAACAATGAAAATATCGTTACCCAAAATCTTCTTCTTGATTCAGTTTTTCAAATCCCTATTGCCCATGGTGAAGGTAATTTCTTCGCAAGCACTGAAGAGTTGAAAAAAATCGAAGACAATGGTCAAGTGTTGTTCCGCTATTGTGATGCTGCTGGGAATATCACTTCAGAGAGCAATCCTAACGGTGCCATCAATAACATTGCAGGCGTAACCAACGAAAAGAAAAATGTTTTCGGAATGATGCCACATCCTGAAAGAGCTTCAGATTTTGAATTGAGCAATACGGACGGAAGGGTAATCTTTGAGTCCATCTTGGCCCAGCTTCCTGCATAATTAACAATTTTACTACCGATTTAACAGTTTCAATTCTTCTTGTTGAATCTATTGGTGTATATCTATGCACAAAATCTACTTCAATGAGAAAAATCATTTTTCAACTTCTCTTATTTGTTGCCAGTGCAACGATGTCATGGGGTCAAAACGAACCTTGCACAACTGCTGCTTTTGAGGCAAGCGATAGTGGACAATGGTCCATTGTTCATGCCTATGATTGGATGAGTGTTGCGGACATTTTCGGTTCAGAGGGAGAATTTTGTTTGCCCAACGGATGTTTCTATTTGTATGGATATACAGGCACTGGACTGATGACAGAGGGAGATATCCAAATAGATGTTGAGAATGTGAATATCCCCCTTCAATTTCAGTATTCCGATTCAACAGGTTATGTCATAGCCTTTTTTGATTGGAATAGTTCTACAGGTTGCGGTGATGCTTCTGCCTGCAATTACGACCCAACGGCGACATGTTTGGATTACAATAGTTGCAACTATGATTGTCTCGGATGCACCAACAGCAGCGCCGTGAACTTCAACCCTGATGCCACAGTTGACAACGGCACATGCTGTTTTGACCAATGGGCTCAAATCTCTGCAACGGATAGTGCTTACTTCAGTATCACAGATGGCCTTGGAAACTACGTCCTCAGTGCCAGTAATTATGATAATTATTCGCCAACCGGTTTTTGTTATCAACCCGGATGTTACATTTTATACGTTCAAGGAATCGATGATGAACCTTTTCAAGTTAACATCACGACCAGCAACGGAACTACAATTTTGAGTGAAAATATGACCCAAGGATGGTGGTCCTCTTTCAACTTTAGCAACCAAGGTTCAAACGGTTGTACAGACCAATGGGCTTGCAATTATGATCCCAACGCAACGTGCAACGATGGAAGTTGTGACTACTACAGTTGCCAAGGATGCACAGACAGCACTGCAAGCAACTTTAATCCTGATGCGACTTATGACAATGGAACTTGCTGCTATGGTCCATTGATGAGCATTAACGTACCGAGCAGTGTCTGGTGGTATTACTACGGTGCCAATAGCTATGCTTCAGGAGTAGGTCCAACGAGTACTTGCTCTAGCCCGGGATGTGCCACGTTTTATGCATACAATAATACTTATGAGCCCTTTGACTATAGTATTCTTGATGAAAATGGAAATGCAATCGTTCAGGGGAACTCATGGGATTCAGGCAATGAGTGGGATGACATTTCAACGGTGCACATGACTGTGAGTAACGGAGAGGTCATCTCTGGGTGCAGTGACGTCAATGCGTGCAATTTTAATCCCAATGCCAACTGTTTAGATTACAACTTGTGCGATTATTCATGCCAAGGCTGCACCAATCCTGACGCTTTCAACTACAACGCTGATGCTACTATTGACAATGGCAGTTGTTGCTTGGACAATTACTTTGAGATTACTGCAGTGAGTGCAGGTGGAATGGTTTCTTGGAGTGCCATTGACGGTTATGGAATCATGATTGGCTCTACCGACTTCTCACAAGAGACCAGTGGTTTTTGTGCTTCCTCGAGCTGTATCACGTTTTATGCGAGTGATCTTATGGGAATGCCATTTTCTCTGATTATCAAACGCAATGGAACCATCGTTTACAGTAATAACAACATCACTGAATACGACTTTGTGTGGAATTATGACAACAATCAAATCGTAGGTTGTGCGGACCCCAGCGCCTGTAATTTCAATCCAAATGCCAATTGTTTCTTGTATAACATTTGTGATTATTCATGTCAAGGCTGCACCAACCCAGTTGCTATTAATTACAACCCCTCAGCTACCATCGACAACGGAACGTGTTGTTTGCAAGAAAATTGGCAAACCATCAATGCTTCGGGAGATCTTTTCTTTTATGTTGCTGCCAATGACGGAACACAAGGCCAACAAGGTTATTACCCTGAAGTTTCCGGATTTTGTATGAACAGCAATTGCTACATGTTGTATGCTTTTGCCACAGACGGAATGGAACAAAACATCACCATATCCAATGACACCTTGGGAATTTACCATAATTTCAATACCAACCCTTATTTAGGATACAATATCGAAAACATTGGCATCAATGAAATTGCAGGATGTACAGATCCATCAGCATGTAATTTCAATCCAGATGCAACATGTGATTATGGGTATTGCGAATATTACTGCGGCGGTTGTATGGATCCTCAGGCATTAAATTTCAATGAACTCGCCATTTTTGACGATGGCAGTTGTGCTTATCAAGTAGTTTCCCCTGTGGTAGGAATGCAATTGGTTCCTGATGCTGACAATCAACAGTTCTATGTCATGATTGCCTTAACTGAAATGGGGAATGTTTCTCCTTATGCCGTGTCCAATACAATGGATAGCGGAATGATGACCATGATGAATACCGGAACGGCTATGGCTGGTCCATACAATTGCGGAGATTCCGTTCAATTCCATGTGCATGCCATGGGTTATAACATGAACACCATCATGACCTCTCCAACGTACCGTATGGACTGCGAAGCGCTTGGTGCTGATGAGCTAGTGAACAAAGTGGTGATGGCCTATCCAAACCCTGCTAAGAATAGTGTATTCATCACCGGAATAACTCCCCAATCTACCATTACAGTCCGTGATACACAAGGCCGATTGATATTATCTGAAACCTGTCAAGATAGCCAGAAAATTTTTGATTCCAGTTTATGGTCTAACGGCGTTTACTTCATTGAATTAAAAGACAATTCAAGAATACAACAATTGAAAGTTCAGGTATTGCATTAAGAGATGCGGATAGAAAGAAAAAAAGGAGCTAATGCTCCTTTTTTTATTCTCATTCTTCTAATAACAGATCATCCACTATGTTGGGTAAGGTTACCTTCAACAGAGGCTCTGCTTCCATCGCACGCTTGATGGCAAAAATAGCTTCTTCATTTCTTGCCCAACTGCGGCGGGCTATACCGTTGTTCACGTCCCAATGCAACATTCTTCTTAAACGCACGCTGGCCTCAGATGAACCGTCCAAATGCATACCAAAACCACCGTTCATTACCTCGCCCCAACCTACGCCCCCTCCGTTGTGAAGACTGACCCAGGTAGCTCCTCTGAAAGCATCACCAACAAAATTCTGAACGGCCATATCAGCAGTAAACCTTGAACCATCATAAATGTTGGATGTCTCTCTAAAAGGTGAATCTGTTCCACTGACATCATGATGATCACGACCCAAAACCACTTGACCAATTTCTCCCGCTGCTATGGCATCATTGAAAGCCTGAGCAATGGCCATTCTTCCCTCAGCATCGGCATATAAGATTCTTGCTTGAGATCCCACTACCATTTTGTTATTACCCGCTTCTTGAATCCAGCGAATATTGTCTGCCAATTGCTGTTGAATTTCAAAAGGCGCCTTCTCTTTGAGTGATTGTAGAACACGCTCTGCTATTCGATCCGTTTTCTCCAAATCCTCTGACTTCCCTGAGCAACAAACCCATCGAAATGGACCAAAGCCATAATCAAAGCACATTGGACCTAGAATATCTTGAACGTAACTGGGATAAGCAAACGCCAATCCGTCAATTGTTCTATTGTACAATTTAGAACCTGGAGTAGCCAACACTTCTGCCCCTGCCCTCGAAGCCTCTAGGAGAAAAGCATTTCCATAATCAAAGAAATACATTCCCTTGGCTGAATGCGCATTGATGGCACTGGCGTGTCGTTTCAAGGTTAATTGAATGGCCTTTTTAAAACCTTCAGGGTCATTGGCCATCATTTCATTGGCTGCATCATAGGTCATACCCGCGGGATAATAACCACCTGCCCAGGGGTTGTGCAATGAAGTCTGGTCACTGCCCAAATCCACCAGTACGTCTTGTCTGAGCAACTCCTCCCACAGATCAACAATATTTCCAACATAAGCGTAACTTCGGACAACTCCATTGGCTTTATCTTCTTTGGCTTTTGCTACAACTTGTTGGACATCCTCTTCAATGACATCCACCCACCCTTGATCAAAACGCTTGTACGCTGCCTTGGGATTGATTTCAGCAGTAATGCTCACACATCCCGCAATGTTGGCGGCCTTAGGTTGTGCTCCTGACATACCCCCTAAACCTGCGGTAACAAACAATAACCCTTTACCGGGTAAATCATACACTCCATTATCACCACGGCCATTGCGCAACATGCGCGCAGCATTCATCACCGTTATGGTTGTACCATGCACAATGCCTTGGGGACCAATGTACATATAGGAGCCTGCAGTCATTTGACCATATTGCGTAACCCCTAACGCATTGAATTTTTCCCAATCATCCGGCTGACTATAGTTGGGAATCATCATTCCATTGGTTACTACTACTCTTGGAGCTTCTTTGTGCGATGGAAAAAGACCCAGTGGATGACCGCTGTACATCACCAAGGTCTGTTCATCCGTCATTTCTGATAAATACTTCATCACCAATCGGTACTGTGCCCAATTTTGAAACACAGCTCCATTTCCTCCATATGTAATCAATTCATGAGGATGCTGCGCCACTGCTGGGTCAAGATTGTTCTGTATCATCAACATGATAGAAGCCGCTTGCTGCGACTTACAAGGGTACCAATCAATAGGTCTAGCTTTTATCTCCCCATGTGGTCGATAACGATGCATGTATATCCGACCGAAATCCTTCAATTCTTGTCTAAACTCAGGTAACAATTGCGCATGTTGTGCACTGGGGAAATAGCGCAACGCATTTCTCAATGCCAATTTGGTTTCAGCGGCATTTAATATCTCTTTACGCTTAGGGGCGTGGTTAATATTGTTATCCCACAAAGGAGCTGCGGGTATATCGGCAGGTAAACCCTGTTTGATTTCCGCTTGAAATTGAATAATCATTGATTCCATTTAACAAAGGTAAAACTTGTTGACGCAAACGTGTACTAACTTTGCAACATGGACAAAAAGAAAATTCCTACCGCTGTTTATGCGGAGATGACACCCAACCCAACAACAATGAAATTCGTAGCAGACCGACTTTTGATTTCCGGTGGTCTGCAAGTTGAATATAGAACTCCAGAAGAAGCCAAAGGATCTTCTGCGCTGGCCACTGAACTCTTTCATTTTCCCTTTGTAAAAAGTATTTTCATCAGCAGCAATTATGTTACCATAACCAGAGATGAAAGCTTGGATTGGGATATGATTGTCATGCAATTGAGAGAATACATTCGAGAGTGGCTCATGGATAATGAAGTTGCGGTGAGCACCATTCCTGCCTCATTGATGACAAGAGAAACGGCCCAACCACAACAGGAGAATTTAACCACCAATGAAAGAAGCAAAGACCAAGTCTTCACCCCTTCTCCGTACGATGACGAAATTATTCATTTGCTCAATGAATATGTTAGACCCGCAGTAGAACAAGATGGTGGCGCCATAGATTTTGTAGGTTATGACAACAAAAAAGTGTTTGTGAACATGAGAGGAGCCTGCTCAGGATGCCCCTCTTCAACGGCAACGTTGAAAGGCGGTATAGAGAATCTTCTCAAGGCCAAATTACCAGACGCAATTGATGAGGTCATTGCCCAAAGCGTCTAATGACTACTTATCTCATCCACGGCTTTTTAGAATCACCTTCCATGTGGGAAGGATACCTTTCTTTTTTCAACAATCCGCGTCTACTCACTATTCCCGGCCATGGGAATCTTGTTGACCAACAATGCCCCAGCAATATGCAGGGTATTGCAGAATCTCTACTGAACGATATTAATACCTCTGAACCCCACCAAATTATCGGGCATTCAATGGGTGGATATCTCATACCATTTTTGGTCCAGTTGGGCGCACAACCCAAAAGGATTGGGATCTTTCATTCCAAACTGGGTGCTGATGAGGATTCAAAAAAAATTCAGAGACTGCGTGCTATTGAGCTCGTTCAAGGAAACAAGTCATTGTACGTGCGCACGATGATCACGCATTTGTTCACTGACAAATTCAAAGTTAAAGGTTACCAAACGATTGAAGAATTGATTCGTCAAGCCAATATGATCAGTGAATCCAATATTATTGCTTGTCAAAGAGCAATGATGGAAAGACCCTGCGGTATTGAAATCGTTAAATCCAAACAAATACCAACTCACTTTTTTGCAGGAGGCAAAGATGAAGGAATTCCGTTAGCGCTCGTTCAATCAGAGGCCTTAAAACTTGAGCCGAATAGCACAATCAGAAGTGAGGATGAAATTGGACATATGGGACAATGGGAAGCTCCTCAAGCTGTTTTGGAATGGCTGAATGATCACTTTTTAGATTGACGCTTTAAATCAATTTCCCGCTCATTTTACAAACCTGAATCTTATTCAGGTTTTTTTATGCAACAAAAAGGGGCGCCCTGCGGGCGCCCCTTTTGATGTGGGATTTAGAATGATCTTATCGGTTAACCACCATTCTCATGGTGCTCAATTGTCCGTTTTGAGTCATCTCAACCATGTAAACTCCGCCAGCCAAAGTCTGACCAAAGTCCATGGTAGTATTCATTGCACCCTCTACGATGTAGCGGTTGCTGTATACCATACGTCCAGTTGCATCTGTGATGCGAACGTTCAATTCACCTTCCATTCCGTCTACATTCAAGTTCACACTAGAACCATTGTTGGGGTTAGGATAGATGCTGGTGGTTACACCATTGAACGAGCGCTCAGCGATAACACCTTCATCTTCGATGGTTGGCATACCAGCTACTCCTGTAGTTTTAACACAAGCTACAGTTCCGTAGTTAGAGTATGTTGCATTGTCTACGTGCTTGGCACGGATGCGCACATCAAAGGTTAATCCGTTTCCGATACCTGGAACAGTGCTCAAGGCCAAAACGCGAGATCCACCTACAGGTCCTGCAACGTTGATGGGAAGATCAACGGTTGGCAAAACTTTAGCAAACTCGTAGTCGTAGTTTCTTACACCACAAACCGAACGATTGGTAGTGATAGAACCTGTTGTTGCACTCTTAGAGGTTGGACAACGATCGCTCAAGCGAACATTCAAATCAGCCTCAGAGTTCAAACCAA
>VFQT010000114.1_pt1 | contig 123492 bp, 88 predicted proteins | sample 3512381 | NCBI WGS metagenome assembly VFQT01 (sample SAMN10412376, study PRJNA504923) | tailings metagenome | isolation source: Relicate 2 Philex TSF3 active mining site | place: Philippines: Tuba, Benguet | collected 2017-08-29
ATTGAATTGAGATTACACATGGAAGAAATACGAGAAAAGCTAGAACAAATTAGGGTCATTTGGAATAACTATATAATTCGACTCAAATTCTTCCGTAATCAATGCAATTTAGAACCTAATTCAAATCATTTCGGACAAGTATTAGATCATTTTGCAGACTCTCTTCATATTGTAGAAAATTACCAAGTTCCTACTACACATTTGTCTAGATATGCTTTCAATATAACCTTCCTTCAAACTATTTATGTGCAGCAAGATCTTATAGAGGAAATGCACAGAATTTTTAAAACAGGAATCAATAAATCCCAATTAAAGAGGGATTCAAATTATTCAATAAATAGAGATATTAGAAATGAATTGGTGGGACATCCAATCAGAAGAGAAAAGGGGAATGGAAGTTTAATCTCCTCAGTTACCCTTAAATATCAAGTTCAGCCCAATTCAATAGGCTACATAAGATTTGAAAAAAATAAAAACTACCAATTCGAAGAATTGGAGTTTTCAACATTTGAAATGAATAAAAGACATGAAGACTTTTTGAACTTGAATTTGAGTGTAATTCAAAATCAAATTCAAATTATCTTAAGAAAGTATATGGTTAAGTTAAATGAGATTCAAAAAAATATCGAATCAAAAAATATTTCGGCAATTATCAATTTGGTCGCATGCTATTATGAATCATTTGAATTTGAAGACAATCTTTATTCATCACATAAAATTCAAGAAGTCCATAGCAAAGCTAAATTACATGACAGATATCGCACCGTTATCGAAAATTATATCTCTGAACTTTCAATACACGTCACAGAAATGAAAAACTTTATAAGTAATTCCGATTGCATTGTACCAAAATCAAAATTTAATAATCTATTTAATTCTAACCCTTATCACTACGAAATTGGAGGTTTATTCGATAAACGAGAATTTGGAAATTTTGCGGTTTACGGGAGATTATTAAGAACTAGAATTCAAAAGAATTCATTGGCACTTGAAGAATTGTCCTTCATGGAGAATAATATTGAAAATGAAATTGACTACTATTCATCTTGTCATTACCTAAATTTTATCCTTCATTCAGTTAAATCAACATAATATGACCATTCCCATCAATATTGAAAATCTTTTATTGGGTAAATTAATTGAGAGCCAGCGCAAAGAATTGAAACAATGCGATCAAGTAAAGTCAAATTAAAAATGGCAAAAGGGATTCACACCGAACAAACCTTTGAAGAATTATATAAAAACCATGAAACAAAAAATGTCAAATAACGGATTGGTTTCAGAAATTAAGGCCTTAATCGAGCAAAGTAAACAGCTAGTAGCGGTAGCAGTTAATGCTAATTTAAGTATGTTATATTGGCAGGTTGGTAAACGTATTAATGAAGAAATACTCCAAAACCAAAGAGCGGAATATGGAAAGCAAATAATTCAATCATTATCATTACAACTGACAGAAGGGTATGGCAGTGGCTGGGGTGAAAAACAACTTCGTCAATGTATGCAGTTTGCTTCTGCTTTTGGAGAAAAAGAAATTGTATACACACTGTGTAGAGAATTGAGTTGGTCACATATTCGCTTAATTATGTTCATGAGTGATCCGCTCAAAAGAGAATTTTATATCGAAATGTGCAAGCTGGAAAAATGGAGCTTCAGAACTTTTCAAGACCGCATTCAATCAATGCTCTATGAACGCACCGCCATCAGTAAAAAACCAGATTCAACCATACAACAAGATTTAGAATTACTCAAAAACGATCAGAAGTTAAACGCCGATTTGGTATTTAAAGATCCGTACGTACTTGACTTTTTAGGCTTGAAAAATACCTATTCCGAAAAGGATTTGGAAAGCGCTATAATCGTTGAATTACAGCATTTCATCACAGAATTAGGAAGTGATTTTGCTTTTTTAGCCCGTCAAAAACGAATCACGATTGATACAATAGATTACTACATCGATTTGTTGTTTTACCACCGAAAGTTGAAATGCTTGGTTGCCATTGATTTAAAAATCGGAAATTTTGAAGCGGCGTACAAAGGACAAATGGAGTTGTATTTGCGCTATTTAGAAAAATACGAATGGGTAGATGGAGAAAACTCCCCTATTGGTTTAATTTTATGTTCAGGCAAAAACGATGAACATGTTGAGTTGCTCCAATTGGAGAAAAGCAACATTCGAGTAGCCGAATATTTAACTTTATTACCATCACAAGAAGTATTGAAACAGAAATTACATCAAGCGATTGAAAATGCAAAAAATAGAATAGCTCTAAACGATTAAGAAATACTTTTAGATGAAAAAAGGAAGCTAAACAAAGTTAGAAATTTGATTTATGCAATGTCTAAAAAAGACAAAACCATTGTAAATAAAGGAACTACGAGATATCCAAAATGGGAAAAAGTTTAACTAAAATCAGGTGGCATTAGATATACTTTAGATGAACTTTTAGATGATATAGACATTATGGCAAAAGGCATACACACAGAACAAACCTTTGAAGAAGCGATTGAACATCATCTACTGAATCATGGTGGTTATGTTCAAGGTCACTCCGATGACTTCGATGCAAAATTGGGATTGTTTCCAAAATACATCATTGCATTTCTCAAACAATCACAACCCAAAGCTTGGGATAAAATTGAAGCCATTCACAAAAGTGAAACTGAATCCAAAGTGCTTCAACGCTTGCTCAAAGAGATTGACCTGCGTGGAGTGCTCGATGTAATCCGAAAAGGATTCACCGATTACGGTGTGAAGTTTCAAATGGCCTTTTTTCAGCCAGAGAGCACATTAAATCCTGATGCCGAGGCATTGTATCAACAAAATCATTTGAGTGTCACCAGACAGCTCTATTACGAGCGTGTAGGCAGGAACTCATTGGATATGGTATTGAGTCTGAATGGTATTCCAATGGCTACCATTGAGCTTAAAAATCAGTTCTCTGGTCAGACCGTTGAGAATGCCAAAAAGCAATATGTGTATGACAGAGAACCGAGCGAACCCATTTTTGAATTCAAGAAGAGAACACTGGTTCATTTTGCTGTTGATACCGATGAAGCATACATGACAACCAAATTAAGTGGTAAAGCAACTCGCTATCTACCATTCAATTTGGGATACAATAACGGAGCTGGAAACCCTATCAATCCAAATGGGTATCGTACTGCCTATTTGTGGGAACAGGTTTGGGCGAAAGACAGCTTCATGGACATTATTGGGAAGTTCTTGCATTTGAGCGTAGAAGAGTTTGAGATGAATGGTGTGAAAAAGAAGAAGGAATCCATCATCTTTCCACGCTATCACCAATTGCAAGTCGTTAGAAAAGTTACAACAGATGCCAAAATCAATGGTGTTGGAAAGAACTACTTGATTCAACATTCAGCAGGTTCTGGAAAATCCAACTCAATCGCATGGCTCTCTTATCGTTTGTCTAGCTTGCACAATGAGCACAACGATAAGGTATTTGATTCGGTTATTGTAATAACTGATAGAAAGGTGCTCGATTCACAATTGCAGAATACGATTTATCAATTCGAGCACAAGGATGGTGTGGTGCAAAAAATCGACAAAGATTCTACTCAACTAGCTGAAGCAATAACAGCAGGTTCTCACATCATTATCACTACACTGCAAAAATTTCCATTCATACTCGATAAGATTGGTGATATACCTGCAAGGAAGTATGCCGTTATCATTGATGAAGCGCATAGCTCTCAAGGAGGTGAAGCGACCAAGAAAATGAAAGAGGTGCTTTCTGCCAAATCATTGGAAGAAGCGGAGAAAGATGAAGCTTATACGGGATTGGAAGAAGATGCAGAAGATGAAATCAGAAAGTCGATGCTAGCCAGAGGCAAGCAGACCAACCTGAGCTTCTTTGCATTCACTGCAACACCAAAACCCAAGACCATTGAGGTGTTTGGCACAATGGGGAAACAAGGCAAACCAGAACCGTTTCACTTGTATTCTATGAAGCAAGCCATAGAAGAGGGATTCATTTTGGATGTGCTGAAGAACTATACCACGTACAAGTCATACTTCAAACTTTCCAAACAGATTGAGGATGACCCGAAGGTCAACAAGAAAAAAGCGTCAATTGCAATAGCCAGATTCATGTCACTGCATCCACATAATTTGGCGCAGAAGACTGAAGTGATGGTGGAGCATTTCAGACAAGTGGTATCTAAGAAGATTGGTGGCAAAGCGAAAGCAATGGTTGTTACGAGTTCAAGATTACATGCTGTTAGATACAAAGAAGAATTTGACCGATATATCAAAGAGAAAGGCTATAGCGATATTAAGACCATTGTAGCATTCTCTGGTAAAGTCATATATGCCAATGCACCTGAAGGGATTTCGGAAGTTGAAATGAACGGATTCTCAGAAAAGGAATTGCCACGCAAATTCGCTTCAGATGAATATCAACTGTTGCTTGTAGCTGATAAGTATCAAACAGGATTCGACCAACCGTTGTTGCATACGATGTATGTAGATAAGAAATTGTCTGGAGTTAAAGCGGTGCAAACGCTTTCAAGACTTAATCGAATGTGTGCAGGGAAAGAGGACACATTTGTGCTCGACTTCGCAAATGATACACAGGAAATTTTGGATTCGTTTCAACCGTATTATGAGCTCACTTCAATAAAAGAGAATTCAGACCCAAACCATCTGTATGATTTAAGAGCGGAGCTTCAAAAAGCAAACGTGATTTGGGAAACTGAGGTGAACAACTTCTGTAATATCTATTTCAAGTCAAGTAAAAGCCTCAGTGCAGTTGACCAAGGAAAATTGAATAGCTATATAGACCCGGCAGTGGAAAGATTCAAGGCTCTTCCAGAAGAGAAAGATGATGCCATGGGTACATTGGTCAACAAGGATGATTTTAAGAATACCCTTCAGACCTTTTGCAGAACCTATAGCTTCTTAACCCAGATTATGCCATTCTCTGATGTTGAATTGGAGAAGCTCTTTACGTATTCTAGATTCTTGATGAAGAAACTCCCGCGCACTGCGCAATCTGATAGATTTAAATTGGGTGATGAGGTTACATTGGAATACTACAGACTGCAAAAGATTGCAGAGCACCGCATTGTTATGGAAAGTCAGGGCATTTATGAATTAGATGGAGGAGGTCAAGGAGGTATCAGAATGACCAAAGAGGAACAAGCCAATCTTTCTGAAATTATAGAAGTTCTGAACAAAAAATTCCAAACAGAATTCAATGCAGCTGATAAACTATTCTTCGATCAAATAGAGGAAGAACTAGTTATCCATTCAGGACTAAAAGAACAAGCATTGAACAATCCAATAGAGAACTTCAAATTTGGTTTTGACGAACTGTTCTTGGATAAACTCATTATTAGAATGGAACAAAATCAAGATATATTCACCAAAATGATGGATGACAGAGAATTCGGGAACCTTGTGAAGAGCTACATGCTAACCAAAGTTTACAATCGATTAACCCAAACACTCATTTGATTCTCGGAGTAATCCAAACGTTTTTGATATTAAAAATAGCTATCAAAAAAAAACAGAGCCGAAGCTCTGTCTTTTCTCTGTTAAGTACCCAGAGTGGGAATCGAACCCACACGTCACGAGGACACACGATTTTGAGTCGTGCGCGTCTACCAGTTCCGCCATCCGGGCTTGTCCTTCCTTTGAAGGAGTGCAAATATAATCAATCTTTTCTTTCCTCGCAAATAACCAAAGAATTTCCTCCCACCCACACCTGATATCGCCCATCTCCATTGGTAATGGGCCACCAGCGCAAATTCATTTTTAATTCCTTTTTCCACGACTCCCTGTCCAAAGTAGACACCTTCCACGCCCCCTCAACACGTTCCAACGACCGCAGCACTGTCTTGCTCCCTCCCCAATTTCGCTGCTCCGTGTTCAATGGCGCATTGTACTCATGGTCATTGTATTGAACCCCTATTCCTTTCCCATTTTTAAAACAAACAAAAGATGGACCTTGCTCATCCATATTCACCTCCTGGGCCTTTGGAACAACCAACACTTCCTCACATGTTCCATTTGTATTAAAATGCAACAAATACATATCCATATAATACTCCAAATACTGAACTATTCCAGGAGACATGGTGGTCCATCGATCGTTGTTGCGGACTACCTCACGGAAATAGTAATCCTCACCATATAACCAAAATCCGTCTTCAGTAGACAAATAGCCCTTTAAAATCCACTCCTTACTTCCCTGATTGGGGTAAACCAATGGAATCAAATGCTGATGTGTTACTTCTCTTTTAGCGGTATCAATATCATATTGGACAATTCCCGCTATTTTATCCGTTCCAGCCTGACTGTACAAACTGAAACACTGAATACCAGCGTTACCCTCCTTGAAAAAGGCCTCTCTCAGCACCCTATCTCCCAATACCAAATCCCATTGCTTCAACTTGGTGTTTTGAATATCGAAATAATAGAGAACATTTTGCGTCCAAATGGTATTGTCTTCCTTGGGCTCCATCCTCCGATTATTGCCTGTCAACACGACAACATTTCCTGAGGCATCTATGTCCCAACGCTCCACCCGATTGTAATCCCCCCAGCGATCAACTTTCCAATTCATTTGATCCTTTATACGCCATTGTTCGTCTTGTCTGATAAAAACACAATGCATGAGCTCTTTGGAAGTATACAATACCTTTTCCGAAAAAACCACCAACATGTGATTCTTTAACTTGCACTGTAATCGAGGTGTGCGATTGCGGTAGGAATATGCAGTAGAAAACATTAACTCAGGCCTAGTCCAACCCTTTACAGAATCCAAAGTTGTATTCCACAACAACAAGCTATCTTTCCCCTCCTTGAATTCGAAATAAAACAATTCTAATGATCCATCAACAACCTCAGTGCCCAAATAATGGCTATCCTCATTCCAATAATACGCAAAATGCTTTCCATTCTTCATGGACATTGCTCTTACATATTTTATCTCATGAGAACGATCTCCGAAGGTGGAAACAAAATAAGTGGAGCTGCTGTCTTCTAAAAAAAAATAAGATTCAGCCCTTACCTCACCGGGTTGCATTCCTATAACACGTTGCCCTAAAGAACAAAAACAGGACAACCAAACTAAAAAGAAGAAAAAAAGTTTAGTGGGATGTAAACCACCTAACGATGTCCATGCCATTGCCATAAAGCATTAATCCCAACAACAGCACCATTCCAATCATTTGAGCCACTTCCATGATGCGTTGTGACGCTGGACGACCCGTGATCATTTCCCACAACAAAAACATAACGTGTCCCCCATCCAAAGCAGGAATAGGCAAAATATTCATGAAGGCCAATATCAAAGAAATAAAGGCAGTGCGCTCCCAAAACATGGCCCAATTCCACTCTTCAGGAAAGAGCTTAGCAAATGTGGCAAAACCACCCACTTGCTTAGCACCTGATGCAGAGAATAAAAATTTCAATTGAGAAGCGTAATCCTTTACCGTTTCCCAAGCCTGTTCTACTCCACCTGGAATAGCCTCAAGAAAGCCATATTCCCGATTGACATAATTGAAATAGGCACTGGGTGATTTTGGAGCAAATCCAATGGTACCTTCAGCAGTAACCTGCGGTTTTATGGTAATCCATTGTCCTCCTCTAATTAATCCCACCTCCACTGATTGATTGGGATGGGCTTGCAAAAATTTTTGAATGGATTGAAAATAAACCAAAGTATCTCCATTGATGCTCACCAGAGAATCTCCCTTCATCAATCCTGCATCGGCTGCTGGTGTTCCTGCAATAACCGTATCTACCACGCATGGAATGCGCGGTGTGAAAGGCATCTTCACTCCTTTGTCCACCATCATTTGACCCAACTCCACGGGCAATGGAATTTGAACCTGATTTCCTTCACGAATAACAGTCGCCGTTGTTGGCTTATTCAACAACATCCACTTCGGAATGTCGGTGTAGCTGGATGGCGTTTGACCATCTAACGCAATGATTCTATCTCCTTCCTGAAAACCGATGGACATCATCAATGAATCACAATGTACCCCATAGGTAATATTCTGAACCGGTAACTCATCCTTTCCCCAGTTGGCCAGCACCACAGCATAGAGAATCATACCCACAATGACGTTCACCACAACTCCACCAACCATAACAATTAAACGCTGCCAAGCTGGCTTACTGCGAAACTCCCAATCCTCAGCGGGTTTGGACATTTGCTCTTTGTCCATACTCTCATCAATCATTCCCGCAATCTTCACATAGCCTCCAAGGGGCAACCAGCCTATTCCATATTCTGTTCCTCCGATTTTCTTTTTGAAAATGGAGAACCATGGATCAAAAAACAAGTAGAACTTCTCTACTCGTATTTTAAACAATTTGGCAGGAATAAAATGACCTCCTTCGTGGAGAATAATCAATAAAGACAAACTCAAAAACAACTGCAATGCTAACATCATGATTTTCTATGATTGAGGGGTAAAGGTACGCTGATATGCTTTTGTATAACGCAAAACATATTTGCCAAAAACATCAAATTCTAAATTAACCACACTGCCCTCTTGTATAAATTGGATATTGGTATGCTGGTAAGTGTAGGGGATGATACAAACTGAAAACTGAGAAGGCTTACTATTGACAACTGTCAAACTGATTCCATTGACGGTAATGCTTCCCTTTTCAATGGTCATTCCGTCTTCAGATGGTTGGTGTTGAAAGGTGTAGGTCCAACTTCCGCCTTCTTCATTTACTGAAACACAAGTAGCTGTTTGATCTACATGACCTTGAACAATATGCCCATCCAATCTTCCGTCCATTTTCATGGCTCTTTCTAAATTCACAACATGGCCTACTTTCCAATGAGAGAGATTGGTCTTATTCAAAGTCTCTTGGATGGCCGTTACGGTGTAATGATTGTCCTCAATGGCTACTACAGTAAGACAAACACCATCATGGGCGATAGATTGATCAATCTTTATTTCTTGTAAAAAAAGACAACTGATAGAAAAATGAACATTGGTACCCTCTTCGCGAATTCCAACAATCTTTCCCAAATCTTCAATGATTCCTGTAAACATAATTATGGTTTAATGGTCTCCGTTTTTCCATCCAACAGGTGTATAAATCCGCTTCTGTTGTAGGGAATAATTCCTTCCAAGGTGATGGGATAAACAGTGATTGTGTAATAAAACACCCCGTCTTCACAAAGCTCTCCTGTTTGTTGGTCTAATCCTTTCCAATCAATAGAAGGATTTTCAGTTTGATACACCAGCGTGCCCCAACGATTAAAAATTTTCATTTCGACGTGATCAATGGATCGGTATGGATAAGCTTGGTACCAATCGTTGCTCTCATCACCGTTAGGGGTATACACATTGGGCAAGTCATAAAATGGACAATTGTCCACACAGATTGAATCAGAAAATGCACTTTCATTTTGTTGATACTGACCATTGGGCCACAAGTTCAACGAATCCAATGCAGTCACGACATAACATCCTGCAATGGTATTTCCTGAGCTATCCGCGTTGATTGTCCATACGGTATCCATTGGATCGGTTAGCGTAGCCATCAACTCAAATGTTCCTCCATAAATTGGAGTGTAATACACTTTGTAGCCTGTGACATCATCTGCGCATTGCGGCTTACTCCAGTGTATACTCATGGTTGGAATCAAACAATCTGATTCCACTGTCACCAAAGGAGGGCAAGGAGGCTCTTGGTCATACGGCTGTGCGCATGCTTCCTGCGACCAATTGATCAATGGATCTTTGATGGTAGGGTTACCATAAGTCCCTATCAATCTAACCTTGTAACAATAGGGTTGATTATTGACCAATCCCGTATCTATAATTCCATTGACTGTTGTATCCAAAAACAACACAAAATCCACATCTGTTTCGCTCTTTCGATAATATTGATAACGCAAATTATCCCAAGGAACATCTTCCACCACAGCCACCTGCACTGCATTGTCCAATGGGGTAAGACTCAGCCAAGGACTCATGGCATCATTTGAAAAGCCCACTGAAAATCCATCCGATAAAAGCTCCACCCTGTATCTATTACTCACCCCGATAGTATTGATGCCTTGATGCACAAAGGCCGTATCCAACAGCATAAAATCTGCGCTGGATGGGGTTGTCCAAATTAAATTTTCAGATGCTGATCCTGCAATGCGGTGATACAATTGATATTGGTATGGACCTGGATATTGGATGACATCCAATTCTGAAGGAGGCGACCAAGTGACTGTGTCTACTCCTAAATCAAACGAAGTTTCCACCACAGAGACCTGCGTGACAACAGGAACCTCCTTGGACAATTGCGCACACACTTCATCACTTGCATAACTCAATGCACCATCGGGCCATCGGGCAACCACCATGTAACAATAGTTGGCTCCAAAATTCACATTTTCATCTAAGTAAACAGTGCTATTGACATTGGGAACGGTGGCAATCCATTCATAGCCCGTATAATCCGGAACACCCAATTCACAATTGGATGGATCAAATCCAAACAAACCGTTTCTGCGGTAAATCAAATAATCCACTTCTGTGGCCTGGTAATCCGAAAAAATAGGAGAGCACGCATGGGAACTCCAGGAAACTTCAATGGTATTGTTGATGGGATTGGCGGCTGGATTTTGAACCTCAGGGGCCACCACCGTAATGGACATGGTTTCAATATAAGACAAATTCACATATCCATCATCCGTAGCTTGAAACGTCATTTGGTAAGGCTGGTATCTGATCTCCTCACACAATGGCTCCCAAGAAAAAATATATGAGCTTGGGTTAAATGTAGCGGGATGAGACACGTTGGACAGCGGGCCCCCAAATGCCTGCATCGTAATGTTATCTCCGTTGGGATCAGAAGCAATCAATTGAAACCAGATGTCATCACCAGCAGTGACACATTTGTCGTTGATGGGCAATATGATGGGTGGAATATTGTTACATGTGACAACAGTAATCTGCATATCACGAATGACATATCCAATTAAAATTCCATTTCTGTATTCAGAAATCTTAATGGCAATATTGTACTCGCCAGCCAATAGGGGGACTGTCCAAAGCACATTACCGGTATAGGCATCTATCGTAAACAAATCGGTTGTTTCAGAAGTTACTTCATTGGGCAATTTCCATGCAGGGATATCACCTAAACTCAGCGGCAACCCATCCTCTCCCAGGCAAGGTACTAGTTCGTAGGCTAAGGAATCACCATCGGGGTCGTAAGCTGCTGGATTGTGCATCCAAGGCTGGTAAATACAAGCCTCTTGCGTGGGAGGGTTCAACAACTGAACAGAATTATTGTGTCCCAATCCGGGACTAATGATCAACTGCGTTTGGATTCCAAATACCTGTTGAATGGAATTGGTTATGTTCATCACACCACCATTCCTATTGGGATCTTCAACCCTCAAATTATAAATCCCAGGACCCGCATAAGTATGATAACCATAATACTCATTTCGCTTGGCATCTGAATTGGGATAAAAAAGTTCTACTGCTCGAGACAAACTATCCAGGTCTGTATCCAGAATACTCTCAGGCTCATCTCCCCAATAAATTTTCAACCATGGTCGATCCGCAGGGGCTGAAACTTTGGTAATGGTGATGATGGTAACCTTGTACGTATAGCCAGATACATGCTCATAAATAATCTCACCCGCCCTGTTGTGCGTAGCACCAGCACGAATTGCCAACAACGACAATACAATCAATGATATGTATCGGAAAACGGTCACCTTACGAAGTTACAGGCTGATGGGCCATATTATTCATGTGATACAACTATTTTAGATTGATTAACACCGCCGGCTGTCTCGTACTGAATCCAATACAAACCATTGGCCCATTGAGAAACATCAATTTGACCACTTTGTTCACCATTGAAGTCATAACGCGCAACACACTTACCTGTTGCATCAAAACACAAAACGCTGCTCACTTTTTCTCCTGTCCAAGTCACCACATCTGAAGCTGGATTAGGATAAAAATGTAGCGTGTTCATTTGAGATTCGGCAACCGCATTGCCATCAACAAGATTGACACAATAATCCTCAAATTCCCCGTAGCTAAAGGTACCACATGCATCCGGTGTTTCTCCTGTACCAAACAATCCATAGTAGGTCATCCCAACACGCATACGCGCACTACCTTGGGTTGCCGTCATGGGAACATTAAAATTTCCTGTAGCCGTTGATGTTGAAGCTTGACCTGGATCAAAAATCAATTCGTCCGAAGTCCAATCACCATCTCCGTTCCAATCTATCCAAGCTCTGCTGTATTCATTGTATGAAAAACCTCCAAAACCAGGTGTCACCGAAATGACATAATTCTGCCCCAAAACCAAATCGGTTGTGACTCCTGTATAATCACCATATCCATTGTCTGAAACACTGGTATTATTAATGCTTCCAACGGTCACATTGGCTATCCACTCTCCTGAAGCATCATTGGTACCAGCGGCACATGTAGCCACCTCCTGACAACTGGCACAACCCAAGGTGGTAAAGGTCATCATTTGCATCTGGGGTTCAATACCCAAGCAAATAGAAGTTACCGCAACTTCATACGTTGTACAAGAAGACAATCCATTAAAAGTGAATGTATTTTGAATGGTCTCATTGGTCGATACAATGTTTTGACCTTGGATCAGTTGCACCGTGTAACCAGAAGCGGCGATAACCGGATTCCAAGAAATTACAGCGCCATCCGCCATCAGATTATCGGCATTGTAATAAGTTGGGTTGACGCAACATCCGTCTGTTGTAAAATAAAACAATGGCGTCCAATCACTGGTCAAGGTGTCACAAATGGCTCTAACTTGATATTCATAATCTGAACATGGCGACAAATTGGCCAATGTCACAGTTTCATTGATAATTCCAGAGACCGATAACCAACTAGCGCTACCCTGAACTCTGTACTGTACCTCAAATGGACCATTGCCGATGCTGCTCCAAGTAATCATTCTATCGGGGGAGGCAGGTACAGGGGCATCGGCTACAGCAAACGGCGGAGGGCAATTCCCACTAACACATTCACCCAAAATCAAATTCAAGCTATTGAACACATTCAATCTACCACCCGTTAATACCTCATTGACCAAATTGGAAACAGGATCCACTCCGCTGAGAATGTAACCCCTCACCATCATCGCCGCTTCAGCAGGATTGGCATGTGCTATTTGCGCCAAAGATTGACACGGTGCTGAATACATCAAAGCCACCGCTCCCGCCACACAAGGGCTTGCAAAAGAAGTTCCAGAGCTGGTGCTGTATCCATTGTTTCCTGCCATCATCACTGCCTCACCTGGTGCACCCAAATCAATGTGCGTGGTTCCAAATCCGCTGAAGGTTCGAACATCCGCGTTGTTGGTGGCGGTAACTGAAATCAAATAATCACTTGGGCAAGTAGTGGGCATATCGCCCACATTGTCCACATTCACATTGTTGTTGGCTGTAGCTGCGCAACTTAAAATTCCATAGTGACCCAAGGTGTCATACATCGCGCACCAAAGTGGATAACCGTTGGCCGCAGCATTGTCAATTCCCCAAGAGCTATTGGTGACCACCACAAATGCACCTTGATCTCCATTTGTATTATTGTACAACTGTCTCATCACCAAAGGATAGGTGTAAGCCGCAATGGCATTGGCCTCCGAAATACCTCCCATTTGCACTTGCATCAATTTTACATCCCAGTTTACCCCAGCCACTCCTATTCCATTGTTTCCCTTTGAACCAATCATACTGCTTACTTGGGTTCCATGATTTCCATTGGATGAATTGTCGGTATTGTTGCTCACATTCCAACCATCATAATCATCGATGTAACCATTGTTATCATCGTCCAAACCGTTTCCAGCAATCTCATTCACATTCACCCAATGGTTGGGAAGAATATCTTCCTGATCCCATTTGGCACCTTGGGTTTCCACAACACACGCCACAATTTCGTCTCCCATAGGTGTCAATCCCCCTGTGGTAATGTCCCAGGCCAATTCACTATCAATATCGTTGTCTTGTGGGTCAATATGGTGCCACTGGTTCACAAATATGGGATCATTGGGCGTCAATCGATCTTCTATCAAATGGTTGAATTGAGCCACTTGCACTTGCGGCAAAAGCTGACAATATCGCAACACCTCCATTTCATTTACTTCTGCCCAATCCCATTGAAACAAATGAATGCGCATAGGATTTGAAACATTCTCCTCCCAATGAAAATTCAAAAAGCTTCCAAACTCTTTGTTGACTGATAATACAATTTCATTTGGATCTGTATCCTTAACCAGCTGAATCAACAACTCTCTTTGCACATGATCTTGCCCCAAAAATGGGATGGCCATAAAAGCAAATACAACAACTAATATCTTTTTCATTGTTTGATAAATATTCTTTTTACTCGGTGTGAAATTCCAGTCAAAATTTCATAAGAAATGGTTCCACACCAAGCTGCCATTTCTTCTATCCCAATATTCTTTCCAAAAATCTCCACTTCGTCACCTGCTTTAACGGATAAACCTGAAACGTTCACCATGGTCATGTCCATGCACACGCGACCAACGATGGGACACCGCTGACCCCCTATCCAAACACTTCCTTTTCCGTTGCTGAGTATTCTGGGCAATCCATCGGCATATCCTACCGGAAGTATAGCCAACTGCATGTTCTCAGCAACCTCCTCGCTTCTTCCATAACCCACCGTCTCACCAACTTTCACTGCCTTTACTTGCGAAACATGGGTTTTCCAAATACAGGTTGACTTTAAATGCCATTGATGTTGAGTGTGAGCACTACTCCCATATAATCCAATTCCCAATCTCACCATGTCTAAGTGAGCAGAAGGCCAACGTTCTATGGCGCCAGAATTGGCGGCATGCGAAATTACCCCGGGATTTAACAACTTGGCTTTTGTTACAACCTGAGAAAACAGATGCAACTGACTTTCTGTAAACCCATCATGTTCCTCATTCTCAGATGCCGCTAAATGGGTCAACACGGTCAACAATTCAATGTCCCTTCGGCTCTGAATCAATGTTGCCAATTCATCCCACTCATTGGGCTCAATACCCAAACGCCGCATTCCAGTATCTATCTTAACGTGAATACCCAATTTTTTATCAGGTGCCAACGCATCTTTTTGTGCGAGCAATGCCCTGAAGGAATCCATTGAATATACCTCAGGCTCTAAATTGAAATCCATTAAAGCCTTTACACTTTGCTGCTCAGGATTCATGATCATGATGGGCAACGAAATTCCCGCTTGACGCAACGCCACTCCTTCATCTACATAAGCCACTCCGATGTAATCCACATGTTGAAACGCCTGAGATTGTGCTATACCAATGGCTCCTAATCCGTAAGCATCAGCCTTTATCATCACCATCATCTTTACATGAGGTTGTAATAAAGAACGATAATGGTTCAAATTGTGTTGGATGGCTTCCAGGTTTATCTCTAGGCGTGTCAAATGATTCTTGGCTTGCAAGCGATACACAATTTCTTCAAACTTACTCTTCCGAGATCCCTTGATTAACACTACACCATTTGTCCAGATATCCTCATCAATGGCGTTCAAGAAATCAGAAACATGATGGAAAATTTCTGCATCTGACGGGGCTACTTTTTTCCAATCTTCACCAATGACAATGATCCTCTTCCAACCATACGCTCTGTATTCCAACTGTATCTGCTCATATTGCTCTGCATCCCCTTGAGGCACATCAGACAATATCAAAATATGAGGCTGCTCTTTGTGTATTCGCCAAGCATCTTGCATGGCCAATTTGAGAGAGGACAGATCAAAGGAATAGGCATCGTTGATCAGGATACTATCCGATATTCCTTCCAGTTGTTCCATTCTCATGTCCAGTGTTGAAAGTGCAGGCACTCCCGCAATGGCATGATCCACAGGTACACCCATATGCAATGCCGTTACCAATGCCGTCATGGCATTGTTACATTCAATATCCGAAGCAAAAGGAAATACTACGGTGTGGGTCGTATTTTTCCATATCAACTCAGCTTGTCTTGATGAACCAAAATTTAACCATTTTACAGGCCAATGACATCGATCTCCAACTCCCCATTCCAAAATATTTTCCGCCTTCCATTGCATTTCTGGAGAAATGACAGGAATTGTATTTTGAAACAATTTCATTTTTTCGTTCAACAATGCTTTTTGACTAGGGAAATTACTCAAATGAGCATGCCCGAGATGTGTAAAAACACCGAGTGTAGGCTGGATCATCTCCTGCAAAGCATCCATTTCATTGGGCTGAGAAATACCAGCCTCAATAATGGCCATTTGATGCTGGTCATTCAACTGCAACAGTGACAATGCTACTCCTAGCTGAGAATTAAAACTCCTTGGACTTCTGCAAATATTAAAGTGCGCGCTGCACAACTGATTTAACCACTCTTTGACCATGGTCTTCCCATTGCTTCCAGTAATTCCCACCACAGGAATGTCAAATCGATTTCTATGATGACGCGCCAATTTTTGCAATGCAGAAACAACATCATCAACCACAATTTGGGTACATTTTACACCGGGAATTTCTCGTTGTACTATCGCACAATTTAATCCTTTTTCAGCGGCTATTTGCACATAGTCGTGACCATCTGCCAAATCTGTTTTGATGGCAAAAAAAAGGGTTCTATTGTGAATACCAATACTTCTGGTGTCTATGGAAAAATCTGTAACCCAGCCTTCATGCTCTCCCAGGATCGTTGCACCTAATATTTGGGCAATTTCAACAAGGGTATAGCCCGTCATGATTCATTGGATTTTTTGTCCTTCATTCGCGCATGGAAAGCCTGTCTCGATAGCGGAACATACTTGTCTTTCTCTCCCAGTTGCACCAAACTTTCTTCATCTGAAAAACGGTATGAGTGATGGGCTAGGTCTCCAGTATCTACACAAATGGCATGAACCTTTGTAACATATTCTGCAATGGCCAATAAATGCGGCATTGGTCCAAATGGCCTGCCCAAATAATCCATGTCCAATCCAGCCACAATAACGCGAATACCTGCATTGGCCAGGTGATTGCAAACTTCCGCAATCCCATCATCAAAAAACTGGGCCTCATCAATCCCAACCACATCGACATCCGATGCCAAAAAAGGAATCTGAGAGGAGTGGGGAACGGGTGTGGATCGGATAGAGGTTCCGATGTGACTAATCACTTGATCATCGCTGTAGCGGGTGTCAATGGCAGGTTTAAAAATCTCTACCTTCAACTTCGCAAATTCAGCTCTACGCATTCTACGAATGAGTTCCTCTGTCTTTCCACTAAACATAGAGCCGCAGATCACTTCGATCCAGCCTCTTGTTCTTCCTCTATTGGAACCATTCTCCAAAAACATAGCCTTCAAAGGTAGCATAAAATTGCCAGGGATTTCGTAGGTTTGTGGTCCTAAAATGAATGGATTATGGGTCGCATATTTGAGAAAAGAAAACACAAGATGTTTGCCCGGTACGACAAGATGGCAAAGGCTTTCACGCGTATTGGAAAAGAAATTGCAATGGCTGTTAAATCGGGCGGTCCTGACCCCGCTTACAATCCCAGATTAAGACAATGCGTCATCAATGCCAAAGGGGTCAATATGCCCAAAGACCGGGTAGAAGCGGCGATCAAACGAGCGGTCAGTAAAGATGCAAGCAATTATGAGGAGGTAGCGTATGAGGGTTATGGACCTTTTGGCGTTCCCATTTTTGTAGAAACGGCAACAGATAATCCTACCAGAACCGTTGCCAATATCAGAATGTATTTCAATCGTGGAGGTGGTCAAATGGGCAATAGTGGTTCACTCAGCTTTGTATTTGATCGGAAAGGCGTCTTTCGCTTGGATCCCAATGCTCACTCTTCCTGGGAAGATTTAGAAATGGAATTAATCGATCATGGTTTGGAAAACATGGAGCGCGATGAAGAAGAAGTAGTGTTGTATACCGCTTTTGGCGACTTTGGCAATATGTCCAAAGCGTTGGAAGACATGAACATCACTCCAAAGAAAGCGGGATTAGAGCGCATCCCTAACAGTTTTGCGGAATTGAATGAAGAACAAACCGATGCCATTTTAGAATTGGTTGAAAAGATTGAGGAAGATGAGGATGTCCAAGCCGTTTACCACAATTTGAGATAATTCAGCTTCAGAAAAATTATGGGAAGGGAGAGGCATCTCCCTTTTTTTATGTCCTTTATTTTGAAAGATGCCCATTGAATCCACTTATCTTTGTGGGCTTCTTAATTCGAACATGAAGCAAATTACCTCAGCACTCATTTCTGTTTTTGATAAAACAGGTCTGGCCCCCATCATCCATGAAATGCATCGTCTGAACATTCAGATGTACAGCACTGGTGGAACACAAAAATTCATTGAAGACATGGGTATTCCTGTCACACCCGTGGAGGACATTACTCATTTTCCCGAAATACTAGACGGACGAGTAAAAACCCTACACCCTGCGGTTTTTGGAGGAATACTCAACAGAAGAGACCACGCAGGAGACAAGCAGCATGTTGCTGAGCATAATCTGCACCACATCGATTGTGTCATCGTAGACCTCTATCCGTTTGAAAAGACATTGTCTGCTGGTGCATCGCATGAAGACATCATTGAGAAAATTGATATTGGTGGAATTTCGTTGATTCGTGCAGCCGCCAAAAACTACAACGATGTTGTTATCATACCTTCGGTGAATCAATACAGTGATTTACTCAGTGTATTAAAAGACAACGATGGAAAAACCGATGAGTCTTTCAGACACCACATGGCCGGCCAGGCTTTTCAGGTTTCATCGCATTATGACAGTAAAATATTTGGCTATTTTGATCGGAAAAAAAACAGTGCGTTAAAAGTTTCCGAAAGCCAGTCTACTCCTTTGCGGTACGGTGAAAACCCCCATCAAAAAGGATGGTTCTTTGGCGACTTAAACGGATTTTTTGATCAACTCAACGGAAAAGAATTGAGTTACAATAATCTTTTGGATGTCGATGCTGCAGTGGCTTTGATGGATGAGTTCAAACACGATGACCCAACATTCGCGATATTAAAACACAACAATGCTTGTGGTATCGCTACCCGACCCACATTGCAAGAAGCCTATGAAACGGCCCTTGCTTGTGATCCCGTTTCTGCTTTTGGAGGTGTGTTGATTGCCAACCGAACCATTGACTTGGGGACGGCCGAAAAAATTCACTCTCTTTTTTGTGAAGTGGTTATTGCTCCGGGCTATATAACTGAAGCCATAGAGCTTTTAAAAGGAAAGGCCAATCGAATTTTATTGGTACAAAAACAAGATCGATCAAAAGGATTGCAAGTTCGCTCTGCCCTGAATGGTGTTTTGGTTCAGGAGGCGGATGCCGTTATTGAAGGAAAGGAACAAATGAAGCCGGTAACAGAAAAAACAGTAAGCGACGATCGAATGAAAGATTTGGTTTTTGCCAATAAAATCGCCAAACACACCAAAAGCAACACCATTGTATTGGCCAAGAATCAGCAATTGATTGCCAGCGGAACAGGGCAAACATCAAGAGTGGATGCGCTCAAGCAAGCCATTGAAAAGGCCAATGCATTCAACCTGAGTTTAGAAGACTCTGTGATGGCCAGTGATGCCTTTTTCCCTTTCCCAGATTGCGTGGAAATTGCTTTCAACGCCGGAGTAAGAAGTGTTATCCAACCGGGTGGCTCAATCAAAGATGATTTGTCCATTGCCTATTGCAACCAAGCAGGAATGGCCATGGTAATCACAGGTGTAAGACACTTCAAACACTAAATCAGTGTTGCACCATCCAGTGCTTCGTGATGTTTTGATGGCCATCCACTAAACGAAGGACATAAGCACCATTGGCCAATTCGTCCGCATTGAGGAAGATTTGGCCATTGTTGTTTTTTATACCTACGCGCTTAATCAATTGACCTTGTGTATTCCAAACTTCAAAGGAAGCCTTACCACTGTTCACCGCATACTGGATATTCACCACACCTTGGCTGGGCTGAGCACCTATGACATTCAATGAGGCATTGCCCCCCTTTTCCGATACACCAGCCGCACAATCAGCATCAACACAAAAAACAACAGCTTGCTCGGCAAAATCACTCATCATACCATCCACATAAAAACGATAATTGATGGTTGTCGCCCCCACATTTCCCTCGGGTAAATAGTGCGCATAAAAAGTATGATTGGTATCGCCGGGTGCAATGGTCTGGGCCAAAATAGAAACTGTCGTTGCCGCATCATAACAAACTCCCCAACAAAAATAGTTAGAGGAGCCTGCTACCTCATTGATGATTTGACGTCTTGCTTTCAGAGAAACTGGGGTTGCACTCAAGTTAATCACACCCCAATCTGCTTCCAACTCACCGGTGGGTAAATTAGACAAAGTTCCTTCCACCAAAGAGACAGGATAATCGAATCCTACACTTTGCGCTGAGGCATTTAAAGCGGCAATAACCAATGCCAAACCAAACAATTTCATTTTCATTTCCCAAAAGTAGAAAAAACCATTGTAAAAATTCATGAGATTAACGTTAAAAAAAAAAAAAGGATGGTCAAAAGAATTTATTCGTATTTTCGGCGCAACCTAAAAATTATTTCAATGAAAAAAATTTTACTAATGTTGGTGGCTGTTTACACTTCAGCCCTTTCTTATGCGCAGCTCGCGGATGGAGCTCACGCAAATGACTTTACTGTAACCGACCAATTCGGTGTTCAGCACAATTTATACAGCTACTTGGATCAAGGTTTGACTGTGATTTTGGACATTTCTGCAACATGGTGCGGTCCATGTTGGTTGTACCACCAATCAGGTACTTTGGATGAGTTGTATATGATGCACGGTCCAGCTGGTGCTCCTGGTGTTGATGCCAACACAACCAATGACGTTATGGTTATTTGGGTTGATGGTGATGGTGCTACAACTGACGCTGAAGTCGCAGGTGGTACAGGTTCTCAAGGTAACTGGTTGGTTAACTCAACTACTGGTCTTCCTTTGGAATACCCAGTTTGTAACCCAGTTGCAGCTGATGCTGATGCCATCAATGCAGATTATGCTATCGCTTACTTCCCGACAGTATATCAAATTTGTCCAGACCGCAGTGTAACTGAATTGGATCCAGCATGGAATGGTACAAGTTTCGATAACAACGCTGCTGAGGTGTATGCTGGAATCGCTTGTACTTCTGCTACATTGGCTTCTGATGTGGCATTTGCTTCTCAATACAACGGTGGAACTGTATCTTGCGGATCTATTGCAATGGGTACATTGACCATCAAAAACTATGGTATTGATAACTTGACTGCTTGTACCATCAACATCGCTGGTAATGCTTTGTCTGCTCCAATCAATATCAACTGGACTGGTGATTTGGCAACTTATCAAGTGGCTGAGGTAGACTTGGGTACTGCTGCATTGGCTCAATCTGGTAACTTGGTCATCACTGTTACTGCTGATGCTTATCCAGCTAACTCTACAATGACACAAGCTGTAACCAAAGTTACTACTCCTTCTACTACTCAAGTTCGCGTTGGAATCACTTTTGATGACTGGCCCGAAGAGTGTATCTGGGGTATCTTTGACGAAGCAGGTAACGCAATCACTGTTGTTGACTATTCTGTAAACACACCTGCTGGTGGATCTTCAGTTGCTCAATTGGTAGCTCTTCCTGCTACTGGATGTTATTCTTTCGTTTACGCTGACCAATATGGTGATGGTTTACACGGTTCTCAGTGGAATCCTAACACTTTCGGTGATGGTAACATGAGCGTAACTACAGTTGACGCTAACAATGCTACTTACTCTACTATCTGGAACTATGATGGTTCTTATGATGTAGCTTTCAATGAGTCTGCTATCAATGCCACAAATGTTGTAAACACTGTAGGTGTAAACGAGGTAGCTATGACAGAAGAAGTATTGTCTGCTTATCCTAACCCAACCAACAACCAAACCAACGTTAACTTCATGATCACTACAGCTTCTGAAGTGAAAATGAGCGTTATCAATATGTTGGGTGATGTTGTTATGAACAACAACTTTGGTACTTTGGCTGCTGGTAACTACAATGAGGTAGTTAACTTCAGCAACATGCCAGCTGGTTTGTACTTGGTGAATTTGAACGTTAACGGTAAAGTTTCTACTTTGCGTTTGACTGTAAGCAAATAATTGAGTGTATCCCATTCAAGAAAAGAGGCCTTTGGGCCTCTTTTTTTTTGACCTTCAACGCTTTGGTATTATACTTGCTTTTCAGAACGCATTATGAAAAAACACATTCTAACCCTATTAATCAGTTGTATTATCACAACGGGTTTTACCCAAGGAATTCCGGCCATTACTTTGAAAGATTTGGCGGGCAATGACATCAACATGTCTCAAATATCGAAAGATGGAAAGCCTGCTATCCTTTGCTTTTGGGCAACTTGGTGTGCGCCTTGTAAGAAAGAATTGAATAACTATACAGAATATTATTCGGATTGGCAAGCGAAATATGGAGTCACCATCTATGCCATCAGCATAGACGATTCGCGCTCTGTGAGCCGAGTCGCGCCATACATTAACAGTGTCTCTTGGGATTATAAAGTTATCCTAGATAGCAACAAACAGTTTGCTCAAGCCATGGGTGTAAACAATGTACCCCATACTTTTTTAGTAGATAAAAATGGCCAAATTGTTTGGTCGCACAACAACTACGCAGAGGGAGACGAAGCAGAATTGGAACATCAATTGGAGAAATTGAACGCTCAGAAATAAGATTCATGAAAAAACTAGCAATTGTTTTCATGGCGCTCTCGATTGTTGCTTGCAGTACCCACAAGAAAAAACCCAAGTGCAATACTTGTCCCAAATGGGATGATCGCATCGAATTGGCCCATTAAGTTTCACTTTGTATCATAAGCCAACCAACCAACTGGAGAATGTACTGGTGCGGTTTATTCCAAAAGCCGCAGTGAATTTGGCGTGTGAAATGCTCAGACAGCATCCACACCACATTACCATTACACCACCCCGCACCACCAAATTGGGTGACTTTACCGTTAAACCCAATCGAGAGAAACATGAGATTACGGTCAATGGTGATTTAAATAAGTACGCCTTTCTCATCACCCTGATGCATGAATTGGCCCACTTGATTACATACAACCAATATAAAAACCGTGTTAAACCTCACGGTCAAGAATGGAAGGAGAATTTTAAAAAAACACTCGGTCCATTTTTAGCATTAGACATTTTCCCCAATGATGTGCAATTGGCCATCAAATACTACCTTCAAAACCCTGATGCCTCCACGTGCAGTGATGTGAGACTTTCTTCCGTACTCGCATTGTATGACAAGAATAACTCAGGTGAAATTTTACTTCAGCAACTGCCTGATGGCGAGCATTTTTTTTATGGGAAAGAACGCAGAGAGTTTGTTCGACTCAGAAAAAACAGAACGCGCATTTTATGCAAAGAGGTCGCTACAGGTCACGATTATCTTTTTTCTGCAGTAAGCAAAATCATCAAATCCAACAACGGATAGGATTTCGTCCTATTTTTGAAACATGCCAATATTTACAAGTATCGGAAATTATGGAGCCTTGATGGGAAGAGTCTTCTCAAAGCCTGAGAAAGGCAAGGTGTACTTCCCATTGATTGTAAAGGAAATGGACAAAATAGGCCTTCAATCCGTTGGTATTGTTTCGTTGCTGGTTTTATTCATGGGAGGGGTTGTGGCCATCCAAACCGCCTCCAACATTGATAGCGGCTGGATTCCCCGCTGGACCATTGGTTTTACGACAAGGCAATCCATCATACTAGAATTTTCTTCCACAGTTGTGTGCCTCATCATCAGTGGTAAAGTAGGTAGCAACATCGCATCTGAAATAGGCACCATGCGCATTTCAGATCAGATAGACGCTTTGGATATCATGGGTATCAACTCCGCGAGTTATCTCATCTTACCCAAGATTATAGCTGCGGTGATTATTCTTCCATTCTTGGTTGTATTGGCTATGTTTGTTGGTGTCGTTGGAGGAGGAGCCATCGCCATTCTCAGCGGGGCCGTTTCCTACAACGATTTCGAAACGGGTGCGCAGTATGATTTTAGATCTTATCACGTACTTTATTCTGTCATTAAAACAATATTCTTTGCCTTTATCATGAGCAGCATCTCCGCTTACCATGGATACTACACCCATGGAGGAGCCTTAGAGGTAGGACAAAGCAGTACACGAGCAGTGGTCTATTCCATTGTGATGATCATGATCGCCAACTTCCTTTTAACTCAATTGCTGTTATTATGATTGAGTTAAAAGGAATTGAAAAATCATTTGGCGAAACAAGAATTTTAAAGGGACTAAACTGCATCTTTGAGCCAGGAAAAGTCAACTTTATCATTGGAAAAAGCGGTGAAGGAAAAAGCGTTTTGACCAAATGCATGGTGGGGTTGATGAATGTCGATCAGGGAAGTATTTTCTATGATGGGGAAGACTTCACGGCCATGGATCAATGGGAGAAAAAACGAATCAGAACCAACATTGGCATGTTGTTCCAAGGCTCTGCCTTATTTGACTCCATGAATGTAGAAGACAACATTCAGTTTCCCATGAAGATGTTTGGTAACATGACCAAAAAGGAAAGAGAATTGAGGACGGAGGAAATTTTGGAACAAGTGGGCTTAACAGGAAAAAATAAATTGTTTCCCAGTGAGCTTTCTGGAGGAATGAAAAAAAGGACTGGACTAGCCAGAGCCATTGCCCTGAATCCAAAATACCTTTATGTGGACGAACCCAACTCAGGATTAGACCCATTGACCAGCATCAAAATTGATGGACTGGTGCGGGAAATCACCGATCGTTACCGCATGACCACCATTGTCATTAGCCATGATATGAATTCTGTGATTGAAATTGCAGATACCATTCAATTTGTAAGCAAAGGAGAGTTTGTGTGGACAGGTGACCGAAAAAGCATACTTCAATCCACTCATCCATTGCTCAATGAATTTGTGTTTGCATCTCAGTTCATGCGAGAAATCAAGGAAAAGTTTCGTTGACTTTTATTTCAACACACTCCATCGTTCAGAGTCCAATCGGACCATAATGAAGAGCAACAAAGTAAAGGCCATAAGAGAAGAGCCCCCATAACTAAAGAAAGGTAAAGGAATACCAATGATCGGGGCCAATCCGATAACCATTCCGATATTAATGAGAAAGTGCATAAAGAAAATGCAGGCCACACAATAACCGTATACACGGGAGAAGACGGAACGTTGGCGATCTGCAATGAACATCAACCTAATGATTAAAAAGACATAAGCGCCAATCAAGATTAGACTGCCCAAAAAACCCCATTCTTCAGCGACAGCACTAAAAATAAAATCCGTCCATTGCTCAGGCACATAGTTGTTCTGGGTCATAGGTCCATCCAACCAACCTTTGCCAATTACACCCCCCATCCCCACTGTAATTTTAGCCATCTCAGAATTATAATCGGCATCCTTTCTTTCCACGGGCAATGACAACATCACATAAATGCGCTCTTTGTGATGTTTCTCCAGGATATTGTCCACGATATAGGAAACGGAGTAACTAAAGGAGGAAGCAGCTATGGTTCCAATAATAACAATCAAGTACATCTTTCGTCGATTGCGCGGTGGAATAAAATTTCGGGTATATACCAAAACCAAAAGCGCCAATAGCACCAGTACAATGATGAGCATCCAAACACCACTTTGCTCCCCATAGAAGGGAATATTGGCCGTTCCCGCTCCGGATACAATGGAGAGCACCCCAAACAAGATAGCCGCAAAACCAACAATCAAGACGTTGCCAGAAAGACCTTCTCGATACATCACAAATACAAAGGCCACAAAAGTGAGAAGAGAGCCCACATCTGGTTGAAGTAAAATCAAACCCGCTGGCATTCCAATGATGGATGCAGACACCATCCTGCTTTGCATATTTTTCAACTGCCCACCACCAATGGATGCGATGTACTTGGCCAAAACCAATCCCACTCCAATTTTAGAAAACTCTGACGGCTGAATACCAAATGAGCCAACACCAAACCAAGCCTTGGCTCCATTGACTTCTTTACCAATAATCAAAACCAAAACCAACAATAACAAGAAGAATCCATAGATAACCCAAGCAAACTTGGCAAAGAAATCCCCCTCAATATACAAGGTTAGAATGGCGAGCAATACTGAAATACCTATCCACATCATTTGTTTACCGTATTCTTTGGCAAAATCAAAAGGCATGGGATGGGCGGAGTCATAGGCGGCAGAGTAAATGGTCATCCAACCAAAAACGACAAAGAAAATCCATACTCCAATGATGGTCCAATCAATAGGACCCACAGCGCTGTTGTTTCTGTTTCTGCTCATTGATTCAAGAAATTTTGCTCCAATATGTGTTTTTCTCTCTCCACATTTTTAATGGCATCATTCAAATATTGCTCAATCATCAAAGAAGCAATGGGAGCCGCCCAAGTTCCACCAAATCCGCAATTCTCGACATATACAGCCAATGCAATTTTAGGATCATCCTTGGGAGCAAAGCAAACAAATACACTATGGTCTTTTCTGGGCTCATTCTGCACGGTTCCCGTCTTTCCGCAAATGACAATGTCCTGTAGTTTTGCCCCATTGGCGGTTCCTCCAGGTCCAACAACCTTTTCCATTGCAGAAATCACAACGTCAAAATATTCTGGATGAATACCGACATCATTCTTTTGAGAAAACTCGGGTCTTGGCGATCCATTTAACCCCACCTTTTTTACCGTATGTGGACTATAATAATACCCTCTATTGGCCACAATACAAGCCAAATTACACATTTGAATGGGTGTAACCAACATCTCTCCTTCACCAATACTGATGGAGTAAATGGTACTAAAGTTCCACGATTCCTTACCATAGGCCCGATCATAATATTCCGGACTGGGCACCAAACCTTTTTTAACTCCCGGGATATCCGTATTCAAATTGGTACCAAAGCCAAACTTCATGATTTGCGCTCTCCACATACCCAAACCAATTTGAGCATCTTTGAATCTATTTTTGGGATTTCGTCCGCCCTCCACTACTCGTTGCATTACACCACGGAAGTAGGGATTGCATGAATGCACAATGGCCATTTCCAAATCGTCCATGCTATGGCTACCATGACAACCAATCAAAGCCCTATTACAAGGGATGCGGGTATCCTTATTGATTGCTCCCAATTGTAAGGCTGTTAATGACTGTGCAATTTTAAAAATAGAACCAGGTCGATATTGAGCCTGCGTTGCCCGATTGAACAAAGGCTTTTGCTTATCCCTGCTCAGTGCAAGGAAATTAGTACCTCTTGCCCGTCCCAATAACATATTGGGATCAAAAGTGGGTGATGATACCAAAGCCAAAATCTCACCCGTTTTGGGTTCTATGGCTACGATACACCCCCTTTTGTTCTGCATGAGCTTTTCACCATACTTCTGCAAATCAATATCAATGGAAGAAACCACGTGGGTTCCTTCAATGGCCTTGACATCCAAACTTCCATTGGCCACTTGACGCTCTACGCCTAAGTTGTCTCTAAAAACATATTTGATTCCACGTTGTCCACGCAATTCATTTTCATAGGATTTTTCAATACCGCTCAATCCAATGTAGTCTCCCTTTTTGTATTCCGGGAATTTTTCCATGAGCGATTTGGTCACCTCCCCCACATCACCCAATAACAATGCACCTGCCTTTTCTGGATAAACACGCAACGTTCGTGCTTGAGCATAAAATCCTTTAAATCGATACAACTCCCCGGCAATGGGAGCATACTCCTCAGGCTTCATCTGTTTAATGACCGCTGATGGTTTGTATCGAACATTGGGATAGGTCACGGCTTTTTTCAAAATACTCCGCAGTTCTTCAATGGTCAAGGAGGTGATGTTACAAAATGAGGTTGTATCAAAAGGCAACACATCTTTGGGAAGAACCATCAAATCATACACGGTTTGACTGGTCACCAAAACTTTTAGGTTTCGGTCATAAATGACACCCCGTGAAGGGTAAACCACCACCTCCTTTTCAGTCAAGGCCGTGCCTCTGTCTTTCCAATATTGAGAAACTACTTGCAACCCAAAAATGCGCAAAAGGTAAATAACTGCGATGGTCATCACAATGACAATCAACGTGTATCTCCTGCCCTCCATTAATTCTTGACCTTCTTATTAAAAATCAAATACTGTCCAATGACCAACAAAACCAGAGTTCCCAATGCGCTGAATATGATATGCCCCAATTGATACCAAAAAGGAGTGATGCGCAAAGTCTCTGCATAAAAAAGCACAAAGTGATGACAAAAGGTAAGTATTCCGGCATACGTCAAATACCAACTCAATCCCATTTTTTGAATAGTTGGCTCTTGGATAGCGTCGTAACCTTCACGCGGAGAAAGCAAACGCTGCACCATAGGTTGCAGCCATCCAAGAACTACACATGCTGTCATGTGCATCCCCATGGGTCCCATGAACAAATCCATGAAATAACCCGTAAGAAAAGACAGAACCAACACCACCCATTTGGGGGTTTCAAATGGCAACATTAGAATTCCAAAAATGTACACCCAAGGCAAGACAAATCCGTCCAACAATTGCATTCGGGAAACCACCAAGGCCTGCAAAAAGAGAAGGAAAAAAATTCTCAAGAAACTAGTTATTGTCTTCGACCCCATCACGTTGTTGTTGTTGAATTAATAATGAATCTTGTTCTTGTTTCAAAATATCACTCACCACTTGGACATGGCTCAATTTTCTGAAATCCGTGGCCAATTGAATCTTAATGCGGTGAAAATTTTCTTCCGGTTGATCATTCAATTCACTGACAAAACCAATGAACAAATCCGCGGGAAAATGCGACCCATAACCAGTTGTGAGCACGGTATCACCGATACTCACTTGAACGTGTTTGGGAATATCTTTCACATCAGCATAAGCGGGATCAGATCCAGGAGGCCAAGCGATGAGTCCAAAGTCACCGCTGCCCTTCATTTTGACACTTTCTTGAAACTTAGGATTCAGTATCGGAAGAACCACTGAGAAATGATCACTAACACTGGAAACCACACCTACTACACTTCCGTTGGTGATGACACCCATATTGGGCAATATACCCCCCAATCTACCACGATCCAGTGTCAGGTAATTGCTTTCCCTATTCACTGAAGCATTACTTACCTTGGCAGAGCGATAAAAATACCTTTGCTTACGAATGCTGTCCTGAACCACATGGGTAGTGGTATCGATAAAGAAATAATTATCCGGCAATTGAGAACGCAAATTGGCGTTTTCCAATGCCAATTGATCATTGATTTCTTTTAAGCGCAGGTAACGCTGTAATTGATCGCGCCAATCGTAAATTTTTCCAACCCAATCCTTACTCTGTGATAGAAAAGAGGCATTGTGATAACGATTGCTTGAAAATAAAACAACCAGAGAGAAAATGAAGAGTATTAAAAAAAGGACAAATACAAAATGCCGCTTTAATAGCTCGATAATATTCTTCATTCCCTACAAAGCAATTATTCTCTCATCAAGAATTGGAAACGATTGATATTTTTTAGAGCGATTCCCGTACCTCTCGCCACTGCGCGCAATGGATCGTCTGCCACGTGAACAGGCAATTTGGTTTTGTTTTGTATTCGCTTATCCAATCCCCTTAACAATCCACCACCTCCGGCCAAATAAATACCGGTTTTGTAAATATCTGCGGACAACTCAGGTGGAGTATTATCCAAACACGACATGATGGCTTCTTCAATCTTACAAATGCTGTTGTCCAAAGCCCCTGCTATCTCAGAATAACTCACTTTAATTTCTTTTGGAATACCAGACAACATATCTCTTCCGCGAACACTGTATTCTGCTGGAGGATTTTCCAACTCTGGCAAAGCTGCTCCGACTTCAATTTTAATTTGTTCCGCGGTGCGTTCTCCAACTTGAAGGTTGTGTTGACGTCGCATGTAATCTTCAATATCCTGCGTCAACTCGTCACCTGCAACACGGATATTTTTGTCTGTAACAATTCCACCCAATGCAATGACTGCAATCTCTGAAGTACCACCGCCGATGTCAATAACCATATTTCCCATGGGCTCTTCGACATCAATACCGATACCAATAGCAGCTGCCATTGGCTCATGAATCAAATAAACTTCCTTGGCACCTGCATGCTCAGCGCTGTCCTTTACAGCGCGCTTTTCCACTTCGGTAATGCCGGAAGGAATACAAATAACCATGCGCAATGAAGGCTGAAAAAGATTCCGACCTCGATTGATCATTTTAATCATCCCCTTTATCATGTCTTCCGCGGCATGGAAATCCGCTATAACACCATCTTTTAAGGGTCTTATGGTTTTGATATTCTCATGGGTTTTGCCATGCATCTGTTGCGCTTGACGGCCCACAGCCACTGTTTTTCCGGTGGTGCGGTCTCTGGCAATAATTGATGGCTCATCTACCACAACTTTATCGTTCATGATAATGATGGTGTTGGCCGTGCCCAAGTCAATGGCGATTTCCTGTGTTAGGAAGCTAAACAATCCCATTTGATTTACTAATATTTCTTGTTAGGTTAGAGACAAAATGCCCCGTATGCAAATATCAGAAAGGAATAACCATTTTAGTGCATGGTGTGAACAATTTCTTAAGTAATTTTTTTACTTGTCATGAGAAATAATTTTTCCATCGAACACACAATGTTTTCATTGGTTTTGGTCGTAATAATGACGAGTAAACTATTTTCGCAAAAAAATAACCATATGAAGTTTGAATTAGCACCTCTTCCCTATGCCTATAACGCATTGGAACCACACATTGATGCACGCACCATGGAGATCCACCACAGTAAGCATCATGCAGCCTACACCAATAATTTGAATGCCGCTTTGGAAAATTCATCTTTGACTGGTCAATCCATCGAAGAATTGATGACTTCTGGCTTTGAAACTCCTGCCATTAGAAACAATGGCGGTGGATTTTACAACCACAATCTTTTTTGGGAAATCATGACTCCAGGTGGAGCCAACCAACCGGAAGGCGATTTGGCTGAAGCCATCAACGCAGCCTTTGGATCTTTTGAAGCGTTTAAAGATGCCTTTGCCAAAGCCGCTACCACTCGCTTCGGTTCAGGCTGGGCATGGTTGTGTGTGCACAAGGGGGGAAAAGTGGAGGTATGCTCTACACCCAATCAGGACAACCCCTTGATGCCAGGTTCATGTGGAGGCTTCCCTATTTTGGGTATTGACGTTTGGGAACACGCCTACTACTTGAATTACCAAAACCGTCGTCCCGATTACATCAACGCATTTTTTAATGTAATCAATTGGAGCATCGTTGGCGAAAAATACAACGCGAACAAATAATGTACAGCGTCGATCTTTTTCAATACAAACGCTTTCCCACCCGCGCAGTTAAAGTAGGTTCGATAGGCATTGGCGGTGAGAATCCCATTCGCCTTCAGAGCATGACCACCAAAGACACCATGGATACTGAGGGTACTGTCGCTGAGAGCATCAGAATGATAGATGCAGGCTGCGAATTGGTTCGTATCACAGCACCCAGTAAAAATGAAGCCGAAAATTTGGCCAATATCAAAAAAATGTTGGTTGAAAAAGGCTACCGTACACCACTGGTGGCTGATATCCATTTTACGCCCAATGCTGCAGAAATTGCCGCACAATTGATAGAGAAAGTGCGGGTGAATCCAGGGAATTATGCGGACAAAAAGAAGTTTGAAGAGATCGACTACACCGATGAAACTTACCAAGCGGAGCTGAAGCGCATCGAGGAGCGTTTTACTCCGCTTGTTTTACTTTGCAAGCAGCACGGCACTGCCATGCGTATAGGAACCAATCATGGTTCATTGAGTGATCGTATCCTCAGCAGATACGGTGACACACCCGAAGGCATGGTGGAAAGCGCCATGGAATTTTTGCGCATATGTCGCAAACATGACTTCCATGAAATTGTCATTTCCATGAAGGCATCCAACACTTTGGTTATGGTTCAAGCGTATCGTTTGCTCATGAAAACCATGTTGGATGAGGGAATGAATTATCCACTCCACCTGGGTGTAACAGAGGCTGGTGATGGTGAGGATGGACGCATTAAATCAGCGGTAGGGATAGGAACTTTATTGGAAGATGGTATCGGTGATACCATTCGCGTGTCATTGACAGAAGCTCCTGAATTTGAAATCCCGGTAGCCAAGATTTTGGCGGACCGTTATCAAAACAGATCGTTGTATCCTGAGACAACTCGTCGAGCGTACAACATCAACCCATTTTCCTATCAGAGAAGAACAACAACTGAGGTGAATAACATCGGTGGCAAACACACACCTGTCGTGATAATGGACCTCAGCAATCGCAATGAAATCAACCCATCTAGCTTCTTTGGAGCAGGCTATCAATACAGCGTTCCCATGGACAAATGGAATCTCAGCGATTTGGCATGTGATTACATTTTCATTGGTGACAATAATGTCCATTTTGACATCCCTGGAACTTTAGGATTGATTCAAAATGGTCCAATCTGGTTAAAAAATACAACTGCCATCCGCACCTATCCATGTTGGTCTATAGAACAATATTTGGGCAGTGCTCAAAAGCACAATGAGATCAACTTCATTCAAATCAAAACCCATGAGTTGAATGAAAAAAATATTCATTGGCTCTCAGAAGATACTACCGTAGTGCTCATGCTTTCCTCTGACCATCCTTTGCAGGTAATGGATTTGAGATCAACTTACCTTCAATTGATGGAGTTGGGCAGTAAAATACCGGTGATTGTTCACACCGCCTACAATACCTCTTCAGAGGATGAGTTCATGTTGAACAGCGCTGTTGATCAGGGCGCATTGTTCATTGATGGGTTGGGAGATGGGCTAATGATCACAGCAGCTGACATTCCTTTGCAGCGGATCAACTCCACTGCGTTTGGTATCCTTCAAGCCACCAGAACCCGCATTTCAAAAACAGAGTACATTTCATGCCCATCTTGTGGCAGAACATTGTTCGATTTACAAGAAACTACGGCCAAGATTCGTTCACGCACCGCTCACTTGAAAGGGGTCAAGATTGGCATCATGGGGTGTATCGTGAACGGACCCGGAGAAATGGCCGATGCGGATTATGGCTATGTAGGAACGGGTCCAGGAAAAATCACCTTATACAAAGAGAAAACAGTAGTCAAGAAAAATGTTCCAGAGGAAGAAGCGGTTGATGAATTGATTGCATTGATTCAATCACACGGTGATTGGGTAGAACCTGCCGTTACGCAATAATTACTTCGGATTTTTATCAATTCTGACACCATCTTGGACAATGTACACTCCGCAGCCCAATCCTCCGGCCATGTTCCAACTGTGTAAGCTATCATTGCCAATGGACAGACTATAGTGGTAACCATAGTATGATTCTATAACAGAAATTGGAATTTCTCGGTATTGAAAAATGACCGTTGAATCCGTTGTTCCGTAATCCACAACCAATATAATATCTTCCACTGAATGACAGGTGTCACATGGACCATAGCAGTTTTTGGTCTGATGTACGGCATATTTACCCACATAGGCATCTCGTGCATCAGGGATAGGAACCAACACGGGATCATGTTGGCAACTGAAGAGAAATAAACAACAGAAAATGAAGGTCAAGTTTTTGGTCATCATGCATAACAAAGCTAGGTAAAAAGCGCTTATTGTAAAAATAACCTTGATCTGTTAATTCACTGAACAATTCAGACCATAAAAGAGTATCTTTGCACCGAATTTTTTTTCACCCCAATATGACTGTAACAGTAGATGCAATCAACGGGCTGAAGGAGCGCGCGTTTGCGCTCGGGAGGTACCTTTGACGTGGAGACTAAGAAACTCCAGATTCAAGAAGACGAAAAACTAACGCAAGACCCCGGCTTTTGGAATGATCCTAAAAAAGCTGAGTCCATCATGCGTCAAATCAGAACCCGCAAAATGTGGGTCGAAGCACATAGACTGTGTGCCTCAGGTGTTGACGACCTAGAAGTACTATACGATTTCTTCAAAGAAGAAGCTGCGACAGAAGACGAGCTCAACACCGCTTTTGTCAATGCAGAAAAAAACATTGAAGAGTTGGAGTTCAAAAATATGCTCTCTGCTGAAGAAGATGGATTAAGCGCCGTGATGCAAATCACGGCAGGAGCAGGTGGAACAGAAAGCTGCGACTGGGCTGGAATGTTGATGCGGATGTATTTGATGTGGGGCCAAAAAAATGGCTACAATGTCAAAGAACTTGATATGCAAGAAGGTGATGTAGCTGGAGTAAAACAATGCACTTTGGAGTTCAATGGAGAATTTGCCTTTGGCATGCTAAAAGGTGAAAACGGTGTTCACCGTTTGGTGCGCATTTCACCTTTTGACTCCAATGCCAAACGCCACACTTCGTTTGTATCCGTCTATGTATACCCACTGGTAGATGATTCCATTGAGATTGATATCAATCCTGCGGATATCACCTGGGACACCTTCCGTTCAGGAGGTGCTGGAGGACAAAATGTAAACAAGGTAGAGACAGGAGTTCGTTTGCGACACAAACCAACCGGAATCATCATTGACAATACAGAAACCCGTTCTCAGCTTCAAAATAAGGAGAAGGCCTTGCAATTGTTGAAATCACAATTGTATGAAATGGAGTTGGCCAAGCGAATGTCCGCCAGAGATGAAATTGAAGCAGAAAAGAAAAAAATTGAATGGGGATCTCAAATTAGAAATTACGTCATGCAACCCTATAAATTGGTCAAAGATGTCCGCACCGGACACGAGACCAGCGATGTGGATGGGGTGATGGATGGCGACATCGGAGATTTTTTAAAGTCCTTCCTCATGCAGCAAGGCAAAGGAGTTGAATAAAAACAAATTGCAATAAAAAACAACATGGAATATCGCATTGAAAAAGACACCATGGGGGAAGTTAAGGTTCCGGCCCATGTTTATTGGGGAGCCCAAACCGAACGTAGCCGTAATAATTTCAAAATTGGTCCAGCTGCTAGCATGCCCAAAGAAATCATCTATGCCTTTGGTATTTTGAAAAAAGCAGCTGCCCATGCCAATTGTGCCTTGGGTGTATTGACCGAAGAAAAACGCGATATCATTTCCAAAGTTTGTGATGAAATCATTGCTGGACAATTGGATGACCAATTCCCTTTGGTGATTTGGCAAACCGGATCAGGTACCCAAAGCAACATGAACGTCAATGAGGTGATTGCCAATCGTGCACATGTGATTTTGGGTGGAAAGTTGGGAGAGGGTGAAATGTTGTTGAATCCGAATGATGACGTCAACAAGAGTCAGAGTTCAAACGATACTTACCCCACCGCTATGCACATTGCCTGTTACAAAATGGTGGTCACCAAAACCATCCCAGGCGTTGAGCAATTGCGCAATACTTTACAGCAGAAAAGCACCGACTTCATGCAAGTGGTAAAAATTGGACGTACCCACTTGATGGACGCTACGCCAGTTACTTTGGGACAAGAGTTGAGTGGATACGTTGCTCAGTTGAACCATGGATTGCGCGCTACGGCCAACACCCTAGCACATCTCTCTGAGTTGGCGTTAGGAGGGACTGCGGTAGGTACGGGCATCAATACCCCCAAAGGATACTCAGAATTGGTGGCCCAAAAAATTGCAGAATTCAGCGGATTGCCCTTTGTCACTGCACCCAATAAGTTTGAAGCATTGGCTGCACATGATGGCGTTGTTGAAGCGCACGGAGCATTGAAAATGTTGGCTGTATCATTGAATAAAATTGCCAACGATATCCGCATGATGGCCTCAGGACCACGCAGCGGAATTGGAGAGATTTTTATTCCAGAAAATGAACCCGGATCCAGCATCATGCCCGGTAAAGTTAATCCAACGCAATGCGAAGCTTTGACCATGGTTTGCGCGCAAGTGATGGGAAATGATGTGGCCATCACCATTGGAGGAACACAAGGACATTATGAGTTGAATGTATTCAAGCCCGTCATGGCCGCTAACTTTTTGCAAAGCGCTGAATTGATCGGTGATGCTTGTGTATCGTTTGATGAGCACTGCGCAGTGGGCATTGAGCCCAACTATACCAGGATCCAAGAATTGGTAGACGGTTCGTTGATGTTGGTAACTGCATTGAATACCAAAATAGGCTATTACAAAGCAGCGGAGATTGCTAAGACAGCGCATAAAAACGGAACAACCTTGAAAGAGGAAGCCTTACGATTGGGCTATGTTACTGAGCAGGAATACCACGAGTGGGTAGATCCTAAGAAAATGGTTGGAACATTATAATACAACAAAGTGAGCGAAACAAATGTTGCTACACAATACAAAGTAGCGGAAATGGCAGAGAACCTGATTGGTTCTGAAATCATCAAGTTGGGAGGAGAAATCAGGGATTTGATTGCCAAGGGAAACAAGATCTACAATTTCACCATTGGTGATTTTGACCCCAAGGTATTTCCCATTCCCACAGCATTAAAGGAGGCCATCATTTCCGCTTACCAAGCAGAGATGACCAACTATCCGCCAGCCAACGGTCTTCCTGAACTGCGCAAGGCGGTGGTTAGCACCATCAAGACTTATCAAGGTTTGGATTATGATGCCGAAGAAATTCTCATCGCAGGAGGTGCTAGACCTATTATTTACGCCATTTTCAGAACCATCGTTGACCCAAAAGACAAAGTGGTTTTCCCCGTTCCTTCATGGAACAACAACCATTACACGCATTTGACATTTGCAGAGCAAGTGTTCGTCGAAACCCGGCCAGAGAATAAATTCATGCCAACAGTGGATGAGTTATTGCCCCATTTGAAAGGAGCTTCTTTGTTGGCGTTGTGTTCGCCATTGAATCCAACAGGCACCGTCTTCTCAGAGGAAGACCTAACAGCGATTTGCGATGCAGTATTGGCGGAAAATGCACAACGTGGTGCGGACGAAAAGCCATTGTATGTGATGTACGATCAAATTTACAGCATGCTGACTTTTGATGGAGTGAAGCACCATGATCCAGTTAGCCTAAGGCCAGAGATGAGACCCTTCACCATTTTTGTGGATGGAATTTCCAAGTCACTGGCAGCAACAGGCGTTCGTGTGGGTTGGGCTTTTGGACCGATGGAAGTCATTGACAAAATGAAGAGCATCTTGGGACACGTAGGGGCCTGGGCGCCCAGACCAGAGCAATATGCAGCTGCACAATTCATCAATGATGAGCAGGCCTATCCTGCCTTCATTGCCAAGATGAATGATGAGGTATCACAAAGGTTACATGGATTCCACCAAGGTATTCAGTCGCTCAAGGCAGCGGGCCATCCAGTGGACTCCGTGACACCCGAAGGGGCCATTTATTTGACCGTTCAGTTTGACTTAAAAAACAAAGTCACTTCAACAGGAAAAACCATATCTAGCACAGCTGACATCACTGCGTTTTTGTTGGAGGAAGCTAAGTTGGCGGTTGTTCCATTTAGTGCCTTTGGAGCGGACAGTGAATCGACATGGTACAGATTATCAGTAGGAACGGCGAGCATGGAGAATGTTACCGATGCTTTGGCAGCGGTAAAGGCTGCATTGGAGTCTTTGCGTTAAACCTCCATATTGACCATAAAAAAGGCCCCGGTTTCGGGGCTTTTTTGTTTCAAAAGGCTAAGAAAATTCATCCGAGCAAAGGAGATTTCTGGGTTTACTCTCTGCGTAGCAATAACCAAATCATAGCGTGCTTGGCGTTTTATGAATTTTCATTTAACGCAATACAAACCACCCCGTCCCTGCGGGACACCGCGGGCGAATATCAATTCGACCCTACGTGTGCCTCTTTCCTCTTTCCATGTCCCTCCTTACCTCGGGCGAATATCAATTCGCCCCTACCCAATCACAAAACGCTTCACATCGGCTTCTGTGATGCGATCCGCACTGAGGATGACCAAACGTTCCACCACATTGCGCAGCTCTCGGATATTCCCTGTCCATGGTTGCTTCTGCAACAACTTGACTGCCGCGGGCTCTATCTTTTTCAATGGCCTTCCGTAATCTTCACAGACCTTTTCTAAAAAATATTCGGTCAACAAAGGAATGTCCCCTGAACGCTCTGCCAATGAGGGGACCTTTAAGACAATCACACTCAATCGGTGATACAAATCCTCTCTGAACCTGCCCTCGGCGATTTCCTTTTTCAAATCTTTGTTGGTGGCCGCTACCACACGCACATTGACCTTGATGTCCTTCTCTCCTCCAACGCGTTGTATTTTATGCTCCTGCAACGCACGCAATACCTTGGCCTGTGCGGTTAACGCCATATCTCCTATCTCATCCAAAAAGATGGTGCCTCCTTCTGCCAATTCAAACTTTCCCGGCTTGGTCTTGATGGCACTGGTAAAGGCGCCTTTCTCATGCCCAAACAATTCACTCTCGATCAGCTCACCAGGGATGGCCGCGCAATTGACCTCAATGAAAGGTCCCGTTTGTCTTGCACTTTTTTCGTGCAGCTGTCGTGCGACCAATTCTTTTCCTGCTCCATTGGGACCTAAAATCATCACCCTTGCATCGGTTGGTGCAACGGTATCAATCATGCCCAATATTTCCTGTATCGCTGGACTTTCTCCTACAATGTGCGTCCCTGTAATGCGGGCTACTTTTTTCTTCAACACTTTGGTTTCCCGCTCCATCTGCCCACTCTGCGTGGCGTTGCGCACGGTGACCAAGACGCGATTCAAATCCAACGGCTTTTGGATAAAATCAAAAGCGCCCTTCTTGATGGACTCCACTGCGGTGTCAATGGTGCCATGGCCTGTAATCATTACCACGGGCATTTCAAATCCATTGTCCTTAATCTGTTGCAGAAATTCCAAACCGTCCACTTTGGGCATCTTGATATCGGTGATGACCAAATCAAAAGTCTCCTGACTCAGCGCCTTTAAACCGGCAACTGCATCAGGAGACTCTATTACGGTGTGGCTTTCGTACTCTAAGATTTCTTTCAAAGCCATTCTGATGCTGGCTTCGTCATCTACCAAAAGTATTTTGGCCATATTTTGTTGTATTACATTTCAAACGATTCCATAAACTTGGTGGTGAAATTACCCGCTCTGAATTGCGGATCTTTCATCAACTTTTGATGGAATGGAATGGTGGTTTTAATGCCCTCAATGATGTACTCATCCAAAGCGCGTTGCATCTTGGTAATGGCCTCCTCGCGGGTTTGTGCCACGGTGATCAACTTGGAAATCATACTATCATAATTGGGCGGAATAACATATCCAGCATAAGCATGGGTATCCAAACGCACACCATGTCCTCCAGGACTGTGGTAAGCGGTAATTTTACCAGGGCAAGGCGAAAAATTCTTGAATGGATCTTCCGCGTTGATGCGGCATTGGATACTGTGCATCTTGGGGTAATAGTTGCGACCCGAAATCGGGTCACCTGCCGCCAGCTTGATTTGCTCTTTGACCAAATCATAGTTGATCACTTCCTCCGTGATGGTATGTTCTACTTGAATTCTAGTATTCATTTCCATGAAATAAAAATCACGGTTTTTGTCTACCAAAAATTCAACTGTTCCTACACCCTCATATTGCACTGCTTCCGCAGCTTTGATGGCCGCTTGACCCATCTTCTCACGCAACTCGTCTGTCATGTATGGAGACGGAGTTTCTTCCACCAATTTCTGGTGACGGCGTTGGATAGAACAATCGCGCTCTGACAAGTGACAAGCTTTGCCGTATTGGTCGCCCGCAATTTGAATTTCAATGTGACGAGGTTCTTCCACAAATTTCTCCATGTAGATGCCATCATTGCCAAAGGCAGCGCCAGCCTCACGGCGTACAGCTTCCCATGAATCTTCCAAATCTTCTTCCTTGAAAACCACACGCATCCCTTTTCCACCGCCACCAGCAGTGGCCTTTAACATCACAGGATACTTAATTTCTTTGGCCACCTTGTGTGCCTCTTCCAACGATTCCAAAATACCCTCAGATCCGGGAATACATGGAACACCTGCATTCTTCATGGTTTGCTTGGCAGAAGACTTGTCTCCCATGGATTCAATCATCTCAGGCGAAGCGCCAATGAACTTGATGCCATTCTCTTTGCACACCTTCGAAAAAGTTGCATTTTCTGACAAAAAACCATAACCAGGATGGATGGCGTCTGCGTTGGTAATTTCTGCAGCCGCAATGATATTGGGAATCTTTAAATAAGAATCCTTGGAGGCGGGAGGACCAATGCAAACGGCCTCATCTGCAAAACGAACATGTAAACTATCACGATCTGCAGTAGAGTAAACCGCCACCGTTGAGATGCCCATTTCTTTGCAGGTTCTAATAACCCGCAAGGCAATCTCACCGCGATTGGCAATCAATATTTTCTTAAACATGTTTTATAGATTAAGCAGGTTCTACCAAGAACAAAGGTTGATCATACTCGATGGGAGTAGAATCATTGACCAAAACTTTAACGATGGTTCCTGAAATTTCAGATTCAATTTCATTGAACAATTTCATGGCCTCGATGATACACACTTTGTCACCAGGTTTGATGGTTTGACCCACTTCAACAAATGGTGGCTTATCTGGACCAGCAGAACGGTAGAAAGTACCAATCATCGGGCTCTTAATCTCAATCAAATTGGCGTCTTGCGCAGGTGCTGCTACAGGTGCTGGAGCTGCTGCTGCAGGTGCTGGGGCCGCAACAGGAGCAGCTACAGGCATGGGCATGGCAACAGGCGCCATTGCGGTCATCGCCATTGGTGCTCCACCTACTGGAGTTTTAATGGTGATTTTAAAATCTTTCTGTTCGATCTCTACCTCACTCACTCCACTTTTGGATACGAACTTGATTAAGTCTTGAATTTCTTTGATATTCATTTTCATTTGATTTTATCGGTTCAAATATACTTTAAGATTGGGAATCATAGGACCATTTCACCCAAACGGCTCCCCAAGTGAATCCTCCACCAAAGGCGGCCAAAATGAGGTTGTCCCCTTTTTTTAATTTCTTTTCCCATTCCCACAAACAAAGCGGGATAGTGCCGGATGTAGTGTTGCCATATCGCTCAATGTTGACCATGACTTTGTCGGGGCCAACTCCCATGCGGCGGGCAGTAGCATCAATGATACGAAGATTGGCTTGATGGGGAACCAAATAAGCCACATCATCAGAAGTTAAACCATTCTTCTCCATGATCTCTGCGCTCACATCAGCCATGCTGACAACGGCGGCTTTGAATACAGGCTGACCATCTTGAAATACAAAATGCTCGCGCGCATCCACTGTCTCATGAGTTGCAGGCTTAACTGATCCTCCAGCTTTTTGGTGTAAGTAATGACGACCATTGCCGTCCGATTTCAAAATAAAATCTTTGATGCCCGTCTCATCAATGGAAGGTTCCAGCAACACAGCGCCACTGCCATCACCAAAAAGAACACAAGTGGTACGATCCGTATAATCCACGATGGACGACATTTTATCAGCGCCCACTACCACAACGCGCTTGTATTTACCCGTCTCGACGAATTGAGATGCCGTGGAAAGCGCATAAATGAAACCTGAACATGCGGCATTAACATCGAATGCCCAACAATCTTTGGCGCCAATTTTATCACAAATAATATTGGCTGTTGCGGGGAACTGATGATCTGCTGTTACCGTTGCGCAGATTAACAAATCGATATCACTAGGCTGTAAATTCTTTTTGGCCAATAAACCTTTTACGGCCTCAGCACCCATGTCACTGGTGCCCAGTCCCTCTCCTTTTAAAATGTGTCTTTCCGAGATTCCTGTGCGGGATTTGATCCACTCGTCATTGGTGTCCACCATTTTTTCTAGATCTGCATTGGTCAACAAATCGGGGGGGACATAACCTTGAATGCCTGTAATGGCTGCTGTAATTTTCATTCCGTTAAATTAGCGTTAACAAAGATGAGCGAAGGTAAACACAAAAGCCCTGCGGGCAGGGCTTAAAGTTTAATTTTATTCACATCAACCTACTCTTTCCATTTCAACGATTTCAAGGCTAAAAGAAGGCTTTTTAACCAAACATAAAATAATATTGGCGCCACAACCACAACCAAATGATTGAAATGCCATGCCTTTTGAAATTCAAAGTGAATCAGGTGCTGCATGGCTCGGGTCATACCGCAACCCAGACATTCAACATCCAAGAATAACTTGGATGGACAGATGGTTTGACCTTGATCAAAAAAATCGGCAGGAAGCCAAAGCAAAACAATGGCCCCGAAAATCAAGGCCATTGCTTTTATGATTGATGTTAAATTTTTAGCTTCTTGAAACAATGATCAAAGCATGAATGATTCCAGGGATACCGCACAAAAAACACCATAAGAAATTAATCAATATTTTAGTGATGTCCCAATCTGTCGCAAAACCAACAGCTAACGGGGGTATGATAAAACAAAGAAGATACAATGCCCAAGTTGGCAATGGACCACCCGTACTTTCCAATTTTACTGCTCTTTTCATTTCCTTCACCACATCTTTGATTTCCTTTTTTGAAACATTACTGGCAATAATGGACTGAACAGGCGATTGCGTATTTTTCAAAGCTACCTTTGGAGTGACCATTGAAGTATGTTTTACCGCCTCTGTTGCGGGAGCAACCAGAACTTCAGACAATGAAGGGGCATCCATTTCGGCATTGGCGAGCATTGGAGATATCGCATCGGACACTTCTGCCAAAGCCTCTTTCTCCTCTTGAATTTTCATCTTTTCAGATTTCTTGAAAGAAGGTGCATCGAACCAATCCACATAATATCCTTTGTTGTAAACACACTTTTGCATGGTGCAAGAGCTCAACATAACCATGATGGCTCCGCCTAGAAGTAATACTTTTTTCATTATTATTGGTTTAATTGAAAGTGAATATAAAAAAAATCAATGACAAAAGATTCTTCCCTTCTTAAAAATTTCTGACAATTTCTCAAACAACTTCAAACACAAAAGCCCTGGTTATCAGGGCTTAGTAAGATTGAATAAAAGTCAAAGAAATCTATGCGTTTTCTTTTTCCATCACCACTTTACCTTTGTAGTAAAGTTTTCCCTCATGCCAATGGGCATGGTGAAAAAGGTGAGGTTGACCAGTAGTTGGACATGTCGCTACGTTTGGAGCTTCCAACTTGTAATGTGTGCGTCGCTTGGCTTGGCGCGTCTGCGAAATTCGGTGTTTGGGATGTGCCATCTTTTTCCGTTTTTATTCTTCATCTTCTTCCCAGTCTTCGTCATCCTCCAACTGGTCCAAAGGGGTTTCCATTTGTAAATTCTTTAAAGCAATCCATTGCGTATCTGAGTCCTCATCAGCACGGTAATCATCCATCTTCTTCATAACAGTTGGATTACATTCTTCCTCTTCATGTGCCCTTCGGACGGGGAGAGAAAGATGAACCAACTCAAAAAGTCGTTGTCTAATATCGATTTGATATTCTTGTGGGCCGTAGGTCCATATATCATCATCTTGGTCATCTGTATGATCACCGTACTTGATAACAATGTGGTCATTTCCTTTGATGTCAATAGAGACAGGGTCTCCACAACGATCACAAGGCCAAGACATCTTGCCATTTAGGCTAAATGTCAATTCCATCATGTTGGACTTTTTATCCAAAACGATAGAAATGGTAAAATGACCATTGTCCACTTCAGAATACTCGAATTCTTTAAAGAACGATTCCTCAAGGGTGAACTCAAACTCGTGCTTTCCCGGCTTTAGTCCTACGAAAGGAATGATGTAGGGATGTTTGACACGCATCTTAAATTCTCATTAAGGGGTGCAAATATAGGAAAAATAAGACTTATCAACAAAAAAAGGTTTTATCACATTGCGACAACAAGAAATACAAGAAGAAACAGGCAACCCGCAAAGGATTCCTTCGTCAAACATGTACCTTAATTACAAGACCTTTGAGACAAATTACACTTTTTCTAAGTGTTGTTATATGTTCCATTGCATTCAGCTTTGGTCAAAATGATGTTTCGTACACGAATGTGGCCTTTGATCAGAATATTTATAATTATTACACCTCTTCGTTTTTTGGTCAAGGAGTATCTTTTTTCGATTTTAATGAGGACGGCTGGGATGATCTAACCCTGAGCAATCAGTCTGACGCGGTTTACATTTATAAAAATAATGAGGGTTTCTTTGAAATTTGGCAAGCCCTTCAAGTGCCTAATTCCAAAGCTGTTGTTTGGGGGGATCTGGATAATGATGGGAGCAATGAATTGATTGTCTCTACACTCAACTTTGGTTTGCGGCTATTCATAGCAGACGAAAATGGATATTACAATCAGATTCCCAATGCTTTTAATTGGTCAGAAGCCTTTCCCTCCGTGAGTGATTTTTGGCTTTATGGTATGAGCCTCGCGGATTTCAATGGCGACCATTACTTGGATCTTGTTGTCGCCAATTACAACCAAGAAAGTCAAAATTTCCTTTTCCTGAACAATGGTCAAATGGGTTTTGATTTGTTCCACAACAATGCACTCAAATATGATCTAAAATCCTCCTTTCAAACTGCATTCATTGACTTGAATAAAGATACCAAACCCGACTTATACATTGCCAATGATTTTGAACAAGGCAACGAATTTTACTGGAATCAATTCGGCATCAATGATACCATGCCGCTTTTAAAACAATCAACAGAAACGGGATTGGGCATACAACTGAATTCCATGTGCAACAGCTGGTGCGATTTTGACAATGACGGCGATTTGGATGTATACGTCAGCAACTTAGAGCCCGGCAATCAATTGCTTGAAAACAACGGAAACAATCAATTCCAAAATATTGCAGAGCAGCTCAATGTTGCCATAAATAGACAATGTTGGTCCTCCCTCTGGGTGGATGTCAACAATGACCAATGGAATGACCTTTTGGCTTCCTCAGCCAACCCCGATTGGCCCATCACCTGGTGGCCTGGAAGTTTGATGATGGGTGACGGAAACGGAACTTTTACACAACCAGATACAACCATTTTTACGAATAGTGCTTTTACAGCTTGCAAAGGAGATTTCAATCAAGATGGACTTAGTGATATTGCACTCAATGCATCTAACGAAGACTTTTTTCAGTTGTATCAGAATACCACAGTATCAAACAACCATTTCATCAAATTTCGTTTGAATGGAACCATCAGCAACAGAAATGGAGTTGGAACACATTACTACTTATATACACAAAATAATTTTCAATATGGGTACACCCAAAGTGGTGACAATTACTTGGGACAGAATTCACAAAATTTGATCCTCGGACTGGGCGAGAATGAAGTAATAGACAGCCTAATACTGATATGGCCCAGTGGTTTGATGGATAAATACTACGATCTGAGCATAGACCATTTCCACAACCTTTATGAAGGGCAAAGTCAATGGAGTTTGATACTAAACCATTCCATGGTCTGTTCCAATCAAGACTCGATATTGGCTTTTATTCAGCAACCCTTTGGTGTATTATGGGACAACCAATCCAATGCAGATTCTGCCTGGTTCTTTACCGGGAATCACCAGGCTTTGATTCAATTTGAAGGAGTTAATATTGATACTGTAACATTCACCATTGCCCTTTTTGATGACAGTGGGCTCACCACAACGATTGTCCCTGAGCATTGCACAGGGCAGGATGGGGCAATCAATATCCTGTATCAAAATGACACATTGTTTCAAGTTTCTCATTTATCTGATGGACCATTCATTGCCATATATGATGACAACAATGGATGTCCCGCAGTTGATACCCTCACTGTTCCCTCTGATGATGCATTTGAGCCGCTTGTTTCAAGTATTCCGGCCCCTTGTCAAATTGGATCCACCGGCCAAATCATCATCCCAAATCAACCAGATATCACCTACACAATTGCACCATGGGTAGATAGCAATGAAACACCTCCAGGAGAATATGCCATACACTTCACCAATAACAACGGCTGTATTCAAGACACTACCATAGTCCTTGACGTTGAGCAACAATGGGAATTCCAAATACCTCCAACGATAATTTCTTGCTTTGGTGAAGACCTTCAGCCCGATGATTGGATTTCAAGCAATTTAGAAGTGTCGAGTTATGACCAATGGCCAACGGACATTTTAATCCATGACACTACCATCGTGATTGAAATGGAAACAACACAAGGTTGTGTTTTCTCAGACACCATTTTTTTTCAATTGTTGCTCCCCCCTTCTTATGACACACTGCAAGAAAATACCAATCAGGGGACGTTGGTTACCATCACAACTGAGGATAATTCAACCGTATACTTTGATAGTAATTCCAACAATCAATTGTTATGCACGGAAAGTCAATGGCAAAATATCGTATTGACTCAAAATGAATGTCAATGGTATGATAGCATTTGGATTCAGGTCAATATTCCACAAAACATTGATTTCAAATCATCAGATTCCAACATCTGCATTCAGAACGGATATGAATTGTTTTTTAAAACAACACACAAAACACCAGAAATCATTCAAGTCGTCAATACACTGGGTCAAGAAATTGGATTCCGATCGTTGGGTGGTAACCAATGGATATTGAGTTCAAACGTATTTCCTGTCTTCATTCAAACCCAACAAGGCTGGATCAAAACACATGTGCAAAATGATGCGTACTAGTCTACATATCCTATGCATCATGCTGGCATTTGGTGTTTTCAAGTATACCGGACAAGTACCAGCATTTGTGGATGTCGCTGAATCTCACGGGATAAGCTATTCATTTGGCGTTACGCAGTTTGGAAATGGAATCAGTTTCTATGACTATGACCAAGATGGATGGGACGATTTGACCGTCAGTCGTCCCACATATGAAACAGTCATTTACAAGAACATTGAAGGTACTTTCTTTCCTGTTGCACAAATCCCTTCAGGTCAGGATACCAAATCGGTTCTCTGGTTTGACATGAACAATGATGGAATCAATGATTTATTGACGTGCTCCAAAGACCAAGGGATAAAAATATTTCGCAACATCGACAACTGGACTTTTGAAAATTACACTTCATCCATCAATTGGGATTTTCAACCCCAATACCAACTCTGGGGAGCTGCTTGCAGTGATGTCAATCAAGACGGATTGCTCGACGTTTATATTTGTAACTACAATGTAAACGTTCCTAATCTTCTGTTGATCAATCAAGGGAATTTCAATTTCACGCCCAACACCAGCTTTTTCAGTCCAGAGTACCAACGCAGTTCATTCCAAAGTTCATTTGTCCCCATCAATAACGATAGCATCCCGGACCTATACATCATCAATGATTTCCTCCAAGGAAACAATTGTTATTTGTCACAACCCAATGGGAATTTTATCGACTCTGCTTCCTTTAATGGACTTTCTATTCCATCAGATGCCATGAGCAATTCATGGGCAGATTTTGACCATGATGGCGATTGGGATGTGTATATCACCAATCGCTCCACTGGAAACAGACTCATGGTGAACAACGGTGATGGCGTTTTTACCAATCAGGCCGTAGAGAGAGCCTGTACGGTGAACAAATGGTGTTGGTCTGGGCTATGGATCGATTATGAGAACAATGGGTGGGAAGATTTATGGGTTACCAACGAATCACCTTGGATCAATTCTGTCAACTACGGAAACAACCTCTTGAAAAATGCGTTGGGTACTTTCGATAATCTTGACCTCGGAGAATATGCAGCCATTGACGGCTACACCAGTGCTAAAGGAGATTTCAATCAAGATGGCTTGTATGATATCGCCTATCAGCCAAAAGAGGATTATAATTTAAGACTTCTCGAAAATCAAACTACAAACAATAACCACCAAATTAAAATCACTTTAAATGCCATCTACTCCAATCAGCAAGCAATAGGCAGTATTATCCAATATTACCATGGTGGACAATTTTCACAAACCATGATGCAAATGGGTGAAAACTATTTGAATCAAAATTCTCAACATCTTATTCTAGGAATGGGAAATGATTTGATCATGGACAGCATTATCATCCATTGGCCGTCTGGAATTATTGACCGACACTATAACCTGAATGGAGATACATCCTACACCTTTGATGAAGGTGCCAACCTCGAAATTTATAGAGTCTCTATGGTTGATTCCTGCGCTGCTGATAGTGGCTACTACATTCACTTTCATCCGTATTTCAATATTTACACTTTGAATACCATTACCCAAAATTTGGGAAACAATATTTATTGGGTGCCCACCGCAGGAAATTGGAATTTTTTACATGGAATCTTTCATACCATCAAAGTTCCCATCTCCATTGTGATTTCAGAACCTTATACTCCGATTGTCAGCGCAATTATGCCCACCTGTCAGAATAGCCAAGACGGATTAATCACATGGTTCACCCCTATTGGCATTTGGTACAATTTCTTGGATTCATTGAACGCTGGTACCTATCCAATAGAAATAGAATACGGCACGTGCATTTGGCGAGATACATTACTCCTCATCCCGCAAGAAACCCTCATATTAGACAGCATATTGGTCGAACCTGCAGCATGTTTAACACTCGGAAATGGCAGCATCACTCCATACTACACATCAAATGCTCCAACCATCACTTGGACCATCAATGACACTTTAACCAACGGTCAATTGCCCATGGGACATTACAATTTAACGCTTACCTCCACTGCTGGCTGTGTAGTGCAAGACACTGTATTTGTTCCCATACAAATCGAGCTTCCCGTATTCATGGGAGACAGTGCGCATTTCTGTCAAAGTGAAAACTTAAATTACGAAAGCTTTACAGAGCAATGGCTATTCAATGAATGGACACTAACCTCTTGGAACATCAACGACGCGCAAGACAGCATATACATCCATTACATGCATCCCAATGGATGCACTGCCCAACATCCCATGCAACTCATTTGGATAGAAAGTCCCATGCCCACAGTGGATACAATATACACCATTAACGAAAATTGGGTAGAGTGGAATGTTGACTTAGAAAACAACAATGGATTCAACATATATTGGGAGGATGGCAATGATCAATGGAGCAATATTCACCCTTGCAATGACTCCACTTATTTTGTTTTACAATTTGAAAACATTTGCGCATGGAATTTTCCTCTGTTGACCTTGTGCCAAGAAAATAATATTGCTCCAAGAATAACTTCCAATATTACTTGGGTTTTCTGTGATCAATGGCTGAAATCCAACGAAACTTTTTTGGGAAATATTGAAGTCTACAATGCGCTTGGACAGATGCTTTACCAAGGTTCAGGATCCAATGCCATTACCTTGCGCTCTGGAGATTCCCCTCGTTGGATAAGGGGAGATGATACAATTTATCCCATTCATTGGTGCATGATGGAGTAATATTCATCGTAATTTTGCCCCTTATGGGTGAAGCTTTCAAAATAAAAATCCAAGAAGCCATTGCCAATGCCTTAATAGAGGACATTGGAACTGGTGACCATACTAGCCTTGCTACCATTCCAGCAGATCACATTGGTCAAGCCCGATTACTCATCAAGGAAGAAGGCATTTTGGCTGGGGTTGACGCCGCACAAGAGGTGGTTAAGCAAGTAGATGCCGATTTGATTTTTGAAACAATACTGAAAGACGGGACTGCTGTGAAAAACGGAGACATTGCTTTTGTCATAAAAGGCAAAACACAAAGCATCACCATAGCAGAGCGTTTATTGCTGAACATCATGCAAAGGATGAGTGGTATTGCCACACATACGCATCGGATTCAATCCAAAATTGCCCACACCTCTTGTCGACTTTTGGACACCCGAAAAACCACCCCCAACTTTCGTGTATTTGAAAAATGGGCTGTATCCATTGGAGGAGGGGAGAATCACCGCTTTGGATTGTATGATATGATTCTCATCAAGGACAACCATGTCGACTTTGCGGGCGGAATGCAACAAGCCATTGAGAACACACTGAATTATTGTCATAAAAATCAACTCAATATCCCCATTGAAATTGAAGCACGCAACATGGATGATGTAAAAACCATTGTGCAAAGTGGCACGGCCTTTAGAATACTGCTGGATAATTTCACTCCTGCACAAATCAGAGAAGCCGTTGAATGGATTAATGGTAGAATCCTGACTGAAGCTTCTGGAGGAATAACTGAGCACAATGTCGTTCAATATGCAGAGGCCGGAGTTGACTTTATTTCAATGGGAGCATTGACGCATCAAATCCATTCATTGGATTTTAGTTTGAAATCGTTCTAACATGAAATCAGAGAGAAAGGAAAAGTATATTCTAAGAGTGAGAAAAGCCCTTGAACGCAGATTGGACGGAGTGATTTGGCCAGGGGTTGAAGGTCTTTCCTTATTGTTGGTTGGTCGTTTTTTTATTGAAGCCTTAACCAAAGGCAGCATTACCACCAGAGCAGCCGCGATTTCTTTTCGTTTGTTTTTGGCGTTTTTTCCAGCCATCATTCTTTTGCTTTCGCTGATCCCTTACATCCCCATTCCCAATTTCCAAAAGGAGTTGATGGACAATATTCATCAATTTTTTCCAGGAGATACATTTTCATTGGTAGAGGATACCTTGAATGACTTGATCAACAAAAAATACAGTTCACTCATCTCCATTGGTTTCATTTTGGTAATCTACTACGCCTCCAATAGCATCAACGCCATTTTATTGGGTTTTAAAGAAAGCTATCATTTTGAGGACCACACACACCCCATTCTGCGCAGAGCTTTGAGTATCGTATTGATTTTCATTTTGGGATTGCTCCTTGCCTCCGCCATCACCTTAATTGTTTTCAGTGAAACCATCATAGGCATCATTGGAGATAAAGACCTATTGGCAGATAAGGCCATTGTCTTCATGCTGGACATTGCTCGCTGGGCCATCACATTGATCTTAGTATATTCTGTCAATACTACTTTGTACAATGTTGGCATGGGTGTAAGAAGAAGACGTAGCTGGCGTTTCTGGAATTCAGGTGCCATTTTAGCTACTTCGCTTTTCATTGTCACTTCATTGGCATTTGCCTATTTCGTCAACAATTTTGCCCAGTTCAATAAACTGTATGGCTCACTGGGAACCCTTATGGTTCTGTTGATTTGGATGAACATCAATTGTATTATTCTTTTGGCAGGATTTGATTTAAATGCCAGTATACGCAAGGCCTTGCGCACGACTCATCAGATGAAAGAAGAAAAAATAAAAGAGAAAGCTATTGTCATTGAAGACAAAAAAGAGTCTCCTCCTGAACCGCTAAAAAACACTTTTAAATCTTAATTTTTCAGTGCCTCTTTTTTCAATTCGGCAATGAAATTCAAAGCCTCTAGCGGAGTCATTTGGTTGACATCCAATTGAGAAACCTGTTGCTTCACTTTGTTCCAACGCGGGTCTTCCATTTCAAAAATGGCCAGTTGGGTTTGATTGGATAACGTCTGAACTGTCTGTGAATGGTCGCCTCTTTGAGCTTCCAACTCTTTGAGCAGAGCGCTTGCTTTATTGGTTACTGCAGTTGGCATTCCGGCTAGCTGCGCCACATGTATACCAAAGCTGTGATTGCTTCCACCTGCCACCAATTTGCGTAAAAATACAATTTGACCTTTTGTTTCCTTCACTGCCACATTGAAATTCTTGATGCGCACATAGCGGTGGGTCATTTCATTCAACTCATGGTAATGCGTAGCGAACAAGGTTTTGGGACGATGCAATGGATGCTCATGCAGATACTCTGCAATGGCCCATGCAATGCTGATACCATCATAGGTACTTGTACCCCGACCAATTTCATCCATGAGAATCAAACTTCTTCCTGTCATTTGATTCAAAATACTGGCTGTTTCATTCATCTCCACCATAAAGGTAGACTCTCCACTGGAGAGATTATCACTTGCACCTACGCGCGTAAAGACTTTATCCACTAGGCCAATTTTTGCGGATTGTGCAGGTACATAAGACCCCATTTGAGCCATCAAAACAATCAAGGCCGTTTGGCGCAACAGAGCTGATTTACCGCTCATATTGGGACCGGTAATCATCATGATCTGCTGCTCTGTTGCATTTAAAGTCAAATCATTTGAAATGTATGATTGACCTGTTGGCAACAAACGCTCAATCACAGGATGTCTACCATCCTTGATATCTAATGCATCACTGTCCTCCACCAAGGGCTTGCAGTATTTGTATTTTAATGCATTAAAGGCAAAACAACTTAACACATCTGCCTGTGCTATTTTCAAAGCATTTTGTTGAATGGCCGATAAATAGGGCATCGCATCGTTCAACAGTTGCTGAAAGATACGTTGCTCTATGGCTAGAATTTTTTCCTCGGCGCCCAAAATTTTAGTCTCATACTCCTTCAATTCTTGGGTAATGTATCGTTCAGCCTGTGTCAAGGTTTGTTTTCTAATCCAATCTTGGGGCACCTTATCTTTATGGGTATTGCGTACCTCCAAATAGTAACCAAAAACATTATTGAAAGAAATCTTCAACGATGAAATCCCTGTACGTTCTGTTTCACGCTCCTCTATTTCCTTCAACTTGTCTTTGCCTGAAGTTTGCAATCCGCGCAATTCATCCAATTCATCATCTACACCAGAAGCAACCGTGTACCCTTTTCCAATGGCATGCGGAGCATCATCGTGCAAATTGCTTTTAAGCAATTGAAAAAAACTTGACAAATCAAACAGAGCATTTCCCAATTGAGCAATACTGCCCTCCTTATTTTTCCAGGACAATACACGTTCCAGAGAGCGTGTCATTTGCACCAATTCTCTGGGCGTTATTTTTTGGACCGCAATGCGTGCGGCCAATCGCTCCCAATCGCCTACTTCTTGGAGTTCATCACGGAACAAATCCAAATGAGGATCGGACATCCATTGCTCAACCGCAAGAAGACGCTCTTGTATCGCTTCCAAATTGCGCAAGGGTGTTCTCATCCAACGACGAATCAAACGAGAGCCCATGGGATTTTTGGTATTGTCTAAAATATCCACCAATGCCGTGCCGCCCTGGTAGGGTGTAAATAACAATTCTAAGTTTCTCACCGTAAACGCATCCAACCCCACCAACTCACCTTGTTCCAACGGTGAAATTTTTTGAATGTGTGCTAGCTTATCATGTTGCGTATCCGACAAATATTGAAAAATGGCACCTGCTGCACCAATGGCCACATCCAAATCTTCCACTCCAAATCCTTTTAAACTCTGGGTTCCAAAATGTTTATTCAATTGATCTCTTCCAAAATCGGTGGTGAAAGCCCAATCGTCCATTCTAAAAACCGACATGGCCTCTCCAAAATTGGACTTAAACCAAAGGTCTTTGTGCTTTTGATAAAGCACTTCTTTGGGTTGATAAACGCTGAGTAATTTTTGAATAAAATCGACAGAACCTTGGGCCACCTCAAACAAACCTGTTGACACATCCACAAAAGCAATTCCCCAATCATTCTTCCCCTCGTGAATCGCAGCTAGGAAATGATGGTCCTTGGCATCAATGGTTTTTTCATTGTAAGAAACGCCTGGTGTAACCAACTCCGTTACACCACGCTTCACTATGCCTTTCACCATTTTGGGATCTTCTAATTGATCGCAGATGGCAACGCGATGGCCGGCTTTAACCAGTTTGGGTAAGTAAGCATCCAGAGAGTGATGCGGAAAGCCCGCTAAATCAACATAAGCTGCTGCTCCATTCTTTCTCTTGGTAAGAACAATGCCCAAAACTTGCGCAGCCCTTACAGCATCATCTCCAAAGGTTTCATAAAAATCGCCAACCCTGAACAACAAAACGGCATCAGGATACTTGGCCTTGATTGCGTTGTATTGTTTCATCAGCGGGGTTTCCGCTATTTTTTCTGAAGCTGCACTCATCCATACAAAAGTAGGGACTGCCAAGCGAAAAGACTAGAGGATGGGGTCGTTTTTTCTACTCCACCACCAAAAAGGAAAATAAACCAGCGCATAAGAAATAGCCCCTATGATTTCCAATTCAAATAAGTAATAAGGCCAAGGATGTAAAAGATCTAAAAAAGACCCACCAATAGGCTTTTGTCTCAAATAGCCATAATTGCTGTTGGCAAAAAAATTAATGGTAATGGCAGTAATAAAATACAACTGACTCCATGCCATTGCCCTGAGCCAAGCTCCTTTTTGCGGTTTGAGATTCATTCCCAACGCAACATACATCACACTCCAGATGAGACCCGTATGTCCCACCATAAACGTCAAATAAGTGAGATGTGGAAATGGTTCATGAATGTCTGGGGTGATGACCCCATGAACGCTACCCGCCATTACCCAAAAGAAAGCCAACTCCGCTGCGCGTTGTTTTTTATACCAAAGCGCATAAGCCGTTAACCACACCGCCCAGTTGCACAATTCCATGGGTAAATCATACTGAACCGACCAATACCCACAATAAATCCGATAGCCCTGATAAGTACACCAATTGGCCACCAGCATCACCGCCAAACACTTTCCCAACAAATCACGGTGTAACTCTGGTTGCCCTTTGGACCACCGGATAGAGAATATGGGCAATAGGAAAGTCAGCAGGATAATGACAGCGTGTTCCGCACCCCAGTAATGAAAATGGTATGGATTCATCGATAAGGAGATTTGCCCTTTTCATCGTCCAACATGGACAAATAACTATTGTATCTGCTTTCCGCAATTCGACCATCTTCTAACGCCCTTTTTACCGCACAACCTGGTTCTTCCAAATGCTTGCACGTATTGAATTTGCATTCCGGTAATAAGGCAAACATCTCTTTAAAATACAAGGGAATGTCTTCTGCATTCAAATCAACCAATCCAAAACCTTTGATACCCGGAGTGTCAATGATCCAACCCCCTTGCTCTGTTGCAAACACCTCCGCAAATGTGGTGGTGTGTTGTCCTTTTTCACTCCAGTCAGAGATATCGCCAATCCGCAATTCACGGGATGGAACAAAATGCTGAATGAGAGATGATTTTCCTACTCCGCTATTGCCAGAAAAAAGGACCACTTTATCTCTCATCATTTGCGCCAATTCACCCATACCCATCTGGGTTTCCAATGAAGTCATCAGTGTTGTATAACCTGCCTCTTCATACAATCCTATCCAATCTGCCACCTCATCCAATTCCTTGTCATTGTATTGATCCATCTTGTGGAACAATAATACAACTGGCACATCGTACGCTTCAGCACTTACTAAAAAACGATCTACAAAACCCTTGGTAGTGGCTGGTTTTGAGAGGGTCACCACCAAAAAAGCGATATCAATATTGGCCGCAACTATTTGCGCTTCCTTGGATAAGTTGACTGACTTACGGATGATGTAATTCTTTCTAGGAAGAATTTCATTGATGCTCGCTACTCCTTCCTCATCTGTTTCTGATGGTGATATGATAACGAAATCACCTGCGGCTACTGGATTGGTGGTCTGAAGACCTTTGGTTCTGAGTTTTCCTCTTACCCTACACTTGTAAAATTGCCCATCATCACCTATGACATCGTACCAATGACCAGTAGATTTGAGGACGCGAGCATTCATGCTCCCTGAACGGTAACGTTGAGGTCTTCTAATTTTTTACGAATCAGTTGCAAGCGCTCTACAACTACCTGCTTGCTGGCTGCATTTTCCTTTGACTTCAAGACCTTTTTAGCCCCTTCCAATGTGTAGCCTTTTTCGCGCACCAAGTGATGGATTTGGGTAAAAAGCTCCATGTCTTTCTTGGAATACATGCGATTGCCACGGGTATTTTTTCTGGGTTGCAATTGGGGAAATTCCTTTTCCCAAAAACGCAACAATGAGGCGTTGACTTGAAACATTTCTGCCACCTCACCGATGGAGAAATAAATTTTTTCTATGGTAGTATGTCTGTTCAGCATTAGTCAAAAGATTGTCCAGATTGTGAAGCCCTTTCCAGCAATGCTGCATATTGATCAGGCGACAAATCATTGTAAAAATAATAAGCAGGATTTACTTTTTGACCATTCTTGATAACTTCATAGTGCAAATGAGGTCCGGATGAAACACCTGTATTGCCCACGTAGCCTATGATTTGACCCCTTTTTACCTTGGTCCCAGGACGCACTGCCATCCGGCTCATATGTGCATAAAGTGTTTGGTACCCAAAACCGTGATCAATCACAATGTGCAATCCATATCCACTTCCTCCGTCCGGACTTTTTACCACACCATCCCCTGTAGCATAAATCTCCGTGCCAATGGGGGCTGTGAAATCCAAGCCTGTGTGCATTCTTGCTACCCTATAAATGGGATGAATGCGATAACCAAATCCCGATGCCATGCGCTTGAGGTCCTTGTTGTCCACTGGCTGAATAGCGGGAAGTCCAGCCAAAAATTGATCTTGCTTTTTGGCCAATTTCATGATCTCTTGGTATGATTTGCTTTGTTGAATGAGATTTTGCTGAATGGCCATTAAACGATTCTGTGTTTCAATAATCCCTTCCTCTGTGCTGAACTTGGCCATTTCATTGTAACGATTGCCTCCTACATACTTGTGATCAATGGGAGCAGCTCCAAAGATGGTTCGGTAGATTTCATTGTCCCGCTTCTGCAAAACATCAACGTATTGATCCAATGAATCCATTTGATCGCGCATGCCTTTGACTTGCGCATCCATGTACTTCAATTCCTTCTGCAATCTGCTTGTTTCTGGATCCTTAAAAAAAGAAGCGTACAAAATCACACCCATACCGCCAATGACCAAACCCACAATCAAATATTTCATGACCAACCACACGTAGTCTCTCACCGTATAGCTGATCATCTCAAAATTGAGCGTCGTTGGGTTGAATATGTATTTAAACTTGGGCAATGTCCTTTCTATTGGATTCTGACAAATTTAGGAAAATCAAGGCAATTTGAGTTTAGTTTTGTGTCCCATCAATAGGCATTATGACTTCACAAGAGATTAGAAAACAATTTTTGGATTTTTTCGCACAGCAAAAACATCAAATCGTTCCATCCGCACCCATGGTCATCAAAGGGGACCCTACCTTGATGTTTACCAATGCCGGTATGAATCCATTCAAAGATATTTTCTTGGGCAATGCGCCCGTGGTTCATCCTAGAATTGCGAACACGCAGAAATGCTTGCGCGTCAGCGGTAAGCACAATGACTTAGAAGAAGTTGGAGTTGACACCTACCACCACACCATGTTTGAAATGCTTGGTAATTGGAGCTTTGGTGATTATTTCAAAGAAGAGGCCATTGGTTGGGCGTGGTTGTTGCTTACGGATGTGTACAAAATTCCAAAAGACCAATTGTACGTAACCGTCTTTGAAGGGGACGCGAGTGAGAGCTTGGATTTTGATCAAGAGAGCTATGACATCTGGAAAAAGTATATTGCGGAAGACCGCATTTTAAAAGGAAATAAAAAAGATAATTTCTGGGAAATGGGAGCCATGGGACCTTGTGGACCTTGCTCTGAAATACACGCCGATATCCGATCAGCAGAAGAACGTCAAAATGTAGATGGAAGAACATTGGTCAACAATGATCATCCTCAGGTGATTGAAATTTGGAACAACGTTTTCATGCAATTCAATCGAAAGGCAGATGGCAGTTTGGAATCCTTGCCCAATAAACATGTGGATACGGGAATGGGATTTGAACGCTTGTGCATGGTTTTGCAAGGCAAACAGTCCAATTATGATACGGATGTATTTACACCGTTGATTCAAAAAATTGAACATTTGAGCGGTTTGTCTTATACAGCAACAGCTGATAAAAAAGATGTCGCCATGCGCGTCATTGCTGACCACGTTCGTGCAGTATCCTTTGCCATCGCTGATGGGCAATTGCCCTCGAGCTCAGGAGCTGGTTATGTCATTCGTCGGATTCTAAGAAGAGCTGTTCGATACGGGTATAGCTTCTTACATTTTAAAACATCTTTTATCCATCAGGTTTTTGAAGTGCTTGAAAAGCAGATGGGCGGTGCATTTCCTGAATTAAGCAAAAACAAAACGTTGATTCAATCCGTTATCAGAGAAGAAGAAGAAAGCTTTTTGCGCACTTTAGAAAAAGGAATTGAACTATTGGACAACGTGATTCATAGAGCCACTGGGACTGAAATTTCAGGAACTATTGCTTTTGAACTATATGACACTTTTGGATTCCCTATTGACTTAACGCAATTGATTGCCGGGGAGAATGGCAAGTCCATCAACATTGCTGAATTTGAAACACAACTTCAAGCTCAAAAAGAACGCAGTCGGGCCGCTACCAAATTGGAAACGGATGATTGGGTCAATTTGAATGATGGAGAAACTTCCTTTGTGGGTTACGATGAGATGGAGGTAGAAACCAGATTGCTTCGCTACCGCCGCATCAAATCCAAAGGAAAAGAAATGTACCAATTGGTATTGGAGACCACACCATTTTATGCTGAAGGGGGTGGGCAAGTTGGTGACAATGGGGTATTGTACTTTGGAGATGATCGCATTGCTGTGGTTGATGTTAAAAAAGAAAATGGATTGATTGTTCACTTCACTGAAGAATTACCCGCATCACCTGAGAAAAAAGTATTGGCCAAAGTAGATGCCATTTGGCGACGTGATACCACTGCGCATCACAGTGCAACGCATCTATTGCATGAGGCATTGCGTGAAGTGTTGGGAACCCATGTTGAGCAAAAAGGATCATTGGTTAATCCGCATTATTTGCGTTTTGATTTCTCACATTTTGCCAAGGTAGGAGAGGATGAATTGACACGCATTGAACATTTGGTCAATGAACGCATACAATCCAATTACCCCCTAAAGGAAAATCGCGCTGCAACCATTGAAGAGGCCAAGGCCAGCGGTGCAATGATGCTTTTTGGAGAAAAATATGGAGACAAGGTGCGCATGATCCAGTTTGGGAACAGCATTGAATTGTGCGGAGGCACACATGTTGATAGCACGGGAAATATTAAGCGATTCAAGTTACAGTCTGAAGGGGCTGTTGCTGCAGGCATTCGAAGAATAGAGGCCATTGCAGGAGAAGTGGCTGATGCTTTTATCGTTTCAGAAATGGCACAACTGGAAGAAGTACGCGTTGCATTAAAAAACAAAGACGCTGTGAAGGCGGTGAAAGATTTGCAACAAAAATTAAATGACCTTCAAAAGCAAATGGAGGAAATGCAGCGTGCTCAAGCCCAGCAGGAAAAGCAAGTCTGGAAGGGATTAATTGAGAATCACAATGGACGCCAATTGTTGTTTGTTCACACCACAATGGACGCGGGTTCCATCAAGGATATCTGCTTTCAATTAAAAACAGAATTACCTTCTTTCGGCGCCTTGATTACCAGTGGAAGTCAAGAAAAACCAATGATTACTATAGCGCTGAGCGATGATGCCGTTCAAAATTGGGGTTGTCACGCAGGACAACTGGTCAAAGAATGGGCAAAAGAAATCAAAGGCGGTGGCGGCGGACAACCGGGATTTGCTACGTGTGGCGGAACAGATGCAAGTGGACTAAATGTTGTTGTTGAAAAAGCCAAATTGCTTTTTCGTGCTTAAGCCAAAACATTGGTAGAAGCGGCAGCTTGCTGATAAACTGGACCTTGGTATTCTATGGAATATGAAAAGGCCAAATGCAATACATAAAAAATATTGAATAGGCAAGCTAGGGCATAGTCCACCGTCTTTGTCTTACCAAAAGATTGGGCCAACTCCGTCAAAACCAGAAACGCAAAATAGACATTATACAGGGGAATCAACATGCGCAGGGCATGTGCATCCGGGCGACCCACCACACGCATGGTAATCACCACGTCATAAATAGGAACAAAGGCGGCCCAGTAAGGTTGATTGGCCTTGCTGAAAAGGGCTACCTTTCCTAAAAAACCAACAGCAGAAAGGACAATGAAGGTCATGATATAGGGAGCAAACTGCTTCCAGATATCACTCCAAGCGAGCAATAATTCCATAGGTTTAAGGTATTTGTTGAGCAACAGTGCTCCATAAAAAGACGGATTTCAAAAAAATAGGTTGCCTAGGCAGGAATATGGCGTAAGGCCGAGTGTCTAAAAACCAACAGCTCTGATTAAGCAACAAGGGAAGCATTTCTGCTTCCCTTGTTGTTTGTTTAGGAAATCATGTTTCTCAAGTTGGTTAACCGTTGTTATCTCCAACGCAAGTACTTTGGTGCGATTTGCTCTTCGCAATAAAAAGACGAATGAAAATAAAAAGGGTTGCCTCAAGGTTGATACAAAAGATTGCAACCTCTGGTTTCCGCGTGGGACAAGCGACCCAACACTTTGAAACGACCATCAACGGCAATCTCCCCCAAATCCTGTGTGGCGATAAATGCACAACTGTCGACATTGGCCAAATCCATGATGTGCAAACTCCCCCTACCTCTGGATTGTAATGGTCCCAATGGGTCTTGTATATCCCTCACCCACACCCGCATCCAATCCGGTGTTTCTAGGGCATCCATTTCAGCAGCATAGGCCTGACTGAATAATTCCGTCATGCCATACTCACTGTGTATGTGAACATTGGGCCATGCTTTTTGCAACGCAGAATACACCTCTTGTCTAATGGGTTCACGTCCCCTTCCCTTCATTCCACCCGTTTCCATGATGATGGTTTGGTCCATGTCGCCAGGGAATTGTGAGGCAAAATCCAACAACGCAAATGTTACTCCCCACAACATCACTTTTTTTCCAGAAGCCACAGCCTCTTCCCAACGTGAACGCAACGAAAAAAAATCGTAGAGAAAAAAAGATTTTTGATCCCCCCCACTGACCTTCATCAAGTAATCCACCATGTACACCAATGATGAATTATTGCGCTCTAAATATGACGGGAGCAATGCCAGCATTTCATATTCCGAAGGGTGTCCATAACGTTGAATAAAGTGCGTCAAAAAAGACCGTTCATAGAGTTTCAGATCGGTCACCTGATGTTTTGAAGTTACTTGGCCTGTTGTTGCACTGGACTCAAATACACGCAGTACGGGCGCTTTAGCGGATAAAACAGAATGGGTCTTGAAAAAAGAAATGGGTAAAAAAGGTATATCGCTTATCCTTTGCACATGATCCTCTGGAATATCCAAAGCATTACAGAAAGAACGATAAATGGTGTTGTTTTGAAACTGGTAATGAAAAAGAGACAGAGCCAAAGACTCAAAAGATTTGGCATCCCGTATTTGGAACAAAGAAGAAATAAAAGCTTCGCGATTCACAGGACAAAGTTACATCAAGCCCATGTTTGATTAACTTTGCGTTATGCGCAAATTGGGTTGGTTCTTCATCGTATCTGTTGCACTTAGCTTTTTGGGATGCTTGGATTTAGAATCCTTCCCCAATGAACCCCAAATCACTTTCAAGTCGTTCAACGCAGCCGCAGATGGGAATGGTGCAGCTTTGCAAATCTCTTTCACCGATGGGGACGGGAACTTTGGATTAAACCAAGAAGATACCGCGGGTGTATTTGCTGATTGCTTGACGCGTTACAATGTATTTTGTGATTATTACGAAAAACAAAATGGCCAGTGGGTGAAAGTAAGTTTGGACCCTTGCTTGGATCCCAATATCATCCCTTTTTATTATCGCGCTCCTGTCGCTGTTCCTGAGGGACAATACAAAGCCCAAAAAGGTGTCATTACATTGGATATACAGCCTATTTATTTTTTGTCCAGTAATTTCGACACCTGTAAATTCAAAGTTCATGTCATTGACCGGGCCTTGAATCAAAGCAATGAAATTGAGACCGGCGAATTCTACAAACCTTGAAGTGTTGGTTGAATCCAAAAAAACTACTCCTTTTGGAGTATAAGAAAATAACAAGATGTATCGTAGCTTAGAGGAATGACTAAGCCTCATCCAAAACAATATCCAAAGTGGACTCTTGTTGTGTTGCTTATTCTTTTATCGGTAAATGTATATTCGTCAAGTGAGCTGAACTTTCATTGGCAAGGAAAACGACAAGATTTCCCAATAGGCACTCAGTTTTTTTGGGACAATAACGGAGAGCCAGGATGGCATCGGTACAAAAAAAACAAAACCCTATTCAATGATCATTTACCCTATAAATTGAGTAATCAAGATGCCGCTCTGTGGATAAAAATACCTGTTACTCAAATTGATGGATTCAAAGAGATATACATCAACATTCCCAATAGTCACATCAACAGGATACAAGCTTACTACATCAATGAAAATGATGATGTGATTGATAGCACTCATGTTTTTGGCGATCATGTTGCATTCAAAGAGCGCCCAGTTTTGTTTCCAGAATTCATCTTTCCACTGATTAAAGCAGAAATAGAATTTGTGCTGATCTACTTGGACAAACGAAATGAACCATTTTTCACTTCTATTCAATTGTTAGATCAAAAAAATTTGGAAAAAAGAAAAACGGACTACTTATTGTTGTCAGGTATCCTTTTGGGTCTATTGACAGCTGCATTTATTATCAATACATACATTGTCCTTAATGCCAAAAATGTACTCAACTATCTATACACTCTTTTTCTCGGATTAAGTATTGTTTACACCCTTTCCGATTTTGGCTATATCCATTGGATGATCAATTACGATTCTGATTGGATAATAGATATTGTGCGCCCTTTATCACTTTCCATTGCATTTCCAATCTATCTATTTTTCTTTATCAATACCGTCTCTTTCAAAGAGCACTATCCAAAATGGGCGAAGAAAATTCGTACCTACGGTTGGGTTTGGTTGATATATGTATTCGTTGCTTCATCCATTTCCCCTTGGCTTTATGACCATTCATACAAATACTATTCATTGGCAATTTCCCTGGTGTTTCAGCAATTCACATTGTTAATTGTAATCACATGTTCAATCATTACGCTCAGAAAAAAGGATCATTATGCTATTCCTTTCTTAATCACTTGCAGTTTATTCCTCGTAACACACTTTCAATATTTAGCACATCGCTTTGGTTATTTAGATGATACTGTTTTTCAACAACATTTTGTTCCAATTGTATTGGGAATGGACTGCCTGATCATGGGAGGTATTGTTGCATTGCGTTTTATTGAATTCATTAGAAAAAATAAAGCATTGGAGTTTGCATTATTGAACAAAGACAAAGAACTTGGAAATCGTATTGCTGATATACAACTGAAAGAATTATCCAGAATTAGTCAATTGTTACACAACCATATCGGATTTGAACTGATTGGATTGAAATCTTGTATAGACGAAAACAGTAAAGAGATGCCACAAAATATTCAAACTTTACTGAGGGAAAAAACGCAATTACTCATTGAGGATGTAAGGAATACAGCACATTTTCTCTCCCCGCAGATTCTGCGAAAATTTGGACTCGCTCACTGTGCTCAAATTTTTATTAGAGAAATTTGTAAAACAAAACAACTTCAATTCTACCTAGAAATCACTCCTGCCTGTGATGAGATACCCATGAATATTCAACTTGTTGTATTGCTTACCATTCAGGAGTGTGTTAACAATACTATTAAGCACGCGCAGGCAAATGAAATACAAATACAGTTGTTCATTGAAAACAAACATCTGTACATCTCCTACCAAGATGATGGAATAGGTATTCAAGAAAAAACCAATGAACCCGCTGGAATTGGATTGATTCAAATTCAGGAAATGATTGATATATGTGGAGGACAGTGGAAAATAGAAAGTTCAGCTCATGAGGGATTCATTTTAAATGCAGAAATACCGATAGAGGAATGAGAAAGGTTGGAATTTTAGAGGATCATCCAGTAGTAGCCACTGGTGTTAAACAAATTATTCATTCACTGTGGCCAGATGCATATATTGAAGTTTTTGGACACTTTCCACAAGTGGACATTGATTTGGCTAGGTTGTATACACGGCAATGTATTGTTGCTGATATCCATCTTTTGGAGCAAAATATTCTTAATGAACTCATTTTACTTCAAATGCAAAGACCTCAAATGAAGATTATCTTGTATACCAGTTCACAACCTTGGGAATTGGATCTTGATATTCACTCATTTCCTTTTTGGGGTTATGTGCAAAAAACCGCCGATCTGCAGGATCTAGCGTCAGGAATACGATCTATGGAGGGTCAAGAAAAGTACTTTTCATCTGAGTTAAAGTGGGAAAGAGTTGTTTTTCCAATGAAGAATTCTATCATGCTTACCAAAAGGGAAAAAGAAATTTTAAAACATCTCAAATTGGGCAAAACCAGTAGAGAAATAGCTGAAATCCTTTATCTTAGTGAACTTACGATAAAATCTCATCGCCAAAACATGATGAAAAAGTTTGATGTGAAGAATGTTATTGAATTAATAGACAAAACCAATGACATACATTCATAAGGATTGAATCATACCAATTCATATCAAAGCAAGAATATCGCTTTTAGATTTCCTGACGTACTTTAGCCGTAAGTGCATTCGTTATGCTGTTCAACACATTTGAATATTTTCTTTTTCTGCCCATCACATTTTTGGTGTATTGGTTGGTTCTGAATAAAAATCACAAAGCACAAAATTTCCTTATTCTCTTGGCCTCCTATATTTTTTACGGTTGGTGGAGTATATCTTTTCTTGGACTTTTAATATTAAGTACAGCACTTGATTTTCTTTACGGTTTCGGGGTAAACCACAAAAATGGAAAAACAGCTAAACTCTTCCTGATCCTTAGCATTGTAAATAATCTTGGAATACTGGCCATTTTTAAGTATTACAATTTTTTCATAGCGCAATTTCAATCGGGACTTTTCTTGCTTGGCATTAACATTCAGACATCTTTGCTTGAAGTTGCTCTTCCTGTAGGAATATCATTTTACACCTTTCATGGAATGTCTTATGTATTTGACATTTACCGAAAAAAACAAGTACCCATTTCATCACCCATTGATTACGCCGTATTTGTCAGTTTCTTTCCTTTGCTGGTTGCGGGGCCAATAGAAAGAGCGCATCACCTCCTTCCACAAATTCAACAACTCCGTTTTTTTAATTATCAAAAAGCTGTTGGAGGTTGCCGATTGATCCTTTGGGGGCTATTTAAAAAAGTTGTAATCGCAGACAATATCGCAATCATTGCCGATCACACCTTTAACCAATATCACGAGATGAGTAGTATCTCTATTTTAACGGGTATGATTGCCTTTAGTTTTCAAATCTATTGCGACTTCAGCGGATATTCTGATATCGCCCTTGGTTCAGCCAAATTATTTGGTTTTGAATTGCTCAGCAACTTTAAATTCCCCTATTTCTCCAGGTCCATCGCTGAGTTTTGGAGAAGGTGGCATATATCCCTTTCATCTTGGTTCAAAGACTATCTGTATATTCCTTTGGGAGGATCAAAACAAGGAATGACCAAAACCATCATCAATACATTTATCATATTTATTGTCAGCGGATTCTGGCATGGTGCTGACTGGAAGTTTATTACATGGGGCGGCATTCACGCATTGGCTTTTATGCCAATCGTTATTTTTGGAATCAATAAAAATTATTCAGATGCCATTGCAGGAGGAAATAAATTATTCCCTAGTGGGAAAGAACTGATGAAAATGCTATTTACATTTTTCGTTGTTACCATTGCTTGGGTATTTTTCAGAGCGGACAATGTGTCTACCGCTTTTTCGCTATTAAACGACCTCACTTCCAAAGTAGTTGCTCAACCACTCTCCTTATTCCAAATTCCAGAAGGCAAAAAATTAATCCTATTCATTTCTCCATTATTGATCATTGACTGGTACATGCGGCACGATGAGCGTGAGCTTAAAATGCCCAAGAATACGCTCATTAGGTATTTCTTTTACTTCTTGGCCTTTTACCTCGTCATCACTCAAATCAAAGGAGAAAGTTCTTTTATCTATTTTCAATTTTAATGAAATCCTTTATCCTAAAAACCTCTTACATCGCCCTGCTATTTTTTAGTAGTCTTTTGGTTGTTGGTTTAATCTGGGATCCCTACAAGACAATACATTCCAACCAAAATTGGAATGCAACTGAATTTTCTTTCAATCGTGAATGGGTGTGTTTGAAAATTTACAATAATCGGGTTGAAACCAAAAAAATCCCTACCCACTTCATTATTGGTTCCTCACGAAGTCATGCCTTTAAAACAAATGATTGGGCAAAATATGGTCAATTTTCACCGGATTCTGTTTTTCACTTTGACGCCTTTGGCATGGGTATTTTAAGGGCGCATCACCTTATTGAATTTCTTTCAAAACAACCCACCGCGCCCAAAGAAATAATGTGGATTTTGGATCATACCATATTCAATGAAACGGAAGAGTCTGACCGGTTTATTTTCTCGGAACCCCCTGCCATCAGTGGCAAAAATCCAATACCCTTTTATGCAAAAGCTTTGTATGAATCTTTGCACCCGTCTTTTCTTTACAGAAATCTGACTTCAGCGTTTTCATTCAGTGCGAGTATGGATACAGATGAAGAATTTACACAAAAAGAGACTGTAAATCCCAAAACAGCTGATATTTATTACAAAAAAAATGATGACCATATTGTAAAAGACTCTATTGGTTTCTACAACAACAAAAAGCTTATCCAAAAATTCTCAAAATTCAGCTCCAATACAGAAACAACGTCACCTCCCGTAATACAAGAATCACATCTTAACCTACTTAAATCAATTCAAAAAAATCTAAAAAAAAATAACACAAAAATAAAAATAATCATCTCACCATTGTACTATAAAACAAAAATGAACAGAACAGATTTGGAGTTACTGAGATCTATTTTTGATGAGGAAAATATTTACGATTACTCCGGATTAAATTCTTGGACCAAGGATTACAAGAATTACTATGACCCAAGCCATTTTAGGCCACATATTGCACGTCAGATTTTAAAAGATATTTACTCCATTCAAAACTAACCCCCATCTCTCGACAGGGGTTTTGTTTTCCATTAACCTATTGTTAACCTATGGGCTATCGCGCTACCATCATTCTTATTGACTCCACACGACCTCCATTCTTGATGGTCATTTGATACAACCCACTGCTCAAAGACTCTTGGAACGTGATCTCATGTTGGAAGTAGTCTCCTTCTATGTTCTTGGTCAGTTGTTCTATTTCTCTTCCCATTGCATCTGTAATGGTGATGATGGTCTCTCCCTCCATCCCGTTGATGTTTAAAACAACACCGTCTCCGCCATTGGGGTTGGGGTAAAGTTGTATTTGTGTGGAGCGATGTTGGTTTGCATTGTCATCTTCACTCTCATTCCCATCAACAATGGGCGATCCTGCAAATCCATACGTCCGCATACACTGTGAGGTGCCGTAGTTGCTCTGTGTCTGTTGGTCAACATGCAACGAAGAGATGCTCACGTTGTACTGCTGGTTGTTGGATATGCCCGGAATGGCCGTCATTGCTAATACCCTTGACCCTCCCACCGGTCCATTGATCGTATGAGGCAAGCCTAACGTGGGCGCGCTCATCGTGAGTTCCCAGATGTACCTCGTGGTTCCGCATACACTCCTATTGGTGGCCATTGATCCCGAGGTAGAACTCTTGTATATTGGACAGCGATCGGTTGTTCTTAAGTTCAAATCGGCCTCCGTGTTCATCGTAAATACTCCCGGTGTTGTACCATAACCCACCACTTGTTCCGTATTGCCATAAGCATCCTTCAGTGCATAATGCGCATCCACCTTTACCGTGTGTTGAACCGGTGCATTGTTGATGTTGGCACCCACCAACTTACCCAATTGTACTACCGTTGTGGCTACTGTGGTTGTTGCTGGGGACGTAGAGTAAACCCAATTGGCTGTGCCTTGCGCTGTGTTGCCATTCCACAAGTTAAACGTATAGTAAGATGCTCCTGGCTTGTACTTGCATTTGAAGTTTTGACAAGTACTGCTGTAAGTGTTGGTGTAATTGGTATAAGGTCCAATATCCATCGCACTGCCTCTAAGGTAGGCTATCCTCAATGAGGATGATCCATAAATACTGTTCAAGTTCCTTACGCAAATCCAATACGTTGATCCTACCTCCAGTTGATCGTAATACAAAATCTCATTCCCTCCATCGGTAGAGATACCCATACTTGTTGGGGTTACATCATTTTCCAACTGAAGCGGTATCAATTCCTGACCCGATGTTGTTGTATAATCATACAACGCAACATCATTGTCATCTCCGACTGTTGTATTGCCTATTAATTCCAATCTTATGGCGTTGGCCTGTGCAGTGAACTGGTACCAACGGTCGATGCCTGTTCCGGGTGACTCCACATTGTCAGCACCTTGTCCAAAGTTCACACTCAGTGTCGTTTGGGAACCCGTGCCATAGTTGCCCGCGGAGACCACATTGGTGGTGGTAAAGCTTCCGTTGTTGGGACAGATCAAATCAGAGCCTGAACAATCTTCATCGACATTGTTACCACAAATCTCGGTGGCTCCGGGTTTGATGGCTGCGTTGCCATCGTTGCAGTCGGTGTTGTTGGTGACAGTATTAGCGGGTTGAGAACAAACGTTGGTGGCTGTGCCCGCTCCGTAGCCATCACCGTCTGCATCGTTGTAATAGTTGACAAAGGTTAAGCCGTTGTCTATTGTTCCATCGCAGTCGTCATCAAGGTTGTTGCAGGTTTCAGGGGTGATGCTATTTAATGCTGCGTTATCATCGTTGCAGTCGGTGTTGTTGGTGACGGTGTTCACTGGCTGAGAACACGCGTTGGTGGCTGTTCCCGCTCCGTAGCCATCACCGTCTGCATCGTTGTAATAATCGACAAAGGTTAATCCGTTGTCTATTGTTCCGTCGCAATCGTCGTCGAAGTTGTTGCAGGTCTCGGTGGTGATGGTGTTGAGCAAGGCGTTGCCATCGTTGCAGTCCGTGTTGTTGGTGACGGTGTTCGCTGGCTGAGAACAGGCGTTTGTAGCTGTTCCCGATCCGAAGCCATCGCCGTCTTGATCGTTGTAATAGTTGACAAAATTTAATCCGTTATCCACTGTGCCATCGCAGTCATCATCGAAGCTGTTGCAGGTCTCTGGTGAGATGCTATTGAGCAAGGCGTTGTTGTCGTTGCAGTCGGTGTTGTTGGTGACGGTGTTCACTGGCTGAGAACAAGTGTTGGTCGCTGTACCCGCTCCATAGCCGTCACCGTCTGCATCGTTGTAATAGTTGACAAAGGTTAAGCCATCATCCACAGTTCCATCGCAATCGTCATCGAAGTCGTTGCAGATTTCTACCGAGATGCTATTGAGTGCAGCGTTGTTGTCGTTGCAGTCGTTTCCTCCATTAACAGGTGTTGTACTTGTCCATCCAAGTCCTGGTGAAATACAACTCGATTGTATTGATGAATAAAAGTCATCGTTGTCAGCATCAAGGTACCATACCACATCGCTATTTAATGTAAAAGTTGACGCACTCGTTACAGAACCATATGGAGTAATCAATTGAATATTCCCAGAATTATTTGAACCCACAGTGAATACTATTTCTGTGGACGAGTTAACGGTAAATGAACTCACTCCTATTCCGCCGACAGAAAAAACCGATGTACCTGTTAAGTTGCTACCCGTTAATGTGATTGTAGCTCCAGCGCATCCAACTGACGGGATAAACGAATCAATAATCGGATTTAGCGCAATTCCTTGTAGGCGAGCTATTCGATTTCTTCCAATCTGGTTATAAGAGTAAAAGTTACCTGCTATGACAATTCTTCCATCATCCTGAATAACTACATTATTGACCCAATTATCAGTACCAGCTCCTGGATTAAATAATGCGTCCAAACTTCCATCTTGATTTAATCTCACCACATTATTACGAAGTGAATAATTAAAAGCAGAAAAGTATCCAGCGACAATCACTTGTTCATTGCTCTGTAATCTGATTGAGCGGATAGGACCATTGCATCCAACACCAGTATTAAAAGATAAATCAACACTCCCGTCTGTATTCAAACGGGCAATACGATTTTTGTACACACCATTGAAATAAGTAAATCCCCCACCTATAATAACTTTTCCATTTGATTGAATAACCATCGTCGAGACATTAAAATCAGCCCCAGTACCAACATTAAAAGTTATATCTAAGGTTCCATTTGCCACAACACGGGCTATTCTATTTCTTGGAGTACTATTGTAGGAGGTAAAGTTTCCACCAATGATAATCTTTCCGTCAGACTGCAAAGCAATTGATTCTACTACACTATTCGCTCCAGTCCCTGGATTGAATGATAGATCAATGGTCCCATCCGCATTTAGACGTGCCAAACGCACTCGAGCATTTCCCGCATAACTTGTAAATTCACCTACCACGATGATTTTATCATCCGGCTGCACTATCGCCCCGTATACTTCGCCATTAAAACCAGCTCCAACATTAAAAGTTGCATCAATCGACCCATTGGAATTAAGACGTGCTATCCTGTTAATTGTTACACCATTAAAAGTAGTAAAATGGCCACCAATAATAATTTTCCCACTGGACTGGATGCAGGCCGTTGTAATTTTATAATTCGCTCCTGAACCGGGATTAAAAGTCATGTCTATTGAACCATCATTTTCAATACGTGCAATCCGGCCGCGTGTAATACCATTATAACTTGAAAAATCACCTCCAATAATCATCTTTCCATTTGATTGAATAGTAGAAACCAATATTTCTCCATTTGAACCAGTTCCTCCATTAAAAGTATTATCCAAACTTCCGTTTGAATTAACCCTGGCAATTTGATTTCTCGGTGAACCCATAAAAGATTGAAATACACCGCCAACAATTATTTTCCCATCAAGCTGTAATACCATCGCCTGAACACCACCATCAAATCCAATTCCAGGATTAAAAATTTCATCTAAAGTTCCATCTGCATTTAACCTTGCTATTCGATTTCTCGAAACTCCATTCACCATTTGAAATATTCCACCAATAATTATTTTTCCATCTACTTGTAACAGTAGTTTATTTATTGGGTTTTGTACTATACTCGCGTTAAAGAAACTGTTAAAATTTCCATTATTATCAACCCGGGCAATGTTCGACTTTGTAGTACCACCAGAAGAATATTGAAAAGAACCTGCGATAAAAATTGTTCCATCTGAGTACACTGCAATAGAGCTCACTTGGCTGACAGATACAAAAACAGTGTTGAAAGTAGTGTCTAAACTTCCATTAACATTTAATCTTGCAAATCCATGCCTCGGAGTTCCATTAAATAAACTAAAATTTCCACCTATTAGAATTTTACCATCTATCTGAATTGCGAGAGAAAAAATAAGACTATTCGCTCCGACTACACTGCCCACTCCAGTGCCTGGATTGAAAGAAAAATCTAAGCTTCCATCAACATTTAATCGTGCTATGTCAATTCTATTTTCACCATTAAAATGATTAAAATTCCCACCAACGATAATTTTCCCATCAGGCTGTAATACCAAGGCTCTCACTTGACCACTAAAGCCATTTCCAATATTAAAAGAATCATCGAATGTCCCATCCGGATTAAGTCTTGCAATATTATTACATGGAAATCCATTGTACGATACGAAACTACCTCCAATAATAATTTTACCATCTGCCTGTAATACAGCAGTACTAATAAATCCAAAAGCACCTACATCAAATCCAGGTTGAGGATTAAAGGTAGGATCCAAAACTCCATCCGCGTTAATACGAACCACTCTATTCCTATCAATACGATTATATTTAGTAAAGTTGCCACAAACTAAAACTTTACCATCTGGTTGAATTAACGTGGAAGTTACTTCTCCGTTGAACCCTTCTCCAAAGCCAAAACCGATATCCGATGCATTAAATGTAGGATCAATTGCACCCATCTGCGCTCTTATTGTTGTTGTCGATAAAAAACACAACATCGAAATAATCACATTTAAACAATATTTTTTTACCATACAATAATCATTAAAAAAAAACTCAATATCAGTTCAACTATTTTCCTCCACTTTCATATTTGACTTTAAAGCAAAATTCAATGTGCAATTCCTAATCTCACCCGAAATGATTAACCCATTGAATTCATCTTTGACCTAAAAAAAACGATTTACCTTTATCATCCGTTGAATATTGTTTAAGCAAATTTGAAAGAACAAGGTGACATAAAAAATACTCCTTTAGTACTAATTTTTGCCCACCAAAAAACCCCATCTCTCGACAGGGGTTTTGTTTTCCATTAACCTATTGTTAACCTATGGGCTATCGCGCTACCACCATTCTTATTGACTCCACGCGACCTCCATTCTTGATGGTCATCTGATACAACCCACTGCTCAACGACTCTTGGAACGTGATCTCCTGTTGGAAGTAATCTCCTTCTATGTTCTTGGTCAGTTGTTCTATTCCTCTTCCCATTGCATCTGTAATGGTAATGATGGTCTCTCCCTCCATTCCGTTGATGTTTAAAACAACACCATCTCCGCCATTGGGGTTGGGGTAAAGTTGTATTTGGGTTGAGCGCTGTTTGCCTTGGTCGTTGTTTTCTTGGTCTCCCTCATCGACTACAGGAGCTCCCGCAAAACCATACGTCCGCATACACTGTGAGGTGCCGTAGTTGCTCTGTGTCTGTTGGTCAACATGCAACGAAGAGATGCTCACGTTGTACTGCTGGTTGTTGGATATGCCTGGAATGGCAGTCATTGCTAATACCCTTGACCCTCCCACCGGTCCATTGATCGTCTGAGGCAAGCCTGCCGTGGGCGCACTCATCGTGAGTTCCCAGATGTACCTAGTGGTTCCGCATACACTCCGGTTGGTGGCCATTGATCCCGAGGTTGGACTCTTGTACACTGGACAGCGGTCTGTTGTTCTTAAGTTCAAATCGGCCTCCGTGTTCATGGTAAACACTCCAGGTGTTGTTCCATAACCCACCACTTGTTCCGTATTGCCATAAGCATCCTTCAGTGCATAGTGTGCATTCACCTTTACCGTATGTTGAACCGGTGCATTGTTGATATTGGCGCCCACCAACCTACCCAATTGCACTACCGTGGTGGCTACTGTGGTGGTCGTTGGGGTGGTGGAATAAATCCAAGTCGCTGGGCCTTGGGCAGTGTTGCCATTCCACAAGTTAAACGTATAATAAGATGCCCCTGGTTTGTACTTGCACTTGAAGTTTTGGCAAGTACTGCTGTAGGTATTGGTGTAATTGGTATAGGCGCCAATGTCCATCGCGCTGCCTCTGAGATAAGACAACTTGAGTGATACAGTTCCATAAACATTGTTCAAGTTCCTTACGCAAATCCAATAGGTTGATCCCGCCTCCAGTTGATCATAGTACAAAATCTCATTTCCTCCGTCTGTCGATATACCCATGCTCGATGGTGTTACATCATTTTCTAGGGTCAATGGAATCAAAGGTTGGCCTGTTGTCGTTGTATAATCATACAACGCAACGTCGTTGTCATCTCCGACTGTGGTGTTACCGATCAGCTCGATGCGCATGGCATTGGCCTGCGCCGTGAACTGGAACCAGCGGTCGATGCCTGCTCCGGGCGACTCCACATTGTCTGCTCCTTGTACAAAGTTCACGCTCAGTGTCGTTTGGGAACCCGTTCCATAGTTGCCCACAGAGACTACGTTGGTGGTGGTAAAACTTCCGTTGTTGGGACAGATCAAATCAGAGCCTGAGCAATCTTCATCGATGTTGTTGCCGCAGATCTCAGTGGCTCCGGGCATGATGGAAGCGTTGCCATCGTTACAGTCGGTGTTGTTGGCGACAGTATTGGCGGGTTGAGAACAAGCGTTGGTCGCTGTACCCGCTCCGTAGCCATCTCCATCTTGATCGTTGTAATAGTTGACAAAGGTTAATCCGTTATCCACTGTTCCATCACAGTCGTCGTCAAGGTTGTTGCAGGTTTCTGCTGAAATGCTGTTGAGTGCAGCGTCATTGTCGTTGCAGTCCGTGTTGTTGGCGACAGTATTGGCGGGTTGAGAACAAGCGTTGGTCGCTGTGCCTGCTCCGTAGCCGTCACCGTCTTGGTCGTTGTAATAATTGACAAAATTCAATCCGTTATCCACTGTTCCATCGCAGTCGTCGTCGAAGTTGTTGCAGGTCTCAGGGGCTCCAGGATAAACAATATTATTGGAATCATCACAATCCGTATTCAACAAAACATAGTTTGTCACAGTTACCTGACAAAACATCACCGGAAGTCCCTCGCCAAATCCATCCCCATCCAAATCCAAATAATAGGTAGAGGGCGAAAAACCCTCGTCTACAAACGAATCACAATCATCATCAACAAAATTGCATATTTCTGTTACGCTCTCATTAATATTGAAGTTTGAATCATCACAATCATTAAAGTTGACCACATAACCATTTGGTGCATTGCAACTCAACTGTGTGCTCCAATAATTTCCAAAACCATCTCCATCTTCATCCGCATAGTACACATTCAAAACCCAATCATCAATCACACCATCACAATCATCATCCAACCCATTACAAATCTCTGCTCCACAGTCACCACCATTGATACTGACAATTCTATTTCTTCCAGTCCCCTTGTAGGCGGTAAAAAATCCTCCGACCAATATATTTCCATTGGGACGTTGTAACATGGTGGTCATGGGAGAAGCCACCCCTGAACCCGTATTAAAGGTTACATCAAGACTTCCGTCACTATTCAACCTCGCCAAATCATTTGTTAATACACCATTGTAAAAACTAAAGTCTCCCAGAATGAGAACCTTTCCAGAAGTTTGAACATCAATCTCATAAACAATTCCACTGGGTCCTGATCCGATACTGAAAGTATTATCCAAAGTTCCGTTCGTCAAAAGCCGAGCCATCCGATTTTGAGTCGCCCCATTAAATGTAGTAAACTCTCCTGCGATAAGCAATTTGCCATCCGCCTGTTTTTGGCAAGAAAAGACTCCTGTATTTGCACCTGTACCAGGATTAAACGAGGTGTCCAAGGTTCCATCGCTGTTCAGTAAGCAAACACCATTGCGCGCAGTTCCATTGAAAGAGGTAAAATACCCGACAACAAATATTTTACCATTGCCAAGAATCTCAATATCTGTAACGATGTTATTAAAACCCGTTCCTGTATTTGTTTTGAATGTATTGTCAATCACTCCAGAAGAACTTAGTCTCGCTATTGCTCCACAAGGAGATCCATTAAAAGCTGAAAAACTTCCTCCAATAATCAAGGATCCTGTTGACGTTTCTTTAACAACTTGCACACTATTCTGTCCGCCATAATAAGTAGTCCAAGTGCTGGTCGGTAAAATCCAATTTAGGATTCCGTTGGAGGTCATCGACAATAAATTAGCTCCGTAAGTGGAATTCACTCCGAACAAGCAATTATAACTTCCTGCTAGAATCACATGATTGGTTGATGTAATCAATATATCTGAAGGAGCTCCATTGAAAAAAGAATAAGATCCATTTGGAAATGTACCATCAACTGATCCGTCCGAATTCAATCGAACCAAACGGTCTGTAAAAACACCATTGCATCCGCTGAATTGTCCTGCTACGAAAATCTTACCGTTTCCAGCATTGGCCATTGAAAAAACCGCCTCATTAAATGAATTGGGCAATTCAATAAATGGCAAATAACCGCCATTGACATCCATCAAATTGGCATATTCAATCGCTACTGATCCATAAGCTGTAAAATCACCAAAGACCATAATATTTCCATTGGCCAACTTTAATAATCCTTGAACAGCTTGATTGTAACCCGCATTTACAAATGAGTTGTCAATTGTTCCGTCTTGATTCACCCTGGCCATCCTCTTTCGGTTGACTCCGTTACAACATTGAAAGAAATAGCCCGTGATGATTATTTTCCCATCAGACTGTATGTAGAAATCAGTAACGGTACTAGGGGTATAAACAGCAATATTAAATGGGGTATCCATAGATCCATTAGCATTCAATCGGATCAATCCACCTGAAGCCACCCCCGAAAACGACGAAAATTGACCTCCAACCAAAATCTTTCCATCCGTTTGAATGGCACATTTCATCACTGTAAAATTGGCTCCCACTCCAGTGTTGAAAGAACTATCAATGCTTCCATCCGAATTGAGCATTACAATTCTACCGCAGGTAACGCCATTAAAAGAGGTAAATTCTCCTGCAACCAAAATCTTTCCACTCGGTAGTATTTTAACACAACGCACATTTCCATTGGCACCAGTTCCGATATTGAAAGTGGCATCCAATGATCCATTGCTATTCAATTTTGCCAATCTACCAACACTAACTCCATCCACTGTAGTAAAATTACCTCCAATTAAAATCTTTCCATCACCTAAAACATCTATAGATCTTACTTGTGCATTTGGCCCAACATTGGCTCCAAATGACGGGTCAATTGATCCATTGGCAAGTATCCTAGCCACATAGTTTCTAGCTTGACCTTCCACCGTTGTAAAAAATCCTCCCATTAATATTTTCCCATCTGGTTGAAGTTGCAAAACATTGACGGTGGAATTGGCTCCTTGACCACCCAAAAAGGAATTATCTATTTCCCCGCTAGAGGTCATTCTAGCGCAATAGCCGACCGGATTGGCTTCGAAACCTGAAAAAGAACCGCCAAATATTATACTTCCATCGGTCAGCTCTATGGCGTCGCTAATAGAACCATTGAAGCCATCGCCATTTGCATAACCATTATCGGTGCCATTGAATGTTAAATCAACGCTCCCGGGTTGTGTCAATCCTATAAATCCACGGAACAAAAAGAAATAAGAAATTAGCACAATCCCAAAGCTCAAATTTTTTTTACTCATACCAACACATCGAATTTAATTACATCAATTCTAACAAAAATGCTGGAAATCATAGATTGAAACAATACTCCTTTAGTACTAATTTTTACCCACAAAAAACCCCCATCTCTCGACAGGGGTTTTGTTTTCCATTAACCTATTGTTAACCTATGGGCTATCGCGCTACCATCATTCTTATTGACTCCACACGACCTCCATTCTTGATGGTCATTTGATACAACCCACTGCTCAAAGACTCTTGGAACGTGATCTCATGTTGGAAGTAGTCTCCTTCTATGTTCTTGGTCAGTTGTTCTATTTCTCTTCCCATTGCATCCGTGATGGTAATCATTGTCTCTCCCTCCATCCCGTTGATGTTTAGCACAACACGATCTCCGCCATTGGGGTTGGGGTAAAGTTGTATTTGGGTTGAGCGCTGTTGGTTTGCATTGTCATCTTCACTCTCATTCCCATCAATAATGGGCGATCCTGCAAAACCTATGGTACGCATGCACTGCGTGGTGCCATAGTTGCTCTGTGTCTGTTGGTCAACATGCAAGGAGGATATTGCTACTCCATACTGCTGGTTGTTGGATATGCCTGGAGTGGCAGTCATCGCTAATACCCTTGACCCTCCTATTGGTCCATTTACCGTCTGAGGCAAACCTGCCGTGGGAGCGCTCATCGTGAGTTCCCAGATGTACCTCGTGGTTCCGCATACACTTCGGTTGGTGGCCATTGATCCCGAGGTAGAACTCTTGTATATTGGACAGCGGTCTGTTATTCTTAAGTTCAAATCGGCCTCCGTGTTCATCGTAAATACACCTGGTGTTGTACCATAACCCACCACTTGTTCCGTATTGCCATAAGCATCCTTCAGTGCATAATGCGCATCCACCTTTACCGTGTGTTGAACCGGTGCATTGTTGATGTTGGCACCCACCAACTTACCCAATTGTACTACCGTTGTGGCTACTGTGGTTGTTGCTGGGGACGTAGAGTAAACCCAATTGGCTGTGCCTTGCGCTGTGTTGCCATTCCACAAGTTAAACGTATAGTAAGATGCTCCTGGCTTGTACTTGCACTTGAAGTTTTGACAAGTACTGCTGTAGGTGTTGGTGTAATTGGTATAAGGTCCAATATCCATGGCACTTCCTCTCAGATAAGCCATCTTCATTGAGGATGAACCATAAACATTATTCAAGTTCCTCACGCAGATCCAGTACGTTGATCCCGCCTCCAATTGATCATAGTACAAAATCTCATTTCCTCCATCAGTAGAGATACCCAAACTCGTCGGAGATACATCATTTTCCAATTCAAGCGGTATCAATTCCTGACCCGATGTTGTTGTATAATCATACAACGCAATATCATTATCATCTCCGACAGTGGTATTGCCTATGAGCTCAATGCGTATGGCGTTCGCCTGTGCCGTAAACTGGTACCAGCGGTCAATGCCCGTTCCTGGCGACTCCACATTGTCTGCGCCTTGTCCAAAGTTCACGCTCAGTGTCGTTTGGGAACCAGTGCCGTAGTTGCCCACGGAGATGACATTGGTGGTGGTAAAGCTTCCGTTGTTGGGACAGATCAAATCAGAGCCTGAACAATCTTCATCGACATTGTTACCACAAATCTCGGTGGCTCCGGGTTTGATGGCTGCGTTGCCATCGTTGCAGTCGGTGTTGTTGGTGACAGTATTAGCGGGTTGAGAACAAACGTTGGTGGCTGTGCCCGCTCCGTAGCCATCACCGTCTACATCGTTGTAATAGTTGACAAAGGTTAAACCGTTGTCTATTGTTCCATCGCAGTCGTCGTCAGTATTATTACAAACCTCAGTTATGGGAACACAAGTATTGATGGTTATGGGTTTGCCTTCATAATGGGTCCATTTGCCCAAGGCGTCAAGCACACGGACATACAGCACATGATCTCCAACAGTGATTCCGGCCAAGGTCAGATCAATCGTTAAATCAATACTTATGCCTGGAGAAATTGCGACAGAAGTGCCATTTCCCAGACCAGGGTCTGTATCAATGAACCATTCAGCAGCTACTAAACTTGGTTCTGATACTGGAGCTGAGATTGGAAAAACATAAAAAAACCGTGACTCATAATGGCTCCATTTCCCTTGACTATTCTTCAGCCTAATATTCAATGTGTGGGCGCCTTCCGCTATGCTGTTCAATACAATGGGTAAATTCATATTCAACTGACTGGCTCCAACAACAGAGAACGCACTACCATTTCCTACTCCCGGATCATTATCAATGAACCACTCACCAGCAATCAAATTTGAAGCAGAAACATTTGCAATTGGAAATACATAGAACATCCTAGACTCATAATGACTCCATTTTCCTAAATTATTCTTCACCCTCCATCCTAAATAATGTGGACCTGAGGGAAGGTTGGTCAAAGGAATAACCAAATTGGTATTGATATCATTGGATGAAGTCAAAGGCAAAAAATTACCCATCCCGACACCTGGGTCAGTGTCAATAAAATACTCACCTCCAATAATGGATTGAGCGCCTCCTCCAAAACCAAACAGCATCAATAAAAGTAATGATGCCATCTTTTTAAATTTTTGTTTCATTAATTCTGTGATTTAGCTTTGAATTGTATATTGATTTGACCACTTGGACTCACCACAGGATCCAAAACATTGAATTCTTGTAGAACGGGCAATTGACTGGGAGGAGCATAATAGCGGTACCTTGGATTGGGTGAATCATAATCAACCCAAGGAAATGCCCCCCCGTATATTCCAACATCAGTATTGTCTGTTCCATAGTTCACTCCCAGATTTCCCGAAGCTATGTGAAAATCTGGAAATGGCCCTATACTTTCATATCCCGCGTTCCACACTTGACCTGTTCCAGTGCTGGCTGAATACAATGATTGATTAACAACATTGCCAACAGAGAACAAGTTATTTGATTCCGTTAATCCACAGCTGGAACAAAACGATATTGTATTTGAAAATACATTATTGACAAATGAATTTTCCCATCCATAAATCATAATCATATTTGGATTGTTGGTATAGGTCATGAATAAATTGTTCAATACCTGCGCATTGCTAAAACTTAATATGTCGCCAACAAATGTATTGTTCACAAAGATGTTACCCACTTGAGAGACACCTGCAAATCCCGTAACACCAGAGTCTCTAATGATGTTATTGGAAAATAAACAATTACGCATTACGTCCGAATCCAATCTAAAAATAATATTGTTAATGGCAACAACATTGTTGTGTATTCCCAAGGCAAAACTTGCATCACCTATGTCATCACTAGTCATTTTAAAGTTTCCGATCTCATTGCGCTCAAAAAGAACGTTACTCACTCCAAATGAAGCGCTTAAAATCGAAGTGGAACAATTACAACTCACATTTCCTGTTCCTATCCTTACCTCACCAATTCTACAACCATAAACTTTAGAGCCTCCAGCATTGGTTGTGTAATCTGTTGAAAAATACAGATTCAATCGTTGGATATAGGTATTGTTCAATGATTGCTGATCGGGCAAGGCTCCCTCACCAAAAATAACCAAAGGCCGCACAACGGTGACTTCAGGATAAATTGTGGCAGAGGCATGAATGTAAATGGTGTCATTGGGTTGACTCGCATCTATTGCAGCTTGCAAACTGGAATATTGTCCTGCTGAATTGACTGCATTATTCACCGTTCTTATCGTTGCACTCATTGTCATACATGACAACAAGATAATGCAAATTGAAATTGCTTTTTTCATTTTACTTATTTATTTAGTTCTGAGATTTGGCTTTGATTTGAATGATCATTTGCTCATTCGGATTAATTGCAGGGTTCTGAATATTAAACTCCTGCAGAACGGGCAATTGACTTGGAGGAGAAAAATATCGAAAACGCTCGTTTGGCGAATTATAATCTACCCAAGGAAAAGCCCCACCATATATTCCAACATCAGTATTGTCCGTTCCAAAACTTACTCCGACACTTCCTGGTAGTAAATGAAAATTTGGAAACAATGTACCATTATAATTTCCGTAGTCAGAATCCCACAAAATACCCTGACCTGAAGGGGATTGTACTACAATACTACCTGCATTATATACATTATTGATCTGAGAGATACCGCATTGAGAGCAAAAATATGCCCCATTGGAAAAAACATTATTAACATAGGAGCAGTTAGAGCCAAAAATGTTGTTATCCTGAGTATCACCTTGGTATTTCATAAAAAGATTATTCATGATTTGAGCCCCTCCAAAACCTTGTGAGTTTCCAACAAACACATTATTTGCAATAAGATTATTATAACTTCCTCCCAACTGAATCGAGGTGTCCCGCATGATATTATTGAGAAAAACGCAATTGGACATGATCAATCCATACACATTTCCGATCAAGTTATTAATCGCAACAATATTGTTATGAATACCCAAAGTGTAAATTGGCGGGCCTCCCTGAGCCAACGTCAACATGTTAATTTGATTTCGCTCCAGCGTGATATCACTTACACCATTAATATCGCCTGTTCCAATGAAAAGCTCGTCGATACGACAACCGTAAATCTTAGAACCACCCGCATTGCTCAAAAAATCCGCACTGTAGTAAAGATTTACCCGCTGAATTTGTGTTTTAAACTGATACTGTTGATCGGGCAGCGCCCCTTCTCCAAAAATAACCAAAGGTCTAACAACCGTTACTGTTGGATAACTTGTTGCGGATGCATGTATATACAAGGTATCATAAGGAGAACTTGCATCAATGGCCTCCTGCAAACTAACATACTGGCCTGCCCCTCCAGGGGAATTGTTAACCGTACGTATTGTAGCCCCCGTCACCATTCCAGAGAACAGGATAACAAAAAATAAAATTATTTTTTTCATTTTATAACTCTTGATTAGTTCTGAGATTTGGCCTTGATTTGGACATTCAAAGTACCGTTTGACGTGGTATTGGGATTCAAAATATTCACTTCTTTCAAAACGGGCCATTGACGAGGAGCCGCAAAATACCTGAATCGTTCATCGGTAGACACCTCATCAACCCAAGGATCTGTCCCACCATAAATACCAACATCCGTTCCATCTGCACCATAACCAACCCCAATTGAAGTTGCATTCAAATGCAAATTCCAAAACGGACCAGGCGCCGTGTACGTTGTTGCAATAACATCATTGTAGGTTGGTCTCCCTTGTATAACTTGTCCTTGATTGGTAAATAAATTCTCTCCGAAGGTTGTATTGCTGGTATTGGTAGCAAGCGGATAAGCAAATACATTGCGGTGGAAATAGGCGTAAGAATCAGTAACATTAAAATTATCACTTGCATAAGCACTGCCATGACGATCAAATAAATTATCTACCACATTGGCTCCCTCAAAACGAAAACTCGTCAAATAACAAGTGTTGTGACTGAATGTATTTCCTGATCCAAAACCATAATTCAGAAACTGAACTGTTCCCATTATGATATTATTCGCAAAAACGGAATTAAACAGTGTTTTTCCAAGTAGATCTTGAATAATATTATTCTTAAAAACAATATTAAAGTGTGCTGAGTGACCTCCAGTCGAGTTTGCATCAAAACCATAGATATAATTGCGCTCACAGGTTATGTTACTGATTCCAATATAAGGATTTACAAAAAACCCACTTGGAAAGCATGAACATGAGGTATTGCTTTGTCCAGGATTAACATAACCATTTCCAATTCTCAGGCTTTGTATGTAAAGCCCATAGAATTTGCAGCCACTAGCACTTGACAAATAGTTATCACTGTATGCCAATATAAACAATGACACTTTACTTGTGCGCTGTTGTTGCTGATTAGGCAACGCTCCTTCACCAATAAATACCAAGGGTTTGGTTACAGTAGCCCCACTATATTGAGCAATTGAAGCTTGAATATAAATGGTATCATTGGGCGCACTGGCATCAACAGCAGCTTGAATTGTAGAATAAGCGGTAGGGGCGCCAAAAGCGTTATCTACAAACCTTGTTGTTCCAAATAACAATATTGAAAAGCAAAATAAAACTGAGAAAGAAATTACTTTTTTCATTTACTAAATTTTCATCAAAAGTGAAAACAGTTTTCTATATAAAAAATACTCCTTTAGTACTAATTTTTACCCACAAAAAAACCCCCATCTATCGACGGGGGTTTTACTATTTGTTATTTTAATCTTAACGATTCACCACCATGCGCATGGTTTGGCTTTGTTGTCCATTGGTCAATTCTACCAAGTACAATCCATTGCTCAATGCTTGCTCAAAGTTGATATTAGTAGTCAAAGACCCCTCTACCATCCATTGATTGCGCTGAATCAATTTACCTGTCGCATCTGTAATATTCACTTGCAACACACCTTCCATTCCGTTGACATTTAAAACAACACCGTTTCCGGCATTCGGATTGGGGTAAATGCTGCTCGTCACTCCATTGAAAGAACGCTCAGAAACAATTCCTCCATCCTCAAGGGTTGGCATTCCAGCCGCGCCAAAAGTTCTAACACAGCTCGTTGAGCTAAACGCAGACTGAGTTCCATCGGCATGAACTGATCGAATCTTTACATCATAGGTTTGTCCTGCTGCAATGCCATCTACTATGGGCAATGCTAGATTTCTTGATCCTCCTACTGGTCCATTCTCCAATATGGGCAATCCCGCAATAGGTGTCAATTGCGTAAACTCCCATTGATACTGCGACGTACCACAAACTGAACGGTTAGTAGCAACTGTCCCTGTGGTTGGGCTCTTGTAGGTAGGGCATGCATCTGAAGAGCGAACTATCAATGCCTGTTCTGGGCTCATGGTGAAAGATGACACAACTGTTCCGTTGGCTGTCATTGGCACTGTGTTACCAAACGCATCTTTCAAGTTGTAATTTACATCAACCGTAACATAAACAGTGGCTGAACTTGCACCCAAATTGGCTGGCGCGATTCTACCCAATTGACAAACGGTTGGAGCCACTGTTGTTCCTGTATTTGGGATAGCATACTGCCAAACTGGCGAACCTGATACATCAGCACTTGACCAACGCTTGATGGTGTAACCCGATGCATTGGCACGGAATTTCACCTTAAAGTTTTGACATGTTGAAGTAAAGTTATTGGTGTATCCTGTATAAGCACCAATATCAGATTGACTACCATTCAAGTAAGAAACCACCATGTTGTTGATGCCCGGTGTTGCATTGGTGTTTCTGATACAAATGAAATAAGGTTGACCTGGCGTTAATCCATCATACAACAATGTTTCGCTTCCGCCGTCGGCAGCCAAACCTTGCGCACCAGGATGAACATCATTCTCCTGAACCAAAGGAATCATCGCCCCAACAGCAGCAGGTCCCTCATAAATAGAAATTTCATTGTCATCACCAACAGTAGTGGAACCACTCAATGCAATGCGGATGGCATTGGCACTGGCGGTAAAGCTATACCAACGGTCGTTACCAGCGCCAGTATTTTGTGGAGAATCACCGGCAGTTACCAAGTTCACTGAAGTAGTGCTCTGAGAACCTGTTCCAAATTGACCTATGTTGGCCACTGCAACTGCATAGGCTGGACCTACTACTGGACAAACCAAATCACCATTCAAACAGTCGTCATCTATTCCGTTGCCGCAAACCTCTTCTCCTTCAGGATTGACAAAATCATTTTCATCGTCGCAATCCAATGCATTGGTAACATAACCCGCACCTGGAGACTGACATGCCACAGTGGCTGCTCCAGAACCGTAACCATCACCGTCTAAATCTGAATAATAGCTATTGGTTGCAAAACCTTCGTCTGTTGCATCATCACAATTATCATCTTGACCATTACAAACCTCTGTTGCATCAGGTGAAATAGCCGCTGTGTTGTCGTTACAATCCAATGAATTGGTTACGTATCCCGCAGGCTGAGTAGCCGCCAAAAGTGGAGCAAACTCATTTCCATAACCATCACCATCTACGTCAGCATAGTACGTATTTTGTGCGAAAGCAAATGCACCAGTAGTGCGATCGAAAGAAATATTGTAGCTACCAGCAGCAATGTTGAAGTTTCCACCATTGGGAACAGCAATACCAGAAGCGGCAAATACGCCTCCGTAATTCAATACCCATGAATTGTTCACACGGAACTTCAATGGTCCATTGTTCAAGGTATAATTATTCAAAGTAAATGTAACCCCTCCATCTGTAGAAGTCATTGGAATATCAGTAGACCAACCTGAAGCCGCGTCACCAATGATAGAAACCGTAGATTGAACAAAGTTGTAGGTTTTGGGTGTCGTGTTGTTTACAAAAGTAACCGTGTAATATCCAGTTGTAGATGGGATATTATCTCCATTTTGCACCGCGTCGCCAGAAGGGAATGTTGTTCCTCCCCAATTGGTATCCCAAGCATCATTCAAACGGAATTTTAAACCACCTGCCGTAAAATGATAATCAGATAAAGTGTAAGTAATGCCATCAGGTGTCACCAATGGAACACTGGCTGCCCAACTATTAAAGTTGCCAATCAAACCAATATTGTCATAATTGGTGGCCACCAAAGTAAAGGTGTAGGCACCTGTATTTCTGTTGAAAGTAATATCGTAAGTACCTGGAGAAGTTGGAATATTATCACCTCCCAAAGTACCTGTACCAGTAGGCCAAGCGGTGCTTCCCCAACTGGTTGACCATGCGCTGTTGGCGCGGAATTTTACATAACCCGTTGACAAAAACTGGTTGGTCAATGTATAGTTGTTACCGCCATCGGTAGAAGTCAATTGAATATCTGTTCCCCAACCTGATGCGCCATCACCAATCAATGAGATGGGAGTGTAAGCAAAATTGTAAGCAAAGGTTGATGCATTGAATGAAATATTATAGTGACCAGCTACAGCTGGAATCATCGTTGTGCTGCCTGCAGCTCCTGTTCCAGCAGGGAAATCAGCACTTGAATAATTGGTGTTGTTGGTATAAAAAGCAATATCTCCAGCCACCAATTCCTGATCGGTCAAAGAGTAATTGGTATTATCTGTAGTAATCATTTGGATAGCAGCACCGGTATTATTAGCCGTACCATTGATGGTCACGATACCCGCATTGGGATCTTGGAAAGCAAAGGCACCTGTTACTCGGTTAAAAGTAACATTGTACGTTCCAGCAGTAGTTGGAATATTTGGACCTCCACTTGAAGCAACACCAGCAGGGAAAGAGGTACTTCCCCAACTTGTTCCCCAATCACCGGTCTTTCTGAATTTCACCTCACCATTGGTCAAAGTGATTCCGTTATAGGTATAATTCACTCCATTGGTGGTGGTCATGTTTAAATCGGTGGTCCAACCCGCAGCGCCGCTTCCAATGATGGATACAGACATGGTGTTGAATGCATAAGCCAAAGTATTGATGTTGAAACTCACATCATATCTTCCTGCAGTAACAGGGATATTAGGACCACCTGCTGTAGCAGTCCCTGATGGGAAAGCTGCGTCACCCCAACTGTTGCTCCAAGCATTGTCTTGTCTAAATTTCACATCTCCAGCAGGGAAAGTATAATCATACTTATAATACGTTACTCCATCTGTTGATGTCATCGCAATGTCTGGATCACCTCCCCAATTGGTCAATTGTCCTACAATACCAATATTCAATGTAGAAACTGTTGTATTAAAAGAATACGCCAAGGTGCTCAGATTGAAACTGATATTGTAAGTACCGGCAGGAACAGAAATGTCTGATCCACCTGGTGCTCCTGTTCCAGAAGGAAAAGAGCCTCCCCAATTGGTGGCCCAATTGGAATCTTGCCTAAACTTCAGCACAGCATTGGATGCAAAAGTGTAGTTATTAAGCGTGAATGAAACGTTGTCTGTGGTGTTCATCGCAACGTCAGGGCTTGAACCCCAACCTGTGAAATCACCCACCAATCCAATGCTTTGCGCATTGAGCCCTCCCGAGAAGAGAAGAGCCAATAAAAGCGTCCAAATCCAGGACTTTTTATTTGTTCTCATGTTAAATAGGTTTTGTTTAGTTAACACGAATATAATAAAAAGTGTAAAATACACACTAAGATTGTGTTAAAAATACACTTTGTCCAAATGAAAAGAAAAATGGCCGCTTTAGTTGCGGCCATTTTCATATTCTTTTGAAAAAACTATTGGGCAATCACCCAACGTTGTCTTTGACCATTGACCTCTACAACATAAATGCCGTTGGCCAAATCCAATGGTTTGCTTTCCCATATTTGTCCGTCCATGTTTTCTGTTTGAGCGGCAACCAATTTGCCCGATAGGTCCCAAACTTTCAAGTTCAAATTACGCTCTGAACTGGTCTTCCATACCAAAGTAAACTGTCCGTTGGCGGAAGGATTGGGATAAATGGCAAAATCATTTTCCGTTTGATTCATCAACGCAGCAACGGCCTCTTCCGTATCCAACATGGCCATGCCTGTTCCTGAAGTGCGCAAACATTGTGTTGTTCCCCATTCGCCAAACAAACCTGAACTGTGTTGCGCACGTACACGAACATTGTATGTTCTGCCTGCAGCAATACCAGGTACATTGTTCAAGAACAGCACTGCACTGTACAAACCTCCCAATACTGTTACTGAAGCTCCGGCGGTTGGCAAGGTTTGCGTAAACTCCCATTGATAACGTTGAGCACCACAAACGGTTCTATCTACACTCACACTGCTGCTGATGGCCTTGTAAGTGGGACAGCGATCCGCAGAACGCAAGGAAATGGTAGCCTCACTGTTCAATGTGGTCAGACAAGCAGTAGTACCTGGAGCAATGACACTCTCACTATTTCCGGCGGCATCCGTCATGGCGTAAACCACTCCTACTTTCATTCCATAAACGATCGCCGTTCCAGTATTGTTCACTGGCAATATCATTCCCAAACGAGACACAACACTATTGGAAGTGGTTGTCGTATAAGACCACGGAGTAATGGTCAATGGGAGTGCATTTTGAGTGGCACTTTCTACAGCAAAAGTGTACTGAGCAGCATTGGCTCTGTATGCCGCCTTGAAGGCCGTACAAACGGTATTGTAAATCCCTGTATTGTTACTGTAATAGTGATCACAAGTACTTCCTACAAAGTGATTAAAACACATCTTCGCACTGGGATTATTGGCACCAGAGAAGTGTCTACAAGCTACATAATAAGTTGTACCAATATTCAACTCGTCATTGTACAAGATTTGATTCCCAGTGGTTACTTCATGCTCTGTATCCAACAACACGATGCAATTGCCCTGTTGCACATACAACTCAATGGCATTGTCTCCATAGGCAGCACTCAATCCAGCTCGGAATGAAGTGTGCTGAGCGGTGAATGAATACCAAAGATCAGTACCTGTACCCGCTGTGATCGGTGAATCCGACCCGATTGAAAAATCAGCTGCTTTCAAACCATTTCCGGTACACGTTGGATAAGCATTGGTAATGGCCGTTACCGCTTGAATGCTTCCTGGAGAAACCCCCTCATCTACTTGACCATTACAGTTATCATCCAAGTTATTGCACGCCTCCAATTGTGTAGGATATACGCTGGCATTGTTATCTTGACAATCCCCGGACTGGGATACCCAAGCAGGATTGGTCACTACAGCACAGGTATTTTCCATGAACTGGTCTCCAAATCCATCACCATCATTGTCCAAATAGTAATCTACATACTCTATTCCATTGTCGACTACTCCATCACAATCGTCATCCAATTGATTACAGGTCTCAGGTTGTGCAGCAACACAACTTCCATCGTTATCCGTCGCCTCAGGATTGAAATTACATGCACTTGGATTGGTGCAACCCAAAATTTCAAACGCATCACAAACGCCATCACCATCTTGGTCATTCAAGCAATTGCCATCGCAATCATAACCTTGATCAGGATAAGTACAATTGGCATCATCTGTTGCAGTGGCATCGTAGTTACAAGCGGCCTCATCCATGCAGCCTGCCACTTCAAATGGATCACAAACACCATCGTTATCTGTATCCACTAGGCACGTGCCTTGACAATCGTATCCTGTCTCGGGATAAATACAACCAGCGTTGTCCGTAGCATCCGGATTGAAATTGCATGCATTATCGTCTGAACATCCGGCTATCTCCAATTCATTACAAATGCCATCGTTGTCTGTATCATTGATACAATTGCCTTGACAGTTGTAGTACAATTCAGGATACTGACAAGATTGGTCATTGGTGGTTGCAGCAGGATTGTAATTGCAAGCCTCTTGATCGGTACATCCCAAGACACTGCAATTCTCATCTATTGAACCTGAACAGTTATCATCAATACCGTTGGCACAAACTTCCGTTGCTTCAGGGTTAACGTTCGCGTTGCTGTCATCACAATCGTTTCCGGTTGATGAATAACCTGATGGCAAGGAACATTGAACACTGGTTACTGAAGTATTACCAAATCCATCACCATCTACATCTTGATAATAGGTAACGCCCTGATTCACTACAACAGTCACAGCATTGCTGTTGACAATCGTTGTCGAAGTACAAGCCGCATTGCTTGTCATCGTTACACTGATCACGTCATTGTTGGCAGGTGAAGTCAATGCATAGGTGGCAGACGTTGCACCGGTGATATTGACCCCATTCTTTTTCCATTGATACGTTGGCGTTGTTCCGGCGTTGGTGGGCGTTGCGGTAAAGGTCACCGTGCCTCCTGCACAAACCGTTGTGTTATCCGCTGAAACAGAGACGCTAGGTGTAACCGTTGCATTCACAGTCATGGTGATTGAATTGCTCGTAGCATTGGCACTGCTCACACAAGTAGCATTGCTCGTTAATTGCAACGAAATAACATCTCCATTCCCCAAAGCATTGGTTGTATAAGAGGACAACGTTGCTCCACTGATGTTTACACCGTTCTTCTTCCATTGATACCCTGGTGTAGTTCCTCCGTTGGTTATCGATGATGTAAATTGAACTGAAGTTCCAGAGCAGATGCTCGTGTTTCCAGCAGTAATCGATACCGTTGGCGTTACAGCATTGGTCACTGCAAGGGTGATTGCGTTACTGTTCGAAGTATTGGTGGACTGGCAGCTGTTGTTGCTCGACATCACCACTGTCATCACATCGTTATTCGCTGGTGCTACCAATGCATAGGTAGCAGCTGTTGCTCCGTTAATGTTCACCCCATTCTTTTTCCACTGGTAGGTGGGAGTTATTCCACCATTGGTGGGAGTGGCAGTGAAGTTCACCGTAGTGCCTGAACAAACCGTTGTGGCATCCGCGACGATACTCACACTAGGAACAATGCTCGATGAAACCGTGATCGTAACATTATTGCTACTCGCGACGGTTGTCGAAGTACAAGCCGCATTGCTCGTCATCGTCACACTGATCACGTCATTGTTGGCAGGTGAAGTCAATGCATAGGTGGCAGACGTTGCACCGGTGATATTGACCCCATTCTTTTTCCATTGATACGTTGGCGTTGTTCCGCCGTTGGTGGGCGTTGCGGTGAAGGTCACCGTGCCTCCTGCACAAACCATTGTGTTATCTGCTGAAACAGAAACGCTAGGTGTAACCGTTGCATTAACAGTCATCGTGATGGAATTGCTCGTTGCATTGGCGCTGCTCACACAAGTAGCATTGCTCGATAATTGCAACGAAATGACATCTCCATTGACCAAAGCATTGGTTGTATAAGAAGACAACGTTGCTCCACTGATGTTTACACCATTTTTCTTCCATTGATACCCTGGTGTAGTTCCTCCGTTGGTTATCGATGATGTAAATTGAACTGAAGTTCCAGAGCAGATGCTCGTGTTTCCAGCAGTGATAGACACTGTTGGTGTCACTGAATTGGTCACTGCAATGGTCACTGCATTACTGTTGGATGTGTTGGTTGATTGACAGCTATTGTTGCTCGTCATCACCACTGTCATCACATCGTTATTGGCGGGTGCTATCAATGCATACGTAGCCGATGTTGCACCGTTGATGTTCACGCCATTCTTTTTCCACTGATAGGTGGGAGTTGTTCCACCGTTGGTGGGAGTGGCTGTGAAGTTCACCGTAGTACCTGAACAAACCGTTGAGTTGTCAGCAGCAATACTGACCGAAGGTGTTACCGCATCACCCAAATTGATGGTTGTTGCATTAGAAGTCAATGTACATCCATTGGCAGAAACGGTACATGTATAAACACCCGGTGAATCAGCAATGTAGGATGATTGCGTAGCACCATTGATGGCTACTCCATCCTTGTTCCACTGGAAAGTATATCCCGTACCAGTAGTTGCATTTAAAGTCAACACTTGACCCGTACACAAATTCTGCGTTCCACTTGGCGCAATGGCTGCTACAACGGTTGTACCGGTGGAAGTTACTGTTGTAACCGGCGAGGTAGAAACACAAGATCCACTGTTCACTGTAACCTGATAGTTACCGGGGGTGGTGGCCAAATAGGTTGATCCTGTCGCGCCTGATATGTTGGCGCCGTTCTTTTTCCATTGATAGGTGTTGGAAGGACTGTTTGGGGCAGTTAATGTCACACCATTGGGATTACAAACCGTGCTCACTGTTCCAGAGGGGAAGATGGGGGCGGTTAGATAAAACGTTGTGGGTTGAGACATCTGCTGACAAGTAGTGGTGGTGTTGGTCACCAAAACTTTATAAGCACCTACTTCCGTTGGGAGGATGGTAGGTTGAGTAGACCCAGGAATCACAGCATCATTAAAATACCATTGATAAGTATAGTTGGGCGCCGTATTGACGTTCAAATAGACAGTGCTCGATTGACAAACCAATATCTCTCCCGTTGGATCAACGACTGCAGGCGGTAATTCATAGACATTGACATAGATACTATCAAACAAAAATTCATTGCCCAATTGAGCCGTCATGGAAAAATAACCACTGCCTTCAGGAACGAAGGTCACTGTATTTCCAACAGTACCATTTTCCCAAGTAACATTAAACCCTTGTGGACCAGCATAGGTCAGGGTAACAGGGAAAGTTGGGCATCGAGAAACAGTCTCGCCTTCGGTTATTAAATTAACAGCGGGGTTGGCACCGTTAAAGAAGATGGTTCGCTTAAATACAGGGCCCCATTTATTGGTGCCATCTTTAGCTCTGATGTTAAATAACGTCGAACCACTTTGATTCTCCCAGGTTAAATGATTGCGCAATAAGGTTTCTACAGCGTTATCAAAGTTGCCATCAAATGCAACGATGATGGATCCGTTTCCTGCTCCTGGATCAAAGACACCAAAATAATATTCGGCAAAAGTAATATTGAGTGTACGACCAATGGGCGTTTCGTTTCTGAAAACCGTCTTTTTGAACAATGGGCCCCATTTGTTGGTCTCATCTTTAAATCGGATATTGAACAAGGCTGAATTTCCTGTAATGGACCAAGCATAATCATCTGCAAATGCCTGCTCAATGGCGGCATTGTAATCCCCATCAAAGGCAAGAATCGCCGTTGCAGAACCTGCTCCGGGATCAAAAGTTCCAAAGAAAAACTCTGCTGCTTGAACCGATAAATTTCTGAAGGTAGGTGTTCCTTGAATAGACAATGTTTTCTTGAAAAGAGGTCCCCATTTATTGGTTTCATCCTTTGCGCGAACATTGAATAAGGTCAATCCATTGCTTAAATTCCAAGTAGTGTTACTGCTGATCGCTGTTTCAATCGCATCGGACCAATTGTCATCCAAAACCAAAAGATTGGTTCCGTTGCCTTGACCAGGATCAGTTGTACCAAAGAAAAATTCAGCAGATTGAATTTTACACAATCGCGGACTAGAAGGAACGCTTTGCACAGAAATGGTTTTCTTAAACAATGGACCCCACTTATTGCTTCCGTCTTTAGCACGAACATTGAACAAATGCAATCCTGGGGTTAAACTCCATGCTGTATTCAAAGAAGTAGCCGCCTCAACAGCCTCACCCCAGTTGCCATCAAAGACAACCAATGGAGTAGCACTACCTTGGCCGGGATCTGTATTTCCAAAGAAGAATTCACCTTGTGTCACAGCAACATTGTTGACTGTGGGCGAATTGCTTGTTAAAAAAATAACTTTCTTGAATCTGGGGCCCCACTTATTGTTAATGTCCTTTACCCGGACATTTAACAACACAGGGCTTGAAAGGTTTGGAACGGATTGCGCAGAGGCAATAATGGACTCTATGACATCACTGAAATCACCATCAGTGGCCGAAAAAGCCGTACCTGTTCCCACCCCTGGATCAATTGTCCCCCAAAAATACTCACCCGATACTATTCGGCTTTGAGCATTGATGCTGAAACTACCCAGTAACAAGAAAAGAACGAAATAGATTCTTTTCTTCATGATCATTAATTTCTATGGTAAGCCTTGGCTTTGATGTCAACGTTTTGACCTGGAAACAAATCTGCAGGAATGTTCAAATTGTAGATGAACGCCTTGCTGTTGTTTGGATTAGAAACGGGATAATAATTGTTCCAAGAATTGGGCCCACCAAAACGACCGCGGTCGCTTACTGTTAAATCGATATCGTAAAACTCGTGATTGGGGTTACCTGTATTTACTGTAGTTCCTACTGTTCCTACTACTTTGGTCAAAACCAATGGGTCAGTAGCTGATGGCACGGTACAAGGCAAATCCAATCCGTTGTAGGTCCATTCAAAAAATCCGCTTGATGAGGCATTGGGGAACAAGGAGCTGGTTGTAGAATAAGTCAAAGATCCTTCTACCGCTGTATCCCAATAGTATCCATAAGTGTAGTAAGGATAACCTGAATAAGACCCTCCTGAATTGAAACTAATGGTTCCCAAGAAATTATTGCTAGAAAATTTAAAATTATATCCAGGCACGTTTCCTGAAGCCAACATCCAATTGGCACTCGTCAATACGTCATTATTATAAAATTCGTTGGCAACCGTGCTGCTGCTATTCCATTTGAAGAAAGTCATGTTCTTCAAAATACAATTGCTTACACTCAAAGCGTAGTTGTCCGCACGCATGCTGAAATTATTCATGATGGAATCAGCTGTTAATACAATTTTGTCGGTTGTATTGGTTGATCCTGCTTCATCAACAATGTATAAATTATTGGTTTTAGAAGCGATGAAAGATCCATAACGCATGGTTGTATTGTTGGTTACTGAAGTTCTAATGGCCAATAACTCAAAATTGTCTGCATTCATGGCCAAATCACCCAACTTGCAATCAACCAATGAAACCAAAGCCTTACTGCTGGTTGTAGCCGAATTGGATGAACCTGTAATGCTGTAAATTCCCATGTTGATACCAACCATGTAAAGCTTCATACCTGCAAATCCCGTAATGGTCAAATTACCTGCATAACTCACGGTTGTTCCCGCCACTTGAGGAGCGATGGTCAATGATTTATTGATGGTCTGCGCGCCCTCTGAATACAATCCTGCTGCAATCAAAATACGATCCCCATTAGAAGAGGCCGCAATGGCTGAATTAATGGTTGAAAACATGGTTGTTCCATTTCCGGAACCAAAAGCTGCATCTACAAAGCGATCAACAGCAAAGGTGGTTGCAGCAAAGCACAACGCAGAAATAATCAAGAAAACTTTTTTCATTTTGTTTAGGTTTTGGATGTCTAAAGATAGCGATACCCATACACCTTAAACAAAGGAAAGAGCGATTTTAACACAAAAAAAAAGAGGACATCAAGTCCTCTTTTAGAAATATCTAAAATCGAATATTAACCATTCAACGCCTCAGCACCTGCCACGATCTCCAAGATCTCACCGGTGATCGCAGCCTGTCTGGCTTTGTTATAGTTCAATTTCAACTCTTTCACCAATTCACCTGCGTTATCTGTCGCCTTGTGCATAGCTGTCATTCGGGCGCCATGCTCAGCGGCAAAGCTATCCAATAACGCTTTGTACAATTGAACCTTTAAACTTCTTGGAATCAATTCTGAAACAATTTGTTCTTTGCCAGGTTCAAAAATGTAATCAGCCGATGCATTTCCCTGAGTCGCAGGTGGTGCAACAGGCAACAGTTGTTCGGTAGAAACAATTTGTACTGCCGCATTTTTGAATCGGTTGTACACCATCACTACTTTATCTACTTGACCATTGGCAAATGCATTCAAGAAATCTTGACCCACCTTAGAAGCGTTATCAAATGATAGTTGATCGAAAATAGCATTTGGATTTTCATTCAAGCCCCCCTCTGACCAATGACTAGTCTTTCTGAAGAAGTCAGCTCCTTTTTTACCCAAGGCTACTATTCTAACCTGAGCATCTTTGTGCGCAGCAACTACTTTGCGAGCCTCCTTGATTACGTTGTTATTGAAACCACCACACAATCCTCGATTGCTGGTAATCACAATCACCCAAACCGTTTTGGCTTCACGTTGCTGGCTGAAAATACTTCCTTCTACACCCACACTGGCGCTTGCATTTTCCAAAATATCCTTCAACTTTTCAGCATAAGGGCGCATGCGGGTGATGGCATCTTGTGCACGTTTCAATTTAGCAGCAGACACCATCTTCATGGCAGATGTAATCTGCATGGTGGAATTCACTGATACTATTCGCGTACGTATTTCTTTCAGATTCGCCATCTCTCGTTTAGTATTGAGCGGATAACTCTTTTGCTACTTTTTCCAATACTGCAGTTACATCGTCTCCGATATTTCCTTTGCGGATGGCCTCAAGAACATCCTTGTGTTGGTTTTCCAATAGCAACAAATAATCAGCCTCAAATTTCTTCACTTTCTCTACAGGTACGTTGGACAACAATCCTTTGGTTCCGCAATAGATGATAGCTGTTTGCTTCTCTACGGTCATTGGACTGTTTTGACCTTGCTTCAAAATTTCAACGTTACGCTTTCCTTTCTCCAATACAAACTTGGTTGCATCATCTAAGTCTGAACCAAACTTAGCAAAGGCTTCTAACTCGCGGTATTGTGCCTGATCCAACTTCAAAGTACCAGAAACCTTTTTCATGGACTTGATTTGAGCTGATCCTCCAACACGGCTTACGCTGATACCTACGTTGATCGCAGGACGCACACCGGCGTTGAAAAGGTTTGACTCCAAGAATATCTGACCATCCGTGATGGAAATAACATTGGTTGGAATATAGGCAGATACGTCACCCGCTTGTGTCTCAATGATAGGCAATGCCGTCAATGAGCCACCACCTTTCACCTTAGACTTCAAACTATCGGGAAGATCGTTCATGTTTTCAGCTACCTTTTGCGTCTCATTCACTTTTGCAGCGCGCTCTAATAAGCGGCTGTGCAAATAGAATACGTCACCAGGATAAGCCTCACGTCCGGGAGGACGGCGCAACAACAACGATACCTCACGATAAGCTACAGCTTGTTTTGACAAATCATCATAAACAATCAAAGCTGGGCGACCTGTATCACGGAAATATTCTCCAATCGCACAACCTGCAAATGGTGCGTAGAATTGAAGGGGTGCAGGATCAGAAGCTGTTGCTGCTACTACTACTGTGTAAGCCATAGCTCCAGCATCTTGCAACATTTGCACGGTACCTGCAACTGTTGAACCTTTCTGTCCACAAGCTACATAAATACAAAATACAGGTTCTCCCTTATCGTAAAATTCTTTTTGATTGATAATGGTGTCGATGGCAACTGTTGTCTTTCCAGTTTGACGGTCTCCGATGATTAACTCACGTTGACCACGACCAATTGGAATCATGGCGTCAATGGCCTTGATACCCGTTTGCAAAGGCTCTTTTACAGGCTGACGATAAATAACCCCCGGTGCCTTACGCTCCAATGGCATTTCAAAAAGCTCACCGCTGATAGGTCCTTTTCCATCAATGGGCTCACCCAATGTATTCACTACACGGCCAACCAAACCTTCACCAGCGTTGATACTGGCAATACGACCGGTACGCTTAACAGAGGCTCCTTCCTTCAGATCACCTGCTGGACCTAGCAATACAGCACCCACATTGTCCTCTTCCAAGTTCAATGCAATGCCTTTAACTCCGTTTTCAAACTCAATCAATTCTCCTGATTGAACGTTGGAAATACCATAGATACGCGCTATACCATCACCTACTTGAAGGATGGTACCCACTTCTTGGATATCCGCTTGGGTTTTTAATCCTGCGAGTTGCTCTCTTAGGATGGCTGAAATTTCGCCTGGTTTAACCTCTGCCATAATTTTTATTTTGTCTAATATTACAATTCAGAAACGTACTCGTTTTCTGAAAAATCTCTTTTAAGTTGTTTGATTTGGCTCGCGATAGACGCGTCCAATTGCTTGTCACCCACACGAATAATAAATCCTCCTATTAAAGAAGCATCCACCTTTTCCTGTATGGTCACTTTTTCTGTAGTCAAAGACTGAGCCTTATTCAAAATAGCCTGACGTGTTGAATCATTCATCACATCCGCAGTGGTTACATAAGCCAAAACTTCATTATTATGCTTGCGCACCAAAGCTACAAATGACTCTGCAATTTCCTTTAGAAAAGCCTCCCTACCCTTTTCAGTCATCAGATGAATAAACTGATTGGTGGTAGTATGAATGTTGGACTGAAAAATCTTGTCCATCACCTTGAGCTTTGTATCGCCCTTGACTACTGGACTTTTTAACATCAAATCCAAATCACGACTGGCTATCAAAGTTGAATGAAGCATAGCCATGTCTTTAGACACGGCTTCTACTTCCTTGCGCTCAATGCACAAGTCTAACAATGATTTAGCGTATCGGTAGGAGATTCTTGACATCTTAATTGGCTTTCAATTCATCAATCAATTGGCTATTCAAAGCATTCTGCTTCTCGGCATCAGACAACTTGTCTTTTACCAATTGCTCTGCTATTTGAATGGACAAATTGGCTACTTGATTTTTCAACTCCTGGATGGCTGCCTTTTTTTGCGTTTCAATCTCGCGCTGAGCATTGGCCAACAAAGCTGCACCATCTTGCGCTGCTCTTTCTTTGGCTTCTGAACGCATCTTGTCACCAATCTCTTTGGCTTCCTTCAAAATACGGTCACGTTCCTCACGCGCCTCTTTCAAGAGCTGCTCATTGCCCGATTTTAAAGAAGCCATTTCGGCTTTCGCCAATTCAGCTTGCTTCAATGCATTGGCAATTCCTTGCTCGCGCTCTTCAAGCGTTTGCAAGATTGGACCCCAAGCCATCTTTTTCAAGATAACCAGAACCAGAATGAACGCAATAGACGCCCAAAAGACCGTGCCCACGGAGACACTTAACAATCCTTCCATGAGAATTAAAATTTATGTTTAGAGCAGTGGGATTATCCCAAAGCCACCAACAAACAAACGATAACTGCGAAAAGAGCAACACCTTCAACCAAAGCTGCTGCAACGATCATGTTGGCACGCAAATCTCCAGTTGCTTCTGGTTGACGAGCAATAGACTCTAATGCTGAGCTCCCGATACGGCCTACACCGATACCAGCACCAATTGCTGCACAACCTGCTCCGATTCCAGCTAATCCTTGTTGGATTCCTGCTTCTAATAAAACTGATAATAGTTCCATTTTTGTTAATTTATGGTTTTTATTGATTTGTTTTCTAATTAATGATGATCCTCTTCATGGTGGTGCTCCTGGGTAGCATCCCCAAAATACAACGCAGCCAACAAAGTGAATACATATGCCTGTAAAAATGCTACCAAAAGTTCAATGAAGAACATGAATATCATAAACAATACTGCGCCAACTCCTACTCCATATCCAGCGACAGCACTACTTTGACCAAACAACAACACCAAACCAACGAAAGCAAGGATGATAATGTGTCCCGCTGTGATGTTAGCGGTCAAACGAATCATTAATACCGTTGGCTTAATAAAGATACTCAACACTTCAATGGGTACAAGAATCAATTTGATTCCGAAAGGAATACCCGGAGGCCAAAAGATGTGTCCCCAGTAATGTGCATTTCCGCTAAATGAAGTAATGAGGAAAACCAATGCCGCCAACACCAACGTGATGCTCAAAGTTCCTGTGATGTTAAAGCCTCCCAGAAAAGGAATCAAGCCCAACATATTACACAACCAAATAAAGAAAAATACCGTTAGTAAAAATGGCATATAAACACCTGCCTTCTTTTTGCCAATGGATGGAATAGCAACCTCATCACGAACAAAAAGGATAAAAGGTTCTATTGCGTTTTGCAAACCCGATGGCGCTTTGCTGGCACCGCCATTTTTGTACTTAGCAGAAACAGAACGGAAGATGACCAACATCAAAATGATGATGAACAACATTCCAAATACCGACTTGGTGATGGAAAAATCCATGGGTTTTTCGTGTGCATCACCATGCTCTGCATGCACGCCATGGGTTTCCCCTGATGATACTACAATAGACTCATGATGATTTTCATAGGTCACACCTGAAGAGGCTGTGTAGGGCTTGAATTGCAATTCACCATGCTCGTCAAATCCGTTCCAAAAAGAACTCGACATAAAAACATCCAAGTGGCCATGATTCCAAAGGATAACAGGAAGAGGCATGTACAATTGACCGATGAAATGTATTTGATGTCCATCACTGATGTGATGCATGATCATCTCTCCTGGATTAAATTTCTCTTCTTCACCAGCAACAACATGACCCGCTTCTGATGAATGCAAAGTATCTGCTGCATGTCCTGTAACATCATGCTGCGCAATGGTCAACTGCCCAAACAAAATGAAAACGACAAATGCGATAATTCTTAACATACTTCCTTTATTTTCAAGACTTTGCGTCTTGTTAGCAAATTTTAGCGGTGCAAAAGTAATCATGAAAGCACATTTCTTCAGCAGAAAAAAAAGAATATTTATCAATATTTCAATTATTTCTTACGATTGCGTATCCACCAGATAATAATTCTTCTTTCCTCTTTGCAAAAGCAGGTATCTATCGTTCAACAAATCTGAAGATTGAACCAAGCTCTCCGCATTCACCTTTTGCTTATTGATACTAATGCTGTTCTCCTGTAATGCTCGCCTAGCTTCACCATTACTACTGATAAAACCACTTTTGACCAGCAACTGAACAATGGGTAAACCTTGCGCTATTTCCTCTTTACTCATCTTCCCTTGCCCGACGCCTTCAAAAATTTCTTGTATTGTCTCATTATCCAAGGCCCTCATGGCTTGAATATCTGCATTACCAAATAATATTTGACTGGCTCCAATGGCTTGTTCTAACGCATCAGCCCCATGAACACGTTCCGTTACCTCCTCTGCCAAAGCCTTCTGCAATTGCCTTCTACCCGGATCTTGTTCATGCAGAGCAATCAAACCCTCTATGTCCTCTCTTGATTTCAATGAAAAGATTTTCAAATATCCCGGAGCATCCGCATCTGCCGCATTCAACCAAAACTGATAAAATTTGTAAGGAGAAGTTCGCTTGGGATCCAACCAAATATTGCCGCCTTCCGTTTTTCCAAACTTGGTCCCATCCGATTTTTTTATCAAAGGGGTGGTCAATGCAAACGCTTCACCTCCGTCTATTCTTCGAATTAATTCTGTCCCTGTGGTAATGTTTCCCCACTGGTCACTTCCGCCCATTTGCAGTTGAATACCGTGGTGTTTCCAGAGGTAATAAAAATCATAACCTTGAATCAATTGGTAAGTAAACTCCGTAAAGCTCATGCCTTCATGATTTCCACCTGAAATTCTATTCTTTACAGAATCCTTGGACATCATGTAGTTTACAGTTAACCGCTTTCCTACATCTCGAATAAAATCTAAGAAGCCAAAATCCTTGAACCAATCGTAATTATTGACAATTACAGCTTTGTTTTCTCCTTCAAAACTCAAGAATTTTTCCAGTTGTCTTTTTTGACAATCCTGATTGTGTCTTAAAATTTCTTCTGAAAGTAAATTCCTTTCTTGTGACTTACCGGAGGGATCACCGATCATACCCGTAGCACCGCCAATTAAGGCATAAGGTTGATGCCCTGCTTTTTGGAAATGCATCAACGTCATGATTTGAACCAAATTGCCAACACCCAAAGAATCCGCAGTTGGATCAAACCCAATGTATGCTTTGCACATTCCTTGATTCAGCTTTTCTTCCGTCCCGGGCATGGCATCGTGCAGCATCCCCCTCCACTTCAACTCTTCTACAAAATTCGTTTTCATCGTTTCAAAAATACAGCATTACAAGCAAGGGATAACACGCTCCAATTGAATTCCTCTTGAGCCTTTGATCAATATGGTCTTACGCTCTAAAGGATTATTCTCTATCCATGATATCAAGGTATCAACCGTTTCAAAATAAGGGAATGTCATTTTCCAAGGCTCAAATTCCTTACCCACCAAGATAGCAGCCAAGCCCAAATCTGTCAACAATTCAACCATTCGACCATGCTCTTCTGCACTGTACTCTCCCATCTCGCGCATCTCCCCTACAATGGCCAATGTATCGCCCTCTGTGATTTTACTCAAATGAATCAATGCATGCTCTAGACTTGTGGGGTTGGCATTGTAGGCATCAATAATCAATTTATTTTTTTCTGTCTCTTTCCACTGAGAGCGCATATTTTCAGGTAAATAATCAGCAACAGATTGCGCTGCTTTTTTCATGTCAACACCGAAATGGAAACCGATTTCCAAGGCTGTTTGAACATTAAAAACGTTGTATGCGCCCGTTAAAAGTGATGAAAATGAAATTCGTTCTTGACCCAAATCCAACAGCAAGTCCATGCCATTGGGTTTGTCATTTACAACAATGGAAAAATGTTGACCAAAAGGAATGATGCTCATCCCATTCGTAATCTCCTGCATCCAGGGCAACTCTAAATTGACAAAAATCTCTCCGCCGCGATTGCTTAGGTAGTCATACAATTCTTTCTTCCCTTTCTTAACGCCCTCTTGTCCACCAAATCCTTCCAAATGGGCCTTTCCGATGTTGGTGATGAATCCATGAGTGGGTTGGGCATATTGACAATACGAGGCAATCTCCTTCTGATGATTGGCTCCCATTTCGATGATGGCCAACTCCGTATCTTGAGGTGCAGACAATATGGTCAGCGGAACTCCTATGTGGTTGTTCAAATTGCCTTTGGTCGCATGCACTTTGTATCGGGTACTGAGAACATCACGAACCAACTCTTTGGTGGTGGTTTTGCCATTGCTTCCTGTTATCCCCACCACCGGAAAACGCCAAGATTCTCTGTACATCCGAGCCAATGCTTGAAGAGCGTGCAAAGAATCTTCACAAATGAGGCATCGTTTGTCTTGAATACCCCTCTCTTCATCCCCAACGACGCGACCTGCGCCTTGATCCAATGCCAATTGCAAGAAGTCATTCCCATTGAAATGTTCTCCTTTCAGAGCAAAGAATATACAACCCGGTGTGATTTTTCTTGAATCTGTGGTTACCACAGGATGGGTTAAATAATAGGCAAATAGTTCTTGTATCATGTCGAAACAAAAATAAAAATCCCCTGACATGCAGGGGATTTAATTTTCAAAGTTTTTGAATCCTATTCATCATCTTCACCACGTGAACCAATTCCTGTTGGGCTGCCCACGCGAGTCATCGCACAGCGGAATCCCAATGTGGATAAGGATCTTCTTTCATCCAAATATCTTCTTGTACCTGGGATGGTATAGTAAGCACGATCTCTCCAGCTACCACCTTTGATAACGCGTGAGCGGTTATTCACCAAGGTTGTTCTGCCCCAATCGTACATTCTATTTTCATCCTTTTCCATCTCCACCAATCCTTCTTGTGCATATTTAGAGCTTTGATAATCTCCATCCAAATAGTCAATATTGTCAGCGCGTTGGTAATTTCTTCTGTCGATATTTTCTTCAACATTTACATTTCGCATCTTTTGATGTCCAGAGGTATTGGTGATATAATCCGCAATTGCATCGCGCAAGTCTGGAGCAATCACCGCTTCTGAGCTGGTAACTTCTTCCATTACTTCCGCCATTTTCTCTTGAGCTTCATCGTATTTACGTTCCTTGGTTTTTACCTTGGCGTCTTCCACTTTGGTTCTCAAACTGGTCATCAACTGCTGATCTTGAGGCGTGAAATGCTCTTCCAATGTCGCTTGACGCTCATATTTGGTCAAGAAAGAATCCACTCCTGCTACATCATAATAATTCTTGTCGTACTTATCTGCAATGGTACCATCGTTGTTTAGCACTTTGGTCTGATAAACGTTACCACGGAAAGGACGGAAGTCTGACTTGTCTTCTGGAGACAATGGGCGATATACATCCAAAACCCACTCAGAAACGTTGCCCGCCATATTGTACAATCCGTAATCATTGGGAGGATAAGCATAAACGGGTGCTGTGATTTCAGCGTTATCGTTCAGTGCACCTGCAACCCCCATCAAGTCACCGTTACCACGGGTAAAGTTGGCGCGAATCGAACCAAAATAGGAACCATCCGTACCATCATTTCTCACAAAGTGACCATCCCAAGGATAAGAACGACGATCCGTTACCAATTCTTGAAAGGAGTTACCAATCAAGCCCAAAGCAGCATATTCCCATTCCGCTTCAGTTGGAAGTCGGTAGTTGGGCAACATCATTCCATCTTCCATTCTCACGCGACGGAAACCTTTACCATCTTCGTTCTTGGCATTAACATCTTTCAAACCAGGTGACTTTTGTTCTCCTTGGTATTGACCAGCATAATAAGTTTGAGTAGTAAAATGTTCATCCGCGGTTTGAGCGGCTGTATTCCACTTCAAGATTTTTTCGCGAACCAAAATAAATTCATTCACGCGGTCCGTTCTCCACTGGCAATAATCATTGGCTTGCAACCAATTGACACCCACCACTGGGTATTCTTGATAAGACGGATGACGCAAATAATAATCCACGAAAGGCTCGTTGAACTCCATCTTTTCACGCCATACAAGGGTATCAGGAAGAGCGCGGTTGATTAACTCAGGATATTCCTCTCCATAGACCAATTTTAACCAAGTTAAATAATCCAGCCAGTATTGGTTGGTGACTTCTGTTTCATCCATATAAAACGAAGAAACAGTTACACGACGGGCAATGTTGTCCCAAGCAAACTTTAAATCTTCTTCCACACTACCCATGGTGAAGGTACCACCTTCAACCAGAACCAAACCAGGACCAGTTTCTTGTTCTCGGTACTTCATTTTGAAGAACCCACCATTCTCGGGAGTGTTGTACTCCCATGCCGTGGCACCAGAAGTATTCTTCTTACACGAAGTCATTACTTGTGAGCAAACAAGTAAGAACAATAACGCGAAATAAATTGAACGATTTTTCATGATTTCCTATTTCTTTTTATTGCTTCCTAAACTTTGAATTAGAACGATGGACAGGCAACAGATCTGAATTTAACCTTTCTTCTTACACAAGGGAAATTGATGACCACTGAAATCTCATGTGATCCCCCTGTAGAAGGTGTTAACTCAGAAATGGTGATGTCATAGCTATAACCAAAATTAATGAAGTCCGTTTTAATGCCCAATGTTGTAATGAATGAATCTCGGTAACTATTGCCAAACATGAAACCTCTGAACCACACACCAGCTACAATTGGTCCCTTGTTAACGTAAGTTCCGAAATTTAATTGTTGAAACTCTCCTTGTCTGCGATACAAAATATTAGGAGATATGTAAGAAGTTTCACCTTTGAACGATCTTTTAAATGGCAACAAAGCGCCAATGTGACCGGTGAACTTCATGGGTAGACGGCTTGTACCCACAATCAACGATTCATTGGGTTCCGTTAGGTGGTGAACCGCTCCACCAAAATAAAGCTTGTCTGTAAAACCAATCACACCTGCTGAAAAATCCATTCCAGATACCTTTCCACCTCTTGGTACATCCGCCGTCTCGTAGATAAATCCTTTTCTGGGATCAATCATATCGCCAAATGTCAACTTACTCCAATCCAATGATTTTTGGAAATAAGTAACTTGCAACGCGGCTTTCATCGCAAATTTTCTACCGATTGGTTGTTGGTAAGAATAAATACCACTAATGCTATTGGAGGTCAATGTACTTTGGGCTGCCCGATCATTGACAAACATCAACCCAATACCACCTCTGGCAGCATCCACGTGTTGATCATAAGCAACGGAATTGGTAATAAAGGCTCCTGAAAGGCTTGGCCATTGGTTGCGATAATTCATTGCCAATCGTGGACATTTTGCCGCACCAGCAAAGGCAGGATTGAGATACAATTGGTTGGCATAAAACTGCGTAAACTCTGGATCCTGCGCCTTCAGTGACACTGAAAAGAGCGTGGCCAAAATCACCCCACAAATAACATATATTCTCTCTTTCTTCATTGCGAAATCGAACTTAGTCTGTTTCTATCGAATTCACAATAATACAACATTTCTTCAAATTATCAACAATAGGAGCAATATTTCAACCACTTTTTTGTTTAGACTTCCCGTATTTCCTTTGCACCATGTATCAACGACCAAAAACGATTTTCCTTTTTCTTCTGGCTACCTGTCATTTTCTCTTGGGTGCAGCCCAAACTTCAAGGAAGGACCTTTCTCAATTTGAAATTCAATTCGTTTGGGAAGAGAATCAGGATTGGCCAAAAAATACGACATGGCAAAATTGGAATAATCAGTGGGTACCCATGACCTGTTTTGATCTGCCATCACAATATCAAGCGGTATCGGATATACAAATCACAGAATGGTTCGCTGCTCAACGCAAACAACACATTTCATTTTCCATCTCCTCTCCCCAGGAATGGATTTACACGACTCAAAATTTTGAACATCCTGACGGCTCAAAACAAACTAAACTTTTGGTGCATCCGCGCAAATTTGAGAATGGTCATTGGTTGAACATTGAAAAACTAAGTATTCAAATCAGCAGTGAATCCAATCCGATGCAAGTTAGAGGAGGCAATAGCTATGCTGCTCATTCTGCTCTTTCAGAAGGTCAATGGTTTCAACTGGCGATTACAAAAGATGGCGTGTACAAAGTTGATAAAAGTATTCTCGAGAATCTGGGTATCAATCTCAACCAAATCAATCCTCAAAATATTAATTTGTATGGAAATGGTGGTAGAATGCTTTCTCCCAATAACAGCGATAATCGACCCGATGACCTCACCAAACTACCTATTGCTTTTGTTGGTGAATCAGACGGTGTATTCAATAACAACGACTACTTTTTATTTTATGGTGAAGGTGCAGATGGATGGTCACTTTCTCATTCCTCATCGCTCAACAAAAAAAGATGGTTCCCCAGCAAGCACCATTACTCCGACAGCGCCTATTACTACATCCGAATAGATGACACCACCCCATTGAGAATTGCATCCAATGACAACCTCCAAAGTCCCACACACCAAGTAACGCAATTCCAAGATTTTCAATTTGTTGAGAATGAAATGATCAATATCGGAAGAGCAGGGAGAGAGTTTTATGGTGAAAATTTTTCAAGTGGATCATTGACCTATAACTTCAATTTTCCCAATGTTCTTGGCTCTGCCATTTTGGAATTCGGAGCGGTAGGTAAATGCTATGGCGGGGCTGGTATTATCAAATCCTCCATTGCAGGAATCAATAACAATCACGCTATATCGTCGGTTGGTACCTCCAGCACTTCCAATTTTGGTAATGCCACAGGGGGAATAATTCCGTTTTCACCTAACTCGTCCAATCTAGCCGCTACCTTTACTTTTACACCTTCAAGCGCAGATGACCAAGCTTGGATGGACTTTATTTCTGTCAATGTCACGCGACAAATGATCATGTCCGGAGGACAAATGAAACTAAGAGATACCACAGGAATCGGACCCAATCAAGTTGCCAACTACCAGCTCAATAACGCCACCAACGTTCATAGCATATGGAATATATCATCACCCACACAACCCCATCTTATTGTATTCAATAACAACCAAGGAATTTGTGAATGGAGATTGGATCACTCTGCTCTTCAGGAGTGCCTTGTGGTCAATAACAACAGCTTTCTTACTCCTTTTGCAAGGGGAAGAGTGGACAATCAAGACATTCATGGGTGGTCTGATGTTGACTTGGTGATTGTTACCGCGCCGGGACATTACAGCAGTGCTCAGGCGTTGGCTGAAATCCATGAAGCGGAGGGAATGGTGGTAAAATTGATCAAACCACAACAAGTTTACCATGAATTTTCATCTGGAAATCCTGATGTTACTGCCATCCGCCAAATGATGAAAATGCTGTACGATAGAGCAAACGGAAACCCTGATCTTCAGCCAAAAAATTTATTGCTCTTTGGAGATGGTGCCTACGACACCAATAGAGGACATATGGTCCAGAAAGGATTTAACGTTATTGTTTATGAATCTGATTATTCACTATCACCCCTTGCATCTTATGTTAGTGATGATTATTTTGTTATGCTCTCTCCCGATGACAACGCAAGCTCTTTGGGGTATTTGGATTGCGGTGTGGGAAGAATACCCGCAGAAAATGCAGAGGAAGGCATGCAAGCCATTGATAAAATAAGAGCCTACTTGGCCAAGTCCAATGAAATTGTTATTCAAGACAACTGCTCAACCAATGAAATATCAAGCTCTGTCGGTCCGTGGAGAAACGTCCTAACTTTTGTATCGGATGACCAAGATGGAAATGGTGGCGGATATGAGCAGGTTCACCTCAATAGTTCAGACTCATTGACAAGAATTGTGCAACGAGAGCATCCAGAGTATGACATCAACAAAATATATTTGGACGCCTACGTTCAACAATCCACCCCTGGAGGGGAGCGTTATCCAGATGCTCAAAACGCCATTAAGAATCGCATCAATGCTGGCTCTCTGATTGTCACCTATATTGGTCATGGTGGAGAACGCGGCTGGGCGCATGAACGGGTATTGGACATCCCTACTATACAAAGTTTTGATAATCTGTATCGATTACCCGTTTTTCTCACAGCCACCTGTGAAATGGCTCGCTTTGACGATCCAACCTACAAGTCCGCTGGAGAATTACTTGTCCTTAACCCCAACGGAGGGGCAATAGCCATGCTTACCACAACGCGCGTCGTATTCTCTGGAGAAAACTTTGAGATGGATTTGGCCTTTTTTGAACATGCTTTGAATGACGCAAACGATCCAGAACTCACACTGGGCAAATTAAACATGCTCACCAAAAACGGTGTAAGCGCAGGAAACGACAGCAAACCCAATTTCAGTCTCCTTGGAGATCCCGCATTGAAATTAAATTACCCGAAATATGAAATTAAAACCACCACCATTAACGGTATTGATGCAACCATTTTTTCCGACACTTTAAAAGCTCTGGAAGAAGTAACCGTGCAAGGCAAAATCGTAAACAACATAGGAGAAATTCAAGATAATTTCAACGGTGTAATATATCCCGTTGTGTATGACAAAGCAGCCGTCATCAACACACAAAACAATGATGATGGCGTTGTTCAACAATACAAAACATTCAATAAGATTTTATTCAAAGGAAAAGCCACAGTATCCAACGGAAATTTTGAATTTCAATTCCCTATGCCCTACGACATCAATTACGCTGTTGATTTTGGAAGAATAACCTATTATGCTAGCTCGGGAACAGAGGATGGACACGGTTTTGACAACAGTTTTTTAATTGGTGGATCATCCAATGATGTTGTACTCAATACCAACGGACCTGAAATTAAAATTTTTATGAATGACAGTTCATTCGTCAATGGCGGAACCACGCATGCCGACCCTATTTTATTGGCTGTTCTGAAGGATGAAAATGGCATCAATACAGCTGGGAACGGTATTGGACACGACATTGTAGGCGTCTTGGATGAACAAACAAATCAACCCATTGTATTGAATGAATTTTTTGAATCCAATCTAAACACGTACAAACAAGGCAATGTGCGATATCCCTTCAATACATTGACAACAGGAAACCATCAATTAAAAATAAAAGCTTGGGATACCCACAACAACTCGTCCGAGAAAACATTGGATTTCATCGTTGCAGACAATGAAGCGTTGGTGATAGAAAAATTATTAAACTATCCTAACCCTTTTACCACCAGAACATCCTTTTTCTTTGAGCACAATCAAGCTTGTCAAGATTTAAAAATTACCATTCAAGTTTTTACTGTAAGCGGAAAACTAGTAAAAACCATACAAGATGTTCAAACCTGCACAGGATTTAGAACAAACGGCATAGAATGGAATGGGCGCGATGATTTTGAAGACCCCATAGGTAAAGGTGTTTATGTATACCGCGTTAGTGTGGAAAACCCAGAAGGACAACGCGCTGAAAAATTTGAAAAATTGGTGATTCTCCGATGAGTCTTATATTTGAAACGAAATGTTGAAGAAGAAAATAATTTTAGGAAGTGTTTTGCTCGCTGTTTTGAGCGGTCACAAGGCGACAGCTCAGTTGATCAATCAATCCGACAAAGCCCAGCAAATTCAATTGAACACCATAACCACCGCTGTCCCATTTTTGCTCATTGCCCCAGATTCAAGATCAGGTGCATTAGGAGATGCAGGAGTAGCATTGTCCCCTGATGCCAATAGTGTTCATTGGAATATGTCTAAGTTGGCCTTTGGTGATAAGCCCATGGAATTTTCCGTTTCCTATTCACCATGGCTGCGTGCATTGGTGAATGACATGAGTCTCTCCTACATCAGTGGATACAAAAAATTGGATAAAAACCGCGCAATTGGTGGATCACTTCGTTATTTCTCATTGGGAAGCATCACCTTTACTGGAGAAGATGCACAAACCATCCGCGAGTTTACACCCAGTGAATTTGCATTGGATTTGGGATTGAGTCAAAAACTAAGTAAAAACTTTAGCGTTGGATTTGCAGGACGATTTGTCAATTCAAATCTTACAGGTGGAATCAACGTGCAGGGTGCTGAAAGTAAGCCGGGAAGAACTGGAGCTGTAGATTTATCCGCTTTTTACACCAAACCAGATGCGCGTTTATTTGGAAAGAAATTAGGAATCAACGCTGGCGTCAACATCACCAACATTGGTGCTAAAATGCGTTACACCAATACGGCCAATCGAGATTTTATTCCCACCAATTTGCGCCTAGGAACCGCCATTACAGGATACATGGATGAATTCAACAAAATAACTTTCACCCTTGACTTCAATAAACTTTTGGTTCCAACCCCACCAATCTATGATACCGATGGAAACATTATTTCAGGAATGGACAGAAATGTTGGAGTTGCGCAAGGAATGATTCAATCATTCACGGATGCTCCGGGACAATTGGATGAAAACAGTCAAGTGGTCAAAGGAAGTGTGGGTAGAGAAGAATTAAGAGAAATCAATTGGGGCGGTGGCTTTGAGTACAACTATGCTGAACAATTTGCCGTGCGTGCTGGATACTTCTTTGAAGATCTTACCAAAGGAAATCGTCAATTTATTACAGTGGGAGCAGGATTGAAGTATCAAGTATTGACCATCGATATGTCTTATTTGATTAGTACTACGCAACAAAATCCTTTGGCCAACACCTTGCGATTCTCATTGCGTTTTACCATCGGAGATAAAGAGGGTGGTGCAGAAAACATTGACGAATAATGGACATCAGAGTAGGTTATGGGTATGACATTCACCAAATGGTGGAAGGTCGTGAATTGTGGTTAGGCGGGATTCAATTTGAACATGATAAAGGAGCCTTGGGACACAGTGACGCTGATGTCCTTTTGCATGCCATTTGTGACGCCATATTGGGTGCCGCAGGCAAAAGGGATATTGGCTTTCAATTTCCCGACACCGATGCCCAATACAAAGGCATTGATTCAAAAAAGCTTTTGGCTTCCACCATGCTTAAAGTTCAAGAGGACGGCTGGAAAGTCAACAATTTGGATGCTACCATCAATTTGGAGCGACCCAAAATTTTAAAGCGCGTTGAGGAAATGAAATCCACCATCGCAGAGTTGTGTCAAATCACAACAGACCGGGTGTCAATCAAGGCCACTACCAGCGAAAAACTGGGTTTTGTAGGGGAAGAGAAAGGAGTCGAAGCCTCAGCGGTCGTGCTCCTTATGCGTTGATATTTTGTGAGAACGTCTCGTCCATTTGCGAGTGCTGTTCATCATCATAAAAATAAATCTTCAGCAAAGCGGTATCTCTTAAGAAATCAATCTTACCAATTTCAACACGGTTGATTTTAATCCCCGTTCTCGATTCCAAATCCGCCTTAAGCTCTTCATGCTTACCTGCTTGGATAAGATGAATGTTATCATACAATATAATCTTCTGGGATTCATGACGCAACAACCACACTTTCTCCAATCCGTAGGTTAGTCCGATGATGGCCATGTTGGCAAAAATCAACTCCACCAAAGAAATCTTCTTGTTGATCAAAGCGTTCATCACGGACATGCCGATGATGATGAACAAATAAGTCATTTCTTTGATGGGAATGGCGTCTGTGCGGTAACGGATGATTCCAAAAACAGCAAACAATCCCAAAGCAAATCCCATTTCTAACTTCACACTCTCCAACATGAAACACATCAAGAAAATGGAGATACTAAAGAGTAAATAAGTGAATAAAAAATCTTTTCTTTTGGCAATTGGATAATAGATAAACCGCACAATCAACGTCACAAAAAACATGTGTACACCCAAACGCAACACCATTTCCAAAAGATCTTCCCAATTGGCCAATTTCATGGCGCCCAAAGGTTTAAACTTTTCTTGCGCCTCAGCAATCGGCAAATCCGTTGGAGCAGGCATCGTTTGCAAGAAAGCATCCATCAAAGGATGAGAAAATTGATTAATGGTATATAAAAGATCCATGGGTTAGTGATTTTATTGTTCTAATTTTTTCTTTAAACATATTGGATTTTTGATCCGTCAACAACGCAATACCTAAGCAGTACTTACTCATGCTCTCTGGACGAATCAAACGGCGTTTCAGCGCTTGTAAAAATACGGAATGTCTATTTTGACGTTCTTGTTTGGCTTCAATGATAACCAGATCAGGTATATCTACTGTTTTATCATTCACGACAAAACTTAAATTTAAATCAATGGTAATGCGCTCGGGCAACGCCTGATCTACCAGGGTAATTCGCTCAAAACAATTCATCAACTTGGGCTCAAGGTGTTCTTCAAAATGACTTGTCTCATGAATGTAATGTTCGTTGTCCGAAGTCAATTCGGGTGACAATCCATCCAACCTCGTTCTGTCCTTTTCTGTCCTGCCTTTATTGCTTTTAAACTTCACCTCCAGGAATGTCAAGTTACTTTCCACATACATTCGTTTTCGAATCTTCAATCGATTCTGCTTCCCGCTATGGTGTCTTCTGTAAAAATAAAAGTCAGGAGTATCATAATACTGCGACTGGTAGTGATTGCTTCTTACACCCTTGATATCCAAAATACGATAATGATGAGCAACCTCCTCTAATACAGATTCTAGTTGACTCATCGACATTAAATATTTGGTATCCGTACGATTCATCAGAGCCACACCATCCATCTCCTTCAAAGAAATGGGTTGATACCGGGAAATGATTTGTTGTACGTTTGACAATATCTTTTGGATTTAGTTCAAACTTACTGAATCAATGACAATAAAAAAGAAAAATCTTAATTTTAACTTAACAATGATTTTATTAACGGCGCAAATCACTCTTTTCCAATTCCCCCAAAAAGTCAACCAGCTTTTTTCTCCATTTTTCCACGGCCATATCCAAGACTGCGCTGTATCGATCTCTGCTTGATTTGCGCTCCTGTATCTTCATCATCTGCTCGCGACTCAGATAAACTGCATTCTTACCGCCTTGTTCCGTCGGATAAAGTTGCGAAGCAGAACCCTCATAATCCAATTCATAAAACTCTTTTTGACCACCTAAGTCCATGATCTGAGAAGCTACGGTTGTGCCTGTGGTGGTATTGATCAAAGACAATTTCAATTGAGCCGTAAGATTGACCGTCTCTGGCTCCAAATAAACCTTGATTACCTTTTCTTGGTTTCCCCTTTTCTCCATTACCCAATGTTGCATTTTTTCGGATCGAGTAGTTTTCATTTCCCACACCAAAGGCTCAATCACCAGCAAGGTTGCAGCGGTTTTTAATTCTCCCAACACGACATCCGCATTGTTTTGACTATACTGCAAGTTCAAGGCATTCAACTGCTCTTTGGAGATGCTCTCAAAATGATTATCATTCAACACTTGCACAAAAGGAAAGTCACCTTGCGTCAAGTAGCTTTCCAAATAAGCCGTCAGAAACTTCATGTCTGAAAATTGATCCCTACCTAAGATACGGGATTGAAGACCAAAGTCTTGAAGCTTCTGCACAATTTTATCCTTGGTTTTTTGCTCAGCCATCAGCACTACGCGCATGGAAAAAGAGCAACGATCCAAGCAATCCTTTCTAATTTTTTCCGCTCGTTGCTCATTCTTATCCCATTTCAAAGCGGTCAATGCATAGGCATGGGCTTGCTTGTAAAAACCTTCAGAAAAAGCGCCTTCAGCTAACGCAACCGCCATTTCGACCTGTGCCAAACGCTGCATCAGCTTTGCTTCTTCGTGATTGGTCTCTATCTCCAAAAGTAATACCGCCATCTCATTGGCTTTGCTCCATTTTTCCTCCTCTCCATACTGCCGCATTTCCTTGGCATACAACTCCAACCAATAAGCTTTACATCGATTTTTAAAGGGTGCCACATTGCTTTGAAAAGATTTTACCAATTCAGCGTGATGCTCTTCAAACTTTGAACTGGACTTTAAAAAGGAATCATACCAAGTCAAAGCTGAATGATAGGACTCACTTTTATCACAGACGGATTGTAAAGGATTAAATTTTTGAGTTAAAATGGTTTCAGCACTTTTATTCATTCCAGCTCTTGCCTCCCAAGCTTGATGCTCCTTCCACAACTGAAGGTATCGTTCGTAAGCCATTTCATGCAGTCCGTTTTCCTCCATCCTTTTTGCCTCACCCAATCCCTTTTTCAGCGCACAACTCGATAAAGCTGCCAAGCAAAAAAGAAAGTAAACAAAGTTGGAAAGGCGTAACATGTCTATTGGGTTTAAAAACAAAAATAAGCATCCCTTCCCCCTTTAATCAAAACTCTTGTTGAACAGTGCATACAATTGATGATTTATCTCACTGAATTTCTGTGACGTTTGACAAATCAATGACAAATCCAAAACACTTGAAACCGACATTTGCAACTGTGAGAAAGGTCCAAATCATCAGTGTTAATCACCATCAGTTTCCGCTGGAAACCATCGGGAAATTTCATGTCAATGACAATGAAAAATTATTGGCACTGACAGAGATGAAAAAAATAACCAGTTGCGACGAAGTGATGTATGTCGCCACTTGCAATCGCGTAGAATGGATATTCACAGTAGATCATTTTGTCTGTCCAGGATTAACCCAACAAGTTTTACAACTATTCAGCAGCATCCAAGACAATGAATTTCTCAAAAGCACTGCATTGCAATGTACCCGACTTAATGGAGATAACGCGAGTGAGCATGTTTTGAGAACGGCGGGAAGTCTCAACTCCGCCGTCATTGGGGAAACGGAAATACTTGGTCAAATGCGCGCTGCCTATGACTTTAGCGTTAAAGTAGGGTTAGCCGGTGAAGCTTTGCGCATTTTAATGAAACAATGTGTCAAGTCCGCCAAACAAATATTTACAGAAACAGACCTACGAAGAAAACCCGTTTCTATCGTATCCATCGCCTGGAATGCTTTCTTGGAAAAAGGTTTCCAAAAAAACGCCTCCATTGCCCTGGTTGGCGCAGGACAAATCATTTCGAATTTTGCCAAATTTTTATTCGAAAATGGATACCACAACGTAACTGTTTTCAACAGATCAGCATCAGGGGCTTATAAATTGGTTGAACTATTTAACAACAAGCCATTTTTTGGCTTGGAAAATATACCCACTCAGTTGCACATGCACAATGCGTGGATTGTATGCACAGGTTCTACCGATTACTTGATGTCGGAAGATTTGGTAAATCAACTCGGCGCATCCACCAAAATGGTCATTGACCTTGCCATGCCCGGAAACGTTCACCCCAGTATTCAAAAGCAAAAAGGAATTGCCTTTTTTGATATGAATAATATTCAGCAAATCACCAATGAGAATATTGCTTTCCGTCAAATGGCTTTGGAGCAATGTGAACCTATTATATTACAAGGTCTGATGGAATACAAAGGATTGGTGCAAGAACGAAAAATTGAATTGGCCATGCAAAACATTCCTGTCACCATTAAGGAGATAAGGGAGACTGCTGTTGGAAGTGTTTTTCAAAAAGACTTAATGGACTTGGATGAAAATGCCAAAGAAGTGCTAGACAAAATTTTGGATTACATGGAAAAAAAATACATCTCAGTTCCCATGAAGATGGCAAAGGCTGTGATGATGGAACAACACCAAAAAAATTAATCATGTCCCGCAAGATCATCATTGGAACAAGGGGGAGCGAACTAGCCCTTTGGCAAGCACATTTCACCCAATCCCTTTTGAATAGTCTTGGGATACCCAACGAACTTAAAATCATCACAACAAAAGGAGACCAAATTCAACATTTGAGTTTCGATAAAATTGAAGGCAAAGGATTTTTCACCAAGGAAATTGAACAAGCCCTCATGGAGAATGAAATTGACATTGCTGTTCATTCTCATAAAGATTTAGAAACGGCTCCGCATGAAGATTTAATTATCGCAGCTGTGAGCCATCGGGCTGATCCCAGAGATATTTTAATCACCCAAAAAGATTGTATCAAAGAACAAAACACATTGTTGCTACAAGACAACATTCGGGTGGGCACATCTTCTATCAGAAGGAAAACACAGTTGATGAATATCCGTCCTGATTTGACAACCGTAGATATCAGAGGTAACGTTCCTACCCGCATTCAAAAGTTAAGAGATGGACATTGCGATGCCATTCTTCTGGCTGCTGCAGGAGTTTCCCGGTTGAACATTGACTTATCTGAATTTCATACACAGCTTCTAGATCCAACTAGTTTTGTTCCTGCACCCGCGCAAGGGGTATTGGGATGGCAATGTCGCAGAAATGACAATGAGGTAATTTCCATCTTGAATCAACTCAATAACCAAGATGTTGCGGACTCCATTTTTATTGAAAGAATGTTGCTGCAAAAACTCGAAGGGGGATGTCAACTTCCATTGGGAGTTTTCTGCACCAAACAAAATGAAACTTGGGAAGTACATGTTGCTTTTGCTGTTGGAATCAATCAACCGATATTACAATTCTCTTTTACCCACCCTGATGCCAATCAATGCATCTCTTATTGTTTTGATAAATTGGACCAATGGCGAAAATTTTCATCAGTAAATCCATAACCGCTGAAGACCACTGGGCAAAATCCTTGATGGATGAAGGGCATGAGCTGTTGGGTGCTAGTTGTATTGAAACACAAAGAATCCTTATTGAAAAAGTGCCGCCTTCCGATTGGACGTTTTTCTCCAGTGCACAGGGTGTGAAACATTTTTTAGAACAACATTCCATTTCCTCTTCCTTCATTGGAGTAATGGGAGAAGGTACCCTTAAGGCACTTAAAAGTTTCGGACTTTCTGCTGACTTCATTGGCCAAACCTCCGATCCTGAAATGGTGGGAAAGGCCTTTACATCCACACTTGAGCCCAATCAAAGCATTTTATTCCCAGCATCTTTGATCAGTAAACGAAACATTGCTAAACAAATAGTAGGACATACCATCCTCCACCTTCCTTGTTACCAAACGCTTCCAAAAGCCAATAAAGTTGGCCCACATGATCTCTACCTTTTTACCTCGCCCTCTAACGTTGATGGCTTCCTGTTGGAACAACCATTGCCTGATGCCATATTGGTGGCCTATGGACCGACAACAGAAGCTTACCTAAAAGAAAAAGGCGCTGCAAATGTTACCGTTTTGCAGCAAATCACGGATGCGCAACTCTACAGCACAATAAAAGAAAAAGTTTCGGGTTAATAGGCTGCTTAGTAAATTGCAGCATGAAAATCCGTTGGGTCACTCTTGTTCTTGGCTTCCTTTCATCCTTATCATGGGGACAAAGTGACGTAGCTCCTAAGTATGTGAACGAATTTTTGAATATCGGTGTAGGGGCCAGGGGCTATGCTTTGGCAGGGGCAATCACTGGAACAAGCAAAGACGGATTCAGCAGTTATTGGAATCCAGCTGGAATAGCGAGAATCCCACAACAGCATTCTATCGCGGCTATGCATGCTGAGTATTTTGCCGGTATTGCCAAACTCGATTACGCGGGATACGCTCAGAAACTGGATAACTATAGAAATTTCGGAGCATCGTTCATTCGATTTGGTGTTGACAATATACCCAACACCATTGATTTGTACGATCCAAATGGCAATGTCGATTACAGCAGAATTTCATACTTCTCTGCGGCTGACTATGCCTTTCTATTGACCTATGCACAAAGTGAACCTCCCAAAATCCTCAAAAGATTTTTGCCTAAAGAAAAAATGAAAAATCATTTTGGTATTAATGCCAAAATCATCTATCGACAAATAGGTGACTTTGCTAATGCATGGGGTTTTGGCATTGACTTGGGATGGCAAGCAGAATACAAAAAATGGGAATGGGGTGTTGTATTGAAAGACATCACAGGAACATTCAGTGCATGGCATTACAACTTAGACGAGAAAACGAAATCCGTATTCCTAGCAACGGGAAATGAGCTGCCTGACAATGCCTGGGAAATAGCCAAACCCCGGATAATTACTGGTGGTGGGAGAAACTTCTTTTGGCGTAAATATCAATTCATTGTTGAAGGCAATCTCATTACCACAACGGATGGAAAAAGAAATACGCTGATAGCCGGCAATACTTTGAGCATTGATCCTGCGATAGGAATGGAAATAGGCTACCAACAATGGTTAAAATTGCGCGCCGGTTTTGGCAACTTCCAAAGAACCACAACCTTCCAAGGACAAGAAACAACCTTCCAACCCAACATCGGTTTGGGCATTGTCTTCAAGCAATTTTCTTTGGACTATGCGTTAACTGATATAGCGAACCAAAGTGATGTCTTATATACCAATATGGTGTCACTCACTTTTAATGGTTTGCTTCCTAAACGCCAGGTGAATCAAGGCTCCTAAAAGGATCATAGATAGCACCAAGTGCATGGGCTGTGACCAAATGGGATAGTCAAAATAAGTCAATAAAATACCTACGACAAATTCACCTATCAATGGTAAGGCAATCCAAAAAGCCAACCCTGATTTTTGTTTTTGGAGTTGAAAGGCCAATGCACCCGCTGTAAACAACACCAACCAAGAAAAAGTCCTGTGGACATAAAATACAATATCATCAGACGACTGAATGACCTGTGCTACCCACTCCTTCCTATTGTATCCAGCCTTAATCACCTCATCAATGGCCTCACGCAATTGTGAGCCCAAGACAATCTGGGCAATGACCATGAATAAAGAAATCCACAACAACCAAGGACGACTCAGCGTCCACATTTCTTTGTTGACTTTGCAAGAATTATAAGCCCAAAGCAGGGTAAAAATAATCCCCATGGTTCCTAGCATATGCAGCGTAACCTTACCCCCTGAAAGGTGACCATCCACAACCAATTTACCAATCCAAGCCTCGTATAAAATAAGAATCAACGTAAGTCCGGTTGCGACAAATGTGGCCCAGCCATTGCCCTTTCTTGCCCATCTAAAAGAAAGCAAAAGCAAAATAAAAACAGGAATACCCAAAACCCCAGTGAATAAACGATTGATGTATTCAATCCATGTGTGCCAAACATTAAAGATGGCATAATCATGTTTTGGATATTTCTTCCAATCTGCTTCAGATCCAAAACTCCAAAAAGTAGCTTTGTCATCCAAGACAACGTCTTCCTGGGCCACCCACAAGGTATCATGGTGAATCACCATTTGACCTTTTTTAAAAGCTTTACCTGGACCTATCAATAAAACCTCCTCATCCGTAGGAGGAATCAAATGTCCGAAACATTTCGGCCAATCGGGACAGCCCATGCCACTGCCCGTGACACGCACGACACTACCGGCAATCACCACCAGATACAGCGCAATGAGCGCGATCATGGCCCAACGTGCGGGACTTCCTTTGAACATGCTATTGAAGGGTAGTAGTAATCTCTTGAGCGGCTACCACTTTGTATTTGCCATCGGCAATGGTATTCACGCATTCTATCATTTTATCTACTGAAGTAGCGTTGGCATTAAAATCTGCTGTCACTACATTCACCTCACGCTCTTCAACAAAATCCAATTGGGTTGCAGTCACACCTGGAATTTTCTCCAATTCTTTTTGAATCTTTCCTCCGCAACCATGTGCACAAGTCATCCCTTTAATCGAAAATTTAGCTGAAACCTTCGCTACAGGTCCCTTCTCTTGAATCTTTTCGACAACAATACCTGTGTTTTCGGTTTGGTTCTGGCAAGCCATCAAGAGCGCCATCAAAAGAAAAGTCAGTAATTTTTTCATTCTTTTATTTTCGACAAAATTAGGGTTCAAGCCCAATAACAACACGTACATTTGACAAAAAACTGTTTTGTTCCAACAAAAGTTATCTTCCCTACTGATTTTAGTCCTTCTAGCACTGGTTTGGGGGTCATCTTTCATCTTAATGAAGATGGGGTTAAAAGCGCCCGATGGGACACCAGTTTTAACACCCTACCAAGTGGCCTCTTTGCGCATGATGATGGCTGCCGTGGTATTGCTGCCCATATCCATTCAAGCCATACGTCAGATTGATAAAAAGGATTGGAAATATTTGGCAGTGGTGGGATTTTTGGGCAGTGGCATACCTGCTTTTTTGTTTGCGGTATCGCAGCAATATTTGGACAGTGGGTTAGCAGGAATCTTGAATGCACTCACCCCCCTATTCACGTTGCTTTTGGCGATTCTTTTTTTTAAAAAGACAACACACAAGCGACAAGTAACGGGCATGTTAATTGGATTCATTGGTGCTGCCGGCATCATTGCCAGCAAAGGGAGCAGTTTACAAAATGTGCAGTATGCCTTTCTCATCATTGCTGCGACGGTGATGTATGGTGTAAGTGTCAATACAGTTGGACATCATTTGCGACACATCAAGCCGCCATGGATTACATCGTTGTCGGTTTTAATGGTAAGTATCCCATGTGGATTGTATTTTTTTACAACTGACTATTCAGTCATTTGGACACATCCTGCAGGTGGTCGCAGCCTAGCTGCAGTAGCCACCTTATCCATAGTAGGAACAGGAATAGCCAATATCTTATTTTTCAGGTTAACGCAACTGAGTGGCGCCATCATGGCTTCCACGGTCACCTATTTGATTCCAATCGTTGCGGTAGGTTGGGGCTATTACATGCATGAAAGCTTGAGCTTTTGGCAAATCGTATTTGCTGGAGTTATCCTCCTCGGCGTCTACCTCGGCAATAGACCTCAGAGGTAGGGTTTGTTATTTCTTGGTCTCTTCTAAATAACCTTTCCCTTTCCACTCCGGACCATATCCATCAAAAAAGTACAATCCCTTGACATCCTTAAAACCTAAAGCAATCAATTCTTTGATCACAGGACCAACATTGGGACAATTATCCGAACTGCAACAACCGCAATAGACTACTACGGATTTATTAAAGCTTTTATCCAATTGCTTATTTCGAAGGGCTGTGCGTAGTTTTTGCTTCCAAGCTCCTGATTGATCTAATTCTCCAATTGAAATAGCACCACGAATATTAGCTTGATTCCCACAATTAATAATAATTGGAGCAGTCTTTTTTTTAATAAGGTCATTCAATTCTGCACACTCAATTGTCTTGTACTGCAAACTTGGATGTTTCTCGTTTATAGGTTTCTTGGTTCCTGATTGTGCAACAATGAATATTGAATTGAACACAAAAATGGAAATAAAAATCATTTTAATCGTTTTCATTGTCACTTTGTATAAATTACAGGGATAAATTGTTTAAAATCTCTGACCATATTCATTGAGCTCTTATTCTTTTGATCAACTGTCATGGTTGTTTCGACAAAGGACTGGCGTGGTAAAAGATTTATCATGTTCTGCAAATAGGATACTTTCAAAACATAATTGACATTCTGATTTTGATAAACCTCATTGTTCAGGCCCATTGTTACAATTCCGATAACTTCACCTTGCTCATTAAAACAAGGACCTCCGCTGTTGCCCGGTTGAATAGGGGCTGAAACTTGATAATATCTTACATCACCTTTAATTCCAGTGCGTGCACTTATTGTCCCATTTGTGTATTTCACTTCGCTTCCCATAACAGATGCATAAGGATAGCCAAGAGAGAAAATTGGAGACCCAACCTCTTGTAATTCACCCCCTATTGTATAGGGAAGTGTCATTGAATAGCCGCTCAAATCAACTTTTAATAGAGCTATATCATTCACTTCATCAGTTGAAATTACTTCTGCTTTCAACTTAACCTTTGTCTTTTCAAAATCAAAAACGGCAAATATTTCATTAGCATCTGAAATTACATGATAATTGGTGGCAATGTATCCATCATTTGACACTAAAAATCCTGATCCATTTCCAAGATATTCATCTTCGATAGCCTCACTTTCTTGCTCTCCTGTATTGCCCATCAAACCTTTGGTCCAAGCCCTTGAGGTGCTTTCATCATAATAAACAATTTCACCAAATTCCCGCAATACATTTAAACCCTTGCCTTTAAATAACAGACCTGAAACCATAGATTCTTTTGCCCTTAATTCTACTCTCCCAACCTCGATATCATTGATAGCCAAAATACACTCTTCATTCAAAAAACTTAACAGTATATCATATCTCACATCAGACTTGGATTCCACAATATCACAAGAGGACCATGGAATTAAAATCTGCTCCACATCATTCACATACTTAACTAAAGTAAAGTGAGCAAACGCATCAAGTTTCAATAAACACAAATTATCATCATCAATATAATTGAAGATCAGGCCTATCAATTTATCCTTCTTCGGATTATCAATGACTACATTTAATTCAAGAGAAAAAGGGAATTCCCAACTACTTGTTAAGATTTCCGGTTGATAATAAATACATTCTTCATCCGTCAATTCTACCCAAGCGATTTCATTATAATTGAAATAACCAGCACAATCGTCACTGGATCTGAAACGATCCTTGTTCAATGCTAAATCTGTATGAAAAACTCCTATCCATTCACCATCTCTTGAAATTTGCCAATAAGCATTATCAACCCGACTTCCTTCATCGTAGTTTGAGTAACCCCTTAATTTGCCATCCTCATAATATTCTATTACAGGCCCATCTAAAAATCCTCCTCTTCCAAAAGTTGATACAGAATACAATTCACCAGATTCGTAATAATCATATTCCTGACCAGTTTTCTGCGACTGATGGTTATAATGACATACTGAGGATATCACTCCGTTCTTATAAAAATAAATAGCCTTGGCCTTTTTGTGAAACGTCAGTTCGTCATATCCATAATCTATGTAGGATGCGTAAAACTCATTTTGAGGCTGCCCATTGATGTAATAGTCTTTCACTTTACCTTTCGGAGTATTTGGTCCGCTGTAGATAATTTTTCTAAAATAAGCAGCCTCTTTTTTTTCGCACCGTTTCCAATCCTCATCAAAATATTCAGTGATTAACTCCCCAAATCGTGGATTATACTCTTTGACAGATGACAATTTCTCAACCTTTTTCCCCTTTAAAAAATTTATTTTTTCTTCCTGTAAAGAAGTAAAAACACCAGTCCAAAAATTTGATTGATAGAATAGTCCTTCGAATTCAGATCCGTTGGAATAAATTATTTTTCCTTTTCCATGAAGAACATAATTACGGATATATCCTTTATAATAATCACCACGTCCATTCCAATATTCACCTACTCCATAGATTTTACCATCTTGAAATGGACCACTAAATTTAATTTCATCTGCATGATCGAAAAATGTACCTTGTCCTTGAGCAAGACCCTTCTCGAAATGGCTAACGATTGTATAAACCTCTTTTCCATTTTTTAACGCCTTCAATTCTCCATAACCTTCTAACCAACCTGCTTTGCACTCACCGGTCCATTGATAAGAAGCAGAATCAAAATAATTAAAATCAACATATTTACATTGCTCTTGAACTGAAACAATGAGACTATCGTTTCTTAAATCTTGAGAAAAACCAATGAAGGAAATCAATACATTAAAGATGAACAAAATTTTATATTTCATTTTTCTTCTTAAAAAGTACCTTGATTCAAAATTTCTATAAAACGGGCTGGAACAACATAATTCAAACCATCACCATATCCACCCACAGCGATTCCAATAACATGACCCTTCTCATTCACAACAGGACCTCCGCTGCTTCCATGGTTAATCTGAACATCCGTTTGAAACAAGTCAGCATTCTCCGCATTAGAAGAAATACTTCTACCATCATCTTCCCGAAATTGTGAGAGGATACCACTACTAATAGTACCTTCAAGACCCTTTGGACATCCCAATGCATATATTCTCTCTCCAATTGCGGGCATTTTTTGACTCAAAGGCAACACAAATGGCTGATGAATAGACTCCACTCTTAAGATTGCGACATCATTTTTGCGATCAATCTTCAATACTTCATTGATTTGATATTTGGACGATTTATCATTCAACCGAACAAAACCATCATTGTAATTTACGACAACATGATAATTGGTAACCAATAAGTTTTTACCCAATAAAAATCCTGAGCCTTGTATAACCTGCCCGTTTGTCTGCTGTATGACAACTGCATATGTACCTTTCAAAGCATCACCTATTGGTATATCACCGACAGTTGATTCTGCATCACCCTTATCACCACTCCCCTGATCATTGGAAACAAGATTTTGTGCTGTGTCATTACCATCATAACTTACATCAAACCACTTGGATAAATCATCATTTCCCGAAGGATTGCTAGGCATATTGCATGCCATGCAAGTCACTAATGCCGTTCCACATAACAATATGAAAAGCCTCACAACCTGAT
>VFQT010000115.1_pt1 | contig 123334 bp, 109 predicted proteins | sample 3512381 | NCBI WGS metagenome assembly VFQT01 (sample SAMN10412376, study PRJNA504923) | tailings metagenome | isolation source: Relicate 2 Philex TSF3 active mining site | place: Philippines: Tuba, Benguet | collected 2017-08-29
ATCGCCGAGGTGGATCAATCGGCGACCACCACCGATGCCGGCCTGGCTGGCACGCTGGTGGGTGCTGATGTGGATGTCGAAACCCTGACTTACGGCATCGACGGCGGCACTGCGGGATCTGCTGGCACGGTGAGCAAGACGGGCACGTTCGGCACGCTGACGGTGAACACCTCGAGCGGTGCTTACACGTTCACCAAGAACACGGCGGCCATCGAGGCCCTCGATTTCGGTGAGAGCGGTTCCGATACCTTCACGGTGACGGTGGGCGATGGGGACGGTTCGCCGGTGACCCAGACCTACACGGTGACCGTAACCGGTGCGGATGATCCGGCGACCCTCGGCGCAGTGACCCCGGCGACGATCGCCGAAGTGGATCAATCGGCGACCACGACCGATGCCGGCCTTGCTGGCACGCTGGTGGGTGCCGATGTGGATGTGGAGACGCTGACCTACGGCATCGACGGCGGGACCGCGGGATCCACCGGCACGGTGAGCAAGACGGGCACGTTCGGTACGCTGACGGTGAACACCTCCAGCGGTGCCTACACGTTCACCAAGAACACCGCGGCTATCGAGGCCCTCGATGTCGATGAGAGTGGCACGGACACCTTCACGCTGACCGTTGGCGATGGGGACGGCGACCTGATCACGCGCACCTACACGGTCTCGGTGACCGGTGCGGATGATCCGGCGACTCTGGGTACAGTAACCCCGGGCACCATTGCCGAGGTTGACCAGTCGGCCACGACGACCGACGCAGGCTTGGGCGGCACGCTGGTGGGTGCCGACGGGGATGTGGAGACGCTGACCTACGGCATCGACGGCGGGACCGCGGGATCCACCGGCACGGTGAGCAAGACGGGCACGTTCGGCACGCTGACGGTGACCACGGCCAGCGGTGCCTACACCTTCACCAAGAACACGGCCGCCATCGAGGCCCTCGATGTGGGCGAGAGCGGCACGGACACCTTCACGCTGACCGTGGGCGATGGGGATGGCGACCTGATCACGCGCACCTACACGGTGACGGTGACCGGTGCGGATGATCCGGCGACCTTGGGCACGGTGACCCCGGCGACGATCGCCGAGGTGGATCAATCGGCGACCACGACCGATGCCGGCTTGGCTGGCACGCTGGTGGGTGCCGATGTGGATGGCGAGACGCTGACTTACGGCATCGACGGCGGCACTGCGGGATCTGCTGGCACGGTGAGCAAGACGGGCACGTTCGGCACGCTGACCGTGAACACCTCCAGCGGCGCCTACACGTTCACCAAGAACACCGCGGCCATCGAGGCCCTCGATGTGGGCGAGAGCGGCACGGACACCTTCACGATGACCGTGGGCGATGGGGACGGCGACCTGATCACGCGCACCTACACGGTCTCGGTGACCGGTGCCGACGATCCGGCGACCCTCGGCACGGTGGCCCCGGCGACGATCTCCGAAGTGGATCAATCGGCGACCACGACTGACGTGGGCTTGGCTGGCACGCTGGTGGGTGCTGATGTGGATGTCGAAACCCTGACTTATGGCATCGACGGCGGCACTGCGGGATCTGCTGGCACGGTGAGCAAGGCGGGCACCTTCGGCACGCTGACGGTGACCACGGCCAGCGGCGCTTACACCTTCACCAAGAACACCGCAGCCATCGAGGCCCTCGATGTCGGCGAGAGCGGTACGGACACCTTCACGATGACCGTGGGAGACGGCGACGGCGACCTGATCACGCGCACCTACACGGTGACGGTGACCGGTGCGGATGATGCGTCGACGCTGGCCGGAGTGACCCCGGGCACGATCGCTGAAGTGGATCAATCGTCGGCGACGATCGACACCGGTCTGATCGGTACTCTGGCAGGTGCTGACGCGGACGGTCAGACGCTGACCTATGGCATCGACGGCGGGACCGTCAGCGGCGGCACGATCAGCAAGACGGGTACCTACGGCACGCTGACGGTGATCACGGCCAGCGGCGCCTACACGTTCACCAAGAATACCGCATCCATCGAGGCTCTGGACGCGGGCGAAAGCGGCACGACCTCTTTCACGCTGACGGTGGGCGATGGCGACGGTTCGCTGGTCAGCCAGACCTACACGGTGACGGTGACCGGCGCGGATGACGCCCCGACGCTGGGAGTGGTGACCTCGGGCACGATCGCCGAGGTGGATCAGTCTGCGAGCACGACCGACGCCGGCCTGACCGGTACGCTGGTGGGCAGCGACGTGGATGGGGAGGCCCTGACCTACGGGATCGACGGTGGAACGGTCAGTGGCGGCACGGTGAGCAAGGTGGGTACCTATGGGACTCTGACCGTCGACATCGCGACCGGTGGCTACTCTTACACCAAGAATGCGCCGGCCATCGAAGCCCTGAACGCCACCTCGACCGGCACGGATACCTTCACGCTGACCGTGGGCGACGGCGACGGTTCACGGGTCAGCCAGACCTACACGATGACCGTGACGGGTGCCAATGATGCTCCGACGGTGGAGACTCCATCCCTGTTGACGCTTCGAGACACCCCGGTTCAAGACACGTTGGGACCGGTCTCAGGTCGGATCGGAGGAGCCGATGTGGATGCGGGAACGATCCTGCATTTTGGAATCGCGGGTGTGATCCCCAGTCAGGGCGTTTCAACCCGGGTCGGCCAGTACGGCACACTGACCGTGACCAATGCGACGGGAGGATATCTGTTCATTCCCAATTCTCCGGCCATCAACGCTCTGGCGGTGGTTGCCTCTGAAATCCACACCATCACCCTCGATGATGGCCTTTCGACCCGCCAGACCGCCTGGACGGTGCAACTCGAAGGGGTGAATGATCGTCCGGTCGGGCTCTCTCAGACCGTCACGCTCGACGAAGATGGCCGCATCGAGATCGTGCTCACCGCCGTTGATCCCGACTCCACGGGGTTGTCGTTTGCGATCGTCGCGAGCCCCGCTCAAGGCGCTGTCACCGGCCCGGGAGCGGCCCGGGTCTATCTGCCCGCAGCCAATCGGAACGGACAAGATCGGTTCACCTTCACGGTATCCGACGGGTCGCTGGAATCGCCGGAGTCGGAAGTCCTCATCGAGATCCGGCCCATCAACGATGCTCCCAGCCTGGGCGACATTCTGGTCCCGGGGATCGAAGATACGCAGGTGTCGTTGCCGGAGTCGGTCTTCGGAGGACGGTATTCCGATATCGAAGGCACCCCGTTGCGGGCCATCCAGATCCTCTCCCTGCCGGTCAGCGGCACGCTCCGTCTGGGAACCCAGCCCGTCGTTGTCGGCCAACGCCTCGAGGTCATCAACCTTTCGGCGTTCACCTTCGAGCCCGCTCCCAACGACGATACCCGCCAAACCTTCCAGGTCGCCGCATCGGACGGGGAGTTGTGGTCATCGCCGGCTTCGGTGGTCGTGACTTTGGCCCCGGTCAACGACATCCCCACGTTGGTGGCGGTCAGTCCGACGGCCAGTCCGAATCCGTCACTGGGAGGCACCGCTCAGCCCGACACCCGGGTGGACGTGTATGCCGGTGGGCGGTGGATCGGTTCGGCCCAGACCAGCCCGAACGGGATCTGGAGCCTGGTTCCCGCTTCGCCCATGGCCGATGGCACTTATTCCCTCACGGCCACTTCGACCGATCGGAACAACCAGACAAGCCCTCCCTGTCCGCCGGTGCCTTTGGTCATCGACACGCGATCGCCTCAGGTGCCCACGCTCGGGGTGACCAGCCCGACTCTCGATCAATACCCGCTGATCTCGGGAACCGCCGAGGCGGGGAGCCGGGTTCAGGTTGAAATCGATGGCCGGTTCCTGGGAATCGCCCCGGTCGATGCGGCCGGAAACTGGGTCTTGCGGCCCGCCTCGGCGATCCCCGATGGCCGGTACTCGCTCCGGGCGGTGGCGTTGGATGCCGCCGGCAATCGCAGTGCGTCCAGCAATCCCGCCGACCTGATCGTCGATCTGGTAGCGCCTTCGGCTCCGGTCATCCACTCACCCGTCACGGCTTCGAACCCGCGACCGGAGATCGTGGGTGCCGCCGAGCCCGGTTCCACGGTGCAGGTCACCGTGCGCCTGGGGCTCATCGGCACCGCGGTGACCGATGCCTCCGGCGTGTGGCGCCTCAAGCCCGAACAGGATCTCGCGGTCGGCCTCAACGTCCTCTCGGCCCGGGCGCGCGATGTCGCCGGCAATCTGAGTCCGCTGAGTGATCCCTGGAATCTGACCGTCGTGAACGAGCCGCCTGCGGCTCCGGTGATCGAGGGGCCCTCGGTGAGCATCGATGGCACTCCCGAGATCGTGGGCAGTGCGATCGCCTTGGCCACCGTGAGGGTTTGGGAGGGCGGTGCCTTGTTGGGAACCACCGTGGCCGATACCGCGGGTCGCTGGGCGATGACTCCCCTGACGCCGTTGAGCGATGGGGGACACCTGATCGAGGCCGAAGCCTTGGATGGGTTCGGCAACCGCAGTCCTCGCAGTGCCGCCTGGGCGCTGATGATCCAGCGGATCGGCTTGGCGGCCCCGACGGTGAACTTCCAATCCGATGCCACTGGCCTGCCGGTGCTTCGGGGAACATTGGATGCCCGTGAAACCACTCTGCTGACCGTTGCGGTCGACGGCCGCCTCTACCGGTCGTCCGACGGATCGGTGATGATCGACCGTTCCCGGGGGCGCTGGAGCCTGGCGATTCCGATCGAGAACCGGTTGGTTCCAGGCGTCTATCCGGTGGAAGTCACGGCGAACGACATCTCGGGCAATCGGGCCGTCGATCTGACCTCGAACGAACTGCGGGTGGGGACGCCCGGTGACGGTTCCAAGCTCTCCGGACCGGTGCCGATTTCGCCCGAAGCGCTGACGTTCATGGTGTCGGACCGCAATCCCTTGACCATCGACCTGAGTACCCTGTTCTGCGATCCGGCCAATCGCCCCATGAGCTTCGGTCTTGCCGGGACCGACAATGTCCATGCCACGTTGAACGGGGCCCAGCTCCGACTGGAATTCGACCGCTCGTTCAACTCTCAAGCCACGATCCGCATCCAGGTGAGTGCCGATCCCACCGATCCGGAGGCCAACCCGGTGTACGCCATCACGGTCATCTACGATGCCGACAAGGATGCGATTCCCGACGAGGTCGAAGCGGTGATGCGCGACCTCAATCGCGACGGCATCGAGGACGCCTATCAGAATGCCGTGGCGACGTTCCCGATGCGGAGCTTCGATCTGGGTGCTTCCGCCCCCACCAACGACTTCGTCTCATTGATCGTCGGCGATTATCAACCGGGCAACAGCGCTGCCGATGCCTTCGGTGTCGTGATCGACTCGCCGGCCAGAATCAATCAAGTGACCGTGCAACGGGTTTCCGAACTTGGAGAGCCCCCGCCGGGCCTGGTGGAGATTTCACCCGTTCTGCGGTTCACTGTGAAATCTCCGACACCGAGACCCGACGGTTCCATCGTGATGACCCTGGTTCTGGCGCAACCGAACGAATCCGACGTGGTCTACAAGTACGGGCGCAAGACCGCCACCGATGCCGAGCCCGAGTTCTATGAGTTCAACTGGGACGGACGGACCGGCGGCCAGTTCATCGACACCGATGGTGACGGTCGGCCGAACCTGTTGCGACTCGTGTACCATGACGGCGAGCGGGGTGATGACGATTGGACGGCCAATGGGGTCCTGGTGGATCCGGTCTTCACCGCCAAGCGCGATACCGTTCCTCCGAAGGCGCCGATCTGGATCACGCCGGCGGGCCGGGTGTCGATCCCGCGACCTCCGTTGGCGGGCACGGCCGAGCCGTTCACCTGGGTTCGGGTCTATCAGGGTACGGCTTTGGTGGGAACCATCCGTGCCGACGAATCGGGCCGCTGGGCCGTCCGACCCGAGCAGGATCTGCCGGACGGTCGTCTCGAGTTCCAGGCGACGGCCACCGACGAGGCCGGGAATGTGAGCCCTCGCAGTCTGTCGCTGCAGCTCTGGGTCCAAACTCAGGTGATCCTCGCCGACGACACCCTCCCGCGGGTGCCGGGCAATCCCCTGAAGATTCCCGTGGCGCAAGTATTGACCAACGACTTCGGGCGTTCGGGCCCCCTCAAGGTGACCCGGGTGGAATCGCGCTCCACCCAGGGTGGCACCGTGGTCCTGAACCGGGGTTGGATCATCTACACCCCGGCCAGCGGTCTGCCCGACAATCAGATCGACTCGTTCACCTACACCGCCAGTGACGGCTCCTCGGAGTCTCAGGCCCAGGTCCACCTGGTTGCAGAAACTTGGCAGACCGGACCGGCCCAGAGCCTGACCCGGGTCATTCCGCTCACCGTCGGTGTCAGCGTGCGGTTCTCGGTGATCCCCGGACAACGCTATCTGATCTTCGCCTCAAACCGGATCGGTTCAGGGGCCGATTGGAAACCCATGGCAACCGGGTGGTCCGACGATCTGGGTCGTCTGGAGATCCGGGATCCTGATGCCCTCGGTGCCACCCGATTCTATCGCCTTGAATTGATCCCATGAGACTCCATCAAACCTTCTTCAGGTTAACCGGGAAACGGGTCTGCCAAAACCTGCTGGTCGCCGGTTTTCTCGCGGTTCCCGCGGTCGTCGGCCAAACCGGTCCGGGTTTTGTGCTGGGAGAGCGATCCTTGCAGATCGCGGTTCCCGACTTCGATCCCTCGGGTGTCGCCCGAACCGTCCTCGCGTCGGGTCTGGACGACCGGTGGACCTACGACTTGACCGTGCGACTGGTCTTGGAAGGCACCGGGTTCGGTGCCTTCAATGGCGACTATTATGCCTACCTGAGCCACGAGCCTGCCGATGACCGGGGCTCGGGAATCGCCATCCTGCTCAATCGGGTGGGGCGTTCCGCCACCGAGCCGAGCGGTTACAGCGACTCCGGATTCAACGTGAGTTTCTCGGATGCGGCCGCGGTCGACATCCATCGCTATCAGGTGTCGTTGGGTGGCTCGGTGGAGGGGCCTCTGAGCGGTCAATGGCAGCCTGACGGACGGGCGGTGGATCCCACCGTCAGTTTCGATGGTTCGCCGCGCACCACCCGGCTGGAGTCGTTGGGGAATCTCGATCCGAATGGAACCTGGACGTTGTTTGTCGCCGATCTGGAAGCCGGAGGGACCGCAAAACTGGTGGAGTGGGAGGTCAAGGGCGTGCCCAGGGTTCCCGAGCCGGGGAGTGTGGCATTGCTCCTGATGGGTCTGCTGGTCGGGGGCTTGGCTTGGCGGTGTCGCCGGTGAACGGGGGGTTGGGTGTTTTCGGTGGAGAGGCATCGACGAAGGTTGTCTTCTGCACGGGAACCGGCTGCGATGGGGCATCTTTACCCGAATGCGTCAGCGATTGATCCATGTCAGCCTGTTGGTGGCCGAGTACGATCCGGCCATCGAGTTCTATACCCGGATCCTGGGGTTCCGTTTGGTCGAAGACACCCGTCTTTCGGCCGAGAAACGCTGGGTGTTGGTGCAGCCCCCGGGGGATGAGGCCGGGTGTCAGATCCTGTTGGCTCGGGCCGCCAGCCCGGAACAAGTCGCCCAGGTGGGCAACCAGTGCGGTGGCCGGGTGTTCCTCTTCTTGGAGACCGATGACTTCGATCGGGATTATTGGGCGTTTCAAGAACGGGGTGTCCGGTTTGTCCGCCCCCCGTCGCAGGAGTCCTACGGGAAGGTGGCGGTGTTCGAGGATTTGCACGGTCATCGTTGGGATCTGATCCAGAGAAGCGCGCCGATTCCCTCGTAGCCGACACGATGCCGTTGGATCGGAGGTGCTTAGCCCCACCGGGGTATCGTCCCGACGGGGTGTTCGAGGCGGGCCCGGCTAGTCTGCATCATGGTGATGCGCATCCCGCCAGGCGAACCGGTTGAACCGGCGATCCACCGATTGCTGCAGGAACGGACCCGTCGTGCCTGCAAGGAATTGAAGGCGCCTCTGGGGGATGAGGGAATCCACGAGGTGCGTCGGGAGCTCAAACGCCTGCGGGCGCTGTTGGATCTGGTGGATCACCGATGGCCTGCCCGGCAACGTCGGAGGTGGCGAGAGCGGTTGCGTCGGTGTTCACGGGAATTGTCGGAGGTCCGGGACGCCTGGGCCCGAATCCAGAGCCTGTCCCTCATTCCGCCCGAGGAACGCTCCGGGTTGTCCCACCGCTTCTGGGTGGCCTTGGGTCGCGGTCTGAGGCAGGAGGCGCGGGTGGCCACCCGTCGCTGGAATCGAAGGCATCGGTTCCGGGTGCTCCGTCGCCGGCTGCAAAGTCTGGGGGAGGACTCGTCCCTCCGTCGGACGACCGGGGACGGGTGGGGGTTGCTCGCCGACGGACTTCAGGCCACCTACCGCCGGAGTCGGCAAGACTTGAAGCGAGTGGAGGCCCGGCCGACGACGGCGAACCGTCACCGCTGGCGAAAATCGGTCAAACGGCTCGGGTGCCAGATCGCCTTGTTGCGGCCGACGGAATCGCCAGCGCTGGCGGGTTGGGCGTTCGGCCTGGATCGACTCGGCACTTGCCTGGGAGATGAGCACGACCTGTTCCTCCTCCGGGAATCCCTCCGATCCTCCCGCCAGAGGGCCGCGACACGAAGCGAGGCGAAGCGGTTGTCGCGGCTCATCCAGGGTCGCCGCCGGCAGATCCTCGAAGCGGCGGTGAGTCTTGGGAGGCGGTTGTTCCTGATACGTTCCAGCGAGTTCCGTCGACGGGTCGATCGACAGGGTTCCGGCCAAGCCCCGAGCCCGGCCCTCCCGCCAGACGCCTCCGCTCACGGCGCGCCTTGGCCTTCCAGCACGAGTGATCGGGCTTCCGCGGTTTCGGGCTCCGAGTTGGACGAAGAACTGGTGCTCGGCTCGGACGCCCCTACCGGAGAGAAGCGTTCGACCTTAGGGTCGCGTTCTGTTCGGGAGGCCCCGTGAATCCGCGCGCGCCGGTGGGAGCGCGGAGTGGTGGAACCGGAGCGCAGCGATCAGGTTCCGATGAGTTCGCGCAAGGCGACGCCCCCATCGGTCAGGGCGCGCGGGCGTCCTAGGGAATCCATGAATTCGGCGCTCGGAGACAGCCCCAGGAGGTGGAACAACGTGGCCGAGAGATCGCGAGGCCGGACCGGGCGCGACTCGGGATAGGCCCCGATGCGATCACTGGAGCCGATGATCTGGCCCCCGGGCACGCCCGCACCGGCCACGGCCAGCGAGAAGCAGGCACCCCAGTGGTCACGCCCGCCCACGGCGTTGATCTTCGGGGATCGACCGAATTCGCCCATGGCCACCACCAGGGTTTCGTCGAGGAGCCCGCGCGCGGACAAATCGTCGATCAACGTGGCGAACGAGCGGTCGAACTGCGGACACAGGACGTCGCGGACGCGACTGGCGTTGCTGGCATGGGTGTCCCACAGGGGGCTGCCTGCCACCTCCGCCTTGCCTTCGCGGGGCCAGTTCACCTGCACCAGCCGGGTGCCCGCTTCGACCAGACGTCGAGCCAGCAGGAGGCTCTGGCCGAATTTGTGGGGGCCGTAGGCCTCGCGGACCGAGGCCGGTTCGCGTTCGAGTTCGAAGGCGCGGCGACTCGCATCGGCATGCAGGAGTTCGAAGGCCTTCTGGTGGGATTGTTCCCACGAGGCGACCGATCCGCTGCCCACTCCGTGCCGGAACTGGGAGTCGAGTTGTTCCAACAGATTCCGACGCTCCTCCAGTCGCAGATCCGACACGCCGGCCTGACGGCTCAACCCTTCGATCTGCATCGGAAGGCGGGTAGGATCGCAGCGCATGAGCATCGGATGCCAAGCCGGGCCCATGAATCCGCCGTTCTGGCCGGGCCAGAGGATGTTGCCGTCATTGGCCAGAGGTTCCGGGAGCACCACCGACGACATGGGCGAACGCGTGCTGGGTTTGAGCATGCCCACCACCGAGGCGATGCTGGGCCAATCCTGAGGCCCCGGCGGGACGTTCTCGGCCTTGGTCTGGGGTTCGTAGCCCGTCAGCATGAAGGCGCCGCTGGTGGAGTGGGCGTCGATCTCGGTGGTCATCGAGCGGATGACACTGAGTCGATGGGCCACCTTGGCGGTGTAGGGGAGCGTCTCGCAAAAATGGGTGCCCGGGATCCGGGTGGCGATCGAACGGAAGGTGTCGCGGATCTCCGACGGAGCGTCGGGTTTGGGATCGAAGGTCTCGTGCTGCGGAGGGCCGCCCGCCAGAAAGATGAGGATGCACGACTTGGCTTGGCCGAAGCGCGAGCCCCCACCACCGCCGGCGGCGGGAGAACCCGCGGCCCGGGATCCGGGCGTCAACAGGTTGGCCAGCGACAGACCGAAGGCGCCCAGTCCGCCCACGCGAAGCCATTCGCGCCGACTGCTCAGAGGGCCGCTGCAGGGAATGCGGGGGACGTTCATGGCGACAGGAAAGGGGCTGTTGGACTTCAGCCTGTCATGCCCCCAAGCACCGGTCCACGGTCAATTCCAGCGGACGCACAGTCCCAGGTGCCTTTGTTCGTCGGACAGGACGGGAAAAACGGGAAACTGGGAAACAAACGGAAGGGAAGGCCGAGAACTGAAGGGCGATGAAACCCGGGGAAGGAAAGATGGCTCCAGAGGTAGGGCTCGAACCTACAACCCATCGGTTAACAGCCGATTGCTCTACCATTGAGCTACTCTGGAACACCGAAATGAGCCGCGACGTTAGGCGGTCTTTCAGGGCGACGTCAACCCGGACTTCAGGTTTTCAGGCGCTCTGCGCAGGTCACCTCGGGGTGGTCTCGGTGATCGTTTTCTTGCGGAAGATCAGGACATGCTGGCGGGGAAGCGCCTTCAGGTTGTCGACGAATTCCAGACGCGGGTGATGCGCCATCTCCTTGCGCACCTGGGCGGCCGTCATCTTGTGCAGGGGCTTGATGGGGATCCATTGCTCCTCTCCCCGGTACTCCACGAAGACCAGGCGGCCCCCCGGTTTGAGGGCGTCGGTCATGCGACGGGTCATCTCCAACGGGTGGTCGCACTCGTGATACACATCGACGAGGATGATCAGGTCGAGAGTGTTCTCGGGCAGTCTCGGATCGGTGGTCGATCCCAGGACCGGCACCACATTGGTGATGCCTCGGACGAGCATGTTGGTGCGGAGGATGGCGATCATCTCCGGTTGGATGTCGTTGGCGTAGACCCTGCCGGAGGGGCCGACCGCGCGGGCCATGCGCCACGTGAGGTAGCCGCTGCCGGCTCCGACGTCGCCCACCCGATGGCCCGGTTTGAGCCCCAGCGCGTTGACGAGCCGATTCGGGGCCTCCTCCGTTTCGCGCTCCTCCCGTTCCAGCCAAGGCGCCCCCTGATGCGACATGAAATGGGCGATCTCGCGGCCGAGGAACCATTTGCCGGTGCCGTCGAACGAGCCGGGGCGGTATTCGTAGGTCGGATCCGCTGGCGGCGGCACCGGATCGGCGGCCCGCAGCGCCAGGAACCCGGCGCCGATGAGCAGGAACGAAAGGATCGGGTTCATGGAACGAGGAGAGGGGATGAAGGATCGGGGACCGAGCGAAGGGAGTGGCACGAAGGGGGGTTAGCCGGGGCGGGTGCAGGCCTGCACGAAGCCCCGGAAGAGGCGGGCGTGCTCGGGGTGGGTGCCGTAAAGGCGTTCGGGGTGGAACTGCACCGAGGCGAACCAGGGCAGCAGATCGGCGTTCTCCTCCCGGAGCTCTGTCCCTTCGATCACTCCGTCGTCCGCGCTGAGGGTGACCTTCAGCGGATCAGCCAATCGATGGATCGCCTGATGATGCGTGCTGTTCACGCCGAGGGTGCGGGTCCGGTAGAGGGCGGCGGCCTGACTGTCGGGGGCGACCTCGACCGGATGGACCACCTCGAATCGGCGATCCATCTGGGCATGCGGGATGTCCCCCGGACGCTGGGTCGGCAGATCGACATACAGGGATCCCCCCAGGGCGACGTTGACCAGTTGATGGCCCCGGCAGATCGCCAACAACGGCTTCGGCCGTTTGAACAACTCGTCGAGGAGGGTGAGTTCCATGACATCCCGATCCGGTTCCGGGAACTCGCAGCGCTCCACCAGCGACTGGGGTACCTCGGGCCAATAGAGTCGAGGATGGATGTCGTCGCCGCCGGTCAACAGCACGCCGTCGACCCGTTCCAGGTACTCGGCCAAGCGTCCGCGATGGGTGAGTTGGGGCAGAGCCAGAGGCAACCCTCCGGCATCCAGAACCGCTTCGAGATACCGGCTGCTGACACTGATGGAGTGGTCGGGGAACTCCGCGCCTGCGGCGTGGGTGCTGGGCGTCACCAGAATGATCGGGCGGCTCATGACGGTGACTGTGTCCCAAGACCGCGCGGATTCAAAAGGGGAAACCCCGTCGAATCACCGGAAGCGATGTTCCGGGAAGACTTCCCGGATGCGTTTGCGCACCGCTTCGATGTGTTCGGGCGGATACCGCCGACGCACGTACCCGCGCTCCAGGGCGTCGAGGAGTTCCAGCCAGTCTTCCAGAGGTGGTTCCGGCATCGGGACCCACTCGATGTCCGACCCCCGCCGCTTCGGGCGTTCGAAGAATTTCCACTGGTCACCCACGTGCTGGGCATAGACGTGGCGTTTGATCCCGTCGGGTCCCGGGGTGGTCCACCCGATGTCGGCTTTGGCTCCCATGTCTGTGGTTATTCTTCGGTTTCAGGCAGATCGACCGAGGCGACGGCCATTGCGGCGATGCCTTCCTGGCGACCGACGAACCCCAGGGTCTCGTTGGTCGTGGCCTTGACGCCCACCTTGGTCGCCGGAATGCCCAGAGCCGTGGCGATGTGGGCCTTCATGGCGGTGATGTGCGGATAGATCTTGGGCGCCTCGGCGATGAGGGTGGCGTCGATGTTGACGATGCGACCGCCCCGGGCTTTGACGCGTCGGGCGGCCTCTTCCAGAAAGATCCGGCTGGGGGCGTTCCGCCAGGTCGGGTCGGTGTTGGGGAAGAGATGGCCGATGTCGACCTCGCCGATGGCCCCGAGGACGGCATCGGTGATGGCGTGCAGCAGGGCGTCGGCGTCGGAGTGGCCATCCAGACCGCGGGTGTGCGCGATCTCGACGCCGCCCAAGACGAGCTTGCGATCGGGAACCAGACAATGGACATCGTATCCGATGCCGACGTGTACCATGCGGAGAAGTCTAAACCCCACGAGGCTTGGCGGGAATCCGGAAAACGCGCCGAACGCACCGCCGAACGCACCGCCGAACGCACCGCCGAACGCACCGCCGAACGCGTCGACCCATCGCGCGCTACCGGGGCGGCCATTCCGCCACGCCGCTCACATCAACTTGAGCTTGGGCAGATCCTGCGAATCGACCAGCCCCACCGGTTCCTTGCGGGCATTGACCACGATCAGGTCGTCGATGTTGCGCTCATTGAAGATGCGCAGGGCATCGACCGCCAGCGCGTCGTCCCGGATGGTGATCGGATCGCGGGTCATCACCTCTTTCAGCGGGCGTTTCAGGATGTCCTCGTGGGCCGCGAGCCGGCGGCGCAGGTCGCCGTCGGTGAACACACCGGCCAGACGCCCCCGGCCGTCGACCACGCTGACCGAGCCGGTCTTGGCCCGGGTCATCGTGAGCAGACCGTCCTGCACGCTCTGATCCTGACGGGCGACCGCGTTGCGGTGATCGCGCCGCATGATGTCGCCGACCTTGTAGAGCAGGGCCCGGCCGATCGCCCCAGCCGGATGGCGTTGGGCGAAGTCCTGCTTGCGGAACCCGCGCGCGGTCATGGTCGCCAGGGCCAGTGCATCCCCCATGACCAACGTGGCGGTGGTCGACGAGGTGGGAGCCAGATTGAACGGGCAGGCCTCCTTGGGCACGCGGACGTTCAGGATGACATCGCTGTGCTCCCCGAGCGTGGAGCGGGGGTTCCCGGTGAGGGCGATGATCTTCACGGAGAACCGCCGCAAGGCCGGCAGCAGGTCGGTCCACTCGGACGATTCGCCCGAATAGCTCAGGGCCAGGACCAGGTCGCCGTCCTGCACGAGGCCGAGGTCGCCGTGCAGGGCGTCCACCGGATCGAGCACCACCGCCGTGGAGCCGGTGCTGCTGAGGGTGGCCGCGATCTTGCGGCCGATGTTGCCCGACTTGCCGATGCCCAGGACGACCAGCTTGCGGCGGGCGGCCAGGGTGGCGCAAATCAGCCCGACGGCCCGGTCGAAGGCCTCGTCGAGCGACGATTTCACCGAGCGCAGGGCGGCCAATTCGATGTCGAAGACCTGGCGGGCGAGTTTCAGGTGGCTCACTGCCCACAGGATGTCACCGCCCCGGGCCGGGATCAATGGTTCGGCCGGCCCCGTGGCTTGACCGGAGGGGCCTCGGTCGGAGGGACCGAGGGTCCGGCGACGCGGGTCACGTGGGCTTGCACCGTGTCCAGCAGCGCCCTCATGACCGGGTCGGGATCGCCCTGCCAGACGGCTCCCAGGCTTAGCGGAGCGAGGTCGATCAGGGGCAGGGCTCGGAGGCCCTCGGGGGTGGGGGTTCCGGGAACGGTCAGACCGAGGCCGATGCCGAAGCCGTTGCGCACATATACCGACACCAGTTCCAGATCGGTGACCTCGACCCGGGTCGGCCATTCGATGGAACGCGTCTCCAGATATTCCCGAAAGCGTCGGGGGGCCAATTCGGAACCGGTGATGGAGATCAGAGGTTCCTCGAGGTTCTCGGTCGCGGCCGCATCCAGGACATCCGAGGCATGCCGGAAGCGCGAGGATTTCGGGACCCACAGCACCAGCGGCAGTTCCAGCAGGGGCAGGTGATGGAGGCCCTTGGCGCAGTTCCCTTCGAGCAGGGTGATGGCGATGTCGAGTTCCTGGCGTTCGAGCCAGGCCTCCACCTGGGGTTGCTGGCCGGCTCGCAGCGTCAATTGCAGGTCGGGAAAGCGTTGTCGAACCGCTTGAAGCACGCCGGGCAGGTGGTCTCGCAGGGCCATGACCGGTGCGGCCACGCGCAGGGTTCGGCACGAGCCGGTCTTGAGCCGCTGCTCGACGGTGGTCAGTTGCCCGAAGAAGGGTTGGACGAACTGGAAGAGTTCGACTCCGGCCGGCAGCAACTCGAAGGGACGGCGACGGAAGAGTTTCACGCCGAGGTGCGACTCCAATTGGAGCAGTTGCCCGCTGACGGCCGGTTGCTGGATGCCGTAGGGCATGTTGCGCACCGCCTCCATGATGCCTCCGTACCGCGCCACGTAGTAGAACAGCTCCAGATGGTGGACATTCACCCCGCCAAGCAACCACGCCGGCCGTCGGCGGGCAATGACGGCTTCCCCGGTTTTCGACGTCTTTGGGATTCCCTTTGCGGTTCGGTGCAGTGAAAGTCCGCTGAAGCCTTCACCAACACCGTTCGTCCATCGAGTTCGTATGAAGATCCTTTCGTCCACCCTCGCCGTGGCGAGCCTCACGGCTCTTGCCGCTCAGGCCGCCGTCGATTTCTCCAAGGATATCGCCCCCATCCTCACCGAGAATTGCCTCAAGTGTCATGGCACCGAGAAGCAGAAGGGAAAATACCGTCTGGATTCCAAGGAGGCCGCCTTCAAGGGGGGCAAGAGCGAGAAGGCGGCGGTGGTCGCGGGGGATCCCGACAAGAGCGAACTCCTCCACCGGGTGTTCCTGACCAAGGACAATGACGAACTCATGCCCCCCGAGGGCGGGCCGCTGGCCGAACCCCTCCGGGCCAAGCTCCGGGAGTGGATCAAATCGGGTGCCCAGTGGCCTGAGGGTGTGGTGCTGACCGCAGCCGTGGCCGCGCCCGCTCCGTCGGCCGCCCAGCCGGTTCGGCCCGGTCGGCCGGTGCCGCCGCTGCCGCAGTTGCCCAAGGAATTCCAGCCCGCCGCGTCCGAGGCCGCCGGAATCGCGGCCCTCGCCAAGTCCGGGGTCGAGGCTCGTCCGATCGCCCTGGGAGTGCCCTGGAAAGAAGCCAACTTCCGCCTGAAGGGCCCCGAGGTGACCGATGCCACGCTGGCGCCGGTCTCGGGGGTCAACAGTCTTGTCGAATTGCGCTTGGGCAACACCAAGATCACCGATGCCGGACTCAAGCAGGTCTCCGGCCTCACCCACTTGCAGACCCTCGGACTGGAGTTGACCGCCATCACCGATGCCGGACTCGACCACATTCAGGGGCTCCAGAACCTGGTCTACCTGAACCTCTACGGCACGAAAGTGACCGATGCCGGTCTGGCCAAGCTCGCGGGTCTCAAGCACCTCCGGAACCTCTACGTCTGGCAGACCCAAGTGACTCCCGACGGGGTCAAGAAGCTGCAGGAGGCCCTGCCCGGACTCGACATCAACACCGGTTGGGTCGCCCCGCCGGTCGAGAAGAAAGACGAGGCCAAGAAAGACGCGCCGAAGAAGTGATCCCCGGTTTTCCGGCGGAAACCCGAAGGCCCCGAACTCCTCCGCGGAGCGGGGCCTTTTTCACGGATGCGGCACCCGCGGATCAGCGGCGTTGATCGGCCCCCCGGATCTCCGGGATCAGCAGGCCACAGGCGGCCACGATCATCGCCGCCGCGATCCACCCCAGGGTTGCCGGACTCAGTGTCTGGACGGCGTGGAAAGCACACAGCGGAGCCAAGACCCCCCGGATCCCCGTGGAGAAGGTGTGGACGGCCATGTAGTCGGTGACATGGGCCGGAGGCGCCACCTTGGTCACCCACAGTCCCCAGGCGACGTCGCCTCCCGCGGTCGAAATTCCGTAGAAGACCGCGCCGATGATCAACCCCACCGGGGTCTCGCTCATGAAGAAGGTGGCGATGCCCACCGCGAATCCGGCATTCAGGGTGATGCGGAGCCGGAAGAAGTTCATCCGGTCGAACAATCGTCCCCAGATCGGGCTCATGATCCAGCGGGCCGCGTTGGGGATGATCAGGGTGAGCCAGGCGATCTCGGCGGCGCTCAGGCCCAGGCCGAAGCGCGGGTTGCCCAGGTATTCCACGCGGATGGGCAGCATGGCGAGGTTGGCGAAGCCCATGAGCATCCAAGCCATCAGGGCGTTGCGGAACACCGGGTCTTCACGGACGAAGCGCAGCCCCTGGAGCGGATGCACGGCCGCGCTGGAGTCGAGCGCCCGGGTGGGGATGCGCCGCACGGCGGCGGCCGCGGCCAGATAGGCCACGGCGAAGATTCCCGTCAACCAACGCCAGCGTTCCGGGACAACTTGGGCCGAGCCCACGGCGGTGGTGACGGTCTCCCCGCCGGCGTTGAGGATCTGCCCTCCGATCCAGCCGAACACCATCGCCGCGGCGATGCGCACCATGAAGGCGCTCGAGTAGAGACGGCCGCGTTGCTCGACCGGGTAGTTGTCGTGGTAGATCTGCGTCATCAAGGGGATGGCGCAGGTGGAAGAGAGCAGGGCCAGCACGCATCCCGCGGTGTACACCCCCGGATGGGGCAGGAGGGTCACCAGCAGGCAGCTCGATCCACCGAGCGCCAACAGACCGGCGACGGCCCGCGAGGGCTGCAAGCCCAGGCTCCGGGCCGCGTTGACGACCAGCGGCGACAACAGCAGGCCGACGGAGGTGCCCGCCGCGATCAAGGCCTTGGCCCAGGGCCCCAGATCGAAGACCCGCGTGGCGATGAGCAGCAGGAAGGTGTTGCCCGCCGTTTCGATGATGCCGCCGAAGACCGACCTCCAGCGTTCCATCCGGAAGGTGATCCGGGCCCGTTCCGCGGGGCTGATCATGGCATCGGAAGCCACGGCTCGGTGTCAGGGACCGGAGGCGGTGGCCTCATTGGGATTCGGTCTGTGGAGACCGGACCGCATCGGCGATGCGCTGGAGCCATTCCCACGTGTAGAGCCCCGTGGCGTGGCCGTCTCCCCACAGGGGTTGCACGGCATAATTGCCCACCCGGGGCAACTTGCGCAGTTGGAACGACTCCGCCGCATAGGGCCTTTGGGGCGGGCGGTAGGTGGTTCCGAAGATGTCGGTTTCGCCCATGCAGGCGGCGCAGGGACAGAACCGTCGAAGGCTTTCGAGGGGGATGAAATCCTCACGGCCCCCTTCCCAGCGGATGGCCAGTTCCTGGGCGAAGGCGGTGATGTCGGCCGGTTGCATCGGCCGAACGGTGGGGCGGCACGGCGGTCGCGTCCAGTGGCATCGTCGCAGTCGTGCCCGTTGCGAAACCGGGGAGTTCCCTCAATCTTCGGCGCATGGTGGCACGTTGCTGGAGCATGGTCTGGATCGTCTGGATGACGGCCTTGGGGTCCGTGCGCGGCCAGGGGGTCCCCTCGGCCGACGAGGTGGTCCAGGGCCTGGTCGATCGGCTCAAGACCCTTCCCGAGATCAACCTCGGCAGGGCTCATGTCTGTCGGAGGTTGACCGTCTTCGAGACTCTGGAGGCCGATGGCACGGTTTCGGAGCGCAAGGTCAAGGAATACCGCGTGGCCATCACCAATGGGGTGGAGACCGTGCGCCTGGTGCGCATCGACGACCGCGAACCGCCCGGGGGCGATGCCCGGGCCGAGGAGCGGCGCGATCGCGAGGCCCGCGAACGGTACGCCAAGTCCAGTGCGGTCAAACGTCGCCGGGGCATGGAGGTGATCGACGAGTCGTTGGTCCGGCGATTCCACTACACCTGGGTGGGTTACGAGGTGATCGCGGGCCGGACCAACCACGTGCTCGAGTTCACGGCCCGACCTTCCGAATCGGGCAAGACCCAGGCCAATGCCTTTGCCGATCGGTTGATGTCGCAACTGGAGGGCCGGTTGTGGATCGATGCCGAAGACCATGAGTTGGCCCGCGTGGAGGCCCGGTTGGGCAAGAGCTTCGACGTGCTGGCCGGGGTCGTGGCCTCGATCCAGAAGATGACGCTCCTCATCGAGCGGTTCCGCCTGCCGGACGGTCGCTGGGTCGACGGCCGGCTTCAGACCGCCTTCGAGGGACGCAAGTTCCTCAGCGCCCTGCGGATGCGCCTGCAGGTGGATCAAGACCGGTACGAAACCGCGACGGTCAAACCGGGGTGAGTCAGGGCCGTCGTCGCCCCAGCCAACGGTTGGCCTGATCGAGCAGCACCGCCAGGATGACCACCGCGCCGATGATGATCTGGGAGTAGTTCTGGTCGATGCCCAGGATCACGATGCCACTGGAGATGAGTTGGATGATCAGGGCGCCCAGAAGCGCTCCGAAGGCCGAGCCCCGCCCGCCGTTGAGGCTGGCTCCGCCGACCACGGCCGCGGCGATCACGTTCAGCTCATAGCCATTGCCGTCGGCCGACGTGGCCGAACCGTAATATCCCAGCGACAGCAGGGCGGCGATGCCGGCGGTCAATCCCGACACCGCGAACACCCCGAGTTTCACGCGGCCGGTCCGGATGCCGCTGAACCGACTGGCCGTCTCGTTGCCGCCCACCGCATAGAGGCGTCGGCCGGCGACGGTCCGGCTCAGCCAGAGGCCTCCGGCCATCGCCACCAGCAGCATGAATCCCAACGGCACCAGGGTCAGCCCTCCGGGCGAGGTCCATTTGACCCCGGCGCGGAATCCTTCCGGAAATCCTCCGATGCTCAGGCCGTGGGTCAGCACGAAGGCCACCCCCCGGTAGATGGCCATGGTGCCCAGGGTGATGATGAACGGATGCACCCGGAGGGCGACGCTCATCGCGCCGTTGGCCAATCCGCAACAGAGTCCCGTCCCCAGGCAGACCAGGCAACCCAGCCAGGCCCCGGCGGTGCCGGAGTGGGCCGAGGGTCCCTCGGGCCCGAAGGCGTGGAAGACCTGTGCGGCCAGGACGCCCGCGAGGGCGTAGACGGCTCCCACGCTCAGGTCGATCTGGCCCGCGATGACCACGAAGGTCATGCCCACGGCCATGATGGCGAAGAAACTGGTGTCCTTGGCCAGTTGGGTGAGGTTCTCGGCGTTGAGGAATTTGTTCACCCGCTCCCGCGCCGCGGTCCGGTTCCCCTCGGCATCCGTCAGGAACACCCGCTGACGTTGGCCGTCGGGTCCGGTCTCGAATCGGGGGCGCTCGACCGAGCCACCGAAGACGGTCAGCAGCGCGCCCAGGACGACCACCACCACCAGCAAGCCGGCTTCGGCCAGGCGGAGGTGCTTGGAGAGGACGAAGGAACTCACGCCGCGGAGGCTAACTCCCGGTCCGGGGTGGGCTCAATCCCCGCGGCGATCGACGCTGTTTCGGCGCCTCCCCCTGCAAAGGGTCATTGCGCTGGCGCTTTTGCCTTGGCTAGAACAACCGGCCGTGTCGTCACAGCACACCCTCAAACAGTCGGTCTCTTTTGCCGGAATCGGTCTCCACGGCGGAAACCGGGTTTCGATGAACCTCCTGCCGGCCCTTCCCAATACGGGGCTGCGATTCCGTCGGATCGACCTGGAAGGCACTCCCGAGATCGAGGCGCGCGCCGAGCATGTCGTCGACACCCAACGCTCCACCACCCTCGGCAAGGGGGCGGTGAAGGTGCACACGGTGGAGCATGTGCTGGCGGCTCTGGCCGGTGCGGGCATCGACAACGCGGTGATCGAGTTGGATGCCAACGAGCCGCCGATCGCCGATGGCAGTTCCCGGGAATTCGTCCGCCTGATCAAGGAGGCCGGCCGGGTGGCCCAGACCGATGCGCTCGAGGTCTACCGGGTCAATGCGCCGATCGAACTCAATGTCGGCGAATCGCAGATGGCGGTGTTCCCGCACTCGGGTTTCAAGATCACCTGCACCAGTTCCGACAAAGGGGGGCGGTTCACCCAGTTCTTCACCCTCGAGGTCACACCGGCCAGCTGGGAGAAGGAATTGAGTCACGCCCGGACCTTCTGCTTCTACGAGGAGATCGAATTCCTCATCAAGAACGGCTTGATCAAGGGCGGGAGTCTCGAGAATGCGATCGTCATCCGCGAGGATGCCGTTCTGACCAACGAGCCGCTGCGGTATCCGGAGGAGTTCGTCCGCCACAAGATGCTCGACATCATCGGCGACCTGGCACTCATCGGCCGCCCCATCCAAGGGCATGTGATCGCCACCCGGCCAAGCCACCACGCCAACACCGAACTGGCCAAGGCCATCCAGGCCCAGATGCGTCGTCCGCTCGAGGCGGCGCAGACCTTTGCCCCGCCTCCGGCCCCGGCGCCCGAGGCCAAACCCGCCCCGGCCAAACCCTCCAAATCAGCCCCCGCTTCCGCTTCCGCCACCGTGAATTCTCCGACCTCCACCGAATCCCTGGTCCGCGATGGGGCCACCCTCGACATCATGCAGGTGATGCAGATCCTGCCGCACCGCCCCCCCTTCCTGATGGTCGACAAGGTGACCGTGATCGACGGGCCCCGCATCGTCGCGCAGAAGAATGTCACCATGGGCGAGCCGTTCTTCGAGGGGCACTTTCCGGGCCATCCGATCATGCCGGGTGTTCTCCAGCTGGAGGCCATGGCCCAGGTGGCGGGCATCCTGATGATGCGGCAGGCCGAGAATGCGGGCAAACTCGCCTACTTCATGTCGGCCGAGGACGTGAAGTGGCGCAAGCCCGTCCGCCCGGGCGACATCCTGATGATCGAGGTCGAGATGACCAAGGCGCGGGGCAAGATCGGCAAGGCCAAGGGGCGGTGCACCGTCGATGGCGAGGTCGTCAGCGAGGCCGATGTGACGTTCATGCTGATGGATCGTTGAGGTCCAGGCCCCTTTGCGACACCTCTCATCCCTCGTCCAAGCGCCATGATCCACCCGACCGCCATCATCCATCCGCAAGCCCGCCTCGGTGCCGACTGCCACATCGGTCCCTACTGCGTGATCGGAGAGCACGTGGTCTTGGGCGAGCGCTGCCGCCTGCACAGCCACGTGGTGCTCGACGGACACACGACGTTGGGTTGCGACAACGAAGTCTATCCCTTCGCCTCGCTGGGCATGAAGACCCAGGACCTGAAATGGAAAGGGGGGGTGACCCGGGTGGAGATCGGCGACCGGAACGTGTTCCGCGAATACGTCAGCGTCCACAGCGCCACCGCCGACGGCGGCGTCACGCGCGTGGGCTCCCACAATCATTTCCTGGCCAACACCCATCTGGCTCATGACGTTCAGGTGGGCAATCGGGTCATCATGTCCAATCTGGCCACTCTGGCCGGGCATGTGATCGTGGAAGACCATGCGATCATCGCCGGGTTGGCCGCGGTCCACCAATTCTGCCGCATCGGCCGACACGCCATGGTGGGCGGGTGTTCGAAGCTCGTCCAGGATGTCGCCCCGTTCATGATGGCCGACGGGAATCCGGCCGAGACACGGTTCGTCAACAAGGTGGGTCTCGAGCGGGCGGGTTTCAGTGCCGAGACCATCGCCACCCTGATCAAGGCCTACAAAACCGTGTTCCGTGCGGGCCTGACCCTCGACAACGCCCTGGCCCGGTTGGAGGAGGATTCGTCTTCGTGCCCCGAGGTGGCCGAATTGATCCGATTCATCCGGGGCAGCCAGCGCGGGCTGGCTCGTTGAGCCGCTGCGCCTCGGGCTCGGAGCCCCCGGACTGGGCGGCCCACTCGTTCAAGGCGGTCTCGACCGCTTCGATCACGCTGTCGGGAGTGGAGGTGCCCGCGGTGAGGCCGACGGTGTCGGTCGGACGGATCCAGGTCGGGTCGAGGTCGGCCGCCGTCTGCAGCCAGTGGACCCGGTCGCAGCGACTCCGGCAGGTCTCGACGAGTCGACGGGTGTTGTTGCTGTGGGCTCCGCCGATCACCAGCACCACATCACAAGCCCCGGCCAGCTCTTCGGCGGCCGTCTGCCGGTCTTTGGTGGGTTGGCATACGGTGTCGATCCAGCGGATCTCGGAGCGGGGGAACCGCCGGCCCAGATGGGCCACCAGGTCGCGCACCCGGGCCACCGGCTGGGTGGTTTGCGAGACCACCCCGTAGCGGGGGCGTTCGGGAAGCCGGTCGATGTCGTCCTCGGTCAGCACCACCTCGCACCCCGGATGGTCTTCGGTCAGGCCCCGCACCTCGACATGGCCGGACTGCCCGATCACCAGCGGATGGAACCCGGCCGCTACGAGCTTGTTGAGCGCCTGATGGGCCCGGTGAACCAGCGGGCAGGTGGCTTCGGTGACCGTCAGTCCCGACTGTCGAAGACCTTCCATCCGACGATTCGAGGCGCCATGCGCGGTGATGAGCACCTCGCGGGTCGTGATGTCGGAGGCGTCTTGCCGGATGAGCACGCCGCGGGTCGTGATGTCGGAGGCGTCTTGCCGGATGAGCACGCCGCGCGAGCGGAGGTCGGAGAGCACGGTCTCGTTGTGGACCAGATCGCCCAGAACGGTCACCGGACCCGAGGCCGCCCGGTCATGGGCTAGGCCGATCGCGTCCCGAACCCCGAAGCACATCCCCATCGCCTTCGCTCTCAAGAGTTTCATTGGCTACTTTGTATTGCAAAGTGTCTGAGTAAAGACAGTGCCTCGTGTTCAAAAAGAATCAAGGTGCGGGCGTTGTTTTTCGGAACTGGGAGACGATCTGCTCGAGGTGACCCAGATACTCGGTGAAGGCGCCCCGGCCGCACTCGGTCAAGACGCAGGTGGTCTGGGGGCGGGCTTCTCCCGTGGATTTCGACAGGGCGACCAAGCCCGCCTCCTGCAGGATGCGCAGGTGCGAGGTCAGGTTGCCGTCGGTCATGCCCAGCAGGTTGCGAAGATCGGTGAAGGTCAGCGAAGGCGCAGCCGACAGGGCGGAAACGATGGCCAGGCGGGCCTTCTCGTGGATCACCCGGTCGAGGTTGGGGAAGGGCTCCGGGTTCACACCGAGGATTTCTTCTCCGTCCAGCGCAGATAGAGGCCGTAGGCGAGGTGCCCGCCGCCGAAGGTGACGGTCATGACGGCGTGCGCCATCCGGATCGAGGGTTCGATCTGGTGGGGGTTGGCCGCCGACAGGGCGCTGAGCAATCCGGCGATGACGAATCCCCAACCGAAGAGGCGCATGCCCCGGGGCATGAAGAATCCGGCCGAGTGGACGGAGCACCCGTAGAGCACCAGCCACAAAGGGGGGAGGGCCACGGCGATCATGGCGCCTTCCTGGTGGATGTTCACCAGGGGGCCGACCACCGCGGTGCCCGCGAAGAGCGCCGGCAAGAGCGCCGAGGCCACCCGGCGGGCCGGTGGGGTCCAGAAGGGTTCTCCTGCGGCGAAGGCTTGTCGCCTCATGAGGAGGAACGCCGTGGCGGCTCCGGCCAGCCCGACCGCCAGCCAGTAGAAGGCGAACGAGCGGGCGTTGTCGGGGATCAGGAGCGGCGCGGCCATCCCGGCGAGGGTTCCGATGAGACCCACCGAGGTCATGACCGGCGCGAGGGCGCGGCGGTAGATCGAGGCCCGTTCCATGAGGGTCCGGATCGTTTCGAGCTGTTCCCGAGCCGTGTTGTGATCCACGGGCCCCACAGTCGGGGGCGGGGCGTCGGCGTCAATCCCGGACTCCGGCCTTCGCTCGGAGGCGGCCGGCGGGCCCTGACCCCAAGAGCCTCATGCAGGAGTCCCCGGACCCCTCCCTGGAATCCGTTGCCCTCAATCCGACCTTGACGGGAAGCCCCAAGCTTCTCTACGGTTACAGACCGTAAGGAACTTTCCGTCGGCGTTGGTGCCGACATGCTTGAGTCGGTGAACAACCGGCTTTTTTGTTACCCCGGTTTCCGGGATTGGCTGACGACTATGAACGCGGAGATTTTGGCGGTTGTTGAGTTCTGGGAAAAGGAGAAGGGCATCCCCAAGGATGTCCTGCTCGGTGCCATTCAGGAATCCCTGATGCAGGCCGCCAAGAAGGCGGTGGGCCCGGCCCGTGAACTGAGGGTTTCCATCGACGGGCGCTCCGGAGACATCAAGGCCTGGGCCAAGCTGGTGGTCGCCGAGAAGGTGCTCTCCAAGCACGACCAGATCACCGTGTTTGATGCCCGCCGTGCCGGTCACGCCGAGGCCAAGGTGGGCGACGAGATTGAGGTCGAAGTCACCCCGGCCGGTTTCGGCCGCATCGCCGCCCAGTTCGCCAAGCAGGCCATGATGGCCCAGCTCCGCCGTGCCGAGAAGGCGATGGTCTACGACGAGTTCAAGGACCGTGTCGGCGAGTTGGTCAACGGCACCGTGCGACGCTTCGAGCGGTCCGATGTCGTGCTCGACCTCGGCAAGTTCGAGGCCATCATGCCCAACCGCGAGCGGGTTCCGACCGAAGAATACCAGATCGGCGAGCGGATCCGCTGCTACGTCAAGGCGGTCGAGCAGACTCCCAGGGGGCCCGAGATCGTCCTGTCGCGGGCCGATCCCAATTTCGTCATCAAATTGTTCAAGGTCGAGGTCTCCGAGATCGGCGACGGCACCATCGAGATCAAGGGCATCGCCCGTGAACCGGGTTTTCGTACCAAATTGGCGGTGTTTTCCCGCGATTCGAAGGTCGACCCCGTGGGCGCCTGCGTGGGTCTCCGGGGTCAGCGGGTGAAGAACATCGTCCGCGAGCTGAACAACGAGAAGGTCGACATCATCCCGTGGTCTCCCGACATCAAGAAGTATGTCGAGAACGCCCTGGCTCCGGCCAAGCTCAAGACCTTCGAGGTCGACGACCAGCGCAAGCGCGTTCTGGTCCACACCTCGGCCGACCAATTGTCGCTGGCGATCGGCAAGCGCGGGCAGAATGCCCGCCTGACCTCCCGCCTGACCGGTTGGAGCATCGACATCGAGGCCGAAGCCTCCGTGTTGCCGGGCTTCGATCAGAAGGTGGCCGATGCGGTGAAGGATTTCGCGTCGGTCCCCGGTATTTCCGAGGAGCAGGCGCGGATCCTGGTCACGACCGGTTTCCATAGTCTGGAAGATGTGATCCAGCAGATCGGTGTCGATGATCTGCAGGGAATGGAAGGGATCGGCGCGGATGCCGAGTCGATCCTGGAGGCGATTCGGGGCGAATTGACCCGTCGCGCCGCCAGTGGTGCTCCCCCCGAGGCCCACTGACCCTATTGAGGGGTCGCATTCGAAGTCCGGATCGCCGATGGTCCGGGCTGCCGCGCACGGCGCGGGTCGGGGAACGTCGGTGGTGAAATATATAGCAGTATGCCCGTTCGCATTTACGAGATCGCCAAGAAGCTGAACCTTGAGAGCAAGTTTGTGCTCAACAAGGCGAAGGAACTGGGCATAGCCGCAGCCAAGGTCCCGTCGAGCACGCTCGACAAGATCACCGCCGAGTTCCTCGAGGAGCAGTTGGCCCCTCTGGCCAAGCCCTTGGAGCCGACCAAGCCGGTGGAGGTCACCCCGGTCACGATCATCCACGCTCCTCCGCCGCCTCCGCTCGAACCTGAGCCCGCTCCGGCCCCGGCTCCGCCGGCAGTGCCCGCATGGGTGCCTGAACCCGTCGTCGCCATCCCGTCCGCGGTGGTCGAGCCCGCTCGCCCGGTCGTGGTTTCAGAGACCGAGGTTGCCCCGATCCCTCCGGCTCCGGTGTCGCATCCGGCCGATCATGCCCCGGACTCGGCGATCAAAGTCCCGGCGGCGAAGGCTCCCGAGGAGGGCGACGAACGTCCGATCCCCTCCGAGCCAAGTCGGGTCGAGCCCCCTGCGACGAGTCCGATCTCGGCCGAGGTGGTGCAGCCCGAGCCTTTGGAGCCCGCAGCGTCGGCCCCGTCCGACGTGCCCGTCGCGCCCGGGGTTGCTCCCGCCGCCGCCGCGGCCCAGCCCCCGGTTCCTCCGGCCGTCCAAACCGGTCAGTTGGTGGGCCGCATCGATCTGAGTCAGTTCGGGTATGGTGGGCGCACGACGCGGGGCGTCAGCACCCCGCCTCCCGCCCGTCCGGCAACCCCGCCTCCTCGCGACGACCGCCGCGGTCCGCCGCCTCCCCAGCAGGGGCGTCCGGGGCCGTCCTCGTATCAGGGTTCCCGCCCGGGTCAGCCCCAGCGTCCGGGTCCGGGTCAATACGGTCGTCCGGGTCAGATGGGTGGGCGTCCCGGTGTCGCCGCAGGCCCCGGCCCCCGGCCGGCTCCGGCCGCGGCCCGGCCCCAGTTCGCCGCCGACGCACCCACCATCATCATGCGCCCGCCCATCGTGGTGCGGGAACTGGCCGAGCAGATGGGCAAGAAGCCCTTCCAGATCATCGGCGACCTCATGCAGATGGGGGTCTTCGCCACGGTGACCCAGACCATCGACGCCGAGGCGGCGGTCAAGATCTGCGCCAAGCACGGCATCCGCTTCGAGACCGAAAAGCGCGACAAGGCGGCCCACGTCGTCAACGTCCCCAAGGAGGAGAAGCTCGAACTCGACAGCGAGGACAAGCCCGAGACGCTCAAGGCGCGTCCGCCCGTGATCACCATCATGGGCCACGTCGACCACGGCAAGACCTCGCTCTTGGACGTCATCCGCAAGGCCAATGTCGCCTCGGGCGAGGCCGGTGGCATCACCCAGCACATCGGCGCCTACACCATCCAGTATCCGCACCCGAACACCGGCAAGCTGGAGAGCCTCACCTTTCTCGACACTCCGGGTCACGCCGCCTTCTCGGCGATGCGCGCCCGTGGTGCCAATGTCACCGACATCGTCGTCCTGGTCGTGGCGGCCAACGACGGCGTGATGCCCCAGACCCTCGAGGCCTTGGCCCACGCCAAGGCGGCCAAGGTTCCGATCATCGTGGCGGTCAACAAGTGCGACCACCCCAACTCCAACCCGATGAAGGTGCGCCAGCAGCTTCAGGACAAGGGATTGGTGCCGGACGATTGGGGTGGCGACACCTTGTTCGTCGAGTGCTCGGCGATCACCAAGAAGGGGATCGACACCCTCATCGACTCCATCCTGCTGCAGGCCGAGTTGCTCGAGCTCAAGGCCAACCCGGATCGCAATGCCAAGGGCAATGTGATCGAGTCGGGCGTCGAGGCCGGTGGTTCCGTGGCCACGGTGCTCGTCCGCAAGGGCACCCTGCGCATCGGTGATGTCATCATCTGTGGTGAGCACTACGGCAAGGTGCGCGCCATGATGAACGAAGAGGGAGTCCGCCTGAAAGAGGCCACTCCGTCGGTGGCGGTTCGCGTGCTCGGCCTCAATGGCGTGCCCGATGCCGGATCCGAATTCAGCGCCGTGGAGAACGAGCGGGCCGCCCGCGACCTCGCCGAGGAGCGTTCCGACGCCCGACGCAAGTCCGAGATGGACGGCGATCGCCGCAAGACCCGCGCCTCGCTCTCCGACCTGTTCGGACGCATCGGCGACCTCACCGCCAAGGTGCTCAAGGTCATCGTCAAGGCCGACACCCAGGGCTCGGTGGAAGCCATCGTCGGAGCCTTGCGCGAAATCAAGTCGCAGAAGGTCTCCCTCGAGGTCGTGCACAGCGCCGTGGGCGCGATCAACGTCTCCGACGTCAACCTGGCCCGGGGTTCCAAGGCCGTCATCCTCGCCTTCCACACCCGCGTCGACAACAACGCCGCCGAGGAAGCCAAGCATCACGCCGTCGAAATCCGCCTCTATGCGATCATCTACGAGTTGATCGATCAGGTGAAGGACGCCATGGCGGGTCTGCTCGATCCGCTCCTCAAGGACGTGGTCGTCGGCCAGGCCGAGGTCCGCAAGATTTTCGATCTCTCCAAGGGGGGGCGGGTTGCGGGTTGCGCGGTCACCACGGGCCGTCTGGTCCGCGGCAAGATGCGTCTGCGTCGCCGGGGCAATCTGGTGTACGAGGGTGTTTCGCTCACGCTCAAGCGCTTCCAGGACGAGGTGAACGAAGTTCGCTCGGGCATGGAGTGCGGTGTGCGACTCGATGGTTTCGACGACTATCAGGAAGGCGACATCATCGAGTGCTACTCGGTGGAGAAGATCGCCGCCAAACTCGAATAACCGCAGCCGTGCCTTCCAATGTGCCACCGGCCCCGAGCCGGCGTCTGCAACGCGTGACCGAGCTCCTGAAGCGCGAGGTCAGCGAGTTGCTGCGCCGTGAACTGAATGTCGAGGAGGTGGGCCTGCTCTCGGTCAACGAGGTGAAGGTGTCTCCCGACCTCAAGACGGCCACCGTGTTCGTCGGCTTCGTGGGCAATCGCCATCAGCGATCGGCCGCACCCGACAAGCTCGCCCAGCGCGCCAAGCACATCCAGATGTTGCTGGGATCCCAGTTGAGCATGAAGTGGACTCCCGTCCTGAACTTCCTGCTCGACGAGTCCGTCGAGAAAGGCAATCGCGTGTTGGCCATTCTCGAGAGTCTCGACCAGGGGCAGAAGCCCGGCGCCTGAATCCTGCGATCCTAACCCCGGCCTCCCAACCCCGGAATTCCTGTCCCAGAGCCATGCCTTCCCCCGAAATGCCCAAGGCGGTGGAGAACATCCTGGCCGCGATCGATGCGGCCCGATCCATCCTGATCGTGGGTCATATCCGGCCCGACGGCGACTGCATCGGCAGCCAGGTCGGCCTGGCGATGGCTCTGGAGGGCGCCGGCAAGGACGTGACGGTCTGGAATCAGGATCCCGTTCCCGACAAGCTCCGGTTCCTTGATCCCGACAAACGGGTGCGCAAACCGTCCGCGGGCCGTCAGTTCGATCTGGTGATCGCCACCGACTGCGCCGCCTTGGACCGCATGGGGCGGATCACCGAGTTTCTCGAGGAGGGCGTCACCTTGGTCAACATCGACCACCACGCCTCCAACACCCGCTATGGCAAACTCAACTGGGTTTCGCCCCGGGAGCCCAGCACGGGTGAATTGATCTTCGATCTGTGCAAGTGGGCCGGTTGGAAGGTCACTCAGCCCATGGCCGACTGCCTCTTCACGGCGGTCAGCACCGACACCGGCAGTTTCCAATATCCCAGCACCACTCCCGACACGTTGCGCACGGCCGCCGAATTGGTGGAGCGCGGGGCGGGGTTGGGGCGGATTTGTCAGGAGGTCTACCAGAGCTACCCGATGACGCGGGTGCGCCTCCTGCGTCACGTCTACACCCAGTTCCGATTGTCGGATGGCGGTCAAACGGCCTACTTCTGGCTCAAGAAGCGCGACTATGCGCGGGCGGGTGCCTCGACCGAAGAAAGCGAAGGACTCATCGACCACATCCGGGCGATCGACGGGGTGGTGGTCGCCATGGTCTTCGAAGAGGTGAGCGACGAGGTCACCCGGGTGAGTTGGCGATCCAAGTCGGCCCGGGTCGATGTGGCCGCCATCGCCCAGAAGTTCGGTGGCGGAGGTCACAAGGCCGCCGCCGGGGCCCGGATCGAAGGACGGCCGCTGGGGGTCCAGCGGAAGGTCCTCAACGAGGTCCGCAAATCCCTCAAGGCCTCGGCCTGAGCGCGGCCTCTCTCCCGAGTTTCCCCCTGCGTTCCGACGGCATCTTGATCGGTTTTCATCTCCAAGTCTCCGATGGCCATTCCCACCCTAACGCCCCTCGACGGGGCCTTGCTGGTCGACAAACCCGCGACCTGGACCTCGCATGACGTGGTCGCCAAGCTGCGCAACCACTTCCGCCTGCCCAAGGTGGGCCACTGCGGCACGCTGGATCCCATGGCCACGGGCCTGCTGATCCTCGTTCTGGGGAAGGCCACCAAGTATTCCGAGCGCCTGATGTCCTCGGACAAGGTCTACGAGGGGGTCCTGCGTCTGGGTGAGACCACCGATTCCTACGATGCGGACGGCGAATTGGTGGACTCCCTGCCGGTGCCGCCCCTGTCGCTGGACGACCTCAACGAGGCCGCCACCGCCTTCACCGGAGACCTGCTGCAAACCCCGCCCATGGTGAGCGCGGTCAAGATCGGCGGCACGCCGCTCTACAAGCTGGCCCGCAAGGGACAGGAAGTCGCCCGCGAGCCCCGTCCGATCCATGTCTACACCTACCGGTTCGACGACTACGAAGAGCCCTTTGCCTATTTCCGGGTGAGCTGCACCAAGGGCACCTACATCCGGAGTCTGGCCCACGATCTCGGTCAGAAGCTCGGTTGCGGGGCCCATCTCACCCGGTTGCGGCGCGTCACCAGTGGCCGCTTCGATGTGGCCGATGCCGCACCGCTCTCGGAGATCCTCCAGTGGGACTTGCCGACCCTTGAAAAGCACGTCGTCCCCTTCCTGAAGCTCAAATCTTACGAGTAGGCTTGCAGGCGGAGGGGTGGCTCCAGAATCCTCCGCAGGCATGTCCTCCGACGGTTCCCCCGCCTCCGTGGAAACCCGTGCCGCTCCCGCTGGCCGGCGGCTCTGGGTCTTCCGCGGATTGGCCCTGTTGGCCCCGGTGCTGATCCTGGTGGCCGCCGAAGTGGGGTTGAGGGCGAGCGGACGCCATCGCCCGACGGCCTTCTGGTTGGAGGCCGGTGAGGGCATGCTGAGGGCCAACCCCGCCTTCGGGGCCGCCTACGTCGGCGAGACCCTGGCCCGAATGCCCCGGCCCCTGAAGATCCGCGAGGTCAAGGAGCCCGGAACCTTGCGGGTGCTGGTGCTCGGTGAATCGGCCGCTCTGGGTGATCCGGAGCCCGGCTTCGGCATGCCTCGATTCCTTCAGGCGCAGTTGGAGGCGCGGTTTTCGGGTCGCAAAGTCGAGGTGCTCAACGCGGCCATCACGGCCCTGAATTCCCACGCATTGCGCCGGATCGCCGCCGATTCCACCCGATTGGGAGCCGATGTCTGGGTGATCTATCCGGGCAACAACGAGGTCCATGGCCCGTTCGGACCGGCGAGCAATCCGCTGGGCAAGGCTCCTTCGCTGGCGGTCGTGCGGGCCGGGTTGCTTCTGCGCAGCACCGCTCTGGGTCAGTGGATCTTCCGCATCCGGGACGGACAGGGCGAAGGGTTGTCGCTGGCCCCCCGTTGGGCCGGGCTCGAGACGTTTTCCAAGAACACCATCGCTGCCGACGATCCCCGCCTCGAGGCCGTGCGCGAGGCCTACCGACGCAATCTCGCCGACATGGTGCGGTTCGGTGTGGAATCCGGGGCCCAGGTGCTGCTGGGGACCATGGCGGTGAATCTTCCGGATTGTCCGCCCTTCGGTTCGGTGCCCCTCGAGGCATCGGGCGTGTCGGTCGCCGAGTGGAAGACCCTGGCCGAACGGGCCCGCGCCGAGGACGCTTCGGGTGATTGGGCCGGGGCGGTGGCGAGTTGGGGCAAGGCGGTCGCCTTGGCTCCGAAGCATGCCGAGAGTCGCTTCCAGTTGGGATTGGCCCGGCTCAACGCGGGCGATGGGGCCGGCGGTACCGCCGATCTCGAAGCGGCCCGCGATCTCGATACGCTTCGCTTCCGGGCCGACTCCCGCATCGTGGCCATCACCCGCGATGTGGCCGCCGCCGCCGCCTCTCCCCGGGTGCACCTGGTCGACGCGGCGAAGGCCCTGAAGGGCGAGGATCCCCAACGGCCTCCCGGGGCGGATCTGTTCTTCGAGCACGTGCACCTGCGGCCCGAGGGCAACGACCGGTTGGCGCGCTTGTTCGCCGAGGCTCTGGTAGCTCGCCTTCCCGAGGCCGGGTCCAACCGGGTCGCGGCGCCCACCGAGGCGGCCTGTCGAACGCGACTGGGGTGGAACCCGCATGCGGAGGTCCGCTTGTGGACCCAGATCCGGTCGCTCTGCCAGAAACCTCCGTTCTCGTTGCAAAGCCATCGCGAGGCCCGTGATCGGTTCCTGGACGACCGGTTGACCGAGGCCAACGGTGCCGCCCGCAAGGTGGGCCTGAGCGCCTCTCTCCAGGGCTTGGACGCGGAGATGGCACGGCATCCCGACGATTGGCAGCTGGCCGAGCAATCGGCCCGGCTCCTCCGCCAGGGTCGCCGATGGACCAACGCGGTCGAAGTCTGGAAGCGGGTCGTCGACGGCGCACCGGACCATGTGGTGGCCTGGCACTTTCTCGGCGAAGCCCAGGCCCAGGCCGGAGACCGTCGTGCGGCGCTGGAATCCCAATCGCGTGCCCTGGCTCTGCGTCCCGACTTCGTGGAGGCCGCCCTGGCCCTCGGGCAATTGTACGGCGAATCGGGCCGGTTCCAGGAGTCGGTCGCGGTCTTCGATCAGAGTCTGAAACGCGACCCGAGGAATCTGGAGGCCTTGATCAACAAGGCCCTGACCCTCGAGGCCATGGGGCGTCGTGACGAGTCGGTTCCTCTGCTGTCGCGCGCCATGACCGAGCATCCCCAGTCGACCTTGCCGTGTGTGCGGTTGGGCGAACTGCTTTCGGCCCGCAAAGACTATCCTGCGGCCGTCGCGGCCTTCGAAGAGGCCTCGCGCAGAGATCCGTCCAATCTGTCCCTGCTCCAACGGTGGGCCGGGGAGTTGGGTCGGGCCGATCGACCGGCCCAGGCCGAGGCGGTGCTGCGGCGCGCCTCCCAGGTCGATCCCCAGAACGCGTCGGTCCGCATCGATCTGGGCGTGGCCCTGGCCCGGCAGACCCGATTCGCCGACGCCATCGTCGAGTTCGAAGCGGCTCTGCGGGTGTCGCCGGGCAACGCCTCGGCCCGAACCTATCTGGAGCGGGCCCGGGCCATGCTGGCCGCCGGCTCCCGACCCTCCTCCGATGCCCGCCGCTGAAACAACCAACGCTGAACCCCCCGACACCGATGTGGTCTCTCCTGCGTGATTTCGCCCGATTCCTCGGTCGCGAGAAGAAGTGGTGGCTCGCGCCGCTGATCCTCATCCTGATCCTTCTGGGAGCCGTGGTGGTCTTCTCCTCGAGTTCGGCGGTCGCGCCCTTCCTGTACCCCTTCCTCTGACGCGTCGAACCCCGGCCCCCATGCGCTACGTCCTCGGCCTCTCGGGCCTGTACCACGACTCGGCCGCCGCCCTCTTGGGCGATGGCCGCATCCTGGCGGCCGTGCAGGAGGAGCGGCTCTCGCGGCGCAAGAATGACGCCCGGTTTCCCGAGCGGGCCATCCGGTCGTGTCTGGAACAGGCCGGCATCACCGCCGGCGACCTGCACGCGGTGGCCTTCTACGAGAAACCCATCCTCAAGTTCAGTCGGACGCTGGAAGTCTTCCTCGGTTGGGCCCCGCGGGGCGGGCGGGCCTTCGCCCGGGCGATTCCGGACTGGTTGGGCGGCCGGTTGGACTTGCGCGCACGCATCCGGGCGGCCCTGCCCGGGTTGCGGGCCGAGTGTCCGATTCTCTTCACCACCCACCATGAGGCCCATGCGGCCAGCGCCTTCCTGCCGTCGCCGTTCACCGAGGCTGCGATCCTGACGGTGGACGGCGTCGGGGAGTGGGCCACCACCGCCATCGCCCGGGGATCCGGTGCCGGGATCGAGCCGGTCGAGGAGATCCGGTTCCCCCACTCGCTGGGCCTGCTGTATTCGGCCTTCACCGCCTACTGCGGGTTCCGGGTCAACTCGGGCGAGTACAAGCTGATGGGGCTGGCTCCCTATGGTGAACCGACTTGGGTCCGAACGATCCGGGACGAGTTGGTGTCCCTGAACGAGGACGGTTCCTTCCGCCTCAACCTCGAGTACCTCGATCCACTGGCCGATGACCGCCTGACCAATGCCCGCTTCCATGCCCGATTCGGGGGACCGCCCCGGAGGCCGGAGGAACCGCTCGAGCCACGTCATCGGGATCTGGCCCGATCCATCCAGGTCGTCACCGAAGAGGCGATGCTCCGATTGGCGCGCCGTGCGCACGAACGGACCGGTTCGGCCCGCCTGTGCCTGGCCGGCGGGGTGGCCCTGAATTGCGTGGCCAATGGTCGGATCCAGCGGGAGGGCCCGTTCCGCGAAGTCTGGATCCAACCCGCCGCGGGAGACGCCGGAGCCGCCTTGGGGGCGGCGTTGGCGGCCTGGCACGGTCCTCTCGAGCGCGGCGGCTTGTCGGCCCCCCGAACTCCGGCCTCAACCGATGCCATGGCCGGAGGTTTCCTCGGGCCCGAAGAGTCGCCGGAGGCGGTGGAGGCGAGTCTGAAGTCGCTGGGGGCGGTCTGGGAACGGATGACCCCGGAGGCGCTCCGGGAGCGCGTGGTCCGATCGTTGGCCGAGGGGAAGGTGGTGGGTTGGGTGCAGGGGCGAATGGAGTTCGGCCCCAGAGCCCTGGGGCACCGGTCGATCCTTGGGGACCCGCGGAATCCGGACATGCAATCGCGCATGAATCTGAAGGTGAAATTCCGGGAATCGTTCCGTCCGTTCGCCCCCGCCGTGCTGGCGGAGCGCTCCGCCGAATTCTTCGGGCTTGGAGGCGAATCCCCGTACATGCTCCTGGTGGCGCCCGTGGCCGAGTCGCAGCGGGTTCCGGTGGCGCATGAGGCCGACGGACTGGATCGCCTGAAGCAGGTGCGCTCCACCTTGCCTGCGGTGACCCATGTGGATGGTTCGGCCCGGGTCCAGACGGTCGATCGGGATCGCAACCCCGAGTTCCACGCGCTGCTCCGTCAGTTCGAGGCGGTGACCGGGTGTCCGGTGCTCATCAACACTTCCTTCAATGTCCGGGGCGAACCGGTGGTGGCCACCGCCGAGGATGCCTATCGTTGTTTCATCAATTCCCAGATCGATGTCCTCGCGGTCGGCCCGTGCTTCCTCGAGCGGGACCGTCAACCGCATGCCTCCCTGCCGCGCAGTTTCGAGGCGTTGGCCGACTGACCATGAACGCCCCACCCTCCCATCGAAGCCTGCGTGAGCGGTTCGCCATCGGCGCATCGCTGCTTCCGCCCGTGGCGCTGCTCCTCCTGGCCAATCGCTGGGGGTGGGTGGGCATCCCGGCCCGGGCCTGCCTGTTGGCCATGCCCGGGGTGATCGGGTTGGGCATGGCCTTCCCCGAGGTTTTCGCCCCGTGGTATCGGGGTTTTTCCCGGGTCCGATCCTGGTTGGGTGGGCGACTGGTGTTCGGGCTCCTCCTGGGGGTCCATGGGTTGGTCGTGATCCCGATGGGCTTCCTCATGCGGGTCCTGGGCCAGCGGCCGATCGACGGGGCCCGGTCGGGCTCGAGCTGGGTGCGGTCGAAGGGTTATGGATCCCTGCGGGATCCGTTCTGATTGGTCTTCACGGATCCTCGACAGAAGGCGATCGGCTGTTGAAAGTGTTCAGGTCGCCTATGAAGACCACTCTCTCTCTGGCCGTGGCGTGCGCCGCCCTGGCTTCCACTCCCGTCATCCTGGCTCATGACACGGGATCCGCTTCCCACGATCACGGACCGTCCGCGGTTCCCGTGACCTTCCAAGTCGAGAAGAAGGGCCCCGTGAAGGCGCCCGCCGCGCAGGACAAGTCGGCGGTGCCGCAGGTGAGCGGTCAGGGTTTCTGGAAGTTCGCCCCGGTCGCCAATGCGATGCCGGTGCCGGCCGAGGCTCAATCCTTCGTGAAGGGAGCCCATGGCACCCTCATCGTCGACAGCGAGCGCGACGTGGTCTATTGGGGTCTCGAGAAGGTGGGTTGGGTCGGGTTCAGCGATCGCCTCAAGACCTCCTGGGTGGTGAAGGGCGATCCGTCCATCGCCTCGGGCAACCTGCACGGGGCCGATATCTTCCCGCGCAAGGGTCAGCTCCCGTTGGTGGTCGCGGCCGACAATGTCGAGGGTGAGATCCTCTTGTCCGACACGACCTTCCGCACGGTGGAGAAGCTCAAGATCCCCGATGGGGGTCCTTATGCCGACAAGAAGGGCTGGGCCCCGACCGATGCGGCCTTCGCCGGCGACAAGACCCTGTGGGTGACCGACGGCTACGGTCGTCACTGGTTCATGGATGCCGACGCGAAGCCCATGAAGTACCGGGGCAACTTCTACGGCGGCGACCGCATGAGCCAGACGCCGCACGGCATCACCTTCGATCCGAAGCGCAACGAACTGTACGTCTCGGCCCGTCCGGAGGCCCAGGTGCACGAGTGGTCGCCCAAGACCCGCAAGGCGCTGGCGATCCATCAGTTGCCCAAGGGCAGTGCGGCCTGCGACACCGACCTCTGGGGCGACTACCTGCTGGTGCCCTGCCTCACCGGACCGAACAACACCCCGGGCCCGATCTACATCATCAACCTGAAGACCAAGGCCGTGGTCAGCACCATCAAGCCCAAGGAAGACCTCGGCTACGGCTATGCCCAGCATATGCATGACGCCTGCTGGTACGTGGTCGGCAAGGGCCGCAGCGCCAAGGTGTACATCCTCTTCACCGCCTGGAACCCGGGTGGCGTGGGCGCCTTGGAGTTGGTCAACCTCAAGGATTGATCCCTCGTCGGGCTCCTCCGCTGCGATGCGCGCCTATCACGATCTGCTCCGGCTGGTTCTCGATCAGGGGACCTTCAAATCGGACCGCACCGGCACGGGCACCTATTCGGTCTTCGGGGCGCAGACGCGTTTCCGATTGTCCGAGGGGTTTCCGTTGGTGACCACCAAGAAGGTCCACTTCAAGAGTGTCGCCTACGAGTTGCTGTGGTTCCTCCGGGGAGACACCAACGTGCGATGGCTTCAGGAGCACGGGGTGAGCATTTGGAACGAGTGGGCCGACGCCGACGGGAATCTGGGCCGCGTGTACGGGGCCCAGTGGACCGACTGGCGCGGGGCCGACGGCCGGTCGATCCACCAGATCGACAGCGTGGTCGCGCAGATCCGCCGCAATCCCGACAGCCGCCGGCTCATCGTCAGTGCCTGGAATCCGTCGGAGGTCGACGCCATGGCCTTGCCGCCGTGCCACACGCTCTTCCAGTTCTACGTCAGCGACGGCAAGCTGAGTTGCCAACTCTACCAGCGCAGCGCCGACTTGTTTCTCGGGGTGCCCTTCAACATCGCCAGCTACGCGCTGCTGACCCACATGGTGGCCCAGGTCACGGGGCTGAAGCCGGGCGACTTCGTGCATACCTTCGGCGACCTGCACCTCTACTCCAATCACCTCGAGCAGGTGAAGGAGCAGTTGGCCCGCGAGCCGCGTCCGTTGCCGCAGCTCACCCTGAATCCGGAACGCAAAGAGCTTCGGGAGTTCGTCTACGAAGACCTCACGCTGTCGGGCTACGACCCGCATCCGGCCATCAAGGCGCCGGTGGCGGTGTGAGCGGTGCCCCCGGTGAACGGCCTCAGGAGCCCGCGCCGGGATCGGAGAGTGGTTTGTCGTTGTCGTTGGGTTTCATCGTTGTTGGACCTTTTCCATGAATCTCGAACTCCAAGACCGTGTGGTGTTGATCACCGGAGGCGCGGCCGGCATCGGTGAGGCCGCCGTCCGGGCCTTCGCCGCCGAAGGGGCGATCGTCTGGTTCGCCGATCGGAACGCGGCCCGGGGCAAGGCCTTGGCCGCCGAGGTGCCCCGCTCGGTCTTCGCCGAGGGCGATCTGGCCGATCCGACGTTCTGCTCGGAATTGATCTCTTCGCTGCTGCGCGAGGCCGGGCGACTGGACGTGCTGGTCAACAATGCGGGCGTGAACGACAGCGTTCCGCTGACCGGTTCCCCCGCCGACTTCATGGCCTCACTGCGGCGCAATCTGCTGCATGTCTTCGCCCTGGCCCACCACGCGCAGGAGGCCTTGTGCCGGTCGCGTGGGTGCATTCTGAACATCAGTTCCAAGGTCGCCGAAACGGGGCAGGGGGGCACCTCGGGCTATGCGGCCGCCAAGGGGGCCGTGAATGCGTTGACCCGGGAATGGGCCGTGGCGCTGGCTCCGCACGCGGTCCGGGTCAATTGCGTGATCCCGGCCGAGTGCGACACCGAGCAGTACCAGAAGTGGTTCGCCTCGCAGCCCGATCCGGAGGCGGCCCGCGGGACCATCGAACGAATGGTGCCTCTCGGACGCCGGTTGACCTCGCCGGCCGAGATCGCCGCGACGCTCGTCTTCCTGGCATCGCCGCGGGCGGGCCACATCACGGGCCAGTGGATCCATGTCGATGGCGGCTATACCCACCTCGACCGGGCCCTGACCGGCGGCCATCCCGGATGGTGAGCCTCTTCGAGATCCTCCACGAGGACGCCGACCTCCTGGTCTTGCGCAAACCGGCGGGCCTGGTCTGTCACCCGACCAAGGGCGACGTGTATTCCAGTCTGGTCAGCCGGGTGCGGATCCACCTCGGGTTCGAACCCCACATGATCCACCGCCTCGATCGGGAGACCGGCGGAGTCATGGTCTTCGCCAAGACCGACGAAGCGGGTGCCGAATTGCGCGCGCTGTGGGCGGCGGGGTTGGTCACCAAGGAATACGTCGCGTTGGTTCGGGGTCGGATGCCGTTGGGCGACGGGGCCATCGACGCGCCCCTGGGTCGCGAGGTGACCAGTGCGGTGGCCATCAAAGATTGCGTCCGGCCCGATGGCGCCTCGGCTCGGACCCGATGGCGCTGTGAGAGGCACATCGAGCGCGAGGAGGGCGTCTATTCCCGGGTCCGCGTCTGGTTGGACACGGGGCGGAAGCACCAGATCCGCATCCACCTGGCGCATCTGGGCTATCCCATCGTGGGAGACAAGCTCTACGGCGGAGACGAGCGTATCTACCTCGAGTTTGTCGTGGGGCGGCTCACGGAGGCGCAGCAGTGCTTCCTCCACGTCCCGTACCACGCGCTCCATGCCGAGCGCCTGTGGTTCCCCTGGAAGGGGGGCGAATCGGGCTTCGTGGCCGCGCCGGAGCCCTGGTTCACGGACTTCGCCTCGGGCAGGCCGGTGCCGTGGTTCGCCGACCCGTTCGCTCCGCCACCGGAGTCGCGGATGGCCCGACCCGACGGAGCATCAGCGGGCGTTGGCGCGATCGTCCCAGGATCGGATGCCCAGGAGAGGTAGGGCGAAGTTGAAGGCCGCATCGCGCTCGGGCGTGTCGGCCTTGCGGAATACCTCGTAGATCGGCTTGCGGCGGTCGGGCGTGGCCACCGATCCCGGGGTGTGGCTCCAGAGTCCGAGACGGAGGCCGCCTTCGTGCGCGTGATCCACGTGCCGGTGCAGGATGAACGCGTCGATGCCGGGTTCGGCCGCCACCTGATGCCAGGCGTAGCAGTAGGCCGCGGCCTGCACGGCCTCTCCGTCGGCGCCGTCGGGAGTGTGGAAGCCCTGTTCGCTCAGGATCACCCGGCGGGTGCGGCCCTGGTGCTGCAAGTCGGGTTGATCCAGGAATTCCCCGAGGGCCCGCAGGTTGCGGAAGGTGATCCGCGGCGTGGTCTTCCAGTCGGGGGTCGCCGACTTGTCCCGCCACGACCGTGGGTTGAAGAGGTCTTCGGGGTACGGGTGGAACGCCAGGTGCCAGTCGTAGTCGCCACCGGACCGGGCTCGCCGCGCGAAGTGCTCGAGGAACGGCCGCCCCGGGAAGACCTGGCCTTCCTTGCCGCCGGGATAGGCGATGTTCCAGTGATGCTCGAGCGAGAGGAAGACGCGGCCGTTCTTGGAATGCCTTCGGACGGCCTGATGCGTCAGACGTACGGTCCGTTCATAGTCTATGGCGAAGGCCTCGGAGGTGCTCGGTCCGAGGTTGGACCAGAACCAGTGCGAGTTGACCTCGTTGCCCACGATCCAGTTCCACACCCGGCCATGGCGACCGTCGGGGCGGCTCCACCGTTCGGCCAGGAACCCGATCGAGGCCTCGTACCAGGCCCGCCCTTCCGGGGTCACCGTGTTGAAGGCCGACAAGTGGTTGGGGCAATTCGTGCTGTAATCCGGGTGGAGTAGGATCCGGCGCAGTTCCGGATCGCCGCTCTCGTAATTGAGCAGGATCAACGACACCACGATGCCGCGGTCCGAGAGGGCTTTGATCTGCCCGTCCAGAGCCTCCAGATAGCCCCGTTGGAAGTGGTAGGTGCTGCCCCCGAGAGTCGTCGCGGGGTTGCCCGGGTCGGACCGGGGATCGATGAGTTGGGCCAGATTGAAATTGAGCGCGGCATGACGGATCCCCAGCGCGATCGCGTCATCGACCATCTGGACCTGGAGCCCCTTCTTGGAGGGGGGCTGCGGATAGGCTTCCGAATTGGCCCCGGTCGCGGCGCCGAGGCTCAGGCAGCCCAACGCGCACACGAGGCTCAACACCCGGCTCCACTTTCGGGCCGGATTCATGACCTGGGCCGCAGGCGCTTGATGAGCACCTTGGATTTGCGGCCGCTGGCGTCGTAGCGTTCGCGGCGGGAGGGTGGCAGATCGTCGGGGCTGCCTTCGACGAACCCTCCCTTGGAGATGAAGTACGTGAACGCCTGGGTGCTGAGGGTGATGAGTTCGGCCAAACCCTGTTCCCGGGCCCGGGCCTCCACGAACTGGATCAGCTTGGAGCCGATGCCCATGTTCTCATGACTCGGGGCGACATACAGGAACGCGAGTTCTCCCTGATTCCGCTCCGGATAGTGGTGCAGGGCGACGCAGGCCACCGGATTGCGGTCGATCTCATACAGGTAGTAGTCGCCGACCTGCTTCTCGATCGCCGTGCGGGTGCGTTTGACCAACTCCTCCGAGGCCACCGAATTCTTGGTCAGGTTGAGCAGCGCACGGATGTCCTTCTTCAGGGCTCGCCGGATCTGGGTGTACTCGTTGGCGTAGACGAGGGTTCCGATGCCTTCATTGCTGAAGACCTCGGCCAGAAGGCCTTCGTCGACCTCGCCGTTGATGATGTGGACCCGAGGCACTCCGGCCTCGCAGGCGGCCACCGCCTGACGGGCCTTGGAGATGAGATTGATCGGCCAGTCGGAGGGCACCGGATTGAGCCTCTGCTTCAATTCCCCGACGATGATCTGCCGAATCAATTGCCCACCGCGGGTCAACCCGTCGACCGTGGTCAGAAAGATCAGCTTGGTGGCCTTGAGTTGGTCGGCCAGGGCGAAGGCGATGGTGTCGGAGTTGACCCGGTAGGTCTTGCCATCGCCATCGAACCCCAGCGGAGGAATCACGGGCACGATGCCCTGGGCCAGCAACGCCTGGAGCATCTCGACGTCGATCCGCTCGACCTTGCCGGTGAACTGGTGGTCCACCCCGCCGACGATGCCCAGCGGATGGGCGATCACCGCATTGGTGGACACCGCCCGCAGGTCGTTGGCCGAAAGCCCTTCGAGGATCTCATGCGTCAGCCGGTTGGCGGCGTTGAGCGAGAGCTGGAGCGTCTCGGCGTCGGTGATGCCGGTGCCGTCGAGGTTGGAGGCCCTGACCCCGCGTTCCACGGCCAATGCGGCGATCTGCTTGGCCGCTCCGTGGACCAGGAGGATCCGGATGTTCAGCGACCGCAGAACGGCGATGTCCAGCAGGAGGTTGGGGAAGTTGTCGTCGGTGACGATGGATCCGTCGATCGCCAGGACGAAGACCTTTTCCCGGAATCGCGGAATGTAGCGGAGAATGCCCCGCAGGTCGGTGGGTTTCACGTCGTGATGGAACTGATCGGCGCGGTGCCGTCATCCAAAGAACAGGCAGGAAGGGCGGCGCTGCAATGAAGAAATCACCCCGGGAGTCGCCGCAGTGGCCGGAACGCGGGCCGACGAAGCCGGGCCCTTGGAGAGCCCGCTTGACTTTCGGTGTGTCTGACATTTCTGTATCGACAGAAATGAAGGCGCTGAACCAGCTGTCAAACGCCGAACGGCGCTTCATCCTCCACTGGGGCGAGATGGGCACCAAGTGGGGCATCAACCGCACGGTGGCCCAGGTGCATGCCCTGCTGTATCTGGCGCCCGAGCCCCTCAATGCCGAGCAGATCCAGGAGGTGCTCGAGGTGGCCCGCTCGAATGTCAGCACCAGCCTCAAGGAGCTCCAGGGTTGGGGGATCGTCCGCCTGGTGCACCTGCCCGGCGACCGGCGCGACCATTTCGAGAGCCTGAAGGATGTCTGGGAGATGTTCCGGATCGTGCTCGACGAGCGCAAACGTCGGGAATTCGACCCCACGATGGCCGTGCTCCGGGAGTGCATCGCCGAGGCCGAGGCCGCCTCGGACACCGATCGCTACAGCGAGGATCGTCTGCGCGAGATGCACCAGTTCCTCGCGACCACCGCCGGTTGGTACGCCACGTTCCGGGGGTGGCCCACCTCCGTGCTCAAGCGCTTCTTCAGCATGGGGGACAAGGCTCGCAAGCTGCTCGGATTGACCTCCGACTGACTCCACGACCGCCCCTCCCGATTCATCCGCACCGTCTCGACCAACCCCTTTCTGCCATGACCGAAATAAACGTCCAGATCCCCAAGAACCCGGGAGCGTGGGCCTTCTACGACCATCGTTGCCCCGTCTGCCGGGCGACCATCGGTCGGTGGCGGCGGGTCTTCGAGGCGCGGCGCATCGAATTTGCGGCCCTGCAGTCTCCCTGGGTCCGCGAGCGGTTGGGTCTGGCTCCCGGCGAACTGCCCGACGAGATGAAACTGCTCACCCCCGACGGGCGCATTCTCGGAGGCCCGGTCGCCATCGCCTGGATGTGCCGACGGGTTCTCTGGCTGTGGCCGCTCGGCGTGTTGATGGTGGTTCCGGTTTTCGACAGGATCACCCGCGGCGTCTACCGCTGGGTGGCCCGCAACCGGTACTGCCTGGGAGACGTCTGCGAACTCCCGGTGATCCACTCCGAGCGCCGTCGTCACCTGGCCGCCACCACCTTCCTCGAGACTCCATGAAATTTGCCGACTGGCCATCCCACTGGGGTCGAGTCCTTCGCTTCCGTGAGCCGGTCGGTCGCCTCGCGTTCTTCCTGGGTCTCTTGAGTTGCCTGGTGGTCAAGCAAGGGTTGGATCGATGGGTCCTCGAGTGGCTGGGGGTTCCGTATTCACGGCGAATCTGGTCGATCCTCCTGGGGGTGGCGTTGCCGACCGAAGAGGATCTGGATTGGGGGTGGCCGCTGCTGGCGACGTCCTTGCCGTTCGTGTGGATCGGACTGGCGCTCACCGCGGGGCGGTTGCGGGCGCTTCATCGTTCGGCCGCCTGGGCCCTGCTGTTTTTCGTCCCGGTGGTGAAGTTCATTCTGGTGCTGCTGCTGCTGGCGCTCCCGGACAACACGGCTCCCGTGATCAGTGCCGATCGATTGCCTCCGGCCTGGTTCCGGTGGATTCCCCGCAACCGATGGGGTTCGGCGTCCCTGGGGGCTGTCTTGACCGCGTTGCTCGGGGCGTTGTCGGTCTTCCTGATCGCCAACTATCTCGAGGCCTATGGATGGGCCCTCTTCGTCGCCCTGCCGTTCTTGATGGGTTTCCTCACCACGCTCATCCACAACCACCATGAGCTGCGTTCACTGCGGGAGTCGTGTCTCTGCAGCGTCGCCGCGCTGGGCCTGCTGGGTGGGGTTCTGATCATGATGGCCATCGAGGGCCTGATCTGCCTCCTGATGGCCTCGCCGATCGCCGTCGTGCTGGCTCTGATCGGCAGTTTCATGGCCTATACTTTGATTTCCCAGAGGTGGGGCCGCCGCCTGCAGGATGGATGCGTCTACAGTGCCGCGTTCCTGCTGTTGCCGATGGTCACCGCACTGGAGAGGGCGACCCCTGCGGTTCCGGAAGTCCGGCCGGTGACCACCGAGGTGACGATCGCGGCGCCGCCGCAAACCGTGTGGCGGCATGTGGTTTCGTTCGCCGATCTGCCTGCCCCGACCGAGTGGTTGTTCCGAACCGGCATCGCCTATCCGATCCGGGCCCGCTTGGAGGGCAGGGGCGTCGGAGCCGTGCGGTACTGCGAGTTTTCGACCGGACCCTTCGTGGAACCCATCGAGGTCTGGGATGAACCCCGGCGCCTGGCCTTCGCGGTGACCGATTACCCGGCCCCCATGGAGGAGTGGACTCCCTACGCTCATATCCATCCGCCTCATCTCGACGGTTTCCTGGTTTCCAAGAGGGGGCAATTCGAGTTGTTCCCCACCGTCGAGGGGGGAACCCGGTTGGTGGGGACCACCTGGTATCAACATGGCCTGCTGCCCGACCGGTACTGGAGAATCTGGTCCGATGCCATCCTGCATCGGATCCATTCGCGAGTCCTGGGTCACATCCGGAATCTGGCCGAGGCCGATCGTCTGCGACCGTGAAAGAGTCTTCCTTTTCCGTGGCCAAACCCGGGACCTGACCGATATTCGAACCGAAGCACGACATGGCCAACTCCTCCAACGCCACCCCTGCCACGACCGGTGCCAACGCCACCGAGACCCTCCACTTCGAGAATGCCCGGGCCGCGCTGCAGTTGCTCGGCGGCGATGAGCGCAACTTGCACGCGCTGGAGAAGGAATTGGGGATCAAGGCGGCGGCGCGCGACGGATGGATCCGACTCGAGGGAGAGGCCGATCCGGTGGCCCGCGGGGTGAAGCTGTTTCGCCTGCTCGAGGCGGCCCAGAAAGACGGGGCCCCGGTGAAGGCGCGGGATTTCACCCATGCCTTGCATGTGGTGAAGCACGATGGCGCCGAGGCGTTGCAGGCGCTCTTCCACCAGAAGATCAGCACGTCGTCCAAGAAGCCGTCGATCACGCCCAAGACCGTGGGTCAGCAGCGATATGTCGCGGCCATCCGGGATCACGATGTGACCTTCGGCATCGGTCCGGCCGGCACGGGCAAGACCTATCTGGCTATGGCCATGGCGGTGAACGCGCTCAAGGAGTCCCGTGTGGGCCGCATCATCCTGACGCGCCCGGCCGTCGAGGCGGGCGAGGCCCTGGGATTTCTTCCGGGCGACCTCTACCAGAAGCTCGATCCGTACCTGCGTCCGCTGCATGACGCCCTCCAGGACATGATGCCGGCCGAGGAGATCCAGAAGAACATGGAGCGGGGCGTCATCGAGATCGCGCCCCTGGCCTACATGCGCGGCCGGACCCTCAACCAATCGTTCATCGTCCTCGACGAGGCCCAGAACACCACCGCCGAGCAGATGCTCATGTTCCTGACCCGGCTCGGCTTCGGTTCCAAGGCGGTGATCACGGGCGATCCGTCTCAGATCGATCTGCCGAACAGCAAGCGCAGTGGACTGGTCGAGGCCGAGACGGCCCTGCAAGGGGTCGAGGGGGTGTCGTTGATCCGTTTCGAGAAGAAGGACGTGGTCCGGCACCCGTTGGTGCAGCGCATCGTCCACGCCTACGAGCGCCATCGCGGCACGCAGCGACCGTGAGGCGGGTGGGTCTCAAAGATTGCGGATGAGGCCGAAGCCCAAGAGCAGGGCCATCCAGACCAGCCAGGCATGGCGGAACCCCAGCGGGTGGGGAAGCCTCAGCCCGTGGGTTCGTCGGAGTCCCCAGGCGCCCATCGTCCACGCTGCGGCCGGCAACGACAGCACGAGGAGCGGGTTCAGTCGCCAAGCCGCCCGAAGATCCCCGTGCAGCAGGGCATGGGTCGCGCGCAGGCCTCCGCATCCCGGGCATTGCAGCCCGGTCAATTCATGGAAGGTGCAGCGCGGGAAAAAGACCTGACCCTGAGGTTCGAAGCGCCAGAGCAACCAGAGCAACGCCGCGGCCACGATCACAGCCCCGCCCACCGCAACGGCCGCCGCGGCGACCTGAAGCGGGTGGGTTGCGATCGGCCCCGCGCCGGAGTCGCTTGCCCGGTTCGGTGTCGATTCCGGGGGCAGCACCGGGGGAGCCGTCATCGGGGTAGGGAGGGTCCGGAGGTCAACGGGGAGGCCATCGGAGAGAGCTCCACCGGTGGAGCTCCGCGTCCGAGGACCGGTTCAGCGGAAGGAATTCCGCACTTCCGGATTGCTGAGGACCACCAGGGCCCAGATGCCGAACGGTAGCCCCGTGCAGCAGCAAGGGCTCAAGCACGGGAGCATTCCGAGGATGACGCCGGTCATCACCAGACCGTAGGAGCGCCGCTGGAGCATCTTGATTCCGGCCAAGAGCGTGAGCACCCCGAGGATCAGGGCCAGCAGGTTGAGGGGCACACTGAAGGCTTCCAGGGTGCTGACGTAGGTCTTGAGGAACCGTTCCGCTTCCGGGGGCATGCCTGGAGGGATCTCGGTCTTGTTTCCGAATCCGACCAACCCAGCGACAACCCCATACAGGGAGATGCCGGTCCCGAGGACCCCGGTGACGAGAATGCCGATGGCGGGCGCCTTGAGCTTGCCGTCAACGATCGACTCGGAAATGCCGGGCGTGGAAGGTCGGAAACCGGAGCCATACGCGGGATTGGCTTCGGGCGAAACACCCGGAGTGGGTGGCGGCGTCTGCTGAGGCGGGGTCGAGACCCCCAGCGCCTCGGCGAACTCCGGGAAATCACCCAGGGTCTTCCACAGCGAGTCGCCCTCGGCCCGGGCGGGCGAAAACCGATTGAGCCGGTTTTCGGAGATCCATTGGCGGAGTTGGTCTGATGAAACCGGTCCGTATTCCTTCTGGTCGGCGCCTTGGATGTAATACATGGCAGGGGTTCTAGAGGATTCCGTTGTCGTCGGGTAACGATGGATCGGATCGGGGTGCAATTCAATGCGGCGGGTTCAATGCGACGCCGGGGCCGAACCGGGTTTGGCCGAATCCCGGTATTGGTAGCGCAAGGCCACGAACACGAAGCCCACGGCCACCACACACAGCATCGCGGCGCACAGATTGAAGAAGGCCGGACCGGAGACATGCAGCACCTCGGTGCCGTCGGCCAGGCGTTCTTTGACGTTCAGGCCGAAGACCTTGGCGATGGCCAGGTTGCCCAAGGCGGTGGTCAGCAGCCAGAAGCTCATCATCGTGCTGCGCATGGAGGCGGGGGCCTCCCGGAAGGCGAACTCGAGACCGGTGTTGGAGACGAGCACTTCGCCCGCGGTCAGCACGATGTACGGCAGCGTCTGCCACAGCACGCTGAGCCTCTCGCCACCGGCCACCCGTTGATCGATCACCGACACCATCAGGAACGAGATGGCCGTGAGGAACAGGCCCGCCCCCATGCGCCGCAAGGTGGTCACGCGGAGGCCCGACTTCTCGGTCACCGGGAACAGGATGTAGGTGAAGATCGGGACCATGATCATCACCAGCAGGGCGTTCATCGACTGCATCTGCTCGGCGCCGATGCGGTCGCCGATGATGAACCGCAGCACCCCGCCCACGATCGGGAAGTTCAAGGTGCCCTCGCTGAACAGATAGGGCGTCATCTTGTCGCCCTGAAGCACCCAGGTGGTGCTGTTCTGGTCCCAAAGCGCCCAGAAGAACGGGATCAGGGCGAACACCATCGCCACCTTGGTCGCGGCTTTGGCGGCATGGACCTGTTCAAACGAGAAGCGGTGCTCGCAGGCGCTCCAGAAACCGGCTCCCTGCCTCCGTGCGGCCGGATGGGTCAGGGCATACCAGAGCATCTCCCAGAAGCTGCCGCCTTGGGGGCCCGCCGGGGGTACGTGCTGGTAGTGTTTGCGGCCCAACCAGAACAGGAGGGTGGCCAAGCCCATGAAAATGCCCGGGACGCCGAACGCCCATCCGTAGCCGTAGTCCTTGGCCACACGCGGGATCACCAGGAACGAGAAGAAGGAGCCGAAGTTGATGCTCCAGTAGAACAGCCCGTAGGCCCGTTGGAGCAGGTGTCCCTGGCCGGCATGGAACTGGTCGCCGACGAAGGCCGAGACGCAGGGCTTGATGCCGCCACCGCCAAAGGAGATCAGCGCCAGTCCGGCATAGAGGAGCCAGAGTTTGCTCTCCTGGGTCTGGACCAGATCGGCCAGGGCCAGCACCCCGTGTCCGAGGCAGTAGAAGAGGGAGATGAAGAGGATGGTCTTGTAGCGTCCCAGGACCCGGTCCGACAGCCAGGCTCCGAAGAGGGGCATGAAGTACACGCCGAAGACGAAGAGGTGGACGATCTCCGAGGCCTTCGACGATCCCTGTCCCAGATGCTTGGCGATGTACAGGGTCAGGATGCTGCGCATCCCGTAGAAACTGAACCGCTCGCAGGCCTCGTTGCTGATGATGTACTTGATCTGCGGCGGGAATCGGTCTGCCGATCCGTGGGGCGTTGCGGTCGAAGGGTGGGCGGAAGACACCCCCGTGGTTTAGCCAACCGCCCCCGCAAGACCAAGCAGTGATTGAGGTGGCGGGCCATTTTTCGCCCGTCCAGTTTCCGTCCGTCGATGAAACCCGGCCCCGAGGCTCAGGCCTTGTCCTGGATCAGTTCGCGGCGGGCCCCGCCCAGGAACCGCTCCACGAAGTTGGTCGTGTAGTGACCCCGGCGGAAGTCGGGATCCTGCAGGATGGCCAGCTCGAACGGAATGGTGGTCTTGACGCCGGTCACCATGAACTCGCTCAGCGCACGGGCCATCTTGTTGAGGGCGTCGGTGCGGTCCTTGCCCACGGCGATGAGCTTGCCGATCATCGAGTCGTAGTAGGGCGGGATGGTGTAGCCCGCGTAGGCGTGCGAATCGAGACGGATGCCCGGGCCTCCCGGGGGGTAATACATCTCGATGCGGCCCGGGCTCGGGCGGAAATCGTTGAAGGGATCCTCGGCGTTGATCCGGCACTCGATGGCGTGCCCTTTGAGGGTCACGTCACTCTGGCTGATGGTCAGCTTTTCACCGGCCGCGATGAGGATCTGCTGTTTGACCAGATCGACACCCGTGACCTCTTCCGTGATGGGGTGCTCGACCTGGATGCGCTTGTTGACCTCGAGGAAGTAGAAATTGCCCGAGTCGTCGGCGATGAATTCCACGGTGCCGGCATTCGAATAGCCGGCCATCTCGGCGATGGCCAAGGCCGCCTTGCCCATCTTCTTGCGGAGATCCTTGAGGTCTTTGCGATCCAGCAGGGGTGAGGGAGTCTCTTCGATGACCTTCTGGTTGCGGCGCTGGATGGAGCAGTCGCGCTCGCCCAGGTGGATGATGTTGCCGCGGGTGTCGCCGAGGATCTGGAACTCGATGTGGTGCGGGTTCTCGATGAACTTCTCGATGTACACGCCCGAATTGCCGAAGGCCTTCTCGGCCTCGGTGCGTGCGGTGTGGTAGCCCTTGACCAGCGAGATGTCGTTGTGGGCGGCCCGCATGCCGCGGCCACCGCCACCGGCGATGGCCTTGATCATCACCGGATAACCGATGCGCTTGGCCACCGTGAGCGCCTCCTGCTCGGTCTCGACCAATCCGTCGGAACCCGGGGGCGTGGGCACCTTGGCCCGCTTGGCCAGATCGCGGCTGCTGGACTTGTCGTGCAACGCGTTCATGGCCGCCGAACGGGGCCCGATGAAGCGGATGTTGCAGCTCTCGCAGACGTCGGCGAAGTGGGCGTTTTCGCTCAGAAATCCGTAACCCGGGTGGATGGCATCGACGTCGGTGATCTCGGCGGCCGAGATGAGGCGGTCGATCCGCAGGTAACTGTCGGTGGAGGGGCCGTCTCCGATGCAGATGGCCTCGTCGGCGACCTGGACGTGCATCGAGTTGGCATCCGCCTTGGAGTACACGGCCACCGTCTTGATGTTCATCTCGCGGCAGGCGCGGATGATGCGCATGGCGATTTCACCACGGTTGGCGATCAGGATCTTTTCAAACATGACAGGTACGGGGACGTTCCGGCTCCAAGCACAATGGCATCGGCCGATCCGGAAATGGGGGCTGCGCGACTGGAGGACGGAGAGCGTCCTCCCGGACTCAGAGCGGGCGGATCTTGAACAGAACCTGCCCAAACTCAACCGGTTTGCCGTTCTCGGCAACCACGGCGGTGATGACGCCCCGGGCCTCGGCCTTGATCTCGTTCATGACCTTCATGGCCTCGAGGATGCACACCACGGTGTCGGGGCCCACTTCGCTGCCCACTTCGACGTAGGGAGCCGCATCGGGCGAGGGGGTGAGGTAGAAGGTGCCGATCATCGGGCTGCGGATCTCCGATTCCGGTCCGGAAGGCGAGGCCGCGGGAGCCGGGCTGGACGGCACAGCGGTGGCCGATTGCCGGGCCAGCGCCGAATAGGCGGTCAGTTCGGGGTCATCCACCGGACCTCCGAGCATGGGGCCGGACCCGCCGATGGGCCGCTTGAGCTTGATCTTGAAGTCTTTCTCCTCGAGTTCGAACTCCGACAGGGAGTTCTTCTTCATCAGGTCGATGATCGATTTGATTTCTTTCAGGTCCACAGTGCTTTTTTCGGTTGAGGTCCGCTCCAAGGGGATGAGCGGGAGTCCTCGAGATGATCGTGTCGCCAGCGCTCGAAACGGTGCTGAAGCAGTTTCTTCAGGTGACAGTTTCGTGTCGAAGCGGCCCGAACCTAGGGAGATTGGCCTCCCAAGGTCAAGCGTCAGTTCTGATTGGTTTTTGCGTCAACTCGAGTCAAAAACGAGGTTTACGCAAATTAGTTAATGTTAACGGCAGCTTCGAGAGCCAGAATGTAAGAGAAAGCTCCGAATCCGCTGACCTGCCCGCGACAGACCGGGGCGATCATGGAGTGGTGTCGGAAGGTTTCACGGGCGTGGATGTTGGACAAGTGCACCTCGATGACCGGCAACTCGACCGCGGAGATCGCGTCGCGAATGGCGACGCTGGTGTGGGTGTAGGCGGCCGCATTGAGCGCGATGGCCCGAACCGATCCCTTGGCCTGCTGGATCCAGGTGACCAGCTGCCCCTCGTCGTTGGTCTGCCGGAACTCCACGCTGACGCCCAGGGTTCGGGCCCGTTCCTGAACGGAGGCTTCGATGCTGGCCAAGGTGTCCCGCCCGTAGATTTCCGGCTGGCGCGTGCCGAGCAGGTTCAGGTTCGGTCCGTTGAGGAAGAGGATCTTCATCGTACGGGAGCCAGCTTAGGGACCTTCGACCGGATCGCCAGACGGGATTTCGGCCGCAACGGGAGGGCGGGGCGGGTCAGCGGCGTCGGGCGGTGTTCAGGGTCATGGTGCCGCCGAGCAGGGTCTGGATGCGGGTCTCGACATAACCGAGTTCCCGCAGGGCCGAATCCACCCCGTGTTGCGCCGGGTAGGCCTTCAGGGAGTCGAGGATGTACCCGTGGGTGTCGCTGTCACCGCAGAACACCTTGCCGAACAGGGGGCAAATGCGTTCGAGGTATTGGAAGTAGACCCACCGCCATGGCAGAAAGTCCGGCTTGCCGAAGTCGAGGACGAGCAGCCGGCCTCCGGGCCGGAGCACCCGCGTCAATTCCCGGAGTCCGCGGTGGAAGTCGGCCAGGTTGCGCAGGCCGTAGCTGATGGTCACCACGTCGAATGAGCGATCGGCGAAGGGCAGGTCGAGGGCGTCTCCCTGTTGGAAGCGCACCGTACCCGAACCGGAGGGAAGCGGGATCTGGGCCGCCCGCTGGGCCGCCACCGCGAGCATGGCATGGCTGAAGTCGAACCCGACGGTGTCGGCCCCGGTGCGGGCCAGTCGGAAGGTCACATCGCCGGTGCCACAGCACACGTCCAAGGCCTGTTCGCCCGGCCGGGGTTGGGCCGCTTCGACCATCCGCCCCTTCCAGAGGCGGTGCATGCCGAAACTCTGGAGGTCGTTGATGACATCGTACCGGGGCGCGATCGTCGCGAAGAGGTCTTCGACCTTGGGGGCGCGTTCCGGACCGGGAACAAAGAACTTGCTGGCCATGAAACTCTTGGGTGGGCGAGGGGTTCAGCGGCGACGGCGGTGGAACTCCTCGACCTGCTCCCGCGCCGTGACCGCACGCCAAACGCCCCCGGTGGCCAACCGGGTCTGCGTGGTCTGGCTGAGTTTCTGGAGCCGTCGCTGCAGCGCGTCGCGCTCCTCCTCCAATTTCCGCACCCGGGTCTCCATCTTGGCCAGGGCCTTGACGGTGTCTTTGGGGGTGGCCGCGGCCTCCGGGACCGGGGCCGCTTTGAGGGCGGTCGCCAAACGTTGTTCGATCGCGGTCTTTTCGCGGGCCAGTCGCTCCCGGAATTCGCGTTCCGACGTCAGGGCCGACTTGAGCTCGGCCTCCCGGGTCGCGCCTTCCTTGAGGGCCGATCGGAGCTTCCAGACCTCGGTGCGCAAGGAACTCACCTCGGTGGATCGGACGCTGGCCTCGACCGTCGTGGCGTTGGTGGACGCGCTGGTCGCCGCGGCCAGTTTGCGCTCGGTGGCGGCCAGCTCGGCCCGGATCGCCTCGCGCTCGGCCTTCTCGGCGGCCAGAGCCGTCTCGAGGGTCTTCACCGCTGCGGCCCGCTGGTCGGCGCCCCGGGTGAGTTCGCCGACCTGGGTCTTCAGGGATCGATTGGCCAGTTCGAGGTCGGTACGGGCCTGTTTTTCCTTGGCGAGAGTGCCGGCGATGAGTTCGGCATTGGCGACGCTCCGCTCGGCGTTGGCCTTGGCCAGGGCCAGGGAACTCTCCAGTTGCCGGATCTTGGCCAGACTTTCCTCGGACGACCGGGCTTGCAGCTCGCCCAGTTGTTTCTCCAGGCCCGCCTTCTCGGACGCCAGATTGGCGTTGCGTTTCCGGGTCTCGTCGAGATCGAGCTGGAGTTGGCTCAGTCGGGCGGACAATTCGGCCACCTGCTTGCCCCGTTCGGTGTCGGATTTCAGTTCGGTGACCTGCTGCTTGAGCGTGCTGTTCTCCTTCTGGAGGGTCTGCAGCGGTCCGGCCTGGAGTTCCTTGAGCCGGGTTTCGATCTCCTGGCGCTGCTGTTCGATGCGTCCGGCGGCGATCTTCTGCTCCAGAAGGCTCTTGTTGGCCTCGTTGAGGGCGGCCCGGGCCTCGTCGGCGACCACCTTGTCCACCAGATTGCGACGCTCGGCCTCCTGCTGTTCAAGGGAGGCCAGCAACACCTTGTTGGTGGTCTGGAGGGCGGTGATTCGCTCGATGGCCGCCTGGAATTCTCTCGGATCGACCGGGGCCGGTTGCGCGGTCAGGGCCTCGCGCAGCTTCGCCTCGAGCAGTTGCTTGTCGGCGGCCAGGCGCTGGATCTGCAGGTTCAACTGCTCGAACTGGGCCACCACCTCTCCGTTCGGGGCCAAGGTCGCCGTGGGGGATCCCTGAGTGGCGCGCGGTGCGGCATTCGTCGTGGCCGCCGTTGGTGCTTCCGACGCTTCGGGCCGGGCCTTCAGCGCCTCGAGGCGTTCGCCGACATAGCGGATCCGATAGGCCACCACCCGCTCGTTCCAGGCCGGGTAGTTGCGGCGCAGCGCCTCCAGCCCCGATCGGGCCTCGGTATAGGCGGCTCGGGCCGCCGACCATTGGCCGGTGTCGCGGTGGGCATCGGCCTGCTGGATCAGGTTGTAGATGCGGATGAAGGCATCGTCGGCGCTATCGGCGCAAACCCGGGCCAAACCCAGGCAAAGCCAGAAGGCCACGGGTGCGAGAAGTCTCCGGAGACGGGTCATCGGCACTCAAGCTAACGGATCCGGGTCGAGGAGGCGAGTAGCCAGAGCAGGAGTCAGAGCAGCCCCCCCCTGAGTTCGGCGGGTCGAGTGTCGGTCGAGGGTGGGTTCGGGCGCCCGGCGGGGTGCGTTCACTTCAACTCGCGGATGCGCAGATTGCGGAACGCCACGGCGTCGCTGTGGTCCTGGAGCAGGATCGGAGTGGGGAATCGGGTGCCCCATTTCGGCTCGTTCTTGAATTTGCTGGCGGCCTTGGCGGTGGCGAGTTCGGCCGAGCCCAGACGGTATTGCAGCACGCAGTCGCCGTTGAGCCAGTGTTCGACCGAGTCGCCGCGGACGATGATGGCCGATTCATTGACCTCTCCGGCGGGCTTCACGCGGGGTGAGCGGGCCGGCAGTGCGTCGTAGAGGGCGGCGGTCTGCCGCTTGGGGCCGATCTTCGCATCGGGATGGGCGGCGTCATCGATGACCTGATACTCATGGCCGATCGCCGCCTTGCGCGCCTCATCGATGAAGTACTTCACACCGCTGTTGCCGCCCGGCGAGATCTTCCACTCGAAGCGCAGTTCGAAGTCGGTGAAGAGCCTATCGGTGATGATGTCTCCGCCGCCTCCCTTGGCGACATGGGTGAGCCAGCCGTCCTTCACGATCCATCCCTGTTCCGGGAAGGCGGGCTTGCCGAATCCGCGCCAACCGGCCGTGGACTTGCCGTCGAAAAGATCGATCCACGGACCGGTCGAGGCGGTGGACTTGGCCACATCGGCGCCCTGGGCCGCCGAACCCAGGGACAGGCACAACAACAGAGTCGCCAGCGGACGGGAGTTCATGGGGCAGACGCTGAACCGGGGTCGCGGCATGAAGCAACACCGGAAAGATCCCTGAAGGGCACCCCCAGGAAGGCCGGTCCCGAATCGGGGCCTCGTGATCACCCGATGGCGACTCAGCTCAAGGCCTTCAGCGCGGCCGCGATGTCCTTGGTGATCTGGGTTTTGAGCGCGTCGAGGTGGGCGAATCGACGCTCCGGACGCAGGAAGCCCACCAGTTCCACCGTCAGGTCGTGGCCATAGAGATCGCCTTCGAATCCGATGAGATGGGTCTCGAACCGCAGCTGCGGTTGGGGTGACTGCAGTGTGGGGCGCAGACCCAGATTGACCGCCGCCGGAAACTCGCCACCGGCATGGCGCGCGCGTGCCGCATAGACGCCGAAGGGCGGCAATTCGAGCCCTTCGACCGGGATGTTGGCCGTCGGGAATCCCAAAGATCGTCCCAGTCGGTCGCCTTCGACGACCGTCCCGGCGAGGCTGTAGGGCCGACCGAGGAGTTCGGCCACAAGGCCGAGCTTGCCGTCGCGCAAGGCGGAGCGGACCCGCGTGCTGCTGACGACCTCGGGCCCGATGTGGATCGGCGCCACGGCGTTCACCGAGAATCCCAGTTCGCGGCCCAGGGTTCTCAGGAGCGGGACATTGCCACTGCGGCCATGACCAAAGTGGAATCCCTGACCCACGGTGAAGCTCCGCAGGCCACCGAAGCCGGCGACCAGATCGCGAACGAAAGCCTCGCCGCTCTTCCGGCTCAGGGCCTCATCGAAGCGGAGCACCAGCACGGCGTCGGCTCCCTGGGATTCCAGCGTGGCGATGCGCTGGGGCAGCGACTGCAGGAGTCGGGGGGCCTTGTCGGGCCGGACCACGGTCAACGGGTGCGGATCGAAGGTGGCCACGACCGTGGAGTCGCCCCGCGCCCGCGCGTCGATCCGGGCCTGCCGGATGACATGCTGGTGGCCGAGATGGACCCCGTCGAACATCCCCAAGGCGAGGCAGACCCCGGAGTGGCCCAGGGGACGGGGAGAGTTCAGGACCGGGACGGGCATCAGCGGGCCACGTAGGCGGGCTTGTCGCCGAACTGCAGGCTGGGGGCCGTCGCCGTGGCGCTGACGTCGAAGGCGATCCAGTGGCCGTTGGCCGAATGCGACGGGAAGCCGCAGGCGATGGCGAATTCACCGGCCTCATCGGCCACGAACTCGAAGGGCACGCCCGTCTTGCCCGTGGTGCCGCGCACCGGGTAGGGCGTCGAGGCTCCCTTGAAGGCCGGTTCGCCCATCTGGAGTTTTTTCACCACGGGCTTCTCCACCACGATCGCACTGTGGGGCACCGGGCTGTTGTTGGTGAAGACCACCGACACGGTCCAGCCCTGTGGGATGGTGTAGCGCGCCCCGCCCTTGGCGAAGCCGTTGAAGTTCATGCCGTAGTTCACCGCGTTGTAGGCCGACACGACCACGAGGCGTGCGGTCTTCGGTGACTTCGGGTCCACCGACAGGAACATCGATTCCTTGGGTTCCGGCGCCTTGGATTCAGCGGCAGGCGCACCGTGGTCGTGTCCGGGGGCGGCGGGGGCGTCGGCCGCCCAAACCAGAGGACTGAGGGCAAGGGTGCAGGCGAGGGCGAGATTCCGGAACATGGCGATCAGTTGGTTTTCGACAGTGGACCCCAAAAAAGGCCCGGGGGCCAAGCCTGAGCTTTGCCCCCGGGTGACGGATAATCGGGATGGGTTCGCGGGTGGTTGCCGCGGCGATGGATCACTCCACCGGGGCCACTTCGGCGCCGGCGGGCACCTTGTCGGACGGCACGAGCATCCAGACCGCGCCGCGCTCGTTCTGTGCCGGATCGGCCGGGCCACCGTAGTTGGCCTTGGCATCCGTGACGTAGAGGGTGCCATCGGAACCCTGGCCACCACCGGTGAACATCAGCTTGGTGTTGAGCAGTTCCTGCATCTGCCATTGGCCCTGGGCATCGCGGGCCGTGCCCCAGACCTTGCCGGAGCCCCAGTCGCCGAAGAAGTAGGTGCCGTCCATCTGGGCGTATTTGGTGCCGCGGTACACGCCGAAGCCGATGACGCAATTGCCCTGGTCGACATGGCTGTATTCGCAAATCGGGGCCTCACCCACCTTCGGGGCGTCCTTGACCGCATCGAGATCGGGCTTGCCGCTGGCGTCGAGCGGCAGGGGGAACGGATGGGTGCCGCACATGAACTTCCAGCCGTAGTTCACACCCGCCTTGCCGCGGGGCTCGAAGTTGACCTCCTCGAAGTGGTTCTGGCCGATGTCGGCGATGTACATGTCGCCGGTCTTGGGGTCGAACTGGAAACTCCAGGGGTTGCGCAGGCCGTAGCTCCAGATCTCGGGCTTGGCGTTGGGGTGGATCTTGTTGAAGGCCTCCTCGGTCACACCGAAGAGCTTCATCTGCGAACCGGGCGTGATGAAGGGGTTGTCCTTCGGGATGGAATAGCCGCGGTCGGGTTGGCTGGGGTTGACGTCGATGCGCAGGATCTTCGCCAGCCAGGTGCTCAGGTCTTGGCCGGCACCCAGGACGTCGCCTTCCCAACCGCCGTCGCCGCTGCCGATGTACAGGTAGCCGTCCGGTCCGAAGGCGATCTCGCCGCCATTGTGGTTGGCGTAGGGTCGGGGCATCTGGAAGACCACCCGGGCCGACTCGGGATCGGCCTTGTCGGGGTTGGTCTTCGAGACCTGATACTCGACGATGAACCCGGCGCCGTTGAACCACATGTCGGAGTAGTGGACGTAGAACTTGCCGTTCTCGGCGAACTTCGGGTGGAACTCGAGGTCGTAGAGCCCCTGCTCGAGGAAGGAGCTGACGACGGTCTCATGGATGTCGAGGAAGGGCTTGTCCTGGACCTTGCCGTTCTTGATGAGCTTCACCACGCCGGTGCGCTCGCAGACGAAGAGGCGGTTGTTGTCGCCCGGGGCCAGCGAGACGCGCACGGGGTCGACGAAACCGCCGGCGACCTTCACGAGGGACACCTTGACGGGCTTGGGCAGTTTGCCGCCGGGGAGGGCGGTGTTGTGTTTGGGTTCGGCGGCCACGGCGGTCAGCGACAGCGCGGAGGCCAGGAGCAGGGGAGTCAGTGTTTTCATCGGTGGGGATGGGGTGGTTGTTGGAAAAAAGTCAGGGTTTGGTGGGTTGGGTCGGGGCCGTCGAGCCGTTCTTTAGCGTCGCACCGCTGGCCTCGCCGGCTGTGAAAAGCGGCATCGAGCGCTGGACCGAACGAGCCACCCCCCACGACAGAGGGGCCAACACCAGAATCCAGGCGGTGATGAGCAGGAGACGTTGCATGGTGCGCGTGGGGAGCTATCGGGCCGTTTTCAGGTGGTGTCGCGGATGCACCGGGCGCACCAGCAGGTTGGCGATTAGGCCGACCAGCAGCAGTCCACACATCAGGTAGAGGATGCTGTTGTAGGCTTCGGCCGCAGGCACGCCGGCCTTCTTCTTCGCGGCGGAGATGTAGTTGATGAGATTCGGGCCGACGATGGCGGCCAGCGACCAGGCCGTGATCAGTCGGCCATGGATGGCACCGACCTGATGCGTCCCGAAGAGATCGCGCAAGTAGGCCGGGATGGTGGCGAATCCGCCGCCATACATGGAGATGATCACCGCGGTCACGGCCACGAACAGGGCACGGTTTCCGATCGTCTGGGTCCAGGGCACCAGTGCGTACAACAGTGCACCTAGGAGGAAGTAGATCGCATAGACGTTCTTGCGGCCCACGCGGTCGGAGACGGAGGACCAGAAGAACCGGCCACCCATGTTGAAAAGCGACAACAACCCGGCAAACCCGCCTCCGACGGCGGCGCTGACGCCGAAGAGATCCTGACACATCGGAGAGGCCTGTCCCAGGATGCCGATGCCCGCGCTGACATTCATGCATAGGACGATCCACAACAGCCAGAATTGCGGGGTCTTCCAGGCCGTGTCCACCGACACGGCAATGCCGGGGGAGGCCTTGGACCCGATGGTCGCCGGGTGCCAACCCGCGGGTTTCCAGTCGGCCGCGGGCACCCGGACGAGCCAGGCTCCGAAGAGCATCCAGACCGCATACAGGCCGGCCATGGCGAAGAACGTGGACGCGACGCCCGGATCGGTGGCTGTCTTGAAGTGCGACATCAGGGTCACGCCGAGAGGCGCCCCGATCAATGCGCCTCCTCCGAAGCCCATGATGGCCATGCCCGTGGCCATGCCGGGCCGATCCGGAAACCATTTCATCAGGGTGGACACCGGGGCGATGTAGCCCAGTCCGAGTCCGATGCCGCCGATCACCCCATACCCCAGATAGAGCAGCCACAACCAGTGCAGACGCACCGCGATCCCGGACAGCAGCAGTCCGGAGCAGAAGCAGACCGCGCTGGCGACCATGACCTTGCGGGGGCCGCTGCGCTCGACCCACTTGCCGAACACCGCCGCTGAGAGCCCGAGCAGCACCAGGGCTATGGAGTAGGCCCAACCGACCTGCGGGCCGGTCCAATCCCGGGTCGGGTCGTGTGCGGCGCCGCCGAGAAGTCGGCTCAGGGGTTCATTGAAGACGCTGAAACCGTAGACCTCGCCGATGCACATGTGCACGGCGATCGCCGCCGGCGGCACCAACCACCGCGAGAATCCTGGCCCGGCCACGGTGGCCTCTCGGGAAAGAAAGTGGGTTGGATCGTTGCTCATGCGGGCGGCAGGGAGTCCGCAAATTGAGCGCCCTTCCCGTCAGGGAGCCAAGTCAGAATTGGGGGCGCGGGACCGGGTCATCTCCCGCAATGCTCGTGCGTCGACAGGGTATTCGCGCTGCGCGCGAGGGGGAGGAAGGGTGCTTACGATCCGATGCGGGCGACGACCCGATCCCGCTTGGGGTGGCGTGGGTGGGGGCGCGGGACCGGGTCATCTCCCGCAATGCTCGTGCGTCGACAGGGTATTCGCGCTGCGCGCGAGGGGGAGGAAGGGTGCTTACGATCCGATGCGGGCGACGACCCGATCCCGCTTATGGGGCGGGGGGTGGGATGGGGCCGTCTCCCGCAATGCTCGTGCGTCACTTCAGGACCCGCACGGTCACGGCCGAGGGGGCCTTGGGCGTGCGGTGGACTTGGTGGAGGGCTTTGCGGAAGTCGGCGGCCTGGGCCCGGGCGATGTTGGGCACGAAGGTCTGCGGATTGCGGTCCACCAGCGGGAACCAGCTGCTCTGGATCTGGATCTGCACGCGATGTCCGCGACGGAAGGTGTGGAGCACGTCGGGGAGGGTGAAGGCCACGGGGGTCACCTCGCCGGGCTTCAGGGGTTCCGGGTGTTCGAAACTCTTGCGGAAACGACTGCGCATCACATCGCCGCGGATGAGCTGCTGATAGCCGCCCATCCGCAGGTGCGCCGGGTTGGGTTGCGGATCGGGGAAGTCGGGCGGGTACACGTCCACGATCTTCACCACCCAGTCGGCGTCGGTGCCCGTGGTGGCCACCTGCAGCGTGGCTTCGATGGGGCCGGCGAGGGTCAGGTCTTCTTCGAGTGGCTCGGTCTCATAGACCAGCACATCCGGGCGGGAGGCCGCGAATCGCTGGTCGTGGGTCGGGTAGCCGCGTGGGTAGTCGGTGGTGACCTCCTGCGAAAAGGGGACGGGTTTGGCCGGATCGCTGGGGAATTCGTCGTAGCCGGCGTCGGTGGCCGGGGGCGGGGTGCCGGCCACGAGGCGGCCTCCGGGGTGGAAGTACAGGGTTTGCGAGGTCGCCCGTGCCGGCGGCCAGGCGTCGAAGCGCCGCCAGCGATGGGTGCCCGTCTCGAACATCTGGGCCTCGGGTTGGAAGCGGTTGGTGTCGCCCTTGAGGAACTGGCGGAAGAACGGCAGCTCGATCTTCTCGCGGTAATGCTCCCCGGTCTTCACGTGGAAATCGACGTCGCCCACCCGATCGCCGGGCCCGCGGCTCCATTGCCCATGGGTCCAGGGTCCCATCACCAGCAGGTTGGTGATCCCCGGATTGAGCTTCTCGGTCCACCGGTAGGTCTCGAGGGCTCCGAAGAGATCTTCCCCGTCGAACCACCCGCCGACGGTGAGCACCGCGCAGCGCACATTCTTGAGGTGCGGGCGGATGTTGCGGGCCTGCCAGTAGGCGTCGTAGTTGGGGTGATCGAGGAACTCGGTCCAGATGGGCACGCGCTGCTTGAAGTGCAGGGTTTCGGAGTTCCCGAGCGATCCCATCCGCAGGAAGAAGTCGTAGCCGTCGGCGTTGTTGAAGACGAACTTCCGGCCGGCATCGCGCAGCGGATCCTCGCTGGGTAGTTCGAACCACCAGAAGAAGCCGAAATTCTGCGACAGGAAGAACGCGCCGTTGTGGTGGATGTCGTCGCCGATGAACCAATCGGTGATCGGGGCCTGGGGACTCGCCGCCTTGAGGGCGGGATGGGAATCGATCATGCCCATCGATGTGTAGAAGCCCGGGTACGAGATGCCGAACATGCCCACCTTGCCGTTGTTGTTGGGTGTGTTCTTGACCAACCAGTCGATGGTGTCCCAGGCGTCGGTGCTTTCGTCGGTGTCCTTGGGGCCCTTGTTCGGGTTGAAGGGGCGCATGTGCACGAACTTCCCCTCCGAGCCGAAGCGGCCGCGGACATCCTGCGACACCATGATGAACCTGTCCTTGGCGAGCGCGGCGAAGGTGCCGTCGGGGTCGTTGTAGTTGTCCACCCCGTACGGTTTCACCGTGTAGGGCGTTCGCGTCAGCAGGATCGGGTAGCTCTCGGACTCGTCTTTGGGCACATACACGCGGGTGAAGAGTCGCACGCCGTCGCGCATGGGGATGCGGTGCTCATATTTGGTGTAGTGCTCGGCCAACCAGGCGGCGTTGGGGTCGGCCGGAGTGTCTCCGAGGGCGGTGAGCGAGGCGAGGCCGAGGCCGGCCGAGAGGAGGGTGATCCACAGGCGTTGGGCAAACTCCATGGGGGAGAGCCTCCGCCCGTCGCTCGGTCGGCCGCAAGCCGGAACGGGAGTGAACGGGAGTGAACGGAGGGCGAATGGGATCAGAGCGATTTCTGGACGGCGAAATCCCGGGCCTCGGCAGTCCAGGCCGGGCTGGACTCGATGGCCGGAATGACCTGATCCACCCGGTCCACGACGGTCCACATCTCCCGATGCCGGGGATGCATGAACGATTCGGCCACGCAGTCGTCGAGCAGGCGAAGCAGTGGGGCGTAGAACCCACGCTGATTGACGATGATCACCGGCTTCAACAGCAGCCCCAGGCGTTTCAGGGTCAGCACCTCGAGCAGTTCCTCGAGCGTGCCGGTGCCGCCGGGCAGGGTCACCATGGCATCGCCTTCGCTGGCCAGCCGTTGTTTGCGCTCGGCCATGGTCTCGGTCCAGATCACCTCGCTCAGTCGCGGATGCGCCCACTCGAGGTCTCCCATGAACCGGGGCAGGATGCCGATCACGCGCCCGCCCGCGGCCAGGGCTCCGTCGGCCAGACGCCCCATCGATCCGATGGCGCCGCCCCCGTAGACCGTGGTCGCGCCCGCGCGGGCCAGGAGGCCGCCGAAGTCATGGGCCGCCTGAGCATAGTCCGGATGGGCTGCCGAACTCGATGCGCAATAGACGGTCACCTTCATGGGGGGATCCTGTGGGGCGATTCGGGTACGGGCAACGTTCGTCCACCGGTGATTCCCCGGGGCGGCCTGCAAATCGCTTGGACGGCGGTCGGGCTTTCGCCCCATCCTGCGCTCATGTCCGACCCCGCCCCTCCCGACCGGGACATCCATTCCGAGGCCTTCCTTCATCGTTTGATGCGGCGGCAGTTGACCTTGTCGATCCTGTGCGCGAGCGCGTTCCTGTTGGCCTTGGTGGGGTTGCCCCTCCTCAATTATCTGGCTCCGGATCAGATGGCCCGTCGGGTCGGTGGATTCACTCTTTCATGGCTGGTGCTCGGGGTGTTGTTCTTCCCCTTTGTCTGGGCCATCGCCTGGGTGTTCATCCGGCGCTCGATCCGATTGGAGACGCAGGAAGTCGACGAGGTTCGTGGAGCCGGCGGATCGACGACGGGCCGTTGAACCTGCCAACCCGACTCCGAGAACCCTTTCCCGTCATGGACCTCATCAAAGCCTTCCTCGACGTGGTGCTGCACCTGCAGGACCACCTGTATCGACTCACCAGCGACCATGGCGCGTGGGTCTATGCCATCCTCTTCCTGATCATCTTCGCCGAGACCGGGCTGGTGCTCACCCCGGTGCTCCCGGGTGATTCGCTGCTCTTCGCCGTGGGCGCGGTGGCGGCCAATCCGGCCTCGGGTCTCAATGTCTGGGTGGCCGGGGCCTTGATGATCGTCGCCGCCGTCATCGGAGACGCGGTGAATTATTCGGTGGGGCGGTTTGCCGGTGGTTATCTGACCCGACGATTTCCGAAGATCATCCGACCCGAGTATCTGCAGAAGACGCAGCGATTTTTCGAGGTGTACGGGGGCAAGACCGTCATCCTGGCCCGGTTCGTTCCGATCGTGCGCACCTTCGCGCCGTTCGTGGCGGGCATGGGGGCGATGAACCGGTCGCGATTCATGTTCTTCAATGCCGTCGGGGCGCTGGCCTGGGTCGGCTTGATCCTCCCGGCGGGGTGGTTTCTCGGACAGTTGGAATTCGTGAAGAAGCGCTTCGAGCTGATCGTGCTCGGCATCATCTTCGTGTCGGTGCTGCCCGTGGTGTGGGAAGCGTGGAGAGCCCGTAAAGCCCCCTCCAACCAAGCCTGAACCATGGCGTGTTCCCCCGAAATTCTCTCTGAACTGGTGGGGCTTCTTGGGCCCGGATCGGTCCTCACCTCGGCCGAAGACCTGATGGTCTACGCCTTCGACGGTACGGCCGCCCTGACCCAGCAACCCGGTTGTGTGGTCTTCGTGCGGACGGCGGCCGAGATTCAGGCCGTCCTGCGTCTGGCCCAACGCACGAAAACCCCCGTGGTCACCCGGGGCTCCGGCACGGGCCTGAGCGGAGGATCGCTGCCGGTGCCCGGGTGCATCGTCCTGTGCACGGTGCACATGAATCGCATCCTGGAGGTCGATCGGGCCAACCTGACCCTGCTGGCCGAACCCGGGGCCACCACGCTGCAAATCGCCGAGGCGGCGGCGGCGGCCGGTCTGTTCTATCCGCCCGATCCGGGCTCGATGAAGATCAGCACCATCGGCGGCAACGTGGCCGAGAATTCCGGGGGCCTGCGTGGACTGAAGTACGGCATCACCCGCAATTATGTGATGGGTCTGGAAGTCGTGCTGCCCGACGGCGAGATCCTCTTCACAGGCAACAAGTGCGTGAAGGATGTCGCCGGATATTCCCTGAAAGACCTCTTCATCGGCAGCGAGGGAACCCTCGGCGTGATCACCCGGGTGCTGCTCCGGCTCATCCCGCAACCCGCGTCCAAGCAGACCCTGATGGCCACCTTCGATGCGATGGATGCGGCCGCCCAGACGGTCTCCGACATCATCGCAGCCAAGATCATCCCCTGCACCCTCGAGTTCCTCGACCGGACCACGCTGCGGTGCGTCGAGGACTACGCCAAGATCGGGCTCCCCGATTGCGAGGCCCTGCTGCTCATGGAAACCGACGGCCATCCGGCCCAGGTGGCTGAGGAAGCCGCTCGCATGGAAGAGATCGCCCGGGCCAACGGGTGTCGGGAGGTTCGTAAGGCGGCCACCGAGGCCGAGGCCAATGCGCTGGCCGGTGCGCGCCGCTCGGCCTTCAGCGCGCTGGCCCGGGTGTCGCCGACGACCATCCTCGAAGACGCCACCGTGCCCCGCAGCGAGTTGGCCCGGATGATCCGCTTTGTCGACCAGGTGGCCAAGAAGCACCGGCTCCGTATCGGCACCTTTGGTCACATGGGTGACGGCAATCTCCATCCCACATTCCTGACCGACGAGCGGAACACCGAAGAAATGCACCGGGTGCATGTGGCCTTCCGGGAGATCTTCGACGAGGCCATCCGCCTCGGAGGCACGATCACGGGTGAGCATGGGATCGGGGTGGCGAAGAAGGAGTTTCTGCCGAAGTTCCTGGGTGATGCCTCGATGCGGGTGATGCGGGGCCTTCGGCGTGAGCTCGACCCGCAGGGGATTCTCAATCCGGGCAAGATGTTCGATGCCGCATGAATCCCGATGGAGCCACCACGGAAGGTTGTCCGGCTCCATCGGCCTCATCGGCGCCATCGGCCGTTCGACAGCGGGCCTTGCTCACCCTGCTGGGCGATGACGATCCCGCGGTGGTCGAGACCATTCGGGAACAGTTGGCGCCGCGGGGCCGTCCCCAGCCGTGGTTGAAGACCCACCGGCTGCATGCCGATCCGGTGATCCGGGCCCGCGTTCGGGAACTGTGGGATGCCCAGGCGCGGATCGATGCCGATCGGGAATTCCTCGAGTTCTGCGCCGGCCACGGGGAGCACTTCGACCTCGAAGAAGCCGTCTGGATGCTGGCCCGGACCCGCAATCCCGAGGCCCCGATCGAAGCCTATCAGGCCCAGTTGGATGGGTGGGCTCAGGTCGCCGCGCCGGCTGTGGAAGCCGCCACGGACGGGGCGGGAGTGGTTGCTGCTTTGAATGCCGTGCTCTTCGGAGAACACGGATTCCGGGGCAATTCCGAGCAGTACTTCGATCCCGACAACAGCTACATGGACCGGGTCATCGACCGTCGGCGAGGCATCCCCATCACGCTCTGCTGCCTGTACCAGTTCGTGGCCCGGCGTCTGGGGCTTCCGGTGGTGGGCATCGGGATGCCGGGGCATTTCCTCTGTCGCTATCAGGATGCGCAAGGGGAGTGGCTCATCGATGCCTTCCACGGGGGGCGATTGGTGACCCGATCCGAGGCTCGTCAACGTCTGGCGCACTTCGCATTGCCGGAGTCCGACGGGTCCATCCTCCTCCAACCGATCACGGCCCGACGCTGCCTCCAGCGGATGATCGCGAACCTGCACGTGATCCATCAGGAGCGGCGCGACGCCGCGGAGTCGCAGCGTCTCCAACGGTATCTCGTCCTGCTGTCCCGGTGAGAGGCGGGGCCGAGCCGCTCAGTCGAGGCCGAGAATCGCGGGGTTGCCGTAGAGCGTGAAGCTGCCCACGCGTTCGATCCGCAGGTTGAGGATCTGCCCGTGATGACGGGGGGAGCCTTCGAAGACGGCGATCTTGTTGGTGCGTGTCCGGCCTTCGTAGCGGGCCGGGTTGCGGTGGCTGGGCCCCTCGACGAGCACCTCGACCAGGCCGCCCAGGTGCGCTTCGAACTTGGCCATGGCCATGCGGTTGATCTCGGCCAAGAGGCGCTGGTGCCGATCCTCGATGACCTCCTCGGCCAACTGGTCGGGCATCGCCGCGGCCGGCGTATCCCGCCGCCGACTGTATTTGAACAGGAATGCCTGGTCGAATTGGATCTCCTGACACAACGACAAGGTCTCCAGGAAGTCCTCCTCGGTCTCGCCCGGGAAGCCCACGATGATGTCGGTGCTCAGGCCGATGTCGGGGCGCACGGCCCGCAACTTGGCGATGATCTCCAGGAAACGCTCCCGGGTGTAGCCCCGGTGCATCAGCTTGAGCAGGCGGTTGGAGCCGCTTTGGACGGGCAGATGTGCACTCTCGACGAGCTTGGGGAGCCGTCCGTAGGCCTCGACCAGGTCGTCGCCATAGCCCTTGGGGTGCGGTGAGGTGAAGCGGATCCGATCGATGCCCTCGATGGCGTGCACCGCCTCGATGAGCTGCACGAAGGCGCTGCGGCCGTCCTGCACCGGGTACATCCGGCGGCCGTAGCTGGTCACGATCTGGCCCAGCAGGGTGATCTCACGGACGCCGCGAGCGGCCAGTTCGCGGCATTCGGCCACGATGTCGTCCATGGGCCGGCTGCGCTCCTCCCCCCGTGTGGATGGGACGATGCAGAAGGTGCAATGCTGATTGCAGCCCTGCATGATGCTCACGAAGGCCGTGACCGGGCGCGAATCGTTGCCGATGCCGTGGCCGAGGTGCTCGCGGATGGCCGACTCGCTGCCGGCTTCCTCGTCGGTGTCGACGACCTTGTCACGGGATCCCGACAACAGCGCATCGAGGTATTCGCCGGTCCGGTGGGTCTTCTGGGTGCCGAGCACCAGGTCCACGTCGGGGAGTTGGTCGATGAGTTCGCCGCCCCGGCTCTGCGCCATGCACCCCAGGAATCCGAGGATCTGCCGCCCACCGCGTTTGCGGTCCACCCCGATGACATTCTGCATCTTGCTCAGGGCCTTCTGCTCGGCCATGTCGCGGACACTGCAGGTGTTCAGCAGCACGACGTCGGCCTGGTTTTCGGAAGCGGCCAGGGAATAGCCGCGGGCCAAGAGTTGGGCCGAGACAGCCTCGCTGTCCCGCTCGTTCATCTGGCAACCGTAGGTCTTGATGTAAACGCTGGGCATGGTGTCGAACGTCGCGGGCGACCGTATCGCGCCCGTCATCGGGAAGCCACGCCCAAGCGCACCGGCTTTCGAAAGAGGGGACCGGGTTCTTGTCAATCCACCCTCCGGGTCTAGGATCCGCTCAGATGGGAATCATGGGAGAACTGATCGAGTTGCCCGGACTGAAGGTCACGGTGGACCGCCTGCTCTATCAGCGGCTCGGGGCCGACCAGTCCGACAAACCGCATTCCTTCATCTATTTCATCTCGATCCACAATCAGTCGCCGGTGCCGGTGACGATCCGCGGACGCAAGTGGGTGGTCACCCACGAAGACGACACGGTGCTGGTGGTCGAGGGCGATGGCGTGGTCGGTGAAACCCCGGTCATCCCGCCCGGAGGCAAGTTCAGCTACAACAGTCGCCACATCATCGGGACCCATTCGGCCGTGGCCGAAGGGGCGTACCTCGGGGTGGACGATTCCGGGCGACGGGTGGTGGTTCGCATCCCGCGTTTCAGGATGGAAGTTCCCGGGGCCCGGGAGTGCTGAAGGGCTTGTTCAGCGGGGGGTGTCGAGCGACAGGATCCGGTCGGCCACCTGGCACCAACCGTCGACCACGATCGCCGGGTCGAGCGAGGAGCCCTCTTGGCGTTCCAGTTCAGCGCCGTACCCGGTGCGAACCAGGATGCTCCGCTTCACTCCGGCATTCCAGCCGGCCTCCAGATCGATGCGCTTGTCGCCGACCATGTAGCTGCCCGCGAGGTCCAGCTGAAATTCATCGCGTGCGTCCCAGAGGTACTGCGGCGAGGGTTTTCGGCCGCGGCTCGGTTGGTCCGGGGCTTCGAAAGCCGAGTAGAACTTGAGGAACTCGACTCCAGCTCGGGCCATCTCGGTGCGGATATGGTCGTGCACCCGGTGGACGTCGGCCTCGGTGTAGTAGCCCCGACCCACACCGGACTGGTTGGTGACCACCACCAGGGCGAAGCCGGCCTGGCTCAACCGGCGCAGGGCGGGGGCGGCCTCGGCGAAGATCTCGACTTCTTCGGGGCGGTGCAGGTAGTGCTTTTCGACGATCAGGGTTCCGTCGCGATCGAGGAAGATAGCCGGTCTCATGGGATCAATCGGCTTCATCGAAGGTCGCGCGGAGTTCCGACGGGCTGACGGTGGCCGTACCCCGCTTGCCCACCACCACGCCGGCCGCGTGATTCGAGAACACGGTGGCCTCGATCGGCGAGGCTCCGGCCGCGATGGCCAGTGTGAAGGCGGCGATCACCGTGTCGCCGGCGCCCGACACGTCGAATACCTCGCGGGCCACGGTGGGCACATGGAACGGTGGTTGATCGCGCCGGCAGAGCAGCATCCCGAGTTCGCCCAGAGTGACCAGCAGCAACGCGGGCCGGAGGGTGTCCTGGAGTCTCCGGACGGCCTCCTGCAGCGGTCGGTCGGCCATCGGATCTGCGGCCCGGACCGAGTCTTCGATCCCCGCCAGCTCGAAGGCTTCCTTGCGGTTGGGGGTGATCAGGGAAAGGCCCCGCAGATCCAGCGAGTGCACCGGCTTGGGATCGACACTGATCCAGCATCCGGCCTGCTTGCAGCGCTCCCGGATGCCATCGAGCAAGGCCTGGGTGACGACCCCCTTGCCGTAGTCGCCCACGACCACCCCATCGAGTCGGGGCAGGGCACGCTCGAGTTTGGTGAGCAGTGCTTGGGTGGTGGCCTCGTCGATCTCGCCGCGGGTCTCGCGGTCGAGCCGCACGATCTGTTGCTGGCCGGCGACGATGCGCATCTTGGTGGTGGTGCGGCGTCGGGTGCTGGAGACCAGACTACGGCAACCGATGCGCTCCGAGGCCAGCAGCTCCCGGAGGGTTTGGCCGGCCTCGTCCTTGCCGATCACCCCGGCCAATTCGGCGTTGCCCGACAGGGCCGTGACGTTCCGGGCGACATTGGCCGCTCCCCCGGGCATGACGTGTTCGCGGTCGAAATCGACGACGGGCACCGGGGCCTCGGGCGAGATCCGGCTCACGCGTCCCCAGACGAATTGGTCCAGCATCACGTCTCCGACGACCCACAGGCGGGCCTTGGAGGCGGCCCCGAGCAGTTCTCCGAGCCGCGACTTCGACAGGTCACTCATCGGGCGGAATCGTAGAATCCTCCGTCGGCTGCGACCACCGATTCTTTTTGCTCTGTCGTTCTGGTGTGAGTTTCAGCCATTCCTTTCCTTACCGTTGAATCGATCCGGATCGGCCGAGACCTGCCTTCATCGGCATTCCCACTCGTCTCGGAGAGACTTGGGGTATTGGACGCCGTCCACCTGACTCTTCTTCCAAAGCCCGAAGGCCTCTTCCGCGGCCGATAGGGATTCAACCTTGAGGTATTCGGTGATCGCATCGCGGATCACTGCTGCCCGGGAACGTCGTTCGAGCGCACTGACACGGTCCAGTGACGCGATGAGTGCATCGGGAACATCGATGGCGATTCTCATGGCCGATAGCATGGGGAGGTATTCCCTATCAGCAAGGGTTTCGGGGTATTGCCCGATTGCTCCATCGGCGAAAATCTCATGGATGGGTCCGTGAGACCCGCCGCCGATCCCTCGGAAGCGTTGGCGCTTCGGCCGCGATGCTTCATGCTGCCCGCATGCGCTGGGATCAGTGGCTCTGGAACATCCGATTGTACCGATCGCGGTCCCTGGCCCAGGAGGCCATCAAGGACGGGCGGGTGCTGGTCGATGGCGTGGCGATCAAGCCGGCGCGGGAGGCCCGCGCCGGTGAGACGGTGTCGGCCCGGACCGGGGACATCACCCGAGTCTACCAGGTGCTGGGCTTCCCTCCGCGCCGGGTTTCGGCGCCCGAGGTGGCCGCGTTCGCCCAGGATCTGACACCGCCGGAGGCCCGGGAGGAAGCGCGGCAGAAAGTGCTCGAACCCGGATTCAGGGCACGCGGGCTGGGGAGGCCGACCAAGCGCGAACGCCGACAGATCGAACGGTGGAGCGATCTCGGTTGATCGAAACCGGGGATGGCGTTTGAGGCCGTAAGCCCGTGAGCCCGCCAAAACGGCCTCCGTCGGTGGTCGACATTGCGGGCAGGGGTCAGGATCCGGGGCTCAGGACTTGGGTGCTTCGGACGAACCGCCCGGGGCAGGGGGCGAGGGCGGTGGGCTCCCGGCTGAAGCCCGACGCCATTGATCCAACCGTTCCGAGATTTTCCGCTCGTGGCCCTGGGTCGTGGGCTCGTAGAAACGCCGGGCGGCCCCCAGATAATCCTGGGTGACATGGTGTCCGGGGAAATCGTGGGCGTAGCGGTAGCCTTCGCCGTGTCCGAGCACCTTGGATCCCGCGTAATGCCCATCCCGCAAGTGGTTCGGCACGGCCAAGGTCCGTCCGGATCGGATGTCCTCCAGAGCCGCATCGATGGCTTTGACCACCGAGTTGCTTTTGTGGGCGGTGGCGATGTACAGGGCCGCTTCGGCGATGGGAATCCGGGCCTCGGGCCAGCCGATGACCTCCGCGGCCTGGCAGGCGGCCGTGGCCAAGATGAGGGCCATCGGATCGGCCAATCCGACATCCTCGGCCGCATGGATCATGATGCGCCGGGCGATGAACCGGGGATCCTCGCCGGCGTGGATCATCTTGGCCAACCAGTAGAGCGTGGCGTCGGGGTCGCTGCCCCGCATCGACTTGATGAAGGCGCTGATGGTATCGTAATGGGCGTCGCCATCCCCGTCGTAGACGATGGCCTTGCGTTGGATGCACTCCTCGGCGACCGCCAGACTGATCCGGATGATCCCGTCGGGGCCGGGCGGGGTGGTCAGTGCGGCGATCTCGATGGAGTTCAACGCCTTGCGGGCATCGCCATCCGAGATGCGGGCCAGATGGGCCAGAGCCTCGGGTTCGGCGGCGATGCGTTGGTGCCCGAGGCCGCGGTCGTGGTCCGACAGGGCGCGTCGCAACAGGTCCAGCAGGTCGGATTCCTCGAGGGCGCGCAGCTCGAAGACCTGCGACCGGGAGACCAGCGGCGAGTTGATGAAGAAGAACGGATTGTGGGTGGTGGCGCCGATGAGCTTGACCGCACCGCTTTCCACATCCGGCAAGAGGACATCCTGTTGGGCCCGATTGAACCGGTGGATCTCGTCGATGAAGAGCAGGGTGGACTCGCCGGTGTTGCGAAGCCGATGGTTCGCTCCCTGCAGCACACGGCGCATCTCGGCCAGATTCGACTCGACGGCATTGAGCTTCTCGAATCGGGATTTCGAGCGGGCGGCGATGATCTGGGCCAAGGTGGTCTTCCCGGTTCCCGGAGGGCCGAAGAAGATGAGCGACTGGATGCGGTCGGCATCGATGGCCCGCCGGAGCAACAGGCCCGGGGCCAGCAGGTGCCGCTGTCCGGAGTATTCCTCGAGGGTCCGGGGCCGCATGCGCGAGGCCAGCGGGGCTGCCGACATCGCTCGCTCCGCACCGAGCCCGTGCGGTGCCGTGCCGTCCGGCTTGGCCGGGTCGGGCACGCCCGAAGCACCGCCCAATTCAAAGAGGTTCGACTGCGACACGGCTCGACACTAGGGACAGGCTCTGTTTGGGAAAAGATCCGGTTGCGCACGGCGAGGGCAACGGAGTGAAAAACAACGGCGCAAGACCCTCGCGAGTCCTGCGCCGTTGAAGCAAACGGATCGAGTGTGGATTACACCAAGGCGATCTTGTCGCCCTTCTTGAGGGTGACGACGGCCTTCTTGTAGTCGCTGCTCTTGCCGGCGGCCTTGGTCATCTGGCGACGGGCCTTGCCCTCGTAGTTCGCCGTGTTGACCTTGGTCACCTTGACGTTGAAGAGCTGCTCCACGGCCTTCTTGATCTGCGGCGCGGAAGCGCGGCGATCGGCCAGAAGGGTGTACTTGTTGAACTTTTCGGTCTGAAGGGCCGCCTTCTCAGTGATGCGGACCGTCTTGATGGTGTCGAAAATGGTCATGTTGGTTTCCCTTTCTGGTTACTTGGCGATGCGCGCCTCGACCGCCTCGAAGCCGGCCTTGGTGAAGACGAGCTTGTCGTACTTGAGCAGGTCGTAGGTGTTGACCAGGTCGGCGGTCTTGAGCTCCACGCCGGCCACATTGCGGCTGGCGAGGTAGGCGGACTTGTCGGCCGCACCCAGAACCACGAGGTTGGTGTTGCCGTCGAGACCGAGGGCCTGCAGCACGGACACGAAGTCTTTGGTCTTCGCGGCGGCGAGCTTCAGGTCGCTGATCAGGACCACGTCACCCGACTTCAGACGCTCGCTGAGCGCCTTGCGGAGGGCGAGGTTCTTGACCTTCTTGTTGACCTTCTTGGAGAAGTCACGGGGCTTCGGGCCGAACACCACGCCGCCGCCGCGCCACAGGGGGCTGGCGAAGGAGCCGGCGCGGGCGCGACCGGTCCCCTTCTGGCGCCAGGGCTTTTTGCCGGTGCCGGCAACATCACCCATGGTCTTGGTGCAGGCGGTGCCGCTGCGCTGGGCAGCGTTGTAGGCGACCACGGTGTCGTGGACGGCCTGGGTACCGCGACCGTCGGCAATCAACTCGAAACGGACATCGAGCTCGCCGGCGGCGTTTCCCTTGGAGTCTTTGATCGAAAGTTTCATGGAACAGGTTCCTTAGTTACTTCTTCTTGGCGGCGGCGGCGGCCTTCTTGTCGTCCTTCTTGGCCGTGGCAGCGTCCTTCGCCTTCTTGCGGGCGTCGGTGATCTGCTTCAGGCGAGCGGAGTTGATCGAGATCTTCTTCGCTTCACGGATGATGCAATAGTCTCCCTCGCTGCCCGGGAAATTGCCCTTGATGAGGAGCACGTTGTCGTCGGGACGAACCTGGATGATCTCCAGATTCTGCGACGTACGACGCACCACGCCCATGTGACCGGGCATCTTCATGCCGCGCATGACGGTGCCGGGGAAGAGGCGCTGACCGATGGCGCCCGAACGACGGTGCCAACCCTTGGCGCCGTGGGTGGAATCACCGCCGCGGAAGCTCCAGCGGCCGACGACACCCTCGAAACCGCGACCCTTCGTGGTGCCGATGGCGTCCACGAACTGTCCGGCCTGGAAGAGGTCGGCGCCCACGGTGTCTCCCGACTTCACTTCCTTGGAGAAGTCGCGGAATTCGCGGATGCGCTTGACGCCGGTGAGCACCGGCTGTTCGCCGTTCTGTCCAGCGGCGTCGACCTTGACACCCTGCTTGGCCAGGTGACCGACGACCGCCTTGGTCAGGCGTCCGATCTTCTGGTCACCGTAGCCCAGCTGGACGGCGTCGTAGCCGTCTTTGGAGGCCTTGGTCTTGACCTGAAGCACCCGGTTGGGTCCGACATGGACGACCGTGACGGGCACGAGTACACCGTTGGAGTCATACACACGGGTATGACCCACCTTGAGTCCGATAAGTCCGAGAGGCATGGCTGGGAAAGTTAGATCTTGATTTGGATGTCGACGCCGGCCGGGAGGTTGAGCTTCTTGAGCTCGTCCACGGTCTTCGCAGTGGGATCGAGGATGTCCAGCAGGCGCTTGTGGGTGCGCTGCTCGAACGATTCCTGCGACTTCTTGTCCGCGTGGGGCGAACGAAGCACGGTCAGGCGCTCGATCTTGGTCGGGAGGGGGATGGGGCCAGCGACACGGGCGCCGGAGCGCTTGACGGTCTCGACGATTTCACTCGCCGAAGCGTCAATGACCCGGTGGTCGTAGGCTTTGAGTCGGATACGGATACGTTGTCCAGCCATTGCAAAGAACAGGTTTGAGTTTTGTGGAGGGAGATTAGCTGCGGGCGGCAGGGCGCTTCTTGGCGGCATCCATCACCGTGGTGAGGACGCTGTTGGGAACCTGCTCGAAGTTGAGCGGCTCCATGCTGTAGGAGGCGCGGCCCTTGGAGAGCGAGCGGATGGCGGTCGCGTAGCCGAACATTTCGGCCAGCGGCACCTGAGCGGTGAGGACGGTCTGTCCATTCTTGGCATCCACGCCTTGGATCATGCCACGGCGGCGGTTGATGTCACCCAGGATGTCGCCCTGATATTCGTCAGGGGTGGTGGCCTCGACCTTCATGATGGGCTCCAGCAGGATGGGGCCGGCTTGGGCGAACGCATCCTTGAGCGCGAAGATGCCGGCCATCTTGAAGGCCAACTCGTTGGAGTCGACCTCGTGGAAGGATCCGTCCTTGATGGAGACCTTGATATCGATGACCTGGAAGCCGGCGTAGACACCGGACTTGATGGCCTCTTCGATCCCGGCGTGGACGGCCGGGATGTACTCCTTCGGGATGGTGCCGCCAACGACCTTGTTGACGATCTCGACGCCCTTGCCCTTTTCGTTGGGCTCGACGTCGATGATGGCGTGACCGTACTGACCACGACCACCCGACTGGCGGATGAACTTGCCTTCGCCCTCGGCCGGTTTGGTGATGGTTTCGCGGTAGGCGATTTGCGGCGCGCCGGCATCGGCTTCGACGGAGAACTCGCGCTTGAGGCGGTCGCGGATGATCTCGAGATGGAGCTCACCCATGCCCGCGATGATCAGCTGGCCGGTTTCTTCGTTGGTGAAGCAGCGGAAGGTCGGATCTTCTTCAGCCAGACGCTGGAGACCCTGGGACATCTTGTCCTGGTCGGCCTTCGACTTGGGCTCGATGGCCATGCTGATGACCGGCTCGGGGAAGGTCGGGGGCTCGAGAGCGATGTCGAAGTCTTCGTTGCAGAGCGTGTCACCGGTGGTGATGTTCCGCAGACCGACCAGCGCCGCGATGTCGCCCGAATACACGGAGTCGACGTCTTTGCGCTCGCTGCCTTGGATGACCATCAGGCGGCTGACGCGTTCGCGCTTGCGGGTGCGGGGATTGTAGATCGAATCACCCTTCTTGAGCTGACCGGAGTAGACCCGGAAGAACACCAGCTTGCCGGCGTACGGATCGGTCCAGAGCTTGAACGCCAGCGAGCAGAACTTGCTGTTGTCGTTCGGGGGTACTTCCAGAGTGTCTTCGGTGTCGGGCACCATGCCTTGAGCAGGGGGGATGTCCAACGGGGAGGGCAGGTAGTCGACGACGGCGTCGATGAGCACCTGGATGCCCTTTTTCTTGAAGGCAGTACCGCAGAGCACCGGGATGAGCTCGATCTTGCAGGTGAGGCGGCGGATGGCGGCCTTGAGCACCGGAACCGTGATGGGCTTCTCCTCGAGCACGAGTTCGGCGATGGAATCGTCTTTGTTGGAGACGGCATCGATCAACTCGGCCAAGGCGGCCTGGGCGCGCTCCTGATGGGCGGCCGGGATTTCGGTGACCTCGTACTTGAGGCCTTCGTTGGTGAGGTCGCCCTCGCCCCAGATGATGGCCTTCTGGTTCACCACGTCGATGACGCCGGCGAACTTCTCTTCAGCTCCGATGTTCAGGAAGATCGGGAACGCGTAGGCTCCGAGCTTCTTGCGCATGTCGCTCAGCGCGTTGTCGAAGTTGGCGCCGGTGCGGTCCATCTTGTTGACGAACGCGATGCGGGGCACCTTGTACTTCGTGGCCTGACGCCAGACCGTCTCGGACTGGGGCTGCACGCCGGCGACGCCGCAGAACACGGCCACGGCACCGTCCAAGACGCGCATGGAGCGCTCCACCTCGGCGGTGAAGTCCACGTGTCCCGGGGTGTCGATGATGTTGATCCGGTGGGCGATCCCTTCGAAATTCTTGTGGATACCGGCGTCCTTCTTCTGGGTCCAGAAGGAGGTGACGGCGGCCGAGGTGATGGTGATGCCGCGCTCCTTTTCCTGCTCCATCCAGTCGGTGACGGTGTTGCCATCATCGACGTCACCGATCTTGTGGATCAAGCCGGTGTAGAACAGGATACGCTCGGTCGTCGTGGTCTTGCCCGCATCGATGTGGGCGCAGATCCCGAAGTTACGGGTGCGCTCCAGGGGATACTGGCGCTGCGGTGAATTGAGAGTCGAGTTGATGGCCGCGGGATCGCTCATGGATGGGAAAGATCGTCGTTTTTGGAGATGAAAAACGCCCCGACTCGGCATCGGGGCGTCACATAAAGGAATGGCTTACCAGCGGAAGTGTGCGAACGCCTTGTTGGCCTGGGCCATCTTGTGCACGTCGTCACGCTTGCGGATCGCGTTGCCCTGACCCTGATAGGCTTCGAGCAGCTCGGTCGCCAGGGCCTGCTTCATGGGAATGCCCTTGCGGTCGTCGGCATAACCCACGATCCAACGCATGGCGAGGGAGGTTTGGCGATCCGGGGTGACCTCCATGGGGACCTGATAGGTGGCACCGCCGACGCGGCGGGCCTTGGTCTCGATGCGCGGCTTGGCGTTGTCGATGGCGCGCTGGACGATCTCCAGGGGATCGACTCCCGGGGTCTTCTCGGCCAGGGCCTCGATGGCTCCGTAGACGATGCGGCGGGCGACATTCTTCTGGCCGCTGAACATCACGGTGTTCACCAGGCGCCCGACGAGGACGCTGTTATACTTGGCGTCCGCGATGACGGAACGCTTGATGGCTTGACGACGACGGGACATACAAAGATCGGAAACGGAGTTGGATTACTTCTTCTTGGCGGCGGCACCGGCCTTCGGGCGCTTGACGCCGTACTTGGAGCGGCTGACGCGACGCTTCTCGACGCCGGCGGCGTCGAGGGTGCCGCGGACGATGTGGTAGCGGACACCGGGGAGATCTTTCACGCGGCCGCCGCGGACGAGAACGATCGAGTGCTCCTGAAGGTTGTGGCCCTCGTCAGGGATGTAGGCGATCACTTCAAAGCCGTTGGTCAAACGCACCTTGGCCACCTTCCGCATGGCGGAGTTCGGCTTCTTGGGGGTGCGGGTCATGACCTGCAGGCAGACGCCACGACGGAAGGGCGCGTTCTCCAAGGCCGGAGACTTGGACTTGTAGTTGATCTTGGTGCGGCCCTTGCGGACCAGCTGGTTAATCGTAGGCATCGATGCCGAAAGGTTATCGTCTCCGTCAGTAGCGACAGAAACGGGAGCGCGGACCTTAGCAACCGGTGTTGTCCGTGCAATACGTTTTTTGAGAAAAATCGACGAAGGGGTTCAAACGGGGTGCGAACTCACGGTTGTCCGGGCTGTCCGCCCACCGGGTGGTGCTCGATCCGGACGAGTTGCGTGTCCTTGTTTCCGACCCATGCGGTGCCGTTTTCGAGCACATACAGGCAGCCGTCGGCGCCGATTTCGAGGTCCATGGGGCGCATGAAGGTCATGTTGGGGCAAAAGCGCTCCATTCGGAGCTTGCCATCCGGGGTTTTGGCGATCTTGTGATCCTCGTCGAGGTGCACCGCGAGGATCCAGTTGCGGGACCATTCGTAGATGAAGAGCGTCCGGTCGAATTCCTTGGGCAGTTTGTGCGCCGACGACAACGCGGCGTCGTAGCGGTAAACAGGGCCTGCACACGCGGTCCGGCCTCCGTTGCGCACCTCCGGGAAACGGGTGGAGGCTCCGTAGGGATACCAGATGAAGGCGGGTTGGGCCGGCGGCAGTTCCGACGGTCCGGTGTTCAAGCGCGAGGGGTTGATCGGGTGGGCCGGGTCCCAGGGTTCCCCGTGTTGGCGCGTTTCGAAGTCGTAGCGGTGGTAGGGCCGATTGTCTCCGGCGAAGAACGGCCATCCGAAATTGCCCGCCGCCCGGGCCTGATTGATCTCGTCGAAGCCGGCGGGACCGCGTTTGTCGTTGGGGCCGCCGGCGTCCGGGCCGACCTCGCCCCAGTAGAGGTGTCCGGTGGCCTTGTCGACGCTGATGCGGAAGGGGTTGCGGTTGCCCATGACGTAGATCTCGGGCCGGGTCTTGGGCGTGCCGGGCGCAAAGAGATTGCCGGCCGGGATCGTGGCGGTGCCGTCGGCCTCGGGATGGATGCGCAGGATCTTGCCGCGCAGGTCGTTGGCGTTGGCGGCCGATTTCTGGGCGTTCCAAGGCTCGCGTCCGGGGCGTTCATCGATGGGGCTGTAGCCGTCGGATTCGCCGGGGTGGGTGTTGTCGCCCGTGGCGGCATACAGGTTGCCGGCGGCGTCGAAGGCCAGGGATCCGGCCGAATGACAGCATTGATCGCGCTGGGTGGGGATGCGCATCAGGATCTTCTCGCTGGCCAGATCGAGGGTTCCGTCGCGGAAGGTGAAGCGGGAGACCCGATTGTCGCCGGTCTTGTGCTGGGTGTCGTTGGTTCGGGTCTGGGGATCCGAATAGAACAGGTAGATCCACGGATTCTTGGGGAACTGCGGATCGAGCGTGATCCCCAGCAGACCGTCCTCGAGTTCGGTGAACACCTTGAGAGTCGCGGCGACGGACGAGGACCGCGTCGTGGGGTTCCACACCTTCAACAGGCCGGCGCGTTCGATGTAGAAGACCCGGCCGTCCGGGGCCACGGCGATCTCCATGGGGTTGACCACGGTGTCCTCGGGGGTGCCATCGCCGTCCTGATCGCGGTCGGTGTCGAGGATCACCTTGTGGAAAGCGCCGTCGACCTGGGCGCCCGAGGGTTTGGGGCTGGGTTTGGGGTCGGCTCCCCAGGCGGTGAGGCCCAATCCGAGCCCCAGTGTGGAGGCTGTCGTGAGGATCGTGGCCAAGGCGGATTGGCGGAAACCGGGCAGCGTGAGGGACATGTCCGCAAGTCAACCGCAGTCCCGACGATGAGACAGTCTTTTTCGGCGGCGTGAGCGCGGAAGTCGGATCGCCCGGTGGCCGCAGCCCGGTGGCGTTCCGACCTTGTGGAGCACTCGGTCGGCTCAGGAGGCCCAGCGTTCGCGGTGGCCGCACTGGGCCTCGTGCCGGAGCGCGTGGTCGATGAGGGTCAGGGCGGTCATGGCCTCGACCATCGGCACGGCCCGGGGCAGCACGCACGGGTCGTGACGCCCGCGCCCGCGCAACGTGGTGTTCTGAAGATGGATGTCCACGGTGTCCTGCTCGTGCATCACGGTGGCTACGGGCTTGAAGGCCACGCGGAAGTGGAGGGTGGCCCCGTTGGAAATGCCCCCTTGGATGCCTCCGGATCGGTTCGAGGTGGTCACGATCTTGCCGTCGACATTCCGGAAAGCGTCGTTGTGCTGCAGTCCGGTGAGCAACACCCCGTCGAATCCGGATCCGATCTCGAAGCCCTTCGTCGCGGGGAGGGACATCATCCCCTTGGCCAGATCGGCTTCGAGTCGATCGAACACCGGGTCTCCCCAGCCCACCGGCACGTTCTTGGCCACACCGAGGACGATGCCGCCCACGCTGTCGCCCTGACTGCGGCGTTCTTCGATGAGTTGGATCATCGCCGGGGCGGCCGCCGTGTCGGGGCAGCGCAGGATGTTGGACTCGATGGCCTCCGCGGTCAGCGTTTCAGGATCGACCGTCCCCTTCAGGTGCTGCACCTGGGTCACGCAGGCCAGCACCTCGACCCCCCAGAATTCCCGGAGGAGTTTCTTGGCGATCGCTCCGGCGGCCACGCGTCCGATGGTCTCGCGGGCCGAAGTTCGTCCGCCGCCCGGCCAGGCACGATGCCCGTATTTGACGTGGTAGGTGTAATCCGCATGCGAAGGGCGGAACTTCTCGGCCATTTCGTTGTAGGCCTCGGAGCGGAAGTCTTCGTTCTTCACCCACATCGAGATGGGGGTGCCCAGGGTGAGTCCTTCGAAGGTGCCGGAGAGGATCTTGACCGTGTCGGTCTCCTTTCGGGGAGTGACGATGGACGACTGTCCGGGACGACGGCGGTCCAGGTCGGGTTGGATGTCGGCCTCGGTCAGCGGCAACCGGGGCGGGCAACCGTCGACGACCACGCCCACGCCGCCGCCATGCGATTCGCCCCAGGTGGTGATTCGAAAAAGGTGTCCAAACGTGTTGCCCATGGCGCATCCATTTTGGGGCAACCGGCAGATGGGAGAAAGATCAAAGGCGATCCCCCTGTTTCAAGCCGCGGAGGGTCGGTCAGGTCGGGTGGCTTGAGGGAAGGTCAGAACCCGGCCCAATCCGCGAGGGACAGGCTGTGAACCGATGGAGCGACGGTGAGACGGGGTGCGGTGATGCAAAAAAGGGTGTGAAAATGTAAAAACAACAAACCATTTTAAAAATACTGCCTTTGGTTAGCCTCGCGACATGAGGTCATTCAGAGAACTATTCCTGCATGCGGCTTGGGCGATAGCCCTCTGCGGTCACGGTGGAATCACCGCGTCGGAGACGGACAAGAGTCAGTATCATCTACTCAATCCGGTGCCTCGTGACGCCATGCGTCCGCTCATCACCGATCGTCCGAGTCTCACCGAAGGCCCCTACACGGTGGATGCCGGGCATTTTCAGGTGGAGTCGGACATCGCGACTTGGACGCATGACACCGATGCATCCGGGGTCGAGTCCGAGATGACCAAGCTGGCCTCGGTCAATCTGAAGACCGGACTCCTGCCATCGCTGGACCTCCACCTGATTCTCGACAGTTATGTGCGAACCCGGGTCGAGGATCGCGCCGCAGGCCTCACGGATCGGGCGTCGGGCCTGGGCGACCTGACCATTCGCTTCAAGAAGAACTTCTGGGGCAACGATTCGGGGGCGTCGGCTTTCGGGGTGATTCCCTATGTGAAGGTGCCCACCGCCGGTCGGACCGTCGGCAATGGTTCCGTGGAGGGGGGCCTGTTGCTGCCATTGGCCCTGCGATTGCCCGGGGAATTCGACCTGGGGTTGCAAACCCGATTGGATTGCCTGCGCAATGATGGGCGTTCGGGGCACCATCTGGAGTCGGTCAATTCGGTGGTGGTGGGTCATTCCATCGTGGGAGGGCTTTCGGGTTATGTGGAGTTCTTCACCATCCACCCCTTCGAATCGGATTCCCCCTGGCAGGGATTGGTGGATTGCGGACTCACCTACCTGCTCACCGAAGACATCCAATTGGACGCCGGCTGCAATTTCGGGGTGACCGCATCGGCCCCCGACTACAATCCGTTCCTGGGTATTTCGTGGCGTTTTTGAACGATCGGAGGGGCCTTCCGTTGACAAGCCGAGTGGGGCTTGGTGCGATCCGGGTCTACCTCCATGCATCCCCATCGTTTCCTTCTTTCCGGTCCTTGTCTGGCTTTGGTCCTGGCCCTGTGCGTCGGCGCGGGGCGGGCCGAGTCGTTCCAGATGGAGCCGGGATTCGTCTCCTTGGTCCCGGGCAAGGACCTGACCGGCTGGAAGTACAAGCCCGCCGAGAACTTCGACGGCAAGATCGAGGCCAGTGATGGGCGCTACACGGCCAAGGACGGTCAGATCGTGGTCAACGACTACGCTCCGTCGAAGGGACCGCACCTGCGCCAGTTGTGGACGCAACGGGAATTCCCCAAAGACTTCATCCTGCGGCTCGAATTCCGGGCCTCGGTGAATGCCGACAGCGGGATCTTTTTGCGCGGGCCGCAGTTGCAGTGCCGCGATTATCTGGTGGCGGGTCCGTACAAGGCCCTCAAGAAGTACAAGCCGCAGGACTGGAACCTGATCGAGGTGGTGGTGAAGGACAACGTGGCCCACTGCACCTGCAATGGTGAAGTGCTGGAGGCCGCGCTCAAGTTGCCCGAGACGGGACCCATCGGCTTGGAGGCTGATCGTGGTCAGATGGAATACCGCCGGATCCGGGTGAAGGAGTTGGGCGCCCAGTAGCCCAAGGGATCGCGCCATTGCCGCTGCGGCCTCGGGAAGAGCAAACCGCGGAGGCCTTTCGATGTTTCCTCCGCGGGCCCCGGCGCGCAGGATGCCGGGCGTGACGCGACGGTCTCTTCTTGGTCGTCTGGCGCGGCAGTTGCCGCCCGGAGAACTGGTTTTCACGCCTGAAACCCTGGCCGCCCATGCGGGCGACAAGTGGTTCGCCTCCCACCTGCCCGAGGCGGTCGCGCTGCCCGGGTCGGTGGAATCGGTCTCGCGCATCCTGGCCTTCGCCTCCCGGCATCGGATCCCGGTCACCCCTCGCGGTGCCGGCCACGGTTATGTCGGCGGGTGCGTTCCGGTTCAGGGGGGGATTGCGCTTTCGGTGGCCGGGATGAACCGGATCCTGGAGATCAGTCCGGTGGATTTCGTGACGGTCGTCCAGCCCGGTGTGCGGACCGCGGCCTTGCAGGAGGCCGTCGAGCGTCAGGGACTCTACTATCCGCCGGATCCCGCCAGTCGGGCCGACTGCTCCATCGGGGGCAACATCGCCACCAACGCCGGGGGGCCACGCTGTCTGAAATACGGGGTGACCCGCGATTATGTGATGGCCCTCCAGGTGGTGCTGGCCGATGGAACGGTGACCCGCTTGGGTGGTCGGACCCACAAGAACAAGACCGGGTTCGATTTGCACCGTCTGTTCGTGGGCAGCGAAGGCATGCTCGGAGTGGTCACCGAGGCGACGCTGAAATTGCTGCCGCTCCCGGCCTATCGGGCCTGTGTCGGGGTGGGGTTCCCCGACATGAAAACGGCTGCGCGGGCGATCCGGGCCCTGTTCGCCGCCCGATTCATTCCGAGCGCCCTGGAGTTGGCCGACGGCTTCACCGTCGATGCGGCCCGTCGCCGCACCGGTTCCAAACTGCTCCGGGGCGCGGGAGCCCTGATGATCGTGGAACTCGACGGCCGCGAGCGGGCGGTCCGGTCCGAGATCACCGAACTGGGTCGGTTGCTCGCCGACTTCAAGCCGACCTTCATCCAGAAGGGCTTGGGGCCTGAAGGGTGTGAACGTTTATGGAAACTGCGCCGGGAGTTCAGCTACTCGCTGCGCGACACCGGGCTCACCAAGCTCAATGAAGATGTCGTGGTGCCGCGTGGATCCCTCGAGGCCCTGTTCCGGCTCGGAGCCTCGCTCCAGAAGAAGCACGGCATCCAGGTGGCCTGTTTCGGTCATGCCGGAGACGGCAACATCCACGTGAACCTGATGCTCGACGAGACCGTGCCGGCGCAGCGTGCGGCCAGCGATCGGGCCCTGGATGAGTTGTTCCAGGGCGTCGTGGCCCTCGGCGGCAGCATCACGGGCGAGCATGGCGTGGGGCTGGCCAAGCAACCCTGGTGGTCCATCGCCGTCTCGCCCGAATCCGATGCCCTGCACCGACGCGTGAAGGCCTCGCTCGATCCGGCGGGCATCCTGAACCCCGGGAAGTTCCTCGGCTGAAGGGGGATCCGATTCCCGGCGGTTCAGTCTTCGTCGTCCCAGTGGAATTGATGCAGCACCCGGTGCACGATCGGGGTGAAGATCAGCGCGGCCGTCACAATGAAGACCAGCCCGGCGTAGAGCGCGTAGCAGCCGGCGAAGAGTTTGCCTACCTCGGTCTTGGGGGTGTTCACCGGGCCCATCCCCCCGAGCAACATCGAGGCGTTGAGGAAGGCGTCGATGGCCGGAAGATCTTCGAGGGCCATGTAGCCCGCCATCCCTCCGGCCAGTGAGAGGGTCAACAGACCGACGGCCACGCCGAGATGGACCAGCAGGCGACCGAGGAATCGGCGGCTGTGGATCGGGGTTTCGGTCCGGGACTCGTACATGGGCCGCGGTCGGGTTTAGGGGGCTACAGTCGGGGGTTCATCTGCATCATCAGGCGCCGCTGCAGGTCTTCGGCCGGGTTGATGCCGCTGAGCTTGAGCTTGGTGTGCAGCGCGGCGACCTCGACGACCCGGGCGATGTCGCGACCGGGGCGCACGGGCAGGTCCATGTGCGGAATGTCGATCCCGAGGAAGTTCGCATGCCCCTGATCCAGCCCCAGGCGGTCGATCTCCCCGGCCTTTTCCCAGGCCTTCAGGGTCACCGCCAGATCCACCCGCTTCTCGGCGCGGATGGCGGCGACGCCGAACAGGGCGGCGACATCGATGATGCCGATGCCCCGCACCTCCATGAGGTTGCGGGTGATGGTCTTGCCGGTGCCGAAGAGCTCTTTGCCGTCGGCCAGGGTGAGGCAGACGATGTCGTCGCAGACCAGGCTGTGACCCCGCTCCAGCAGCCCGAGCACGGCCTCGCTTTTGCCGATCCCGCTCTCGCCCTGGATGATCACGCCGATGCCCTGGATATCGACCATGCAGCCGTGGATCTGCGTCCGCGGGGCGAACAACTGCTCCAGGGCCAACGTGGCCTGACTGATGAACTTCATTGTCACCAGTTCGGTCTGGAACACCGGCACTCCCCGGTCGTCGGCCGCGGCCAGGAATTCCGGCTCCGGGCGGATGCCCCGGCAGAGCACCACGCAAGGGATCTTGTAGCGGAAGAGCTCGTTGTAACGCTGGCGGCGCAGGTCGGGCTCGATGGAGCGCAGGTAGGAGGTCTCGACCGCGCCGAGCACCTGCACCCGTTTGTTGGCGAAGTAGCGGCGGAATCCGGCCAGCGCCAGGCCGGGGCGGTTCACCGTGGGTTCCTGGATGAGTCGGTCGAGGGAGTTGCCCCCGGTGAGCAGGTTCAGCCCGAGGGGTCCCGCGTGGTCGGTGTAGAATTTCTCGACGGTGACGTTGGACGGTTTCATGGGCTGGGACTTGCGGGATGTCACATGTTGAAGTCGGGCCCGAGGTAAATGTCCCGGGCCTTGGGATCGTTGACGAGGAACTCGGCCGTGCCCTCGACCAGGACCCGGCCCTGATGGATGACGTAGGCCCGATCGACCAGCCGGAGGGTCTCGCGGACGTTGTGGTCGGTGATGAGGATGCCCAGACCCCGCTCGCGCAGACGCCGGACGATCTTCTGCACCTCGTACACGGCGATCGGGTCGATGCCCGCGAAGGGTTCGTCGAGCAGCAGCAGGCGGGGCGAGGTCACCAGCGCCCGGGTGATCTCCAGTCGACGTTTCTCACCGCCGCTCAGCTGGTAGGCGTAGCTCTTGGCCAGTCGCGCCAAATCCAATTCGTCGAGGAGGTGGGCCAATCGGGATCGCCGATCGGCGGCCGACCCCTCGCAGGTCTCGAGGATGGCCAGGATGTTCTGCTCGACGGTGAGCTTGCGGAACACGCTCGGCTCTTGGGTGAGGTACCCGATGCCCAGGCGCGCCCGGCGATGCATCGGCAGCCGGGTGATGTCGGTGCCGAGGAACTTCACCGAACCGGCGTCGGGTCGGACCAGACCCACGGTCATGTTGAACGACGTGGTCTTGCCCGCGCCGTTGGGACCGAGCAGTCCGACGATCTCGCCGGCTCCGACGTGGATCGACACGCCGTCGACCACCCGGCGGCCCGAGTAGGCCTTGGCCAGTCCGTCGACCGACAGGAGCGGCGTCGGATTCTTGGGGGCGCTCTGGGCTGCGGTGGCCATGGTCAGCGGGATTTCGGGGCGTTGGTTCCGCGGCTGAAGAGCGTCGACCCCTTCAGGATGTCCGACCTGAGTTCGATGCGATAGGATCCGCGGTTGCGCATCGTCCGGGACTTGAGGTCGTAGATGAGCGCCTCGGTGCCGATCATGGAGCCCGAGGCCGTTTCGATGCGGGGTTCTCCGGTCAGGATCAGGATCTCCTCCTGGGAGCCGTATTCGGCCTGCTTGCCGAAGGCCCGCACCACATTGGTCGAGCCGTTCGCACCGGGCTGGTACAGTTCGATCGCCACTCCGCCCGAGGCGATGAGCGACTGGAGTTTGCCTCCCGTGGGCAGAGGGCTCGCAGCGCCCGAGGCCTTGTCCTGGGGCAGGGATGCCCGGAGGTCGTCGCAGGTGATGAGCAGGACCCCCGGGGATTCCACGCGGACATGGTCCCAGAGGTGGTAGACGCCCTTCTCGAGTTCCAGCACGCAGTTGGTGGCGGACAACAGGATCTTGTCCTGTTGCTGGGCCTGTGCTGAACCGGAGCCCAGAGACAGGGCCAGGACTGAAGCCAGGAAGGGGCCGAAGAGGGGAGCGAGGACGCGGCGGATCATGGGGTTGCGGTTTTGGGCTGGAAGAGGCGGGTGCGCAGTTCGATGTGGACCGAGTTGGTGACGGTGAGCCGACGTTCGGCACCCTCGAATTGAAATCCGCGGCCCTTCACGGCGATGCCGTCGGTTTCCCGTCGGGCGGTGAAGGTGCCGGGTGAACCGACGTCGTGCTGGGCCACATTCACCCGGCAGGAGGGCGACTCGATGATGAAGTCGGAGGTCTCGTCGGGTCGGAAGGATTCAAGGCGGAGGCCCGTGACATCCCACAGTGCCGGAACCAGAGCTCCCTTGCCCGAGGCGACGGGGGTGGCTTCGGTCGACGAGAATCGCAATTGGAGGCGGCCTGTCCCGCTGTCGCGCAGGCTGATGCCCCACTGCCGGATCGTGGCGGCCGAGGCACCGGTGGGGGCTGACGCCGGGAGTGCGCCCGGGGCGCCGTTGGTTCCGGCCCCCTCGGCCAAGGCCCCGTGGGCCAGGAGTCCCAGCAGGGAGACCAGCGGCGATCGGAGGCGAGACAAGGACATGGTGCGAAGTCTTGGAATCGGGGCCGCGGGTTAGGAAGCGAATTTCTCGATCATCCGTTCCCAGTGTCCTTGGGCCTTGAGCAGCAGATCGACCGCCTCACGGACGGCGCCGTGGCCTCCGGGTTTCTGGGTGACCCAATGGGCGATGCGGCGGGCCTCTTCGATGGCATCGACCGGAGCGATGGCCAGCCCGGCCCGCTTGAGCGCGGCCAGATCCACCCAATCGTCCCCCATGTAAAGCACCTCGTCCCAGGTGACGTTCGTCTCCTTCAGCCAGGCTTCGATCGCAGCGACCTTCGGGCCGGAGGACTGATGCAGGAAATCGATCTTCAGATCCTGGGCACGTTGGACGGTGGCTTCACTCGGACGGGCCGAAACCCAGCCCACGCGGATGGACGCCTCGGTCTGCAGCAATCGGAGCCCCAGACCATCCCGGATGTGGAACACCTTGGTCTCGGATCCGCCACCCATGCTCACGGTCGCGTCGGTGAGCACCCCGTCGACGTCGCAGAGGAACAGGCGAACCCGCCGGGCACGGAGGATGAGGTCTTCGGAATACGACATTCGGCCCTGAGAATCCGCCAAGGCCTCCGAGCGGGCAAACAGGAAACCGGCAGGATCAAGGGACCCGGCGGATGCGCATCTCCCGGACATTCGGGCTCCACGGATGGCGTTGCTGGGCGCCTCCGGGCCAGCGGATGTGGACCGCGGTGGGGGGCTGGAGGCCGGTGATCAGCACCCGCGACGAGTCTTGCGACCACCATCCCGAGCCGGCCCGGATTTCGATGGCCGGCCCGCTGGCGCTACCGAACTCGGCACGCACCACCGCACCGATGGCCAGCGGATTCGAGCCAGGTTGCTCGAGCCGCAATCCCCAGCCCGGGCGGGCGGCGCGGTTGTGGAGCAGGGCGGTGGGACCGGCCTGCTGGGTGACCACGAGATCGACCCGCCCATCGAGGTCGAAATCACCGGCCGCACTGCCGCGGCCCTCGCCGGGCAGCACGATGCCGGAGGCCGCCGGAGACAGGGCCTTGAAATTCCCGCGACCATCCCCGGTCAACAGGAGGCCCAACCCGGCGTCATGCCGGGAGGTCTCGGCGTCGACCCCGAAGAAGTTCTGCGCGAGGAAGAGATCCTGGAAGCCGTCGCCATCGAAATCGGCGGCGGTGAGGCCGAAGGCCGGGGCCCACTGGGCTTCGGCCGGCAGGGCCCGGACCTCGAAGCGATCGCCCCGGTTGAGGAACACCGTCGACGCGTGCCACCGCGACTCCACCCGGCGCGCGCCTTGCGCGTGGGGGCCCAGCAAGCGTTCCAGACCGCCCCGACCATAGGCCTCATGGGAGGGAACCGTCTCGGCGGCGAACGGCAAGGCTTCGCGGACGGCCGACAGTTCCCGCCAGGGCACCTCGCGTCGGTGGACCGGATCCCAGGCGTGGATCAGCGGAGTGACCGTGCCCGGCAGGAACTCCGCATAGGTGATGCGCACCGGATCCCGAGCGGGGTCGATGCGGCCTTCGCCGAAGTTCCAGCCCCAGTTGCCGGCAGCCAGGTCGAGTCGGCCGTCGTTGTCGAAATCGGCGGCGGTGAGCCCGGTCCAGCGTCCCTGGTAGTCGAGCCAGTCGGCAGGGCGGCCGTCGGTGGTCACCAACGCCGGATTCCAAGGCCGCAGCGTCGTTCCGTCGGATTGGAAAAACCGCAACGGCCCGAATTCGGCCGCCACGACCAACTCCGGTTTGCCGTCGCCCGTGAGGTCGGTGCCGATCAGTCCCGTGGCCAGGCCGGTGTTGGTGAGAGTGATCCAGGGGGCGTACTGGCCACCCTGGTTTCGGAAGAGGCGTGTGTCGGCCGATTCGGGCCATCGCCCGGGGAGGTATCGACCGGCCACCGCCAGATCCAGCGCTCCGTCGGAATCCCAGTCGGCCAGGACGACGCTGCCCGAAGCCTGAAGCGACTCGCCGAGGCTCTGGGATTGGTTGGTCCGCAGCAGTGAGCCCAGGGCCGCGGGACCGTTGCTCCCGGCGGTCGGTTGATGACCGGTGGCCAGCACGATTCCGTGCCGGTCCACGGCAGCGGCGATGCCGGTCACGGAATGGGCCTGCCCGGCCTTGAGGCTCAGGTCGGGTCTCGGTTGGAAGCCCCCGGCGCGGTCGTTCCGGAAAACGAGCCATTCGCCGCGTCCGGCCAGGAGCAGGTCGTCGAACCCGTCGGTGTCGATGTCGAAGAAGGCCACTCCCGGTCCTTCGGTGGACAGGGTTCGAGGCAGCAGGGGTTGCCGCTCCAGATCCTGGGACGGGCGCGGTGGATCGCGATGGTTCAGTGCGGCGGAGATCTCCTCGAACAATCCTGTGCCGCCGTGGGTGACAGCACCTGAACCCGCACCTTTTGACGGTGTCCGGGTCAGGGAGCGGGCTGAATCTTCCCGGATCTCGACGTGCGAGTTGGGCGGGATGCCAGTCACCCGGCTGATCGTGTCGCCGGGCCAATGGACTTCGACCGTCAGAGGCTGATCGGGTCGGGCGGCGAAGACCCGCAGGGCCTGGTCTCCGGACAGATAACGCCCTCCGGCGGCCATTTCCTGGCTTTGGGAAACCGGACCTCCTTCGACGACGATGCGAGCGCCGATCCCGTGCGTGTTGCCGCCGGCGCCCTTCAGGCTCACCGCCACCCGAGGGGCACCGGAATCGTTGCGGTGGAGGCCCACGGCGTCGCCCAGATTGCAGGTCACCACATCGAGGTCGCCATCGTTGTCGAGGTCGGCCAGCGCCATGGCCGTGGTCACGCCGCGGTCCTGGAAGCCCCATTCCCGACTGCGGTCTTCGAACCGCAGGTTGTGCTGATTGCGGAAGGCGAGGTTGGCGTTGTCGAGCCTCGGGAAGCGCGAGAGGTTCCGCAGCCGTTGTTCGGCACTGGGAGTGCTTCGCTCCCGCGATTGGTCGGCCAGGATGTCGGCATGCTGCACATCGTGGGCGTTGCCGTTGGCCACCAGCAGGTCTTCCCAGCCGTCCAGATCCACGTCGATGAAGACCGCGCTCCACGACCACTCGGTGGCCGCCAGACCCGCGAACTGGGCGATCTCGGCGAAGGGGCCTCCGGCCCGCGCCACATGCAGGGTGTTGCGGGTGACCTCGGGCCGGAAGGCCGGGTCTTGGACCGGCGGGCGCAACACCGAGGCCATGGTGTTCGGCCGCTGCCAGGCCCGCCGCTCCTGATCGCGGCTGACCATGTCCACCACGAAGAGGTCCACCAGGCCGTCGCGATTGAGGTCGGCCGCGTCCACGGCCATGGAGCTGAGGCTCTGGTTCCGGAAGAGGGTGCGCGGAGCCGCCTGGAAACCGGCCCCGGCGCGGTTGAGCCAGACGCGGTCTTTCCAGTGCACGAAGTCGTTGCACACGTAGAGGTCGGGCCACCCGTCGCCATTCAGGTCGCGGAACATCACGCTCAAGCCCCAGTCGGTGGGGGGCGACTCCAGCTTGCGACCGTCCTCGTCGAGGAAGGTGCCCTCGGTCCATGCAACCGGCGCGAAGTCGCCGCCACCACGATTGAGGTAGAGGAAGTCCCGCTCCCCGCGCTCCAGGATCTCGGCGCTGCCGTCCCGTTCGCCCACCGCGATGAACCGGTCTTCCGGTGTGACCCGGATGGATCCGTCGGCTTCCCTGCGGGCCTCGACCCGCAATCCGGGCGGATGATCCTTGAAGGTGGTGGTCCGATAATTCGTGACGTACAGATCGAGATCGCCATCGCCATCGATGTCGGCCAGCGCCAGCGAGGTGGCCCCGAGCCGTTTCGCGAGCCGGTGCCGGGTGGATTCGGTGAAGTGTCCGGATCCGTCATTCAGGAACAGTCGAGTGCCCACGCCGATCCCGTTGACCAGCAGATCGAGATCCCCGTCGCCATCGACATCGGCCAACACCGTGCCGGTGCTCGGTTGGTCGGCACAGGCGGCACCGCCCCCCTCGGCCTGGCGCTCGAAACGCCAGCCACCGCGGTTGAGGTACAATGCGTTGGGTCCCTCGAGCCGCGCGAAATACAGGTCGCACAGGCCGTCTCCATCGACATCCCCGAGGGCCACCCCGGAGCCGTTCTCCAGGATCCGGTTGTTGGCCATCGAGGCTTCGCTCACCGCGTTGGTCACGGAAATCCCCGTGATCGTCGAGGGCATCCGGGTGAAGCCGACCGTCGTCCCCGAGGACACCGACAGCGAGCGGATTCGCCCTCCGGGAACCTCACGCCACACCGGTTCCGGAGCCCGGGTTTGGGCCAGGACGACCATTCCAAGGGCCCAGCCTGCGATGAGGAACCACGGAAACCTGTGCATGGGGAGTGGCTGGAGGCTGTAGCAGGATTGCCCCCACGGAGGAAAGCCCGGACTCCGCGTCACTCCGGAACGCGTCAACCAGGCGGGTGTCCGACGGGCGGAGCAACGGCCTTGGGCTCGATTCCTCAAGCCCGGTCCATTCCGAGCCTTCCTCAGCGAGTTGCCCTGGTCAGGGGGGTCCGCTGGGGTCGATCCGCTGGGGTCGATCCGGCTCAGGCGGGGGTGTCTGAACGACCGGACAGCACCTCGAGGGCCGCGCTCACCACGCGATCGGCCGGGATGGAATCCATGCACCGGAAATCCACCGGGCATTGGCGCAGGAAGCACGGGGCGCACGAGGCCGAGCCCAGCAGCAGGTGGTGGCGCGGATCGCCCGGAAGCCCGGGGCCGGTGAGTTCAGGCGAGGTGCTGCCGAAAGGCGTCACCACCGGGACACCCAGGGCCGCGGCCAGGTGCATGGGTCCCGTGTCGTTGGTGATCACCACGCGGCAGAGGGCCAGGGCCGCCAACAATTCGGCGAGCGTGGTGGCGCCGGCCAGCGAGGTGACCGGGAGCCCTTGCAGACGTCGGATCAGGTCTTCCGCCAAGGTCTGATCGGCCTTGCCGCCGAACAGAACGAAGTGGCAACCCGTTCGCTGGGCCAGTCCGCGTGCCGCTTCAGCGAAGCGCTTCAGGGGCCAGCGCTTGGCCGGTCCGTATTCGGCTCCGGCATTGAGCCCGACGAGGGACTTTCCGGAGCCGAGCCCGATTCCGAGTCGGGCGGTCATCGTGCGGGTGGCGGCAGGGGCGGCCGTGAGGCTGGGCGGGAGCGGCTCCGGTCGGGCCCCCAGATGGGCCGCCAATCGGAGGTAGTGGTGCGATTGATGGGAGGCGGTCGGGTAGACGGTGCGGGGTGTTTGCCGGGCTCCGGGGGCTCCGGTCAGCCGCCGCACCTCCGCCTCGGTTCGCTTGCGCATGCGCACGACGCCCGGATCCCCCGCGATGCGGTCGGTGAGGAACAGGGTCCGTGGGAAACGTCCGGAGCCGACCCGTCGCGGAATACCCGCCCACCACACCTCGAGCGCCGATCGGAACGAGTTGGGCAAGACCACCGCCAGATCGGCGTCGACCGAGCGCAGGCCGCGGGCGACCGAACCGAGCCCCTCACCGGCCTTGAAGGTGCGCACGGCATCCACGGCGGGATGGGAGATCCAAAGGTCTTGGAGCTTCTCCGGGCAGAGCAGGGTGATCCGCGTTCCGGGAAATCGTTCGCGGAGGCGCAGGACCGCCGGGGTGGTCATGACGGCATCGCCCAGCCAATTCACGCCCCGAATGAGGATGTGCCCCGGGGTTTCGGTGTTCATGGCGCAGGAGCGATGGTGTGGCTCTGGGCCCGTTGATGGGCCGAGGGGGGCTTCCAGCGGCGGTGCACCCAGAACCAGTTGGCCGGGTCCCGCCGCACGGCGATCTCGTACTGGATCTGGACATCTTGGATGATGGCTTCGATGGGTCGCTCTTGGCCCTGATCGTTGTGTGTCGGGATCACCGGACCGACTTCGATCCGCCAGCGCGCCAGTCCGGTGCGGTAGCAGATGCCCATGGTCAAGGCCGCCTTGTAGCGCAAGGCCATGACGGCCGGAGCCGGACTGCAAGAGCTGTGACGACCGAGAAAGGGCAACCACAGCCCCTTACCCCCACCGTGTTGGTCCGAGAACAGGGCCAAGATGGTCTTTTTTTCGCTGAAGAGCCGAGAAACGGCATGGGTCGCGTCGTGCCGTTCGATGAACCACACTCCGGTCAGGCTTCGCAAGCGCTGGAGGACCGTGTTGAGGGGAGCAAACCGTTGGGCCCGGTAGGTGGTCGCCAGACGCCAATCGGGCCAATGCCCCTGAACATGCGCCAGCAGGTCGAATCCCCCGAAATGGCCGGTCGCCACGACCAATCGATCGGCTCCGCTCAGGAGCAGGTCGGCAAGCCCCACGAATTCGATGCGATCGGCCAACTCCTTCGGATCCATGCCCGGGGTCCGGATGGCGCAAGCGTAGGCCTCTCCCACCCGTCGGAAGTTCTCGAGCGCCATCGCGCGGACCTCGGCGGGACTCATCTCGGGGAAGGACCGGGCGATGTTGTCTTCGGCCACGAGTCGGTGACGTCGGTCGATCCGGCAGGCCAGACCGCCCAGCAGGCGCCCCAATCGGGCCACCGTCATCAGCGGCAGGCAGCGGATCGCGCCCAGCAGGGCCGACAGGAACCATTCAACGACTCGGAAGAACACAGAATGAAGACAATCGTGCCACGCGGTCCGGGTTCATTCCAAGGCTTCGCGCATGGCCTTGAACCAATCACCGCCCTCGTCCTTGTCGACCGGGCGTGCCGCGGCCTCATCGGCGTCTTCCACGCATTCGGGGGGCAGTTCGCGCAGGAAGGGGGACGGGTGGCAGGGCATCACCTGGTCATAGCGCCGCCGACCGGAGCAGTGGCTGATGCGCAGGGTCTCCTGGGCCCGCGTGATGCCCACGTAGAACAGGCGCCGTTCCTCGTCGAGGGTGCCTTCGTCTTTGCTGCGGGAGTGGGGCAGGAGGCCGTCTTCGACCCCGATGATGTGCACGTGGGGGAACTCGAGACCCTTGGCCGCATGCAGGGTGATGAGGGTGACCTGGTCGCCCGTGGAATCCTTCTCCTCCTCGCGTTCCTGATCGAGGGTCACGCCTGCCAAAAACTCATCAAGCCGGTCCATGGGTTTGCCGAGGTACTCGGGGGCCGCATCGGGCAACAGGGGCCCGCTGGGACGCGGGGCGGCCGTCATGTCGGAGAGCAGTCCCTCCGGATCGTTCTCGAGGTCCACCGGCTTGGCCGCCTTCTTGGGGGCCGTGGCCTCGCGCTTCTTGCGGCGAGCCTCGGCCGTCAGGTCGCCGTCCAGATCGTCGAGCAGTTCCTGGATGTTCCGTACCCGGTTGTCGGCCACATCCTGATTCTTCTCGCCGCGGCGCAGGTCGGCCAGATAGCCGGTCTCCTCGAGCCAATGGTCGGCCCAGTTGCTCAGGCAGATCGGTGAATCCTGGAGCAGGGGGGCGCGTGTCGTGTCGATCCAGTGGGCGAAACCGGTGATGGCATCGCGGGTGCGGGCCTGGAACGAGGCCAGCACGTCGGTGTGCCGCATCACCGTGTACACGCTGGCCTTGCGCTCGGCACTGAAGGCCAGGAGCCGCTCCATGGTGACATCGCTGAGACCCCGGGCCGGCTTGTTGGCGATGCGCAGCAGGTTCACATCGTCGTTCGGATTCACGAAGGTCTTCAGGTAGGCCAGGATGTCCTTGATCTCGCTGCGGTCGAAGAAGCTCTGGCCGCCGATCAATCGGTAGCGCACCCGCGCCTTGCGCAAGGCCGCTTCGATCGGGCGCGACTGGATGTTGGTGCGGAAGAGGATCGCCTGCTTGCCCCAGGGGATTTGCCGGGTGAGCCGGTCGTACTCGATGTTCTCCACCACGGTCCGCCCCTCGGTCTCGTCGGTGTCGAAGGCGTAGAGGGTGATCTTGCTGCCGTCGCCCTTGGCCGACCACAGGCTCTTCTCGCGGCGTCGGGTGTTCTGGCGGATCACGGCGTTGGCCGCCTTGAGGATCGTGTTGGTGGAGCGGTAATTCTGCTCGAGCTTGATGATCTTGACCTCGGGGTAGTGCTTCTCGAGGTCGAGGATGTTGGCGATTTCCGCCCCGCGCCACCCGTAGATGGACTGGTCGTCGTCGCCCACCACGCACAGATTGCGCGACACGCCGGCCAGATGATGGATGAGCTCGAACTGGCTGGCGTTGGTGTCCTGGTATTCGTCGACCATGACGTAGCGGTACTTGCGACGGCAGGCCTCGAGGGCGTCGGGGTGCTCGCGGAACAGTCGGAGGGTCAGGAGGATGAGGTCGTCGAAATCCACCGCGTTGCAGGCGTGGAGGGCGCTCTCGTAGCGGCGGGCCACGTGTTCGGCCAGCGCGCGGACCGAGGGATCCTCGAAGCCGCCGCGGCTGCCGCCGTTCTTGAACTTGCTGAGCATGGACAGCACCGCCCCGGCATCGGTCTTCTCACCCTTGGCCGAGATCTGGCTGAGGATCTTCTTCATTGCGGCGAGCTGGTCGCCGGTGTCGTAGATCACGAAGTTCTTCTTGTAGCCCAGTTTCTCGATGTGCTGCCGGAGGATCCGCACACACAGCGAGTGGAACGTGCTCAGGGTGGGTCGTTCGAGGAACGGGTCTTCGGGGGCGCCGGCTTCCCGACGCGACCGGGGCACCTTGGGGATCATCTCGTTGACCCGCTCGAGCATCTCCTTGGCCGCCTTGTTGGTGAAGGTGACCGACAGGATGTGCCCCGGCGCGATGCCCTTGCCGATCATGTGGGCGATGCGGCAGGTGAGGGTACGGGTCTTTCCGGTACCGGCTCCGGCCAGGATCAGGACCGGACCGGAGTGGGTGACCACGGCGGCCCGTTGCTGCGGGTTGAGCGATCCCAGATCAAACATCGGGGCGGGAGGATGGGGCGCGGCGGGGCGGGGTCAAGGATCCCGCCGGAGGATTCATCGGGGCCTTCCGGAGCCTCCACCCAGGCGGAGACTCCGGAAGCGACGGGGGCCGGCGTTCAGGCGCGGCGTTCGCGGATGGAGGCCAGCAGGTCGGCGATCACCTCGGCACGCGGTTTGGCACCCACATTGCCCTTGCCATGCAGGCGGACGCTGACGGCTCCAGCCTCCAGGTCGCGCTGACCCACCACCAGCATGGTGTGTACCTTGGCCGTCTCGGCGTCGGCGATCTTGGCCTTCACCGGATTGGCGCTCCAGTCGCCTTCCACGCGCACGAACTGGGCGCGGAGTTCGGCGGTGATCGACTTGGCGTACTCCACCAGGGGCGCCTCGTCATTGAGGGTGAGCACCCGGACCTGCTCCGGCGCGAGCCACAGCGGGAAGTTGCCGGCGTAATGCTCGATGAGGAAACCGATGAAACGCTCGTGGGTTCCCAGCGGGGCGCGATGGATGCACAGCGGCGTCTTCTCGGTGTTGTCGCGATCGCGGTAGGTGAGCCCGAAGCGGGCGGGCACGGCGAAGTCCACCTGGTTGGTGGCGATGGTGAACTCGCGGCCGATGGCGCTCCAGACCTGCACGTCGATCTTGGGCCCGTAGAACGCCGCCTCGTTGGGCACCTCCACGTAGTTGATGCCCGACTCGATCAGCACCTGCCGGACCATGTCTTCGGTCTTCTTCCAGAGCTCGGGCTCGTTGACGAACTTCTGCCCCAGGCGTGACGGGTCGTGGGTGCTGAAGCGCATCTGGTAGCGGTCGAGCCCGAAGATCTTGAAGTACTTCAGGTACATGTCGTTGACCGCCCGGAACTCCTCGGCGAACTGCTCGGCCGTGCAGTACAGGTGGGCGTCGTTCATGTTCATGCTGCGCACGCGCATGAGCCCGAACAGTTCGCCCGATTGCTCGTACCGGTAGCAGGTGCCGTACTCGGCCAAGCGCAGGGGCAGGTCGCGGTAGCTGCGCGGTTCCGCCGCGAAGATGCGGTGGTGGTGCGGGCAGTTCATCGCCTTGAGGTAATACCGACCGCCCAACAGGGTGATCTCGGACTCCAGTTTTTGGATGTCGCGGCGCACCTGCTCCTCGGTGTAGCCGCTGGGATTCGGGGCGATGGCCTTGCCCATGCCTTCGGCGAGTTGGATCAGGTCGGCGCGACGCTCCATCAGATCGTCGCGTTTGGCGCGTTCGTCCTCCTCGAGCATTTCCATCGGTGGGAACATCGACTCGGCGTAATACGGCAGGTGGCCGGAGGTCTTGTACATCTTCTCCTTGGCCAGGTGCGGGGTCTTCACGCGCACATAGCCGGCCTGGAATTCGGTCTCCTTGGCCAGACGCTCCAACTCCTCGACCAGCACCGTGCCCTTGGGCAGCCACAGCGGCAGGCCGGGCCCGACGTACTCGGCGTCCATGGCGAAGAGCCCCATCTCGGCGCCGATCTTCCGGTGGTCGCGCTTGCGGGCCTCCTCCTGCATTTTGAGCCAGGTGTCCAACTCCTCCTTGTTCTTGAAGGCCGTTCCGTACAGGCGCTGGAGCTGGGGGTTCTTCTCGTTGCCTCGGAAATACGCGCTGGCGACCTTGAGCAGCTTGATGCCGCCGGGCTTCACGTTGCCCGTGCGCATCACATGGGGGCCGGCGCACAGGTCCACGAACTCACCGTTCTGGAAGAAGCTGATGGGCTCGCCCTCGGGGATGTCGCCCAGGCGCTGGACCTTGAAGGTCTGTCCCTTGCCCTGGAAGTAGGCCAGCGCCTCCTCGCGGGTCTTGATCGACTTCTCGAAGACCTGGTTCTCCTTGGTGACCTTGCGCATCTCCTCCTCGATCTTCGGGAAGTCGTCGGGGGTGAAGCGGTGCTTCAGGTCGAAATCGTAGTAGAACCCCTCTTCGGTGGGCGGCCCGATGTCCAACAACGCATCGGGCCAGAGCCGCAGGACCGCCGTCGCCAGGATGTGCGCGCAGGAGTGTCGCAGGCGCATCAGTTCGTTCATCTGCTCGCGCTGGTCCAGCGTCTTGCGCTGAACCTCGGACTTCGCGGATTCAAACTGGGGTTGTTGTTCGTCGTTCATTCAGAAATCGGGATTGGCTGCAGATGGACGCAGATGAAGGCAGAGTCGGGGCGGTTGTGGCAACTCCCGGGGTCGGGCAGGGGACCGCGCGGCTCATCCGGGGCGGAGGGGCGACTTGGGCACGAAGAGACCGAGCGAGGCGGTGTAGCCGTGCAGGAAGTTCTGCCGGGCCACCGGACCCAACTCTCCGTGGCCGAAAAACCCGGTGATGGCCACGGGGCCGAGTTGCTCCTGGACCAGCCCCGCATCGTGGTTGGGCACGCCGAACAACCGGGAACCCCGGCCATTGCACACCGTGAGGCACCCGCCATAGATCGGTCGCCCGGCCAGATCGGTGCGGGCCCGGGCCAGCAGGGCCGACAGTTCCGCGTCGGCGGTCTCCGAGTCGCGCCGTTGGAATTGGAGGGTCTGTCCGGCCCGGGGATAGGCTCCGACGGCCAGGGCCCCGTTCTTGGGATCGCCCCCCAACAGGTTGCGGACCAGGAAGTCGCCGCAGTGCAACTCCTCGCGGTACTCGTCGATGGCCAGTCCGACGAAGAGGTTGTTCTGGCTCTTCTTGCGCTCCTCCGGGCTCAGCCCTTCGAAGGTCTCCATGAGGACCGAGTAGGCCGGACGATTGGCGATGCCGAGGATGAAGTTCCGCTCGGCCCGGGTGATCGTCCAACTGTCGCCGATCGGCGTGCAGCCTTGCGACACCACGGTCTCGAGGGTCACTTCGCCGGTGAGGGCCACGGCCACCAACCCGTGTTCGTGCACGGCCCCATCGAGGTACACCTGACTTTGCTGGGCCGAGAAGTCGCCGCTGGCCAACCCGCCGATGGCGGGAATGCCGGGATAGGCCTTGTTCCAGTTTCGCAGCCACACTTCGCCGTTCAGGTCGAAGGGGCTCGCGAAGACGAGCCAGGCGTTGACCTGGTCGGCCGACAGGCCGGTCTTTTGGATCCACGCCGCGGCATCCTCGGTGGCATCGATCTCGTCGTTGTCGAAATGGAAGGCTTTCAGGGTGGCGCCCGGCAGCCGATGGAGTCCGAGCACCAGATCGGCCCCCTCTTCGAATTCGTCGCCCCCGGAAACCAGGCCGACGCCGGAGCAGCCCACCAGACAAGGGATGCGCCCGTGCACCCGCAGGATCTCCAGAACCTCTTCGGCATGGGAGAAGAGCGAAGGGGCCATGAACACCAATCCGAGGGTCACGCCGGGCGAGGTCAATTGCTGGCGCAAGGCAGTGGCCCAGCGGGTGATCCCCGCTTCATCCCAGCCCCCTTTCCAGACTCCCGTGGCGCCGTGACTGAACTGCATGCAGCGACGATAGCCTCTGGCGCGAAATCGGGAAGGGCCCACTTTTTTCGATTCCCCAGACCCGTGGGTCTCCGCTTGCCCGACAGGGGGGAGGTCCGGAGAGTGGGCCGATGCGTTGGTTGCGCGAGGAATCCAGGCGGAGGTGGGGCGGGTTGGCCGGAGCCGTGGCGGCTTTCTCGGTCCTCGCGGCCGACGGGCCGGATCAGGTGGCCTTCGACGCCGCGCTCCGCTCCTTCTCGATCGGGGCCTTTGCCCGGGCGGCCGAGGAGTTCCAAGCCTTCGCCACCCAGTTCCCGGATTCGGGCCTGAAGGCCGAGGCCTCGCGCCGGGCCCTGTATGCCCAGGGCGAAGCCGAGGCGGGGCGGGGGGATCATGCCGCAGCGCAGAAGACCTTCGCCTTGTACCTGTCGCGGTTTCCCGGATCGGAGCTGGCCCTCCATGCCTCGATCCGACAGGCCGAGTCGATGGCCCGATCGGGCCGACCCAAAGAGGCCGCCTCGCTGCTCGATCAACCCGACGGGCCGTACCGGGGCGCGCTGGCCCAAGGCAAGCCCGCCGATCTTCTGTGGAGCGGCTCGATGCTGGCCGCGCAGGCCCACCTCGACTCCGGCAACTGGAGCCAGGCCCGGGTGGCCGTGACGGCTGCGACGCCCTACGCCCGGACTCCCGGAGCCCAGTGGGACCGCTTGCGACTCGAGGTGCGCATCCTCGAAGCCGGCCGTCAGGGCGATCAGGCCGTGGCCGCCGCCGAGCAGCTCCGGCGCTTGGCCGACGCGGAGGGTCTGGCCGGGCGGCGTCCCGAATCGTCCGCCCTCCTCGGGCGACTGCTCCTGGCCTCGGGACAGGGGGCCAGGGCCGTGACGGCTCTGGAGGAGAATCTGACCCCGTCGGTTCCGGCGTCGTTCCGGATCGATGCGGTCACGCATCTCAGCGACTGGTGGGTATCGCAAGGACAGGTGGCCCTGGCTCGCGAACGCCTCGAGGGGGTCGCTTCGGGCTTGGCTGAAGACCCCTCCGCCAGCGTCTTGAGACTGCGTCTGGGGCAGATCCACCTGCGCGAGCATCTCGGTCGTCACGCCACCAACCGGGTCGCCCCCGCCGGGGTCGAGTCCAATGCCAGCCTTCCTCGGGCCGTGGCCGAACTCGAGAAGGCTTCGGCGCTCAATCCGCCTCCCGAAGTGCGCGGGACGGTCGCCCTGACCCTGGCCTGGTGCCGATGGGAGGAGGCGATCGCCACCCAGTCCAAGACCGCGATGTCGCAGGCCTTGACCGGCTTCCAGGCCGCGATGGGGCTCCTGCCGGCCGGTTCAGCCGACTGGTTGGTGGCTCGGTACAAGGCTTCCGATGCCGCGGCCTGGCTCGGAGACGCGCCTCAAGCCCTCAAGGGCTATCTGGAGTTGGTCGACCGGGTCGCCGAGGTCCCGGTGGAACGGGATGCCTGGATGCCCATGGCCCTCGAGCAGGTGGTCGTGTCGGCCATCGCCAGTTCCAACGCGCCGGCTGGCGAAGCGGCCCTTCGGCGTCTGCTGACCTTGCCCCGGGCGTCCCTCCGTGCCGGACGCAGTGCCCTGTGGTTGGGCTCGTCGTTGGCCCGTCAGGGAGCCGGTGAACTGGGGCGTGGACTGCTCCAGGACTACCTCAAGGGGTTTCCCGACAGCGCCGTCCGCCCCGAAGTGGAGCTCGAACTGGCCATGCTCGGGTTGCACGACGAGCGGTGGTCCGATTCGGTCGCGGAACTGCGACGCTGGCTCGCGGCGCATCCGCAGCACCCGGGCGCGGTGCGTGCGGGATTCCATCTGGCCTATGCCCTGTCACGGTCCGGAGACCCGGCCGCAGCCATGGTGCAGTTCTCCGAATTGGCGGCCAAGAACCCGACCGACCCGGGAACCCTGTCGGCCCAACTGTGGCTGGCTGGCCGGTTCTTCGAGCAGCAGGATTACCTTCAAGCGGGCCAGGCCAGCGCCGCCATCCTGACCAACGCCACCGTCCGGGCGGCTCGGGGCGAAACCTGGTATCGGGCCAAGATCTGGGCCGCCGAGGCGGGGCGCAAACTCCAGAACTTCGATTCGGCCGCCGAGCACTTCCGCGAATTGATCAACGACAAGGCGGCCCCGCCGGAGATCCAGTCGGCCGCCCTGTTCCACTACGGAGAACTCCTCCAATCCAAGCCGGTCGAATCGGGCGCCGACCCGTTGTCGCGTTATCGGTTGGCACTGGAGGCCTTTTCGCGCGTCCTCGAATTCACCAACAGCCCCTATCTGGCTCCGGCCCTGGGGATGATGGGCAATTGCCACTTCCAGCTCAGCACCCTCAATCCGGCCGATTACACCCGGGCCGCCGAATTGTACCAGCGGTCGGCCAAGCTGCCGGGAGCCGGGGTCGAAACCCGTTGCCGGGCGTGGTTGGGATACGCCGCGGTGAATCGCAAGATGGCTGAGCTGCGCAGCGGATCCGAATCGGGCGAATACCTCGAGCGGGCCATCCAGGCGGGCCTCGATGTCGCTCTGGGCAAGGTCCTGCTGCCGGGGGAGACGATGTCGGCCGATCTGCTGGCCGAGGCGGCCCGCGCCACCGGTGAGATCCTGGAGCGCCTCGGACGCACCGGAGAGGCGGCCGGGCTGTACGAGCACGTCGCCCGCGAATTGCCGGCCGTGTCGGCCACCTGGTCCCAGCGCGCCCGGCGCATCCGCGCGAGCCTGCTCGAAAAGCCCCGGTAAGGCGGACCGCCCCCGTGGGGCTGAACATCGGGGGCCTGGCGAGGTTGCCGGTGTCGCTCGCGCCGTGCTTTTGCTTGAGGTTTGGCCGAGGGCGTAGTTTCTGGAGGCATGAATTCCCGCCGCCAGTTCCTCTCAGCCCTTCCCCTCATCGCCGCAGCGCCAGGTTTGGCCGCCGGCGGGGATGACAAGGGGGGCGCTGAACTGCGCTTGATGACCTACAATCTCCGCTACGCGACCCTGAAGGGGCCCGAGGCGTGGCCGGATCGCCGCCCGGCCATGAAGACGCTCCTCAAGCAATACGCCCCCGACCTCATGGGCACCCAGGAGGGGGTGTATTTCCAGTTGCGGGAACTGGCCTCGGACCTGCCGGAATACGATTGGATCGGCACCGGTCGCGACGGGGGCAGTCGCGGTGAGTTCATGGCCATCTTCTACCGGCGGGAGCGCTTCGAGCCGTTGGCCTACGATCATTTCTGGCTGAGCGACACCCCGGAGGTCATCGGGTCGTCGACCTGGGGCAACCCCAATCGGCGCATGGTCACCTCGGTGCACTTCCGCGACCGTCGGACCGGCAAGGAGTTTCATCTCTGGAACACCCATCTCGACCATGCGCTGCAACCGGCCCGCGAGAAGGGGGCGGCGCTGATCCAGAAGCGCCTGGCCAAGATTCCGCCCCAGGAACGGGTGATCCTGATGGGTGACTTCAACGCCGTGGCCACCCGCAACACCGTCTATGACGCGCTCACCAAGGACATCGGATTCACCGACTCCTGGTTTTCGGCCGCCCAACGGAAGAACGAGACACTCAATTCCTTCAATGGTTTCGGGCAGTCCACCTTCAACAGTGCCCGCATCGATTGGATCCTCTACCGGGGCGAGGCGGACGTGCCTTGGACCGAAGTGGTGGATCTCACCCCCGGAGGCCGTCAGCCCAGCGACCATTTCCCGGTCTTCACGCGAATGACCTGGAAATAGTCGCCGCCTCAGCTTCGGGGCGGTCGCAGCAGGATCCACACATTGGCCGCCAGGATGCACGAGCCTCCGAGGATCAACCGCAGGTGCACGGATTCGTCGGGGTAGATCAGGCCGGTCGACCGGGAGATCCAACCGGGTACGAACAGGCACACCAGGCTGGTGAACACCGGTTCGGTGCAATAGAGGAGCCCCGCCTGGGTGGCGCTCACCTTGGGTTGCCAGTGATTGGCCAGCGGGAAGGTGGCCAGGGTGCACCCGAAGAGCAGCAGCGCGAAGAGGGTGACGATCTCGCTCGACTGGACCGCCTTGACGACGTCGCCCGGATGCCGTGCCAGAGCGAAGGCCAGGGGCCAGGCGGTCAGCGCCATCGCGCCGAACATCACGGTGGTCGCCCGGATGGAATCGTTGCCGGCGAAGCGTGGACGTTCGAGCCACAGGATCTGTCCGGCGAAGAGCACCGAACCGGCGAGGGTCTCCCACTCGCCGCGGCCCAGGTGCAGGTGATCCGGGCTCACTCCGGCGAGCAAGGCCGCCCCGAGCCCCACCAGCAGGCAGGCGCCCACGACCGTCCAACCGGGCAGGCGTCGGGCTGTGATCGTCACCCAGATCGGGATCAACACCGCATAGCCCTGCGTCAGGAAGGCCGACACGGAGCCTTCGGTGTAGGCCAGTCCATCCATCTGGAGGATGAGTCCCAGCGAACCGAAAAGGCCGATACCCAGCCCCTGCTGCCATTCGAGGGCCGTGGGCCGGATGGAAAGTCGGGCTGTTTCCGGGGCTCCGGCGCTGGGCCGTGATCGCCGCCATCGGCACCGGAGAGCGTTGCCCACCAGGAACAGTCCTGCGGCGCACGTGAAGCGGCAGGCCACCAGGAGGGTGGAGAGGAACAGGCTGCCATTGCCCGGAGCGTTGCGCTGGCCCAGTTGCTCGATGGACTTGAGCAGCGGAAAGCTGAAGGCCCACAGGGCACAAGTACCGATCAGGACCAGGGAAGCGATGATCCGGGGATTCATGGAAAGCAGAAACGCCGCCAGGTGGCGGCGTTTCGTGAGGTGCGTGGTGAGACGCGAGTCGGTTACTGGGTGGACACCGTGGTGTTGTCGGCCATCCAGCCCACATCCAGCAGCGACTTCGGATCGCTGGCCGGAATCACGCCACCGAGCGAGATGTAGTTGCCGGTCGCATTGAAGTTGACCTTGGCTTGACTGATCTTGGCGCCCAGCCAGCGGCGGATCTCGGCATGGCCGTCGGAGAAGGAGAAACCGGCCGCGCCGTTGTGGTAGTTGGCCGGTTGGTCCACCACCTTGGAACGTCCAGCTCTGCGCGCATCGGTCATGATGTTGGCGAAGGCCGCGTCATTGATGCTGTCGGGATGCTCGTCGATCAACACCCAGGTCTGAGACGGTTGGACCACGGTCCCGAGCTTGTTGTACTTGCGCCACTTCGTCTGATTCGGGTTGTAGTCGTAGTCGAGCCAATCGCCGTTGCCCCACACCTGGCTCATGGAGTTGCTGCGGATGCGCGCCACCTTGAGCTGGCCGACGCGGACCATCTGGCGGTCGGCCGGGCACTTGAAGACCGCCTTGGCGCCGCCCACGTACTTGAAGAGCGGGCTGTTGGTGAGGTACCGCTCGTTGGCGCTGTCGGCCGAGTAGTCGATGTTGCCTTGGATCCAGTTCGGGCGGCGATCGCCTCCATCCTGAGCCGACACGGTTCCGTCCGAATTGTCATCGGCGTACAGGCGCCATCCGAGCATGAGCTGCTGGAGGTTGTTCATGCACAGGATGCCGGTGGCCTTGGATTTGGACTTGGCCAGAGCCGGCAGGAGCATCCCGGCCAGGATGGCGATGATCGCGATGACCACCAGCAGTTCGATGAGCGTAAAGCCGCGCCGGACAGCGCGACCCGCAGAAAGTTTCAGGTTCATTGGCAGGCCTAGGGTATACCGGGGGCAAGGCGGCAGGTCAATCCATGCGACGCAGTCGATGCCGGGGCGGGCGGTTTGCGGGCCGCGAGTCGGGGCGTCGGGCCGTCGGGGCGTGGGCTTCTGGGGGTGAAACGAGTTCCGAAAGCCGTTCTCGGGATCGGGCGATTTTCACTTTTCAGGAGAAATCGTTTGCAACTGAAACGATGTTTCCCCATTTTCCGGCCCTCGTTTGGTTCGGGGCGTAGCGTAGCCTGGTAGCGCGCTTGTTTCGGGTACAAGAGGTCGTGAGTTCGAATCTCACCGCCCCGACCATCGGTATACTGTCGGAAGTTCGGTTCACCGTCGGAAGTCCTGCTTCCTGCGACCGGATCGAGCAACCAGACAGAACAACGCGCACGTGGCGAAATTGGCAGACGCGCTACCTTGAGGTGGTAGAGCCGTAAGGTGTGCAGGTTCAAGTCCTGCCGTGCGCACCACTTTGAAAGTCCCTTCGGAGCGATCCGGAGGGACTTTTTGATTTCGTGCGACCTTTTTTCGCCTTCCCTCCTCGGTGGACGCTGTCTCGACGAGGCTCGGGTCGCCGGCGGAGGAATGGGCGTTGCCTGAGCCTCCGGGCGCGGCACTGTTGCGGGCGTGGATCCCGAGCTTCCGTCTTCTGCCAGCCGTCAGCGGTGGTTTCCGCTGCTGTACGGGCTGAGTTGGACTTTGGTCGGGCTGGCCTTCGCGGGTCAGCACTACCTCAAGGCGGCCACCTTTGGCGAAGGGGTGTCGTGGACGGTGGCCCTCCAGGGGGCTTTGGCCGATTGGTACGTGTTCGCTCTGCTGGCCATCCCGGCGTTCAAGCTGGGGCGGCGCTTCAACCTGGGCGGCGACCACTGGCGGTTGCGCCTGGCCTTGCACGGCGTCGGTGGGGCGGTGTTTTCGCTGGTCTGGATCCTCGTGCGGGCCGGGGTCGGCGAATGGTTTTTTCCGGCGCATCGCCTGGAGAAGCCGCTTCACGACCTCATCCGCTACGTGCTGGTGGCCACCTTCTTCTTCAACATGCTCGTCTACTGGGTGGTGGTGACCGTGGCCCATGTGGTCGCCTACTCCGAAAGTCTTCGCGAGCGGGAGCGCCGGTTGGTCGAATTGGAGGGGCGGTTGAGTTCGGCTCGTCTCATGGCCCTTCAGATGCAGTTGAATCCGCACTTCCTCTTCAACGCCCTCAACGGCATCGGAACCCTGATGTTCCGCGATGTGGAGGCCGCCGACGCCATGCTGGTGCGCCTGGCAGAATTGCTGCGACACGCCCTCGACCGGTCCGGTCGACAATGGGTGTCGTTGCGCGAGGAAATGGCCTTCATCGACCGCTACCTGACCTTGGAGCAGATGCGCTTCGGCGACCGGTTGTCGGTGTCGCGGGAGTTGGCTCCGGAGGTTTTGGAGGCGCAGGTGCCCAACCTGATCCTTCAGCCGTTGGTCGAAAACGCGATCAAGCACGGGGTCGAACCGTTGCTGATCCCGGGCCGGATCGTCATCCGGGCTTCGGAGCCCTCGCCCGGCCGGTTGCGCCTGGAGGTTCGGGACAATGGGAAGGGATTGCCCCCCGACCGCGGCCCGGGACTGGGGGTCGGCACGTCGAACACGCTGGCCCGACTCAACCAACTCCATGGGGCCGAGGCCGTGTTCCGCCTGGAACCGGTGCCGGAGGGCGGCGTGCTCGCCGTGGTGGAACTGCCGTTGAGTCGCCCGGCCCAGTCTCCCGCCTCTGAGACCGCCCGCAGACTCGACAGTTTCGATACCGATGGCACGGTCGGCCGATGCCCCTGATTCGAGCCATCATCGTGGATGATGAACCCTTGGCCCGGGAGCGGCTTCGTCATTGGCTGAGCGGTGAGCCCGAGGTTGTTCTGGTGGGCGAATGCTCCCAGGGGACCGAAGCGGTGGCGGTGTTGCGGCGCGATCGCCCCGATCTGGTGTTCCTCGACGTCCAAATGCCCGGCTTGACCGGAGTCGAGGTGTTGCGGGCCCTCGGAGACGCCGTGCCGCCGGCGGTGGTGTTCGTGACCGCCCACGAACAGTTCGCCGTGGACGCCTTCGAGGTGCAGGCCGTGGATTACCTGCTGAAACCGGTGTCCCGTGAGCGATTCAAGACCGCCTTGTCCCGGGCCTCGCAACGGTTGGGCGCGGTGCACACCGAGGCACCCGGGTCGGAGGCGAAGGTTCCCGATCGCCTGGCCGTCAAACACAACGGGCGCATCGTGTTCGTGCCGGTGGCCGACATCGACTGGGTGGGGAGTGCCGACAACTACGTGGAATTGCACGTGGGCGCGCAGACCTACCTCATGCGCGAGACCATGAACGGGATCGCCCAACGGCTCCCGGCCGATCGGTTCGTCCGGGTCAGCCGCACGGCCATCGTCCAGATCGCCCGGGTGCGCCAACTCGAGCCTCTTTTCCACGGCGAGTACTCGGTCGAACTCCAAACCGGATCCAAGGTGACCCTGAGTCGCAGTCATCGCGATCAGTTGCCCCGACTCGGGCTCCCGGGATAGAGGGCCCAAATCCTCGCGTAAGGAATCAGGCCTTCAGGAGTTGGCCGCAGGCATCCATGGACAGATTCCGTGCCAAGAACATCCCGTAGCGGATGACATGGACAACCGATGGAAGCTCGGACGTCCTGTTCCCACCGGATTTGGCGTGGTCGGATCTGAGGCGAAAAACGGTTACGCGGGGATCAGGGGAGGGTCTTCCGGATTGGCAGGAGACCCCGGCTCGGAGATGCTCCGGGGCGGCATGGATACGGCCCACAAGATCATCAGTCCCGAAGCGTTCGCCGCATGGCGGGAAGCCGCCAAGGCCTCGGGCAAGGTCTGGGTGGTGACCAACGGATGCTTCGATCTGCTCCATGCCGGCCACGTGGCCTACCTCGAGGCGGCCCGCTCGTTGGGCGATGCGCTTCTGGTGGGGCTCAACGGGGATTCCAGCGTCCGTGAACTGAAGGGGCCCACCCGCCCCCTGAACACCGAGGGCGATCGGGCCCGGGTGCTGGCGGCTCTCGAATGCGTTTCGGCCGTGGCGACCTTTCCCGAAAAACGGGCGGTCCGATTTCTGGCCGCCGCCCGCCCCGACATCTACGTGAAGGGCGGGGATTACACCTTGGAGACCATCGACCCGGAAGAACGTCGGGCCGTGGAATCGGGGGGAGGCCGCATCGTGTTCATCCCATTCCTGCCGGGCCGTTCCACCACCGGGTTGGTGGCCAAGATCCAAACACTTTGACCATGTCTGAAATTCCAGCGGCCGCGCCGCTTTCCAATGCCGAAGTCCGCAAGCTCAAGGGACAGGCCCAACGACTCGAAGCCTCCGTCCGACTCGGGCGTGGCGGGGTTTCGCCCGCCTTCCTCGCCGGGCTGGAGCGGGAACTGGCCCAGCACGAGTTGGTGAAGATCCGGCTCTACGACCTCAAGGAGCAGCGTCACGAGATCGGCGAGCAGTTGGCCCGCGAGTCGGGCAGCCACCTGGTGACCGTCATCGGCCATGTGGTGGTGTTGTATCGTCCGAAGCCGCCCCAGGCCGAAGCGGCGGTTCAGGCTCGTTGATCCGATCTCCGATATGAGCCGGCGGCGTCCGACGACCTTCGCGCTCTGGGTGGGGTGCTGCCTCGCCTGGATCGTTCTGGGCGGCTTGAGCGCCGAACCGCCGGTCACTCCATCGCCCCCGGCCTCGCCCCTGTCGCCGGCCACCGAACGGGTGCTGGTGGTCTTGGGCGACAGTCTTTCGGCCGGCTTCGGTGTCGATCCGGCCGAGGCCTGGCCGGCCCGCATCCAGGAGTGGATCCGTGGAGCCCGCCTGCCGTGGAAGCTGGTCAATGCCGGGGTGAGTGGCGACACGACGGCCGGGGGGCTTCGTCGACTGGACTGGGTGCTCCGCCGCCCGGTCGATGCGCTCCTGATCGAATTGGGGGGCAATGACGGCCTGCGCGGCCTGCCTCTGGAGGCCACCCGCACCAACTTGCAGGCGGTCATCGAACGCACCCGGGCCAAGTACCCCGAGGCTCGGATCGTGATCGCCGGCATGAAGATGCCCGACAACCTGGGCGAGGCCTACACCCGGCAATTCGAGGGTCTCTTCCGCGACTTGGCCGAGAAACACCGCCTCGTGCTCATCCCCTTCCTCCTCGACGGCGTCGGGGGGCGGTCCGAGCTCAATCTGCCCGACCAGATCCACCCGAACGCCGAAGGCCACCGTCGTGTGGCCACGAATGTCTGGAACGTGCTCCAGCCGGTTTTGCAACCGCGCTGAACCGACGGGCGGGATCCCCCTCGTCGCCCCCTTCGACGCTCACTCGGTGAACTCCAGCCAGCCGAAGCGCTCGGGTGTGTGGAAGCTGCCGCTCAGGAGCGGGTTCGAAGCCAGGAACGCGCGGTGGGCACGATCGATGCGGTAGAGATTGGCCCGCCAACGGGTGCCCACCGTCGGGCTCTTGTCGGCGAGGGCGGGCAGGGGGATGCGGACTTCGCAGGTCCAGACCTTGCGGGCGCGATCGACCCGCACCTGCCATTCCATGCCGCTGCTCCAGGCGAAGTCGGACTCCGGCCGGCGGAGGCGCAGATCGAGAGCCTCGTTGTTCGGTGCCCACTCGTATTCGGTGTAGTGGTTCAATTGCGCCGGGTCGGGAGCACAGAAGAACTCCACCACGTCCTTGTCCCACAGCGATCCCTCCTTGGAGACCCGCTCCCCGGCCCGCGCTGGGCCGAACTCGGTCACCGTGGTGAACGGGCATTCATAGGCCAAGTACAGGAAGCGCTCGGACCACAGCGCCCGGCAGGTCGTGCTGATCTCCGGTCGGGCCCGGCCGTCGAGGGCCTCCTGCTCGAGGCGGAACGGTACGGCCCGGGACCATTCGCGTTCCCGAAGCCGCCCGTCGGGTTTGAAATCCCGGGTGATCCTGTGGGCCCGCACCGTGGTGAAGGGCAGCGAGCGCACCAGCAACCGTCGTGCGTTGTCGAAGTAGAGCTTCCGCAGCACCTCGGGCGGCAGGCCGATCGAGCTGATCGTCCAATCGCCCTGGATGGGCGTCATGTGCGCCCAGTCGCGGTCGCGCGTCTCGAGCCACCGCCACTCCTTGGCGAAAAAGGTCGCCGCATCGTCGTCGGTGGGGTTTTCCCCGTCGCCCGAAGAGCCGAGGATGAGCTTTCCGTACACCTAGAAATCGGTGGCGAAGAGGATCCGGTCCTGGTGACGGACGAAGAGGCGGCGCAGCGTCTCGGGGTCGTGCCGTCCGAGTTCCGGGATCCGCGCCGCCAGATCGGCGTGCATGTTGGGGTGTTCGGTGAGTTTCCGGTCGACCCATGCCAGGTCCTCGGCGTTGTTGGCGAAATGGACGCACACGAAGGTCGTCTTCGGGTGTCGGGCGATCACCCGGTCGAGCGCCCCCAGCAACTCCTCGCGCGAGGGGTATTGCTTCGGATCGCCGAACCACCAGCTCCGGTGGTCCTTGAGTTCCTTCCAACGCTCGTTCTGGGCGCTGTAGGGCAACCAGAACGCCTTGGGGTCGGCGACATGGATGCTCACCGGCATCCCGAGTTCGCCGCAACGCCGCCACACTCCGTCGATCCGAGGGTCGTCGATGCCGATCAATCGCCCCTGGGAGTCGCGCAGGAAGAGCCCCAGGCGCTTGTATTCCTTGAGTCCGGCAGCGCCCAGTGCGTGGGCCCGATCCACCTGCGCGATGGCCCGTTCGGCGAAGTCGGGTTGATCCCAGCCGGTGTAATCGAGGTTGAAATACAGCACCGCGCGGCCCGGAGCGAGGCGTTCGGTCAATGCGCGGGTGCGCTCGAAGGCCGACGATTCCCCGGGCTTGGCCGTGACCGTGCCACCGCTGAGGTTCACGCCGACGCCCACGCCCACCCGATCCATGATCTTCAGCCAGCGGGTCAGGTGTTCTTCGGTGCCGTCGACGTGCTGGTGCAGGTCGATGATCCGGCGCTCTTGTCGCCACTGCTCGGGCAGCGTGCGGGCGGTACGGTCGGCGGCCTGACCGGAGCAGAGTCCGAGTACCAGCACCAAGGCGGCCCGTCGGGCCAGGGTGGGGAAGCGCATGGACCGACGGGACCGCAGCGGCGGCGGGTTGGCGAGTCAAAGTTGAGGCGCCCTGGGCCTTGGGGCCCGCAGGGTGCTATTTCAATGTGCCCAGGAACTCCACGAGGTCCCGCAGTTCGAAGCGGTTGAGCGTGTCGCCGAAGCCCTCCGGCATGCCGCTGGGCCCCCGGGTGCGGCTGCGGATGTCCTTCTTGGAGACGGTGACCTCGCCTTCATCGGGGGTGAGCAGGGTGAGCGCCTCGTCGGATTCGCGGCGCACCACTCCGGCGAACACCGTCCCAGAGCCGGTGGTGATGAGGGTACTCTCGTAGCCGGTGGCGATCTGGGCATTGGGCGACACGATGCTCTCGAGCAGGTGCTCGCGGGTGACCCGTGCGGCGAGCCCGTCGAGCTTCGGCCCGGCATTGCCGCCCGAGTCGACGCCGATCTGGTGGCAGCGCGTGCAGGCCACGGCCGCGTGCTCATAGAAGAGCGTGCGACCGCGGGCGGCGTTGCCCCCGAAAAGAGCCTCGCGGTAGGGCGACAAGGCGTCTTTGGGCAGTTTCCACTCCTGATAGGCGGCCAGGCGGGTTTGCACGGCGCCGGCGGGGTGTTTCCGGGCGGCTTCCACGAGGTCGAGCATCACCTCGTTGGCCACCTCGCGTTTCATCAGGCGGTCGAGCCATTCGGCGAGCAACGCATCGGCCGCGTCGGACTTCAGCTCACCCAGCGAGGCGAAGGCCGATTGCTGTTCGGCCAACGATCGGCTCTCGACGGCCTTGGCCAGTTTGCCGACGGCGTCGTCGGGGTTGAGTTCGGTGGCGAGTCTCGATGCGGCCAGGCGCAGGGTCTCGGCCGAGTCGGCGGCGGCGAAGGTCAGCAACGCCTGCAGGGAGCGGGGTTGGGGTGACAGTCGGAATGCGGCGTTCAGCGCGGCGGCCCGGGCGCCAGCGGGAGCCCCGGTGCGTCGCACCAGCGCTTCGAGGGCCGGGATCGACTGCGTTCGGCCCAATCGGGTGAGCGCCTCGGTGGTGGCGATCTGCACCTTCTCGGCGCCGTCTTGGTTGAGCAGCGACTCGGCGAGGGCTCCCAACGCTGCGATCGCGGGGGCGGCCGGTCGGGCCGGGAGCGGGCGATGGATGCCGATGAGTCGATCCCGGGCCGGCGGGTTCGCCCAATGGCCCAAGGCCAGCAACGCCTCGGTGCGGATGCGTTCGGGCAGCCCTGCATCCTGGGCCATCGTGGCCAGACGTCGGGCCGCCTGCGGGGTGCCCACGCGGAAGTTGGCGTTCACGATTCTCAGGAGCATCGCCGACGTATGATCCACCGCGTCCTGGCCCCAGGGCAGCGGTTGGTCGGCCCGAAGATCGCGGATGGCTCCGCTTGCTGGCGTGGGAGTGACCGTGGGTTTCAGGCCGGCCAGCGAACGTCGCCAGGCCTGGACCGAGGCCGTTTCGCCCAGAGCCGCCAGATCGGGCAGCGCCGCTGCCAAGGGGAGATCGTGGATCGCCCGGGCCGCTTCGAGGGCAAGCAACGGGTCGGCGTCGGACAGGAACGTCCGGACCGCGTCGGAGCGGCGGATTCGGGCCGCCAGCAACACCAGTTGGCGCACCTCGCGGTCGGGGTCGGAGCGGTGGGCCCGGACCCCTCGATCCGACAGGGCCGAAGCCAGTCCGTAGGCCAGCGCGTGTCGGAGCACCGCATCGGGCTTTCCGAACCGCCGCACGCTTTCGATGAATCCGGCCGCATCGGCTTCACCAAGCCGGGCACGGCCGAGGCCCAGGGCCGCCGCCGCCCGCACCCGGGGTTGGGTGTGCGCGAGTTGTTCGCGGAGCCAGGGAGCCACGCCGGGTTGCCGCACGATCTCGGTGGCCGAGGCCAGAGCGCGGATGGCTTGCACCCGGGGTTCGCCCTCGGCCTGGCGGGCCAGTTCGAGCAGCGGCTTGGTGAGGGTGGTCGGGTGGTTCCGGGCCAGTTGCCCCAGGGCCCGGAGTGCGTGGATGCGAATCGGCTCGTGCTCCGACTTCACCGCCAGCGAGTTCAGGGGGGCGATCGAATCGGGTCCCCGGCGTGCCCATTCGAATTGCGCCTCTTGCCGCACCCGTTGATCGCGGTGGCCCAGCAGCGACGCGAGTTCTTCGGGCCTGCGCGCCTTCATGCCTTCGGCAAGCAGCCGTCGGGTCGTGGCCACCTCGGGATCGGCAGCCGTCTCGGCGAACATCGCCCGGTAGATCCGGCCCTTGTTGCTCTTGGGCCATCCCTCATGCCAATCGGCGAAGAAGATCGACCCGTCGGGGCCCAGGTCCACATCGGGCACCAGCGAGTTCCACACCAGGGGATCGTGGGCCACCAGTTCATAGGTGGCTCCGGCCGCCCGCTGTTGCAGCGTGCTGATGCCGCTCTTGGCGCTCGTGCCCTTGAAGTACGCCAACAGGAAACGCCCCCGCAGGGCCTTCGGCAGGCTGGTGCCGGAGTCGTGGATCAGTCCGCTGGGGCCGTCGCCGATGTTGGCGATGGGCGTCAGGATCGAAGCCGACTGGCCTTCGAAAGCCGGCACCCACAGGCGCTCGAGATTCCACAGGCCCGCGTTGCCCAGTGGCGCATGTTGATGCCCCACCCGCCAGCCCGAGTCGGCCCCCTCGACCACCTGCACCCAGCGCTCCCGGTCGCCCTGATCCGAGTCGTTGTCGCCGGTGAACAGATCGCCCTCGTCGTTGAAGGCCAGTTCCTGGGGATTGCGCAACCCGCGATGCACCACCTCGAGCTTCGATCCGTCGGGCTCGCAGCGGAACACCGCGCCTTCATCGGGCAGGTCGATCACGGTACCCTCGCGGGTCGTCACGTGCGCGCCGCGGTCACCGCAGGAAAAATACAGACGGCCGTCGGGGCCGAAGATCAGTCCGTGCAGGTCGTGTCCCGTGAAACTGAACCGCACCCCGAACCCATGCAGGATCGGCTCGGCATGAAGCGAGGGATCGGAGATCCGGGGCTGGGACTGGAGTGCGGGCTCCTTCGGTTTCGAGATGGGGTGAGGGGCCTTGCTGGAATCGGTGCCCGTTGTGCCGATGCGCCACAGCGTGGGGATCTCGGTGAACCAGAGTTGTCCCTGGCGCGCGAGCACTCCGCTGCCGATGCCGCTCAGCGGGCTGGTGAAGTGATCGGCCACCACCGTGGATCGGTCGGCCCGCCCATCGTGGTCGGTGTCTTCGATCCGGCGGATCACCTCGGTTTCGCGACCCAGCGCGGCCTCGCCGTCGGGGCCGAACCACTTGCGGATCTGGGCCAGACGGTCTTCCACGGTGCGCGAGGCCAAGTCGTCTTCCAGCATGAACATGTAATGCCGGATATCGAGCACACTGGTGCGGTATCGGTAGGTCTCGCTCGTGAAGACCCGCCCCTGTTCATCCACCGAGAAGGCCACCGGATTGGCCAGTTGGGGTTCCGCGGCCCAGAGCCGGACCGAGAGTCCCGGGGTCACTTGGAACTGCTTGATCCGCTGCTCGCCTTCGGAGGATGCCGGGGCCAGGACGGGAACCGCTGCACGATCATCCTTCACGAGCGGGCGGAAACCTCCGGAGGCCGACGGGCCTGAGCCGGAAGCCGAGCCCGCGGGCGCGATGTCGGCCGCGAACGCGGACGGCAGCAGGGGCAACAACCCCAGACAGAACGATCGCGCCCAGACGGACGCACGGACAGATCGGCGTGGCATGGACCCAGCATGCAAAGCCAGGCCCGAGGGGCCAAGATCGAGTTGGGGGGCGGAGTGAGCGGTGGACACCGTTCGGGGTGTGGGCGTGGCCCCGGTTGAATCCAGCGTTGGGCCCGGGCCCGGGATCTGGATCGCGATCCCAAGCGCCTCATCGGTCGCCTGGAGGCTTGGAGATCTCGACCTCGTGATCGGTCACGGATGTTGTTTTTCCAAAACCTGACTTGCGCCCGAACCATTCATTCCCTTTATTTGCCGGGCTCTCACGGAGGGCGGGGTCGCCAAGTGGTAAGGCACGGCTCTGCAAAAGCTGCATCGTCGGTTCGATTCCGACCCTCGCCTCCAATCAGTTTTCCTCGGGTTTTCGAGGGTTTTGCGAGGCTCCACCTCCAAAATACCGTTAACTGTCAGTAAAAACGTCAGTAAACGGCCTACTCCCGAACCCCCGAGGCACACTCCGATGTGCCTGCGGCATACTCGCTAACGGAGGTGAGGGCAATCGCCCCACGCCTTGTAACCAAACCGGTTATGAAGCCAAAATTCCGACTCTTCCGACGCGGGAAAACCTTCTGGTGCGAGGACACCGAGAGCGGCCGGCAACGGACCCTCGGCACCAAGAACAAGGCGGATGCCGTCCGCCTTCTGCATGGTCGCAACGAGGCGCACGCTGTCCCCTTCGCCAACCTCCAGATGGCGCGCGCCTACATGATGGCCGCTGACCCCAAGGCACCCACCCGGACTTGGGGCGATGTCTTCGAGGCCATCATCAAGCTCAAGCACGGTGAAACCCAGCGACGCTGGCGCATCGCCGCCCAAGACAAGGCGCTGCCGGAAATGCTCAAGCGCCCCCTCATCGAGACGCGTGCCGAACATCTCTTGGGAGCCATGGAGATCGGCAAGGTCTCAACGAACGTCTACCTGCGCCGGGTCCACAACTTCGCCTTGGACATGAGCTGGCTGCCGGCCCCGATCATCCCCAAACGCCAATGGCCCGCCGTGCGGCACCGCGAGCGCCGCGCCATCACCCTAGACGAACACACCCGGATCGTCGCCGCCGAGTCGAACCCGGAACGCCGCTCCTTCTACGAACTCGCATGGAATATCGGGGCGTCCCAGTCCGACATCGCCTTCCTGGAGGCGCACGATGTCGACTGGAAGCAGCGGGTCATCAGCTACCAACGCAAGAAGACTGGCGAATACGCCCTGATCCGTTTCGACGACGAGGTCGAGCGCATCCTTCGCGGGCTGCCTTCCTCAGGCCCGCTTTTCCCCTACCTGCGGACGGTCCGCCCCGGCGACCGGGCGACTGAGTTCATGCAGCGCACCCGCGGCCTGGGAATCAAGGGCGTGTCGCTCCACTCCTACCGTTACGCGTGGGCCGAGCGCGCACGCCGATGCGGCTACCCCGAGCGCTTCGCCCAGGAAGCCCTTGGGCACAATAGCAAGGCCGTCCACCGCGCCTACGCCCGCAAGGCGCAGGTGATCGTGCCGCCGCTCTCCGCGTACGAATCGCAACAGGCCACCGATCCCAGCCGCGAAATCCGCTTCCCCGGCCCGGCGACGGTACAGGCCCCGGCGACCATGCTTCCCGCCTTGGAAGCCAAAGTGGGAACCCCTGGGTGACGGCGGGGGGCGGACCATCACAGCCCGAATCGCTCGGCAAGCTCACGGGCTTGCCGGTCGAACTTTTCCGGCGAGGATCGTCTGAGCTTCGCGAGATTCTGGAGCTTCCACCGGATGGCCGGCAATTCGGACAAATGGCGGCATCGCATTGCGTCCCACGGCGGTTCGCCGCGCACCAAGCCGAGCAGGAATCCGCGATGATCGATGGTCATGCGCGACTGCAGTTCACGGCGAAGCTGCTGCCGTGCCTCAACTAGCGCCGCAAGTTCGACCGGGTGCCGAGCCATGCCTTGGAATTCGTTCTCGAATGCCATGGCAAGGTCCTGATCCCGGGAGAAAAGCACTTCGTGAACCGGCCGGTTGTGGCCTGCGAGGTAAGCGACACAACACTCGATCATTTCGTCGGTCACGCCACCGGACTGAAGCAGGCAATGGACGTCGAAAAGGTCACGGGGGTGTTGCCGGTCCAAGGCTGCGACCAGCTTGCCCCCGTAAAGCTCCGCCGTGGCAAGCACCGGGGCCTGAACCTCGGCGGTGAAGAGGCGACGGCTCGACGGTGTGAGCCCCAAGGATTGAACCGGAAGGATCGTCCCCCGGAACACATGGTTGACCTCGACCTTGACCTGCTGCCGGCCACGACGGAGGTAGATTTTGGACTCGTCCCCTTGTGTGCGAACCGGTGACTCAGCTTGAAGGCCACGTCGGTTCAATTCGTGCCGGGCGAGCTCCAGCGCCGCAGCGATCTGCCGCAGCGCGGCTTCACGCGACAGATTGTGGTCCGTGAAGACCACATCGATATCGACGGAAAGACGCGGCAGATCCTGCACAAACAGGTTGAGGGCGGTCCCACCCTTCATGGCGAACCGGGGCTCCTGAAACACGGCCGGAATGGCATCCAACAGCAGCCTGACCGCTTCGATGTAATTGGCGTCCATCAGGAGGAAAGGCTGAGTCGAACGCCGCTTTTGAGCCGCGCCGACCACCGGCTACCTGTCATGTGCGGGGCGGCGGCCGTCCTGGCCGTTGCTGCCCACGGAAGCTGCAACGCTTCGGACCAGTGCACACAAAGCCGCGCCGCCTTGACGCTTTGGCAATGCTGCAAAAGCAGAGCGAGCACTTCGGAACGTAGCGAACGCACGCCCTCCAGGATGTTCCGCGCTTCCTCGACACCTTGGTGAACCCCCACTTCACCGAGCATTTCGAGCAACGCACGCTCGGGGACGGAAACCCCGACACCATCCGGATCCTCCGGCAGAGGTTCCACCCCCAAGCCATCCGGCAGAGTCGGGGCGAATGGGCTGCGCGTGGTGTATCGCGCTGGAAATCGTTCCGTGAACCAGGCCGGCAAGCGGGCTGGACGCGTTCCCCACAGCCAGAGGGGCTCACGCGTGGGAACGTTGTGCCCGAAGCCGCGCCACGCCAGTGCGGTCTTGCCGCCCACATGCAGTCCCTTGAGGTGGCGCGACAGATATTTCAGGCAGTCCGATTGCCTGAGTTCATCATTCGGGAATTGGAAGACGCCACGCCCCAACCGGTTCAACCAACCCGACTTCAAGTAGTGGTGGGCCAATGCAGACGAGACACCAAGCGCCGCGAGTCGGTCGCTTCCAACCGGGGCCCCACGGGGGACCTCCGTCTGCAACCGACGGAGCACGCTGTGTCTCGCAACTAAAGCCATGCTTTATCTGTAGCACGCCTATTATGCGTTTTCAACCCCCCTGAAATCGATTTTCCGGGGGGTATCCTCGATTCCTTTACATTGTGTCGTTACTTGTGTGGAAATGCCGACGCTTTGTAAATTTGAGCCGTGCGACAATCCGATGGCCATCTCAACTTAAACCGGCTGTTGAACCGACATCCAATCCTCCGGACTCGCGATCTTGGCCTAGCCGGAGTGCCTCGGACTGCCCTGTCGGCTTTGCTGGCGACCGGACAGATTTCCCGCATCGCGCGCGGAGTGTATGCCGTGAACGGTCACGCCGCGTCCGAGCATTTTGGTCTGGCTCAAGCCGCAACACGGGTGCCCTCGGGAGTCATCTGCCTTCTATCGGCGTTGGTGTTCCACGGGTTGACGACCCAGTCGCCGCATGAGGTTTGGATTGCCGTGGATCGCAAGGCCCGGCGTCCCTCAGGGGGATATCCTCCGTTGCGAGTTGTCCGCTTCGGTGGCGCGGCCATGAAGCTGGGAACCGCCATTTACCCCATCGACGGCACCTTGGTGCGGATCACCACTCCGGCCAAGACCGTTGCCGATTGCTTCAAGTACAGGAACAAGATCGGCGTGAATGTCGCCATCGAAGCCCTGCGCGACGGATGGACGAAGCGGCGTTTTACGATGGACGAACTTTGGACCATGGCCCGTGTCTGCAGGGTCCAAAACGTGATTCGCCCATACGTCGAATCTATCGAGTGAATTCAGGAGCGCGTCCGTCCCGATCCGGCATGATCGGCTCGACCTGACAACTTCCGGTAGCAAACACCCGGTTTGAGCAGGTCCATGCGCCGCCCGCCGACGGGGCCCCAGTCGCACGGTGGAGGCCGCGACCGAGGGTTCGCTTCGCTTCGGCCCCCACCGGCTCTAGCCCCATCGTCGACCGTCGCCTCGAATCGCCCCTCAGACGGGCAAGAACTCCATTCTCAAGGAGCCTCGCAACGAGCGGAAATCTGCCCAAGAAACGCCCGGGCCGAATCAAGCCACCCGGTCGCAGCGGGCTGGGTTTCTGCCGCCGCGCCGAACCGTTCGATGGCCCGATGGACCGCCTCCACCGCTGCTGCCACGTTGCCCCGCGCCAGTTGCAGCTGTGCGCAGTGAATGAACACATGGCCTTGGTCCATGGCGTGTCGGTTCTCATGGTGCTCCGATACGGTGGCCACCAACGCAACGGCCCGCTGGACGAGCCGCAGCGCCTCGTCCGACTTGCCTTCGGCTTCGATCATTGCGGACTCACGCGCGAGGTAACGCATCAACCGCGGGGCATGCCGACGGGGATCCGCGGCCACAACAGGTTCGAAGAATGCGCGCGCTTCCCCCCGGGGCAAAAATTCGGAAATCGGCAGACCGAGTTGGATGCGGCATCCCCCTGCCAAGTCGACCGCTTCCAGATACAGGTGGGCGTAGGCGTGGGGCGACTGATGGGCCAATCCTTGAAACAGTTCGACGGCCTCGTCGGCAATGGGCAGGCACTCCTCAAAACGCTGCAACCGGGTTAGGAGTGTGCTTTGACGCAGACGAACCATGGCCCGCTCCTCGCTCAAGGATTCGCCATGCTCACCAAGCGAATCCAGCAGGGCAACGCCACGCATCGTGGTCGCCAGCGCCAGTTCGCGTTCTCCGGCGATCGATTGCCGGTTGGCCAGCACGTCCAACGCGTCGATCACCCGCCGCGCTCCGGTCAAATCGTCAGCGATGGAGATCGCGATTTCGACGGCCTCCGTGGCCGCCCTGATGGCCGCCGCATGATCGCGTGCGGAGGAACACCGCTTGGCCAGGCACTTGAGCGAGGCAACCAGTTTGGGGAGGACCTGCGCGTCCTTGGCTGACAGTTCTCGGAACAAACGTACGGATTCCATCGATGCGGCGAGTCCGCTCAGTGGATCGCCGCCCGCCTCGCAGCGTTCGGAAAGTTCGCTCAGCACTTCGGCGCGGATGATGGCGCCGGTTGCCGTTGCGTCGGCTGCGAGTCGCGCCGCGATGCCCTTCGCCAGATCGGTCGCAAAGCCGGTGAGGTGCGGTGAGCCGTGGGGGATGGTTTGCAGTATCTGGAGATCCATCGCCACGGATTTTGCCCGGTCAGAAAACTCCCGAAGCACCAGCACGATGCGCGCCGCATCGTCTGGTGGCTCTTCGTCGGCTATCCGCACGACCTGCGGAAGGCAAGCGTCAGGATTCTCCAGCAGCATCCCGAGCGCCTCCTCGGGATTGAACCGGAGGGACGCTGCGAGGATCCGAAGATCCCTTTTGGAGAGCGGAGCGGCCATCGCGCAATGGGTCCCTCTGGTAATGCGATTCCTCCACGAGTACGTCAAGGCTCCGAGGCTGCGCCGGTCCCACTGCACTTTCGGGTCAAGGTATTGCTCGCGCCCACGGGGCGCCGCTTCGCTCTGCGCTCCACCGTTGACTCCTTCGTTCCGCGTTCCCGGTCACGAACCCTGCGGGCCCGTGAAGTGGTCGGCCCGCCATCGGGCCGGCAAGGAAGACATCCTTTCCGGAGGAGACGGGAGGAGTTGAGGCAAAGGCAAAACTCCTCCCGCTCCTCCGGGAAATTCGTTTCGGGGAGATGGAGGCCTTTCAAACGGAGTAGCCCATGACCCACACATCAACCCCAGACCTTTCGGATTTCGGAACCTTCGAGGGGTTCAACTTTCGCGATCAATCCGCCATCGACCACACACTGACCGCCGAGGAGGTGGTCACGTGGGACCACGACGCGGCGGGCGAGGCCGAGTTCTGGCCCGCAGGCGATGCCCCACTGCTTTCCCGGATCTTCCGGGGCAATGTCACCGGCCGGGATCTGGTGGCTCTCGGGGAATTGCTCGAACAGATGGACGGTGACCGGGGCCAGGACCTGCTGCGGATTCAGTTCGCGGTGCAGGTGCTGGGCCACGGCCTCGACACGCTGACGGCGCAGGAGATGGACGACGTTCAACCGATGATCTTCTACGGCACGACCGCCATGGATGCCCGCAAGGAAGCCGCCTTCGAGCTCTTCGAAACCTTTTGGCCCGATCTGTACAAAGCGTGGAACGAGGATTCCGCGGGCGTTCTTCGTTTCGACTGGGACGATTTCATCGATTCCCCGATCTGGACCACCCACGAGGTCCGGGACGGCGAGCAAACGATCCTGATGGTGACGCCGAACTAACCCGAACCCCGGGGCGGACACGCTCCGCCCCGGCAAATGGCGATGCCCGCCTCGGAACGGATCCGGGCGGGCATCGCGAGGTCGTCCACCAAGCGGACGACACTGTTTTTCGGTCAACGGCCTTCGAGCACCGACCGAAGGTCGATCCTCAGCCAGTGTTCGCTTGTCGAACGCGAGGCGCGGTCGCGTCCGCCATTGCCCCGGACCGAGGGGATCGCGAACGCGACCCGGTGCTCGCGTCCCTGGTGCTGAATGCGCAGCTCACCCTGGGCCGGTCCTTTCCCGGCGAACACATTGATCCAAACCTCGGGTGGGAGTTGATCCCCCTGCAATTCCACGAACTCGTAGGTGCCGCGCCAATCCGTCGAGGCGATCTCTGCCGATTGGCGCACGTCCCGGAAATAGCGCCCTGTCGCGCTCACTGTCTTGCCGTAGAACAATTCCGTGCTGTCTTTTGGCACCCAGACATACAGATCCAGATCCAGCCCCTGGGCAACCCGAGTGCCGCTCGACCACACGATTCCGATCCCGCTGTTGCCTTGGGCTACCTTGGGCAAGGCAGTTTGTCGCACCACCTCGATCTCGTTGGTGACGGTGACGACGTGAACCTCCTCGACAACGTTCGTGATGAAAACCCGCACAACCGCCGGTACGGGCGCGGCCGGTGACGGCTCCGCGATCCGCGACGGGAGCATGGACACGCTCGTGTCGTGCAGATCGAGTGTGGGGACGCTGCCGGTCGAGAGCCGCCCGGCCATCGCATTGGCGATCGTGCTGCTGGCGTCCGGTGAGAAGTTCAAGAGAGTCCCGCCTTGAAGCCCGACATAGAGGGTCCAGAAACGTCGGATCGCCTCGGCCTGCCTGGAGTTGGCCATGCGGTCCATGTCGGTGACGATCCAATAGACGCCAACGCCGTCGAGCAGATGCCGCCGGTCCACCGTGGAAAACGGAGAACGCCCGGCTGGAGCGGTCAAATGACCGTCGCTCGGCCAATTCGTCGTGAAGTTGAATTCCGGTTGCCGCGCATCCGTGTGCAATGCCGGTCCCACCAGCAACACGGTGTCGTTCTGGGAGGTCCATTGACGGCCGATCGCGTCCATCACCGAGGGAAGCAGGAATTGGCCTGTGGAGTTGGTTGCGACCGACAATTCGCGCGCGAGCCGCCCAATGGACGGCCCCGCCCGCCGTTGACGCAACACGGGTGCCCCCTCGGGAACGGTTGCCTCAACAATCGTGGCGAGCGGGTCGGTGCGAACCACCGTAATCCGGGTCCCCGGCTCGCTTTGATAGAGGGCTGTTCCGGTGAGGTTGGCCAATTCGTTCCGAGTCGAGTCCGGCAAACTCGGGGCGTAGGCTACGATGATGTGTCGTCCGGCACCATGGGCGTGAAGGCACGCGTTGAGGACCAGCAGTGTGAGGATGCGTTTCATTTTGTTCCTTGGTTTGAGGTTCTAGTTGAAAATGCGGCGAAAGAATCCGGTGCGATTCGGCGTAGGCGTAGGCGGGTTGGTTTCATCGCGATGGCGGCGGATGCCGTCTTCCTGGCGCCGGGCGAGAAGGAGTTTGCGCTCGAAACTGATCACCGCCGCGTTGACGAAGCACTTGCGCTCAGACAGGAGGGCAATCCGGGCGCCGCGGAGGTAACCGATCAGAGTCCGTTCCTGGCTCAGCGCCCTCTTGGCGGCGTGCAGTTGGCGCGCGCGGAACCTTTTCACCGGGCGGATGTCACTGTCCGGTGTGCCGTGGCGCTCCACGAAAATGCCGGCAAACGAACTTGCCGCCAGGGATGCGCAGCTTTCCAAGAGCAACTGGATCCACTGGACATGCGGGCTCAGCCAGGGTTGGCCGATGCTCGCAGCCGGATCGCCGATTCGATCCATTGGTACGAGGTCGGCGCCCAGACCTCCGGTGAAGAGGGAAATGGTGACGATGTACGCGATGAGCAGTAAGCCGGTTAGCGCCGAGAGGATGATCCGCGACCACTTCTTTCCCCGGGGGGATTCAATGACGGCGAGCCCCAACTCGACGCCCAATACTGCCGCTGCTGCAATGGTCGCCAAAACCACCCGGGCTCCAAGAGAATCAGCCAGGGCCGGCACCGTCGCCGTCAGCTTGAAGACGCCGTATCCGGACGCTCCGAGCATTACGACGGTGACCAGAACCAACAGACTCCAGAGGGCCACCGCACCGCTCGGCCAGCGCACGAACCACGAGCGCTCCGGGGTCAGGTGGAATCTCATCCACGCCAGCAAGAACTGGAGACGGAGGAATGGAATGCGGCCACAAGCACGGAGGTACTCGCGGCGCAAACACTCGACAGCGGTCGCGAGATGCTCGTTCCAAAGGTCGCGGTGGAGATTGATGATCGTCCGCCGCTTGGCTTTTGCATTGGAGCCGACCGTGGCGTCGATCCGCGCTTCGTCGACGGCCGGGCGCTTTAGGCTCGCGATGTATTCCGGGGTGTATTGGGTGTTAAGACACGGCTGCGTGAGAAGCTCCTCGACGATGTTCTCGGTAGGCGGAGTGTCTTGCTGATTCGGAGGCGGCGTTTTTTGCATGCCCCCATAAGCAATGATTCTGGGGCGTCCGCACGCGGCTTACCGCCTCAGGGAACGGAGTTATCGCACGGCTGCCGAGTTGCAGGCCAAAGGTGCCGATTATAGCCCGAGACTCGCCGCCAGACCCCGGGCATCGGCGAGGATTTCCGTGGCTTGCGCCGCCGTGTGCGTGGTCCGCGTGAGGCAGGCAATGGCCTCGCGGACCGCGTGCCGCGCCGCCTCGTTGTCGCCGCGACTTGCGTGCATTTGAGCGATATGCAGGTGGACCTGACCTTCGTCAATCGAGTAGCGATCACCGTGTAATTCGGACACCTTTCGGGCCGCGTCGGTCGCCTGCGTTGCCCGCTGAATGGCGACATCGATGGCTCCGTTTCCTGCCAGCGCCGCGGATTCGCGCGCCAGATACATCATGAACCTGGGGAGGAACGCTTTGGGGAACCG